>WNFK01217046.1_pt1 | contig 23611 bp, 18 predicted proteins | sample 5400281 | NCBI WGS metagenome assembly WNFK01 (sample SAMN13153350, study PRJNA577476) | soil metagenome | isolation source: 20 cm soil on Douglas fir-dominated hillslope | place: USA:California | collected 2013-09-17
TTCGTCGATTATCCCAACGCCAGCATCCCGCCGGGAAGCTTCGTTTCCGCCGCGCAGCTTCTGCCCGAGGGCAAGAAGAGGTTCGCTCTGCTGCCCATGGGCATCAACGAGCCGGTGCTGGCGACCAAGATTTCGGGCGAAGGCCAGGGGGCATCGATCGCCGCGCTGCTGAACGACGGCATGCGCGCCGCGACCGTCCGCATCGACGACGTTTCGGGGGTGGCCGGCTTCGTCCAGCCCAACGACAGCGTCGACGTGCTGATCACCCGCAACCTGCCGGACGGCAATCAGCAGGTCACCGACGTGCTGCTGCAGAATGTCCGCGTCCTGGCCATCGACCAGGAAGCGAAGAATTCCGACGGCACGCCGAAGCTGGCGCGCAGCGCGACCTTCGAAGTCGCGCCGCTCGACGCGCAGAAGCTCGCGCTGGCCCAGAAAGCGGGGCAGCTGAGCCTGGTGCTGCGCAAGCCCGGCGAACAGAATAATCCGGTCGTCGAGACCGTCAGCATGGGCGACCTGCGCTACAATATGTATGGCGGCGCGCGTTACCCGGCACCGGCGGTGGTCGGGGGTTTTTCCGGCGCCTTCCGCGATACGTCAACGCCGCCCGCGCGCCCACGCTCGAGCGGCGGATCGAAGCCGGCCAAGAAGGCCGCTCCGGCCAAGCCGAGCATCGAGGTTTATCGGGGCACAACCAGCAATTCATATAAGGTGGGGTCATGACCGGTAGGGGGTTCACACAGGCCGCTTTGGCGGCCGCCGCGCTGGCCGGGCTTGCGTTCGCGCAACCGGCCGCCGCGCAAGTCAGCGTTGCCGAGGGCGTCCATGCGGGCGAGCTCGACGTGCCGGTCAACAAGAGCCAGGTGCTCAAGACCGACCGGCCCTACGCCAAGGCGCTGATCGGCAATCCGGAGATCGCCGACATCCTGCCGCTGACCGACAATTCGGTCTATGTGCTGGGCAAGAAGGCCGGGACCACCAGCCTGACGCTGTACGACCGTTCGAGCCGGCTGATCGCGGTGCTCGACGTCGTCGTCGGGCCCGACGTGATCACCTTGAAGCGCCAGCTCAGCGAACTGATGCCGGGCGATGCGATCGCCGCGCGCATGTCCAACGACAGCGTCGTGCTCGAAGGCGTCGTGTCGAGCTCGGTCGCCGCGGATCGCGCGGTCCAGCTCGCCGAAACCTATGCCCCGGGCAAGGTCGTCAACATGCTCGCGATCGGCTCGGCCCAGCAGGTCATGCTCGAAGTCCGCTTCGCCGAAGTGAAGCGCTCGGCGTTGAAGCAGATCGGCGTCAACTGGGATATCCTCAGCGACGCCGGCAAGCTCCAGGGCGTGACTGGCGGCGGCGCGGGCCTGTCGACCAATCCGACGACCGGCGTGACCTCGTTCACCCATGGCGCGATCGTCGACAGCTTCGGGATCATCAGCCGCGCATTCCGTGGGCTGGGCGAGAATTTCAACGTCACCCTTGATGCGCTCGAGAAGAAGGGCGCGATCACCACGCTCGCCGAGCCGACCCTGATCGCGCTGTCGGGCGAGACCGCGAGCTTCCTCGCCGGCGGCGAATTCCCGGTGCCGACGATCCAGAGCAGCGGCGGCGGCGGCCAGGGTGGCAACAACGCGATCACCGTCGAATGGAAGCCGTTCGGCGTCAGCCTCGGCTTCACTCCAACGGTCCTCGCCGACGGCGTGATCAACATGGTCGTCCAGCCCGAAGTCAGCTCGATCGACCCGACCGCCTCGATCGTCATCAACAATCTGACGATCCCGGGGCTGCAGACCCGCCGCGCCAAGACCGTGGTCGAGATCCGCGACGGCGAAAGCTTCGCGCTCGCCGGGCTGATCCGCAAGGATTTCCAGGATACGATCCGCCAGGTTCCGTTCCTCGGCTCGCTGCCGATCATCGGCGCGCTGTTCCGCTCGACCGGCTTCCAGCACGAGGAAACCGAGCTGGTGATCATCGTCACGCCGCGGCTGGTGCGTCCGGTCCGCGCCGGAACGCTCAAGGTGCCGACCGACCGCGTCGGCCCGCCCAATGAAGCCGATTTGCTGCTCAACGGCCGCACCGACACCGGCGTCCCGCCGTCGGCGGCGCCGTTCGTTCAGCCGGCTCCGCCGCCGCCGCTGCCACCGCCGACGTCCGGCGGAACGGCGCAGAACAAGCCCATCGGTTTCGAAAAGGACTATGGCCATGTCCTCTAAGCTTTTGCTGATCGCTACCGCCACTGTCGCACTCGGCGGCTGCAGCACGATGAACAAGAACATCGGGCAGGAGGATCCGGCGGTCGGCGAAGCGGTGAAATACAATGCCGCGATCCAGACCATCAATCCGGATCCGGTCTATGCGGCCGGCGACGCCCAACCCGGCGACAGCGGCGTCAAGGCCGCGGCTGCTGCCAAGCGCTATCGCTCGGATGCGGTCAAGCAGGTCGAAACGATGGCCACCACCGGCGGTTCTTCGGGGCCGCGCTAAGGATGTTGAAGAATGGTTTGCTCGGGCCGGAGACTTCTCAGGAATAGTGACGGCGCTGTCGCGCCGACCATTGCCCTGTCGCTCGTCGCGCTGATCGCGGCCGGCGGGCTCGCCTTCGATTATGCGCGCATGGCGACGATGCACACGGAACTGCAGGACGCCGCCGACCAAGCCGCACTCGCGGCTGCTACCCAGCTGGATGGTCAGCCGGGCGCTTGCGCTCGCGCCGCCGCCGCCGCCGCGGACCTGCTGACCAACAAGACCTATTTCGCGTCGTACGGGTCGGGTCAGAATGTCATCGTTCAGAATGAGAGTGCCTGCGGCGCGAACGCACACATCAAATTCTACCAGGCGTACAATCAGATCACCGATACACCGGGCGCTGCTTCCGACGCCGACGCGAACGCCAAAGTTGTGATCGTGACGGTCGACGCCCGGCAGGCCAAATATGCGCTGACGCCGATCGTCGGGTTGTTCAGCTCGGGCAATATCGCGGCGACCGCTGTCGCATCGCTTGGCGGAGGAGCCGTCTGCAAGGTTCCACCGCTAATGATTTGCAACCCGGTGGAGACGACGGGACCCGGCGCCGTGCTGACTTTTAACCCCGATACCTACAAGGGTCGCGGCCTGAAACTCGAGGCGGGTGGTGGCGGGTCTTGGGGGCCTGGCAATTACGGCTATCTCAATTTTGGTCCCGGCGCCAACGCCGTCGAAAAGGCCCTTGCCGCGAACGTCGACAACGATCCCTGCATTGCAGCCGACACCGTGACGACGAAGACCGGTAACCAAACGTCTGTTACCGACGGGATCAACACCCGCTTCGACATCTATGGCAGCGGCCTGGTCAATGATTGCACGCAGACCAATAATTTCTGCAACCCGGCGGTCAATGTGATCAAGGATGTCATCCATTCGCAGTTTCGCGGCGGGACTCCTCCAAATGAAGTCGCGCAACTCGGCAATGGCGCCAATGCCGACAATTGCGCTACCACCGGCAACGGTTCGTGGAGTCTTCCCACCAAACAATATCTCCCAGACTCGAGCGGCGTGCAGGATTCAACCATCGGCGATCCCACGAGCATGGGGTCGCCGCGCGATATCTGTCACGCGAAGAGCGCGGCGGGGACCTGCGCAGGTGGGCGATTTGGCGACGGAAGCTGGGACCGCAACCTCTATTTCCACGTCAACTACGGGACCACCGGTACCGGCTGGCAGGGCCTGGCATGGCTCACGAATTGGGGAACCGCGAATAGCGTCGCTATCGACAGCAGCATCAGTCGCTACAACGTCTATCGCGCGGAGGTCACGGCGATCCTTGGCGGAGCCTTGCGGCAGTCAGATGGCACAACCGATGCCAAGAAGCGCTTCGCCGAGATTCAAGGCAATGGAGGCAATGCGGCGAACTATTATGCGTACGCCAACGCCCGTTGCGCGCCTGCTCAAGCAGCAACCGCCACCGTGAAGGATCGGCGGGTGTTGACCGCCGCCATCGTCAATTGCCAGGCCGATGGCCTTGGCGGCCAAACCACGGTCCACCCGATCGGTTGGATGGACATCTTCCTGGTCGAGCCATCGTTATCTCGGTCACGGACCGGCGCGGATCAGATTTACGTCGAGATCGTCGGGGGAGCGACCCGTCCCGACAGCAGCAATGCGTTCCAATATTATCTCAAGCAGCGGCCGAGGCTGATCAAATGATCGGCATCCCCAAGAAACTGGTCCGGGATAAGAGCGCCGCCGCAGCGGTAGAAATGGCACTCGCGTTGCCGCTTCTGCTGGTGCTCATCTGGGGCCCGCTGGAGATCGGCAATTACTTTCTCGACGAGCATATGCTGGTCAAAGGCGTGCGCGACGGCGCGACCTATTTGGCCCACCAGGACATCACGAAGTTCGATTGTAATAGTGGCGCCATTGATCTGACCGTCAAGGCGCAGACCGAGAATATGATTCGGAGGGGCCAAGTTACCGGCGGAGTCGATCGGCTTCGAAACTGGGCCGGTAATCCGCCGACAATGAACGTGACCTGCGTCATTCAATCGGACAGCGGAACGGCGCTATCCGGTATGTACAAGCTCAACACAGGGGGCCTGGTGCCCGTCATCAACATCGACGCCACGGTGCCTTATTCGTCGATCTTCGGAAACCTGGGATTCCGGCCCGCGTCCCTGAGCCTGAACGCGAAGCAGGAAGCGACGGTGATGGGCATATGACACAGTTCGCTCTTCGCCTGCTCAAAAGCACCCGAGCCGCGAGCGCCGCCGAGTTTGCGCTGACGCTGCCGCTACTGCTCGTGTTCTTGTTCGGGATCATCGACGCCGGCCGATTTGCCTGGGAATATAACAAAGCCGAAAAGGCCACCCAAATTGGCGCTCGGTTCGCCGCAGTGACGGATCCGGTTGCGCCAGGACTCGTCAATTTCAATTTCGCAACCGGTGGTTTGAACGCGGGCGACACGATTCCTGCGAGTTCGCTCGGGACGATCACGTGCAATTCCACGACTTGCACGTGCAGCGGAACCTGTCCGACCGGGACCGGAACCCCGACCGGAGCCTGGACTCAGCTAGTCGCCCGCATGCGGCAAATCGATCCGTCCATTCAGGAAGCAAACGTCCAAGTCCTGTATAGCGGATCCGGGATCGGTTTCGCCGGGGATCCTACAGGGATGGATATTGTGCCGATCGTGACCGTCCAGCTGACCAATATGACCTTCCGCCCACTCCTGCTGCTCGCCTTGCAGACGGTCAACATGCCTGACTTTCATGCGTCCCTGACCGCTGAAGACAGCATCGGGTCGCAATCCAATTGAGGTGCCAAAAGTGAGCGTTATCAACCCCAACGAGACTGCGAGGAGCTGGCAGACCGCCAAGCGCGAATCCGCCGTGCAGCTCTATCTGTCGGGCGTCGAGGGCGATTCCGGGGACCTCATCGGTGCGCGCGTCGCCGGCTTTCCGCTGTCGCTGAATGTCATTCCGGTGACCGACTGGATCGACCCCGCGGAAATCTCCGCCGCGGCTGCCGCGGTGGTCCAGGTCGATCCGGACACGCCGTCCTCGATCAAGCGCTTCCAGAAGCTCGCTGCATCCGTGACGACGCCGCTGATCGCCGCGGCCTACGATCCGCCGCTGGCGCTGGTCCGCTCGCTGGTGCGGTCCGGCGCGCACGACGTGGTGCCATTGCCGCTGTGTATCGAGGACCTTGAAACTTCGATCGCCCCGCTGGCCGAAGAAGCCGCCAAACGGAGCGCGGCGATCGACGCGGGCCGGTCCAAGGTCGTCAGCGTGATCAAGGGCGTCGGCGGGGCCGGGGCGACGGCGCTGGTCAGTCAGCTCGCGATCCGCTTTGCCCAGAGCGAGGCGGCGTACGGGCGCGAAGCTTGCCTGATCGATCTCGACGTCCAGTTCGGCGATGTCGCCTTCCAGCTCGGCCTGAAGCCGAAGCTGTCGCTGTCCGACCTGCTCGACGCTGGAGCTCGGCTCGACGGATCGCTGCTCCGGGCGACGACTACCGAGCATGCCGGGGGCCTCAAGGTGATCGCCGCTCCGCACGAAATGATGCCGCTCGAAGGGGTGTCGAGCGAACATCTGATGGAAATCGTCGATCTCGCGACCCGCGAATTCGGCACGGTGTTCGTCGATCTGCCGAGCAACTGGACCAACTGGTCACTGTCGCTGGTCGCGCGTTCGGACCTCGTCCTGCTGGTGACTGAACTTACCGTGGCCGGCCTCAATCGCGCCAGAAGGCAGCTTAAGTTGCTGGAATCGCAGGACCTCAACAATCTCGACGTTCGGGTGATCGCCAACCGCTGGGACAAAAGCCAGGCGCGCTCCATCCGACCCGCCGACGTGCGCGAGGCGCTGGGGCAGGACATCGCTTATACGGTTTGCAACGACTTCCAGCTGATGCGGGCGGCGATCGATCGCGGTGTCCCGATTAGCGACATCAAGCGCAAGTGCGCGATCACCAAGGACCTCGATGTGCTAGACACAGGCATTGCGGCAGCATTGGGTCTGGAGCGTTGAAAATGTGGCAGGTCAAGAAGCCCGCGAAGGGCGGGGCGGCCCCGGAGGAGGCCAGGGCCAATCCGCACGAGGACACGCGCCTCGTCACCATCGGCGACGCCGGCGCGTTCACCAAGCGCGACAAGCATACCGAGCTCAAGGTTGAGCTCCACCAGCGGCTGCTCGACCTGATCAACCTGTCCGCGCTCGACCAGATGTCGCGCGAACAGATCGAGGCCGAGGTCGGCGACATCGTCGCCGAGGAACTCGCCAAGCAGAATCACGCGCTCAACACTACCGAACGCAAGCAGCTCGTCGGCGATGTGCTCGACGAATTGCTCGGCCTCGGGCCGCTCGAGCCGTTGCTCAAGGACCCGACGATTACCGATATTCTGGTCAACGGCCATTCCCGCGTGTTCGTCGAGCGCTATGGCGTGCTCGAGCCGAGCCCGGTCCGGTTCAAGGACGAGAAGCACCTCATCCGGATCATCCAGAAGATCGTGTCCGCGGTTGGCCGCCGGATCGACGAATCTTCGCCAATGGTCGACGCCCGGCTCGCCGACGGCAGCCGCGTCAACGCCGTCGTCCCGCCGCTCGCTTTGGATGGTTCGCTGCTCTCCATTCGTAAGTTCGCGCGCGTTCCGATCAGCCTTGAGCGGCTGATCGAGATTGGCAGCGTTCCCCGCCAGCTCGCCGAAGTGATGAAGGCCGTGGTCGGCTCACGCCGCAACGTGCTCATCTCGGGCGGTACCGGTTCGGGCAAGACGACCCTGCTCAACGCGATGTCGGCGTTCATCGACGGCAAGGAGCGCATCGTCACGATCGAGGATTCGGCCGAGCTCCAGCTTCAGCAGGAGCATGTCGTCCGGCTCGAGACGCGGCCGCCGAACATCGAAGGCAAGGGCGAGATCGCCCAGCGCGACCTGGTCAAGAACTCGCTGCGCATGCGCCCCGACCGGATCATCCTGGGCGAGGTCCGCGCCGGCGAGGCGTTCGACATGCTGCAGGCGATGAACACCGGCCACGACGGATCGATGACCACGGTTCATGCCAACACGCCGCGCGATGCGCTGTCGCGCGTCGAACAGATGATCGGCATGAGCGGGATCGACATCCCGGCGAAATCGGCGCGGGCGCAGATCGCCTCGGCCATCCACGTCGTGATCCAGGTCGCCCGGCTCGCCGACGGCCGCCGCAAGGTGATCAGCCTGTCGGAGCTGACCGGCATGGAAGGCGAAGTCGTGACGATGCAGGAAATCTTCCGTTTCCGTCAGACCGGCGTCAGCGCCGATGGCCAGGTGATCGGCAAGTTCGAGGCGACCGGCATTCGTCCGCGCTTCCTCGATCAGGTGATGTCGCACGGGATCAATCTTTCGGCCGAATTGTTCCGGCCCGACGCGAAGTTCGATTCATGAACCCGACCTGGGTCCGCGCGCTGATCCTCGTATGCATCTTCGGTGCGGTGGCGCTGGCGGTTGAAGTTCTCGTCCGGTGGCTCGCGAGCAACCGCGCGGAAGACAAAGCGATCAATCTCCGCCTCAAGATGATCGGCCGCGGCCGCAGCCACGGCGAGACCATGAACCTGTTGCGCCGCGCGGATTCGGCGGTGCCGCAGGGGTTGCCGCCACTGCTCGACGGTTTGGCTCACAAATTCGAGCGCATGCTGATGCAGGCGCAGATGACGATCGCGACCGGGCGGCTGATGCTGATGATCCTGATCGCTCCGGTCGCGCTGTTCTTCCTCATTTTGCTGCTGATGAGCTCGGCGGGAATGGGCATCAGCTTCGGGCGGATCGTGATCAGCGCGGCGTTTGCGTTCGCGCTGGGCGGCGCGCTGCCGCTGATGTTCCTCAACTTCAAGGCGACCCGCACGCGCAAGAAGATGCAGGACCAGTTTCCGGTCGCGCTCGACGTGTTCGTGCGCGGCCTTCGCGCCGGGCACCCGATCGCCGCCGCGCTCGACCTTTTGACGGTGGAAATGCCCGACCCGATCGGCACCCAGTTCGGCATCGTCGTCGATGAAGTGACTTATGGCGCCGAGCTGCGCGACGCGTTGCAGAGCATGGCCGAGCGCTGGGACCTCGACGACATGCGGATGTTCGTGGTGTCGCTGTCGGTGCAGAACGAGACCGGCGGCAATCTTGCCGAGATTCTCGAGAATCTGTCCAAGGTGATCCGCGAGCGCCAGTCGATGATGATGAAGGTGCGGGCGCTGTCGAGCGAGGGCCGGATGACGGCGGTGATGCTGACCGTGCTGCCGGTGTTCACCTTCACCTTGCTGTTCCTGGTCAACCCGAGCTTCTTCCTCGACGTCGCCAACGATCCCTGGTTCGTGCCCGGCTTCGTGTTCTTGCTCCTGTTGTACCTCACCGGATTCTTCACGATCCGGAAGATGGTGGATTTGAAGGTCTAGCGGGATGCTCCAACTCATCGCCGACAATCTGGTGCTTCGCCTGCTGCTGCTGGCGCTGCTGTTCGCCGTGGTCGCGGCCGCCGCTTATTTCGCGGCCCAAGTGATCAGCGTTCGCCAGGTCAGCCGGCGACGCTTGCTTGAAGAGGGGCCGCGGGTCGTTGGCGGAACCCCGACCATGGGGTCGCTGCGGACAGAGAAAACCGAAAGCGCCTGGTTGAAGCTCGTCAATTCGATCGAGAAATCGGGCCTCAGCCTGGTCGATTCGAAAAACGAGGCGGTGCGTCAAAAGCTTGCCGCGGCGGGCTTTACCGCACCCTATGCGCCGCGGGTCTTCACCTTGATCCGGCTCGTCGGCGTGATCGGCCTGCCGGTGCTCGTTTTCCTCTCATTTCAATTCGGCGAGTCGAGCCCGAGCGTGCTCAAGCTGTACATCTGGCTGATCGTCGCGGCAGCAGCGGGCCTGTATCTGCCGAGCTTGCTGGTCCAGGCCAAGGCCGATCGCCGGCAGCGCGACCTCATCAACGGATTTCCGGACGCGCTCGACCTGATGCTGGTGTGCGTCGAGGCCGGGCTTGGACTCGAAGCGGCGTTCGCGCGGGTCGGCATGGAGATGACGACGTCGCACCCGCGCCTGGCTGAACAATTTGGCGCCGTCGTGCTCGAACTGCGCGCGGGGCGCAGCCATGAGGACGCGCTGCGGCGCATGGCCGATCGCGCCGGCGCGGACGAGATTCGCGCCTTTGGCACGTTGCTGATCCAATCCACGAAACTCGGCTCGTCGATCGCCCAGACGCTACGGACCTATGCGTCGGAGATGCGCGAACGACGGCGCATGCGCGCCGAGGAAAAGGCGCATCGCCTGCCGGTGCTGATTTCTATCCCGCTGGTCGCGTGCATGCTCCCGACGATGATCGGCGTGCTCATGCTGCCGGCTGCAATTCGCGTTGTCCGGGCCGTTCTGCCGGCACTAGGGGGAGGACACTGACGATGAACGGGGGGGTCAAATCGCTGCTTTTGGTCGCGAGCCTTGCTGCGGCGGGTTGCGTGGCTGAACCAGGCATGGTCGAGGTTCGGCCGATCGCCGATCCGGGATCCAAGCTGCGCCCCGGCGATGGACTATTAGCCGATGCGAAGGGCCAGTTTGCCCTCGGCAACGTCGGCCTTGCGCTCGAGGGTTTCCGCAAGGCGGCGCGTGAGCGGCCCGATAGCGCCGAAGCGCTGGCCGGCATGGCGCTTTGCTACGATGCCATGGGCCGTTACGACCTGGCCCAGGCCAAATATGAGGCTGCGCTGGCGCTCGCGCCGCGCGATCCGGCGCTATTGACTGGGCTTGCCGCTTCGCTCGAACGGCAGGGCAATCGCCAGGGCGCGGCCGAAGTCCGCAATGAAATCGCTTTGTTGGCGGCCGCCTCGGCGGTGCTCGACCAGGCCGTGGCGGAAGCCGACCCGGCGCCGCCGACGTTGGCGCCAGCGCAATCGGTCACGGTTTCGTTGCCGCCGCCGCAACTGGCGGCAAATGCGGACGTCGCGCTTCCAGCAACCGGCCGCGTGGAGCGGATGAATGGTCCGGCCCTGGCGGCAAGCAATATCCTTGTCGCGGCCCCCGAGGCCGAGGCCGTCGCGTCGCCTGCGGTCACAATGCCCGGCCCGCGGCTTTTGGAGCGAGCCCAGGTTGACCTCCGCACCTCCGCCGAGCCGCGGCTCGAGCGGTTGTCGTTTGGCGAGGTCGCGCTGGTCACCATCCAGGCCCCGCTTTGGCGTGGACAGGTCGTGGCCCGATCGCGGCAAAGCGTGACCGTGCGCTGGGTGCCCCTGGCGACCGCCTCCGCCCGGCCCAACATCCGCTTGCTCAACGCCGCTCGCCGGCAGGGTCTTGCGGCCCGCTCGCGCGAATATTTGCTCGGGCGCGGTTGGCGTAAAATCGAAATCGGAGACTCGACCGAGCTGCGCGAGCAGAGCGTGGTTTTGTATCCAGCCGCGCGCCAGGCACTTGGCCGAAGCCTCGCTGCGCAGTTCGGGTTCCGCGCGCGTCCAAGCGCTAGCGGAAATGTCTTCGTTATTCTGCTCGGCCGCGATGCCGCCGGCGCCAGGGCAATGCAGCTCCGGGGATGATCTGGCCGGCATTGATGGCCGCAAGCGTCGCGACCGCGGCGACGCCGTCGCAACCAGCGGTGGCGCCGCCGCAAGCAGCCACGGCGCAACCGACAGCACCATTGCCGTCGCTCGGCGAGATCGAGCATGCGATCGATGCCGGCCGTCTGGAGCAGGCGAAACTGATGGTCGCCAGGTCCGTCGCGGCCGGGATAAGCGGCCCGCAAATTGACCGAATCCTCGCCGATCTTGCCTTCGCCTCGGGCAAATATGACGAAGCGTTGCTCCGCTATCGCCAATTGCTTGCCGCAAATCCGAACGATTCGCGACTTGCGGAACGGACGGGGATTTCGGCGCTCAAGCAGGGCGACGTGACGACGGCCGCGCCATATATCGATCGCGCGACCAAAGCGGCGAAACCGAGCTGGCGGGCGTGGAACGCGCGCGGCGTCGTTGCTGACCTGCAACAGGACTGGCGCGCCGCCGATGCGGCCTATGGCGAGGCCGCTGACCTCGCTCCCGGCGAGGCTGACGTCGTCAACAATCAGGGCTGGTCGCGGCTGCTGCGCGGCGATTGGAAGCGCGCTGTCGGCTTGTTCGAGCGCGCGGCCGGGCTCGATCCTGGCGCGACCCGCATCGCCAACAACCTCGAACTCGCCCGCGCCGCGATGGCCGGCGAACTTCCCGGGCGCAAAGCCAACGAAACGGATCGGGCATGGGCGGCCAGGCTCAATGATGCGGGCATGGCGGCGCAGCTGATGGGCGACCGGCGCCGTGCGGTTGCCGCGTTCACACAGGCGCTCGAGACCAGCGGGATATGGTATGCGCGGGCGGCGAATAATTTGCAGGCGGCCGGCGGCCGATGAACCTCGTGCCCGGCGCCCCGGCGTGGCTGCTTGCAATATTGTTCGCCGCGATGGCCGCGGCGGCGATCGAAGATTTCATCCGCCTGCGGATTTCCAATATCACCTGCGCGGCGGTGTTCGTCGCGGCATTGGTTGCAATGGGCATGGAGGGCTTCACACTCGACCTGTGGCGGAATGCGTTGGTGTTCGCCGTGCTGCTAACCTTGGGCACATTGATGTTCGCGGCCGGCAAGATCGGCGGCGGGGACGTCAAATTCTTCGCGGCCGTCGGACTGTGGGTGAATCTCAGCGCTGGAGTCTGGCTGGCTTCGACGTCGCTTCTCGCCGGCGGCGTCCTCGCTCTGATTTATATTGTCGTGCGCCATTTGCGCGGCGGCGCGAAGAGCAAAGGCATCCCCTATGGGATGGCGATCGCGGCGGGCGCGAGCATTGTCTTCGCCGGCCAACTCGGGCTGATGAAGGCCAAAGCGCAGCCGGCCAACGTGTTCGCGGTGCAACCGACCCGCTAGCGGACCTCGGCTGGAGGCGGGTCTAGCAGCGAATCCCCGCCGAGTGCCTGGTAGAGATCGACCAGATTCTGAGCGGCGATGAGCTTGGTCCCAACCACGATCTGCTGCGTCGAATAATAGGACCGCTGCGAATCGAGCGTGGCGAGGTACGGATCAATGCCGGCGTTGTAGCGCGCCGCGCTCAGCACATAGACGTCGGCTGCCGCGGCCTGCTGCCGCTGCCGGGCCCCGAGTTCGTCGTCGATGGTCCCGCGCCGGGCGAGCGCGTCGGCGACTTCTCGAAACGCCGTCTGGATCGCTTTCTGATACGTCGCGAGTGCCGCCGCGCGCTGCGCCTCGGTAAGGCGGACGTTGGCGCGGCCCGCCCCGGCGTTGAAGATGGTGTAGGTGGCATCGGCCCCGGCGCTCCAGCCAAAGGCCCCGCCAGTGAACAATTTGGTCAATGCGCTGCTGGCAAATCCGATCAGGCCGGTCAGCGTGATGCGCGGGAACAGCGCGGCCCGCGCCGCGCCGATCTGGGCGTTGGCGGCGCGCAGCTGATATTCGGCTTCGAGCACATCCGGGCGGCGCAGGAGCACGTAGGAATCGAGCCCCGCGGGAAGCTCGGCGACGGTCGGCGCCGCTTGGTCGATTGAGGCCGGTAGAAGGCTCGCATCGATCGGCGCGCCGACCAGCAATTGCAGGAGATTCACGTCCTGGGCGAGGGCGGTGCGCTGGCTGGCGAGGTCGGCCTGGGCCGCCGTCAGAATCTCTTCGGCCTGACGCAGGTCGGTCCGCGGCGCGATCCCGCCTTCGAGCCGGGCGCGGGTCAGCCGAACGCTCTTTTGCGCGCTGTCGGCGGTCTGCCGGGCGATCAGCAACAGGCTCGAGTCGGCGGAATAGGTCAGCCACGCGCTGGCGATGTCGGCGACCAGGGCCAGCCGGGTGCTGCGCGCCGCGGCTTCCGTCGCGAAATAGCGTTGGAGTTCGACGTGGCTCAGCGAACGCAGCCGGCCAAACAGGTCAAGCTCGAAGTTCGGGACCTGCAGCCCGGCCTGATAATTGGCCGAGACGTCCTTGGTCTTGTCGCCGGTGACCGTCACGCTGGCAGCCGCATTGACCTGCGGCAATTGGTTGGCGCGCTGAATCCGATATTGTTCGCGCGCGGCAGCGATGTTGGCGGCGGCAACCATCAGGTCGCGGTTGTTGACCAGCGCCTGGCCGATCAGCGCCTGCAGGCGTGGATCGCGGAAGATGTCGCGATACGTGACCGCCGGGAGCGTCGCTTCGGATTGGCGCAAATAAGCGTCGCCGCTCGGCCAGGACGGAGGAATGGCCGGATCCGGGCGGGCGTAATGCGGCTCGAGCGATACGCAGCTCGTCGCGAGGAGCGCGAGGGCAGCGGCAAGGCGCCTCATGCCTGTGCTTCCCCGCGCTTGCGCAACCGATCGCGGACGGCGGCGAGCCCGTCGCGGACGCTGCGGCGGACGAGGACGAAGAACAACGGAATGTAGAAGATCGCAAGCAGGGTCGCGGTGAGCATGCCGCCGACCACCGCGGTACCGATCGCGATTCGGCTGTTGGCGCCCGCGCCGGTCGAAATGGCCAGCGGAAGCACGCCGAAAATGAAGGCGAAGCTGGTCATCAGGATCGGCCGTAGCCTGATCCGGGCGGCTTCGATCGCGGCATCGATGACGCGCTTGCCCTCGCGTTCGGAGCGTTCGGCGAATTCGACCATCAGAATGGCGTTCTTGGCCGACAGTCCCATGGTGGTGATCAAGCCGACCTGAAGATAAACGTCGTTCTGCAGCCCGCGCAGCGTGACGAAGAAAATCGATCCGACCAGACCGAGTGGGATGACCAGCAGCACCGCGACCGGAATCGTCCAGCTTTCATAGAGCGCGGCGAGGCACAGAAAGACGACGATCAACGCCACTCCATAGAGGATCGGCGCTTGCCCGGACGAAAGCCGCTCCTGATACGACTGGCCGGCCCAGGCGACGCCGATGCCCGGAATTTGCGATGCCAGCTTTTCGATCGTGTTCATGGCAGTGCCGGAACTCACGCCTGGCGCGCCCTGACCCTGGAGCTCGTAGGACGAATAGCCGTTGAAGCGTGACAGGCTGGTCGGCGTGGTCATCCATTCGCTTTGCGAGAAAGACGAGAAGGGGACCATCTCCCCCTGAGTATTGCGGACGTACCACTGGCCGATGTCGCCTGGCGCCGACCTGTAGGGCGCGTCGGCCTGGACGTAGACACGCTTGACCCGGCCGCGGTCGATGAAGTCGTTGACGTAGCGACCACCCCAGGCGGTCGAAAGCGTGCTGTTGACGTCCGCGGAATTGAGGCCGAACGCGGCCAACCGTTGCTGGTTGATGTCGACCTTGAGGCTGGCGACGTCGGGCAGCTCGCTCAGGCGAACCGTGGACAGCGACGGCTCCGCCGACGCCGCGGCAAGCAGCTTGTCGCGTGCCGCGGCAAAATCCTCGGGTGTCATTCCGCCAATATTCTGCATCTCCATGGTGAAGCCGCTCGACTGGCCGAGGCCGCGGATCGCGCCCGGGACCAGCGCGAACACCTGAGCGTCGCGCAGGCCGCGCAGGGCCGCCGAGGCGCGCTGGACGATCGCGTCGGCCGAATCCTCGCTGCTCGTGCGCTGGTCGTAATCGGCGAGGTTGATGAACGCCTGACCGGTATTCTGGCCGGCGGCGCCCTGGCCGCCGCCGGCGACGGTGAAATAGGTTTTGACGTTCTTCTTCTCCGGACCCTTCAGGAAATAATCCTCGACCCGCCGCTGCACTTCCTGCGTCCGGACCATCGTCGCGCCGGCCGGAAGGCGGAACTGAATCAACGCCGCGCCCTGATCTTCCGTCGGCAGGAACCCGGTCGGAAGGCGGAAGAAGAGGATCATGAGCAGCGCGCAAACGCCCCCGTAAATCGCCAGGAACAGCCATTTGCGGTCGACGACGTGATGGACGGTGTTGACGTACCAATGGACCAGTCGGTCAAAGCCCTCGTTGAACTTGACCCGGCCGCGCTCGAGCGCGTGACCCACGGCAGGCGCTTTTCGGCCGAGCCAGCTAGCCTCGACGGACTCATGATTGCGTCGCAGCAAATTGGCCGCGATCGCCGGGCTCAGTGTCAGCGCGATGAAGATCGACAGCCCCATGGCCGAGACGATCGTCGCCGAGAACTGGCGGTAGATGACGCCGGTCGACCCACCGAAGAACACCATCGGCAGGAACACCGCGGACAGAACCATGGCGATGCCGATCAGCGCCATCTGGATCTGGTTCATCGAGGCGATGGTCGCGTCGCGCGGGGTCATGTCGGGATTCTCGTGCAGCAGCCGCTCGACATTCTCGACGACGACGATCGCATCGTCGACCAACAGGCCAGTCGCGAGGACCAGGCCGAACAAGGTCATGGTGTTGATCGAAAAGCCGAGTGCATAGAGGATCGCGAAGGTGCCGAGCAGCACGACGGGAACGGCGATGAACGGGATCAGGGTCGCGCGCCAGCTTTGCAGGAAGACGAAGATGACGAGGACGACGAGGACGATCGCCTCCATCAGCGTCTTCACGACCTCCTTCACCGACAGCTTGATGAAGTCGCTGGTGTCGTTGGCGTAGGCAAATTGATAGCCCGCGGGCATCCGCGGAGCCATTTGTTCGACCTTGGCCTTGACCAGATCGGCCGTGCGCAACGCATTGGCTCCGGGCTCAAGATTGATGCCGATGCCGGCGCCGGGATGGCCGTTGGCGCGGATCCGCGCTGAATAATTGTCGGCGCCGAGTTCGACCCGGGCGACGTCGCTCAAGAGGACGCGGGCGCCGCTTGGATCGGCCTTGACGATGATGTTGCGGAATTGCTCGGGGGTCTGGAGGCGCGATTGGGCGGTGACGGTCGCGTTGAGCATCTGCCCTTCGGGCTGCGGCACGCCGCCAACTTCGCCCGCGGCGACTTCGGTATTCTGGTTCTGGATGGCGGTGACGATGTCGCCCGGCATCAGCTGGAAACTCGCCAGCTTGTGCGGATCGAGCCAGATGCGCATCGCATAGGACGAGCCGAACACGTTGACGTCGCCGACGCCCGGAATGCGCGACAGATCGTCCTGCATGTTGGTCGTCAGCCAGTCGGAAACGTCGAAATTCGTGCTCTTGTTGGTCTCGTCGTAAATGGCGACGATCAGCAGCAAATCGGGTGAGGATTTGCTGACCCGCACGCCTTGCTGTTGAACCTGTTGCGGCAGCCTCGAAATCGCCGCCTGGATCGAATTCTGGACCTGGACCTGAGCGATATCGGGATCGATGCCCTTTTTCAGGATGACGCTGATGCTGACCTGTCCGCGCGCGGTTGACGACGACTGGAAATAGAGCAGCCCGTCGATCCCGGTCAGCTGTTGCTCGAGGATCTGGGTGACGCTGTTTTCGAGGGTCGCGGCGGACGCGCCGGGGAAAGTCGCGCGGATGTTGATCTGGGTCGGGGCAACGTCTGGATATTGCGCGACGGGGAGGGCGATGATCGCGCCGATCCCCATCAGCATGATGATGATCGCAATCACCCAGGCGAAAATCGGGCGATCGATGAAAATCTTCGACATGCGTTAGCCGCCGCGCCGGTTTGCGCTCATCGCCTTGAGGGCACCGGGCGGCGGCGCCTTGACGGGCTGCGGCGCCGATGCCGGCACCGGCTTGATCGGCGCGCCGTCCTTGAGATTGGCCGTGCCCTGGGTGATGACTTTCTCGCCGGGCGCCAGGCCCTGGGTGACGACCCAATAGGGCCCCTGGGTGCGGTCGGTAACGACGACGCGTTGCACGGCCTTGTTGCCGGGACCGACGACCCACAGGGTCGCATTGCCCTTGGGATCGCGTGAAACCCCGGATTGCGGGACAAGGAAGGCGCTGGTGTCGACCGCCTGGGCAAAGCTCGCGGTCACGAACATGCCGGGAAGCAGCAGCGATTGCGGATTGGGGAAGCGCGCGCGGATCGTCACCGTGCCGGTGGCCGGATCGACGATGACCTGGCTGAATTCGACGATTCCGCTGAAACCGTAAAAGCTGCCGTCCGGCAGCTTCAACCGGACCTGCGCCGTGGTTGGGGTCGCCCCTCCCTGGGCGAGCGCGCCGCGCAATGCGAGCAGATCCGAGGCGGATTCCTGGATGTCGACGAACACCGGATCGAGCCGTGTGATGGTCGCCAGGGAATCGGCCTGATTCTGGGTGACCAATGCCCCTTCGGTCACGGCGGACAGGCCGATGCGGCCGGTGATCGGGGCGGGGACCCGGGTGAAGCGGACGTTGATCTGGGCGCTTTGCAGGGCGGCGTTGTTCTGGGCGACCGACGCCTGCGCCGATCGCGCCTGGGCGAGCGCGTCGGTATAATCCTGCTTGGCGACCGCCTCCATCTCCGCCAGCGGCTTGTAGCGCGCCGCGCGGGTCTGCGCGGCCTGGGCGGTGGCCCGGGCGCTCTGCAGATTGGCCGCCGCCTGGGCGGCCGCGGCCTGATAGATGCTCGGGTCGATCTGGTAGAGCGTCTGGCCCTGTTGGACGATCGAGCCCTCGCGGAACAGGCGGCGCAGAATGACGCCCGACACTTGCGGGCGAACCTCCGACACCTGGTAGGCCGCGATCCGGCCGGGAAGCTCCTGCTCGATCGGTGCGCTGCCTTGCTGAACGACGACGTAGCCGACCGTGGTCGGGCCGCCGCCAGCGCCACGGCCTGCACCGGCCTTGGGGTCGCTGCCACCACAGCTCGCAAGCAGAGCGGCGGCGGCGATTAGCGAAGATTTCAGGAAGTGGCGCAAGAGAGGCGTCGGCTCCGTTGTCTGATACAGTCCGTGGTTCGCCCCCGCCGGCTTGCGGCGCCCTTTGAGCATTTCATGTGCATTTGCAACCTGAGTGTGAAGGCTGGATGACAGTGCCAGGCGGAGTTTCTACCAACGGGGTCGCATCTATCGACGAACGCGCGTTGCGCCCTTAACATCGTTAACTGGCAATTGTTTCGCGTAGCGGGGGCGCATGATCAGCTCGAATACTCTTTCCGATCGGCGCGGCCTGTGGGCGTTCATCCTTGGCGTAATCCTGGTCACAAGCGGCGTGCTGCTGCACGCGCCGATGTTCTGGATGGGCCGGATGACCCATTACCAGCTGTCCGGAATGCCGATCGGCTGGGACATGATCGCCGGCATGGGCGCGATCGTCGGCGGCGTCGCGATTGCCGCCTACGGGCTGCTGCCGAGGAACGCCTCCGCGATCCGCTCGCATGCGCAGGAGGTCGTCGTCTCTCCGCCCGAGGACGCGCCGCTATCGAAAGCTCACTGGATGCTCATGAGCGTGCTGGTGATCGCGCTCATCATCGACATCATGAAACCGGCGAGCCTCGGTTTCACCATTCCGGGCATGGTCAAGGAATATGGCGTGCCCAAAGCGAGCGCGTCGCTGGTGCCGTTCTTCGCGCTGACCGGAACGGTGGTCGGATCGATCGTGTGGGGCGTGATCGCCGACGTTTACGGGCGCAAGGCCTCGATCCTGCTGTCGGCCGTGATGTTCGTTGGTACGTCGATCTGCGGCGCCATGCCTTCGCTCTATTGGAACATCGGCATGTGCTTCATGATGGGCGCCGCCGCCGGGGGCATGCTTCCAGTGACTTACGCGCTGCTCGCCGAGATGATGCCGAGCAAGCATCGCGGCTGGGCGCTGGTGCTGGTTGGAGGCCTTGGCGCGGTCGGCGGTTATTTCGCCGCGAGCGGCCTCTCCGCGCTGCTGCAACCGACGTTCGGTTGGCGCATCCTGTGGCTGCTCAACCTGCCGACAGGCCTGTCGCTGGTACTGCTCGGGGCACTGATTCCCGAGTCCGCCAAATTCCTGCTGGCGCGTGGCCGCGGGGAAGAAGCGCGCCAGGTGATGGAGCGGTTCGGGTCGCAGGCGCGAAGCGCGACGCACGCCGAGGAAGTCGCGCTCGCCAGAGGGCCGTCGGTGGCGCTTACCGGCCGCGCCTTTTTCGGCAAGCTGGTCGCCCTCAGCCTCGCGGCGATCTGCTATGGGCTGATCAACTTCGGCCTGTTGCTGTGGCTTCCCGCCGACATGGTCGCAAAAGGCTACAGCATGGAGTTGTCGAGCAAGCTGCTTGCCGAGTCCGCTCTGATCGCCTTTCCGACGGTGTTCATCGTTGCCTATCTTTACAGCCGCTGGAGCACGAAATGGTCCATCGTCGGATCGGTCGCGGTCTCCCTTGCCGGTCTGACCGGGGTGTTGTGGCTCGAATTCACCGGCACCGGCAGCCCGGTGCTTCCGGTTGCGCTGCTGATCATTGGAACCAACGCGCTGATCGCGATGCTGCTGCCTTATGCGGCCGAGAGCTTCCCGCTGCGTATTCGGGGCCGGACGACCGGCACCGTTGCGGCTTGCACCAAGGCCGGCGGAATGTTCGCGCAGCTGCTCGCGATCCTGGCGTTGGTGCCGGCGCTCGACGTCGTTTCGCTGATCATCATCGTGCCAACGATCGGCGCGCTGATCCTGGTCGCCTGGTTCGGCAAGGAAACGCGCGGCCGCGATCTGCGCGACCTCGATCCGGGCGGGCAGACCTTCGCCGCGACGGGACTCTGATCGCCATCGCCTCGCCGTGCGTGCGCGTGTATGGAGGCTCCCATGCGGACTCTGCCCATTGTCGTCGGACTCTCGCTTGCCGGATGCGCCGGGCCGGTCGTGCCGCCTGGCGACGCCTCGGCCGGCGTGACGGCCGGACGCGTCGCGGGCCCACCGCAAAGCTGCATCTCGACCAGTAGTAGCGAAGGGCTGCATGCGATCGATTCGGCGACGCTCGCCTACGGCTCGGGCTCGACGATTTACATCAACCGGCTCGGCTACCGCTGTCCCGGCCTCAGGGATTTGAGCACGATCATCACCGAAGTCCGCGGTGGACAATATTGCCGTGGCGACCACATTCGCGCGCTCGAGCCGGGCTCGATCATCCCCGGGCCAAGCTGCAATCTTGGCGATTGGGTGCCCTACCGGCGGTGATCTTTTTCGCCGGTGCGTGAGAATTTCGGCCTTTGCTTGCGCGCGGGCCGCCTCTAGCAACGCCGCATGCGCGAAAAGGCCTCGACCCTGCTCATGTTCGGAGCGACCGGCGATCTTGCCCGGCGGATGCTCCTGCCGTCACTGTTCGGGCTCGATTCGGACGGGCTTCTGCCCGACGACCTGCGGGTCATCGGCACCGCCCGGACCGATCTCGACGATGCCGCCTTCAGACAGCGATCGCTTGAGGCGATCAAGGAGCATTTCCCGGCCAGTTCGTTCGATGAGGCGGTCGCCGAGCGTTTCCTTAAGCGCCTCCATTACGTGCCGCTGGACATCAAGGACCCGGCGGGGTTCGAACGCCTGGCGACGGCCGTCGGCGATCCGTGCGACGGGGTCGCGATCTTCTTGTCGACGGCGCCTTCGCTGTTCAAGCCGACCATCGACGGGCTGGAAGGCGCGGGGCTCGCTTGTCCAACCATTCGGATGGCGCTCGAAAAGCCACTCGGCACCGATCTCGAATCCAGCCGCGAGATCAACGACGCGGTCGCCGGCGCCTTCCCCGAGGAGCGCACGTTCCGCATCGACCATTATCTCGGCAAGGAGACGGTCCAGAATCTGCTGGCGCTGCGGTTCGCCAACTCGATGTTCGAGCCGTTGTGGAACAGCGCACATATCGATCACGTCCAGATTACCGTCGCCGAGACCATCGGGGTCGAGGGCCGCGGCGATTATTACGATCAGTCCGGTGCGCTCCGCGACATGGTCCAGAACCACATATTGCAGCTGGTCGCGCTGGTGGCGATGGAGCCGCCGACCAATTTCGACGCGACCGCGGTGCGCGACGAGAAAGTAAAGGTGCTGCGGGCGCTGCGCCCAATCACCGCGGCGGATATCGAGACGAACACAGTGACCGGCCAATATATGCGCGGGGCGATCGATGGCGCGCCGGTGCCCGGCTATGCCGAGGAAATCGGCAAGGAGAGCCAGGCCGAAACGTTTGTCGCGATGAAGGCGCATGTCGACAATTGGCGCTGGAAGGGGGTGCCGTTCTATCTCCGGACCGGCAAACGGATGCCCGCGCGCGACACCGAGATTTTCATCCAGTTCCGCGACGTCCCTTATTCGATCTTCGCTTCGCGCGGAGCGACGACGAAGCCGAACAAGCTGATCATCGGGCTTCAGCCGGAAGAGACGATCAGCCTTCATCTGATGGCCAAAAGCCCCGGTCTCGATCGCGGCGGCATGCGCTTGCGCGAAATTCCGCTCGATATCGGGCTCGCCAACGCGTTCAGCGAATATCGCCGGCGGATCGCTTACGAGCGGCTGCTGCTCGATCTGATCGAGGGCGACCCGACCTTGTTCGTCCGCCGCGACGAGGTCGAGGCGCAATGGGTCTGGATCGACCGCATTCGCGCCGCCTGGGTGGAGAAGGGGATTGCGCCGCGACCCTATGCCGCGGGCACGTGGGGCCCGTCGGCGGCAATCGCGCTGACCGAGCGCGACGGCATCAGCTGGCACGAGTAGCGGGAGCCATGGCCCTTCATCCAGCAATCGCGAACGTCACCGACCGGATCATCGAGCGGTCGAAACCGACACGGGCGCGCTATCTCGAGCTGATGGCCGAGCAGAAGGAGCGGGGGATCAACCGGCCGCGCCTCAGTTGCGGCAATTTCGCGCACGGTTTCGCCGCCTCGGGCGAGGACAAGGCCGCGATCAGCCACATGGCGGGGCCGAATATCGGCATCGTCACCGCGTACAATGACATGCTGTCAGCGCATCAGCCCTACGCGCGCTATCCCGAGCAGATCAAAATTTTCGCGCGTGAGGTGGGCGCGACCGCGCAAGTGGCGGGCGGGGTTCCGGCGATGTGCGACGGGGTCACCCAGGGCCAGCCGGGGATGGATCTGTCGCTGTTCAGCCGCGACGTGATCGCGCTGTCGACCGTGGTCGCGCTCAGCCATGGAATGTTCGACGCGATGGCCTTGCTCGGGATTTGCGACAAGATCGTTCCCGGGCTGCTGATCGGCGCTTTGCGTTTCGGTCATTTGCCCGCGCTGCTGATCCCCGGCGGGCCGATGCCGTCGGGCCTCCCGAACAAGGAAAAGCAGCGAGTCCGCCAGCTCTTTGCCGAGGGGAAGGTGGGCAAGGCGGAGCTGTTGAAGGCGGAGAGCGCATCCTATCATTCGGCCGGGACCTGCACGTTTTACGGCACCGCCAATTCCAACCAGATGATGATGGAATTGATGGGGCTGCACATTCCCAACGCGGCGTTCATCAATCCCGGCACGCCGCTTCGCCAGGCGCTGACCCGCGCCGCAATCCATCGCCTCGCCGAGCTCGGCCGGAGCGGCGAGCGCCCGCTGGCGCGGGTGGTCGACGAGAAAGCGATCGTGAACGCGATGGTCGGACTGCTCGCGACCGGCGGATCGACCAATCACGCGATTCATTTGCCGGCGATTGCACGCGCCGCGGGGATCGGCATCGATTGGCAGGACTTTGACGAACTTTCGGGTGCGGTGCCGCTGATCACGCGAATTTATCCCAACGGATCGAACGACGTGAACGATTTCCAGAACGCCGGCGGGATGGCGTTCGTTACCTATACGCTGGGCCGCGAGGGGCTCATTCATGGCGACACGCTGACCGCGGGCGCGGAAACGATGGACGCGTGGATCGGCAATCCCGAACTTCATGGCGACGAGCTGATCTGGAAGCCGGCCGAGGAAAGCGCCGATATCGACATGCTGCGCCCGGTCGGTGAGCCGTTCCGCCCCGATGGCGGGATGCGGCTGCTCAAGGGCAATCTCGGGCGCGGGATCATCAAGACCAGCGCGGTCGATGAGGGCCGCTGGCTGATCGAGGCGCCGGCGCGCTGCTTTGCCGAGCAGAATGAGGTGCTCGAGGCATTCAAGGCCGGCGAGCTCGACCGCGACGTCGCGGTGGTCGTGCGCTTCCAGGGGCCGCGCGCCAATGGCATGCCCGAGCTGCACAAGCTGACCCCGGCGCTCGGCGTGCTCCAGGACCGCGGCCATCGCGTCGCGCTGATCACCGACGGGCGGATGTCGGGCGCGAGCGGCAAGGTGCCCGCCGCGATCCATATGTCGCCCGAAGCGCTGCCCGACGGGCCGCTGGCGCGAGTGCGCGACGGCGATATGATCCGGCTCGATGCGCATAGCGGGCAGCTCGAGGCGGTCGGGGTCGATCTCGCGAGCCGGGCGCCGGCCAATTCGCCGCCGCCGCCCCTGGGCACGGGACG
>WNFK01074948.1_pt1 | contig 23597 bp, 26 predicted proteins | sample 5400281 | NCBI WGS metagenome assembly WNFK01 (sample SAMN13153350, study PRJNA577476) | soil metagenome | isolation source: 20 cm soil on Douglas fir-dominated hillslope | place: USA:California | collected 2013-09-17
ACAGCGCTCATGCTGCCCGTAGGGGTGGTGGCGACGGTGTCCGGCGCCTTCGTGCCCGTGGGGATGAGCGGGCTGGCCGTGGTCGGAAGGCTCCCGCTGGTCGCCGCGCTCCCAAGCGAGCCCACAGCGCTGTCAAGCGGCCCCACAGCGCTCGCGCTGCCCGTGGTCGTCGTGGCGACGGTGCCCACGGCGCCGGAGGCAGCGCCGATGGCTGCGGTCGTGCTCGCGCCGCCGGTCAGACTGCTGACGCCAGGCGTGACGATGCCCTTCACGGTCTGCGTGGCGTCGACGATCGACGCCTGCGTCGCCGCCTGATTCAACGCCGTCAAGCTCGCCGCGGGCGGGTGCTTTGGCAAGAAGGTGAAGTCCGCCGCCAGACGATTGGCGGCCTCCGGCGTGATGGCCTCCGGCGCCGGCACGGGTCCGGCGTCGGTCACCGCGACGCGCTCGCGCGCGCCAACCTTGACGGCGGGCCCCACGCGTCGGCCGGTGACCGGATCGAGCTTGGTGACCTCGACGAGGCCGCGCAGGATGGTGATCGTCGAACGCCCCGGCGAAACCTCGGCGACGACGACGGTGCCGCGGATCGCGGCGACGGCGTTCGGCGTCTTGATCTCGATGACCTCGCCCGGCTTCATCAGTGCCTTGGAGACCGCCACCGAGATCCGGCCGGCGCCGAGCTGGACCGTCGCGACTCCCGGCACCTCGGTGATCGTCAGGACCGAGCGCTCGCGCGCGGTGACGGTGGCCTTGCCGCCGAGCAGCACCCGGACGACCGAGCGCTCGCCCGTGGTGATCCGGTCATGAAGCAAGACGTCGTCCTTGAACCCGAGGGTTGCCGGTGCCGACAGCGCCGCACGCGTGATCGTCGCGAATCCCAGCAGCATCGTGACCACGCCCACCCGCTCTGCCGCCCAGGCCAGCGGCGGCAACGCCAGGATGGCAAGCACGAGCGAAGCGAGTATGCAGGCGCCGACTGCGCGGCACCCCTGCGTGAGCGTACGGACTGGCGTCAGCATCAGGTCGGACTCTCTCGGTGAGCTACACCGGGTGCCCGGCAGGCAGATGCCTCTCGACGTCCCAGATGTGGAAACAGTCGACGTGAAACTCAAGCGTCCTCCAATTCTCCACGGCGAGCCCTGACATCGCGATCTGGTCCGTCGTGACGATCGCTCCGCAGCCGTCGCATAACTGCCCGTCCCCTGAACGAACCGAAACTTCCGCCATGCGGCCACGAGGCAGGCGCCCCTCGTCGAGCCTGCGGCGGATGAACTGACGAGCCACTTCAGGGTCCATGGATGATGCTGGGTCGATGGACGGTCGGTTGTCCATCAGGTGATTCCCTTAAACTTCCCCCAGGGAGAACCTGCCTCAGACCTTTCTCGGCGAGTCACTTCATTCTCTCGATGTCATTTCCTTCCTATGTTGTCTGTTGGCTCGCACGGGCACGTCATCAGACGTGGTCGCCCCCGACACCGCTGCCATCCGGCTCGCCTCTCGCGAAGACTGACAACGGCGGTCACCTCACGCCAAAAGGACACCCCGCGAGCGCTCCCGTCGCGAGGCTAAACCCGCGTCGTTGCGTCCTCTGCTTCTGGCACTGGACGTGCACTTTCAGCCGAGCAGTTTCAACAGATTGCCCAGCACGATTTCCGGAGGATGAGACATGACCGAGACGACGCTGATGGCGCTAGTGGTCGCGGCCGGCTTTCTTGCTGGGCCCGCCGCTCACGCCGACGTGAGAGCCGGAATCAACGCAGCGCCGCCGCCGGTTGTCGTCTCCTCTCCGCTGCGGCTGGTCGCCGTGCCGAACAGCCCCGTCTATCACGGGTCCAGCGCGGACCACAATCTGTTCGTCTATGGCGGCCGCTACTACAGTTTCCACCGCGGCCAGTGGTTCCTCGGGGCAGGCCCCGGCAGTTCATGGAGCATCATCGCGAGCGACCGTGTGCCGAAGCCCGTCCTCGCGGTGTCGACCGCGTATTCCAAGATGGCGCACGGTCAGGGCAAGAGCTCGGCGGGCAAAGAAAGCACGAACAACTGACTCGGGTACGAAGGGGAGGGACAACTCATGCACTCGCAACTGACATTGACGACATTCGCACTCGCGCTCGCGCTGCTCGTCGGGTTCGCGGCGTGCGCGAAATACCCCGTGGTGGTCAAGACGGGCGGGCAGGCGCCGACCGCGGCCACGACGGCTCCGGCTCGATAAGCGTTCTCGCTCTCACCACTTAGCCATTCCACGACGACGCCGTCGCGTCGCCCGGCCATCGCGCCCGCTGGCGATGACCGGAGACGCGACGGCGCCCACCCACGAAGACGGAAGGGACGCGCGGGGCTATCCGCCCCATTGATGCCGTCCTGAGTCCGCCCAGCCCCCGGCTCTCCCCGTGTGCCGCTTGCAGCGAGACCCGGCACAGGCGTACAAAGCGAGGGGATTCGCCCTCGTATGAGTCGCACGTCGAACGAGAGACCTCGGGAGGAATGACATCATGCGCATCGTTGTCCATGGGCAGCAGGCGTTCGGCAAGAGCGTGCTGGACGCTCTGCTGGAGCGCGGGGAAAACGTCGTCGGCGTCTACTGTGCTCCCGACCCCGCGCAGGGAGGGCGGGTCGATCCGCTGAAGGAGGCCGCCCTCGCCCGTGGCCTCCCCGTCCATCAGCCGCGATCCTTTCGCAACAAGCCGGAGGTGTGGGAGGAATTCGCGCGACTCAAGGCGGATCTCTGCGTGATGGCCTACGTCACGCTCATCGTGCCCGAGCAGGTGCTGAATCAGCCCACGCGCGGCACCGTTCAGTACCATCCCTCTCTGCTCCCTCGCCACCGCGGCCCCAGCTCCATCAACTGGCCGATCATCATGGGCGAGACACGGACCGGGCTGAGCATCTTCTGGCCCGACCAGGGTCTGGATACGGGACCGCTCTTGCTGCAGAAGGAAGTCGAGATCGGCGACAGCGATACCCTGGGCAGCCTCTACTTCGAGCGGCTGTATCCGCTTGGGGTCGCGGCGCTGCTCGAGGCCGTCGATCTGGTGCGCGCCGGCACGGCGCCGAGAATCGTTCAGGACGAGGCCCAGGCGACGTACGAAGGGTGGTGCAAGAAGGAACACGTCCAGATCGACTGGCAGAAGCCGATCCAGACGATCTGGAATCTCATTCGCGGCGCGGACCCGCAGCCGGGCGCGTGGACGATCCACGAGGGAACGACCGTGCAGATCCTCGACGCGAAGAAGCTCGCCGGGGCCACACAAGGCCAGCCGGGAGAAGTGCTCGCCATCGACGACGCGGGGATGACTGTCGCCGTGGCCGGCGGCCAGATCCAGGTCACGCGCGTGCGGCCCGAGGGCGGGCAGAAAGTCGCCGCGGCCGCCTTCGCCAAGACCGCCGGGCTGCGCCCCGGCGTACGACTGGGGGCGAAGTGAGCGACGAGGGTCCCCGCGGACTCGCGCGCGGCCTCACCAACTACGGCGACGCCGACTTCGCGCTCTACCTGCGCCGCTCCTTCGCGACTTCGATGGGTTACTCGAAGGCCATGCTGGCGCGGCCCGTCGTCGGTATCGCGCAGTCGGCGAGCGGCTTCAACAACTGTCACCGCCACTTTCCAGAGCTGATCGACGCCGTGAAGCGCGGCGTGCTCGCCGCCGGCGGGCTCCCGATCGATTTCCCGACGATCTCGCTGGGCGAGGTGTTCCTGTCGCCGACGAGCATGATGTTCCGAAATCTGATGGCGATCGACGTCGAGGAGATGATCCGCGCTCAGCCAATGGACGCCGTCGTACTGGTAGGCGGCTGCGACAAGACGGTGCCGGCTCAGCTCATGGGCGCGGCATCGGCCGACGTGCCGGCGGTTCAGCTCCTGGCCGGCCCGATGATGCCGATGGCGTACCGCGGCGAACGGCTCGGAGCGTGCACGGATTGCCGGCGCTTCTGGGCCAAGTACCGCGCCGGCGCCGTCAGCGCGGAAGAGATCGAGCAGATCGAGTCGAACCTGGCGACGACGGCGGGCACCTGCGCGGTGATGGGCACCGCCAGCACCATGGCCTCGATCGCCGAGGCGCTCGGGATGGCGCTGCCGGGCACCGCCGCAATTCCCGCGGTACACGCCGATCGGCTGCGCGCCGCCGAGGCGAGCGGGCAGCAGGCCGTGGCGCTGGCCTCGACCCGTCTGAGGCCCAGCCAGATCATCACGCAGCGCTCGGTCGAGAACGCGTTGCGTGTGCTCCTGGCGATCGGCGGCTCGACGAACGCGATCATCCATCTCACCGCCGTGGCCGGACGCGTGGGCGTCGAGGTGTCGCTGCGGCGCCTCAACACGCTGAGCGACGAGACTCCCGTGCTCGTCGATCTGAAGCCGACCGGCCAGCACTACATGTCGGACCTGAATGCCGCCGGCGGCCTCGGCGCGGTGCTGCGCGAGCTGGCGCCGATGCTCCATCTCGACTGCATGACCGTGACGGGCCAGACGCTGGGTCAGCGCCTCGCGGCGGAAGGCGCCTGGGTCGACCGCGACGTCGTGCGCCCGCTCGCGGATCCGTACCAGAAGGTCGGCGGGCTGGTCGCCCTCTTCGGGAGCCTGGCGCCAGGCGGCGCGATTCTCAAGCGCTCCGCCGCCGACCCGGCGCTCTTCGAGCGAGAAGGGCGCGCGGTCGTGTTCGCTTCGCTCGACGATCTCGCGGCGCGGATCGACACGCCGGACCTCGACGTGCGGCCGGACGACTTCCTCGTGCTGCAGAACGCCGGGCCGAAGAGCGGCTACGCGATGCCGGAGGCCGGCTATTTGCCGATTCCCTCGAAGCTGGCGCGTGCCGGCGTCAAGGACATGGTGCGAATCTCCGACGCGCGCATGAGCGGGACCGCCTACGGCACGATCGTCCTGCACGTCTCGCCCGAGTCGGCCGTCGGCGGGCCGCTCGCGCTCGTGAAGAACGGTGATCGCATTCGCCTGAGCGTCAACGAGCGCCGCCTCGAGCTCGCCGTCGACGAGGCCGAGCTCGCGCGCCGGCGCGCGGCGCTCCCGCGTCCCGCGACGCCTCCCGCGCGGGGCTACGCCAAGCTCTACATGGATCACGTGCTCCAGGCCGAGCACGGCTGCGACTTCGATTTCCTGCGAAAGGCGTGACGCGCGCCGCTCCGCGTCGTCGCGAGATTTAACCGGGCGAGGCGCCCTGCGTGGCGACGTAGAGCGCGTACAGCGACTGGCTCGCGGCCATGAAGAGCCGGTTCCGCTTCGGACCGCCGAAGCAGATGTTGCCGCACACTTCAGGCAGGCGGATGCGGCCGATCAGCTTGCCCTCGGGCGTCCACACCGTCACGCCGCTGTAGCCCACGGCGCGTCCGGCGTTGCTCGAGACCCACAGATTGCCGGCGACGTCGCAGCGCACGCCGTCGGGCCCGCACTTCACGCCGTCGACCATGAAGTCGCTGAAGAGCTTCCGGTTCGACGCCTTGTTGTTGCTGCCGACGTCGAACGCGTACATGTCGCCCTTGCCGCCCGGCCCCTGGTCGCCCGGGCCCTTGCCGGTGCTGATCACGTAGAGCTTCTTGTAGTCCGGCGATAGCGCGAGGCCATTCGGATCCGGGACCTGATCCTCGCCGACCACGAGCTCAACTTTGCCGCTCGGATCGACGCGATAGACGTTGGTCGGCAGCTCGCGCTTGTTGTCGCCCATTCCGACCGCCTGGCCCAGCTTCGACTTGAGCCGCCCCGCCGCGTTGCTCGGCCCGCCGGCCGCGTCGGGCGCGCCCTCGTAGAGCTGCCCGCCGTACGGCGGGTCGGTGAACCAGTACGAGCCGTCCGGATGCGGCACCACGTCGTTCGGTGAGTTGAGGCGCTTACCGTCGAACCGATCGGCGATCACCGTGATCGAGCCGTCGTTCTCGTAGCGGACGACGCGGCGGGTCAGATGTTCGCAGGACAGCTGACGGCCCTGGAAGTCGAACGTGTTGCCGTTACTGTTGTTCGACGGCATGCGAAAGACCGTCACCCGGCCGTTGTCCTCGAGCCACCGCATCTGCCGGTTGTTCGGGATGTCGCTCCACACCAGGTACCGTCCCTGAGCGCTCCACGCCGGGCCTTCCGACCAGAGCGCGCCCGTCCACAAGCGCTGGACCGGCGCGTTCGGCTGACGCAGGCCGTCGAACATCGGATCGATCGTGAGCACGTCGGGATCCGTGAAGTAGACGTTCGGCGGCGCGTTCGGGCCGAAATCGCGAGGCGGCGAGGTGATGGTGCTCGGCGGAGCCATCGGTGCCGGCGTTTGCGCCCCAGCGATGCGGGGCGCCAGCGCGACGACACCGGCCGCGACACCGGCCGTCTTGAGCAGCACGCGTCTGGACATCCGGTTCGTGTCGTCTCGTTCGCGTGCTTCGCTCGCCATTGAGTGCCTCCTTGTTCGACGGATACGGCTCGGCGTACGATGCGCGATCAGCGGCGCGACGGTATCAGACCCGAAGCGTGACCGTCAATCGCGCGCTGCGGCGCGCACGCGTCGCCAGAGGCGCTCGCGCGTCAGCGGCATCTCGCTCACCTCGACGCCGAGCGGGCGAAGCGCGTCGGCGACGGCATTGGCGATCGCCGCGGGCGCCGGAAGGGTGCCGCCCTCGCCCGCGCCCTTGACGCCGAGCGGGTTCAGCGGGGACGGCGTCACGATGTGATGCACCTCGAGTGATGGCACGTCGGTGGCGCGGGGCAGCGCGTAGTCCATCAAGGTGCCGGTCGCGAGCTGCCCGGTCGGGTCGTAGACGATCTCCTCGATCAAGGCGTTGCCGATTCCGTGAGCGATGCCGCCGTGGATCTGGCCCTCGACCACCAGCGGGTTGATCATCACGCCGCAGTCGTCGACGGCGACGTACCTGAGGATCCGCACGGTGCCGGTTTCGGCCTCGACCTCGACGACCGCAGCGTGCGCGCCGTTCGAGTACGTCGACTGCGGCACGTGGACATAGCCCGACGCCTCGAGCCCCGGATCCATCGCGCCGGGCAGCGCGTAGCCGGGTCGCGGTGCGGTCGCGATCGCCGCCACGTCGCCCAGTGCCAGACCGCGCCCCGGCGCCCCGCGCACGGTTATGCGGCCGTCCTCGAGGGTGAGATCTTCCGGCGCCGCCTCGAGATGATCGGCGGCGACCGCGAGCGCCTTCTTGCGCACCTCCGCGGCCGCGTAGGCGGCCGAGGTGCTGGCCAGCACGCCGACCCGGCTCGCGAACGTGCCGACGCCGTAGGGAATGCCGGCCGTGTCGCCCGGAACCACGGTGATCTGCTCGAGCGGAACCGAGAGCCCGTCGGCGACGATCTGCGCCAGGGTGGTCTCGTGCGCCTGCCCCTGGCTCGACGTGCCCGAGAACACGAACACGCCGCCGAGCGGATCGACGCGAACCCGGACGCCCTCGTAAGGCCCCAGACCGGTATCTTCGACGAAGAGCGCGTAGCCGATTCCGATCGCGCGGCCGGCCGCGCGGGCGCGCTCGCGCTCCGCCGAGAAGTCGTCGGCACCGACCGCTTCGGCGACGCGTCTGAGACATTCGGGATAGTCTCCGCTGTCGTAGCGTCGCGGGCTGTTGTCGCGCGAGATCAGGCCGACGTCGTACGGGAACTCGTCGGGAGCATGCGCTCCATCACGAACACCGCCTGCGGGCGTCCCGCGCCGCGCACCGGGGTGACGGGCACGCGGTTGGTGTAGACGGCGGTCAACGTCACCTCGTAGTTGGGCACTCGATACGGCCCGGGCACGCTCACCGACGTGAGGATGGGCACGATGACGCCCCACGAGACGAACGCGCCGCAGTCGTGCACGAAGGTGTCACGGACCGCGACGATCCGGCCCTCACGCGTGAGCCCGATCTCGACGTCGTGCCACTGGTCGCGCTCCTGCGTGACCGCCAGGAGATGCTCGCGCCGAGTCTCGACGAACCGGACGGGCCGGTCGAGCGCGCGCGCCAGGAACGGCACCAGGATGTCCTCGGCGTAGACAATTGCCTTGGGACCGAAGCCGCCGCCGATGTCCTGCGTGACGACGCGCACGGAGTGCTCGGGGATCGCGAGATAGCGCGCCAGCAGCCGGCGCAGGATCTGCGGCGCCTGCGTCGTCGACCACACGGTCACCTGCCCCAGATCGCTGTCCCAGCGCGCGGCGATCGCGCGCGTCTCCATGGCCATGCCGGCGCCGCGGTGCAGATGAAAGCGCTGGCGCAGCACCACCGGCGCGCGAGCCAGCTCGCCGGCGGCGTCGCCCACGCGCTGGGTGAAGCGCGACGCGACGTTACCGCCGGGATGCACGCGCGGGCCGTCGGACCGCAGCGCGTCGTCGAGCGAAGCGACCGCCGGCAACAGCTCGTAGTCGACGCGGAGCGCGTCGAGCGCGTCCTCCCCCTCGGCGGGGCTCTCGGCGATGACGAGCGCCACCGGCTGCCCGGCGTACGAGACGATTTCCTGCGGCAAGATTTCGGGACACGCCGGGGCGATCAGGCTCGGGTGCGGCACCAGCAGGGGCAGGCGCCCGAGCGCGGCCACATCCGACGGCACCAGAACGTGGACGACGCCGGGCCGGCCGCGCGCTTCGGTCGGGTCGACGCGGACGATCCGCGCGTGGGCGTGCGGGCTCCGGTGGACCGCGACGTGGAGCAAGCCGGGATGGGTCACGTCGGCGACGTAGCGCCCGCGGCCCGTGACGAGCCGCGCGTCCTCGCGCCGGCGCACCCGCGCGCCGAACAGGCGTTCGCCCACCGCCCGGCCTCAGGCGCCGCGGCGCGCGACGTACAGCGAGTTCGCCGGATCGACGCGCTCGAACAGCTGCACGCCGTCGAAGCCCGCTTCGCGCAGCATCCGGGTGGCCGTCTGGTGGCCCCACGCGGTGCCGAGCCCGGGGCCGCCGGCCGCGAGCGACACGCTCATGCAGTGCATCGTGCTCATCGTGTAGAGATACGGCGCCATCGGCACGCCGACGTTGTCGGCGAGCTCGCTCGAGGCCCACACGTCGAGCATCAGGAACATGCCGCCCGGGCTCAGCGCGGCGCGGATCCGCCGGAGCACACCGGCGGGATCGGCTTGATCGTGGATCGCGTCGAACGCGGTGACGAGATCGAACGGGGCGGGTGTTTCGAGCTTCGCGACGTCCTGCACCACGAACGACGCGTTGTCGAGCCCGGCGGCGGCCGCCCGGGCTCCGGCGATCCCGCTCTCGGAGATGTCGTATCCGACGAACGCGCTCTTCGGAAACCGGCGCGCCATCAAGGTGATGCAGTGCCCGGTGCCGCAGCCCACGTCAGCGACTCGAATGCCGGCCTCGAGCCGCGCGACGAGCCCCTCGGGCTTCCCGAGATACGCGCTGAACAAGAGCTCGTCGTAGCGCGGCCGGCTTCGCCGGTCCATGAGACCGGTGAAATCAGGCTGGAACGCGCTGTACGGCACACCCCGGCCGGTCCGGAACGCCTCGGCAACGTCCGGGACGACGCGATTCAGGAGCGGGAACATCTCGACCATGCTGGTGAGGTTGCGCGTGGACGAGCCGGTGAGCACGCTCGCGTGCTCGCGCGGGAGACGATACGTGTGCGCGGCGGCCGCGTACTCGACGATGCCGCCGCACACCACGGCGGCCAGCCATTCCCGGACGTAGCGCTCGTCGAGGCCGGCCTTCTCGGCGATCTCGGCGCTGGTGCCAGCCCCCATCTGCGCCATCGCGTCGAACAGGCCGACCCGCCGGCCGACCTCGAGCATGAGGGAGACGGCGGCGCCTTCGAGGTGGCGAACCATGAGCTGGGTGAACGCCCTGGCCTTCGCCCGGTCGAACTCGCCCGCCACCGCCGTCCCCTCCTGAGCGATTGTCGCTACACCGCCAGGTAGCCGCCGTCCACGGGCAGCTCGATCCCGGTGATGTACGAGGCTTCGTCCGAGGCCAGGAACAGCACGGCGTGGGCGACCTCTTCCACGCGCCCTTCACGCTTGAGCGGCACCGCCCGCAGCGACTTCTCGCGCCACACCGGATCGGCCGACGCCTTGGAGGTGCGCATCGGAGGCAGGATTCCCGGATGGACGGAGTTGACCCGGATGCCGTACGGCGCGAACTGCACGGCGCCCGACTTGGTCATGATTCGCACCGCGCCCTTCGACGCGTTGTAGCCCATGTGGATGCGGTCCTGGCCGACGAAGCCCGAGATCGACGAGATGTTGACGATGGAGCCGCCGCCGGCGGCGCGCATCGCGGGCACCGCGTGCTTCATGCCGAGGAACACGCCCTTCGCGTTCACGTTCAGGAGGGTGTCCCACGCCGACGTGCTCAATGTGTCCGGATCGAACGTGCCGCTGATCCCGGCGTTGTTCACGAGGAGGTCGAGCTTGCCGAATGCGGTCACCGTCGCCTTGACCGCGGCTTCCCAATCCGTCTCGCTCGTCACGTCGAGCTTCACGAACCGCGCCTGGCCGCCGGCCGCGGCGATCTTCTCGACCGCCTGACGCGCCTCGAACTCGAGGATGTCGGCGACGACGACCTTCGCGCCTTCGCGCGCGAAGATGGCGGCTTCGCTCTGCCCCATGCCGCTCGCTCCACCGGTGATGAGCGCGACCTTCCCTGCCAGCCTCATGTGCCCCTCCTTTGTGCGACGGGCGCGTTCTCGTGGTGCCCGTGCGCGGGCCACCTTCCGCGCCCGCCGAGTATCGCAGAGAGCCTCCACCGTGTACACTGCGGGTCGCCGCGCGCATCTCGCGGACCTATATAAGGAGCGCTCATGGCGACGTACGTGCTCGTTCACGGCGCGTATCAAGGGGGCTGGATCTGGAAGCCGGTCGTCGACCGCCTGCGCGCGGCCGGGCATCAGGTGTATGCGCCCTCGCTCGACGGCTGCGCCGAGCGCCACCATCTCGTCCGACCGGGCATCACCGTGGCCACCCACGCTCAGGAGATCGCGCAGCTCATGTTCTACGAGGATCTCGAGCGCGTCGTTCTCGTCGGGACGAGCTCGGGGGGCATGGTCATCTGCAAGGCGGCCGAGCTGGCGCGCGATCGTATCGCGCGGCTCGCGTTCGTGGACGCGCTGGCGTTGATGCCCGGCGAGCGAGTCGGCGACATCGTCAAGCGCGTGTCGGCCAACGAGACCACCGCGATCACGACGGGACCCACGCGGGCGGATGTGGAGACGCGGCTCTTCGGCGACCTCGACCCCAACCTCCGCGCCTGGGCCCTGGCGCGGTACACGCCGCATCCGGTCGCTGCGCTCGAGGCGCCCGTCGAGCTCGGGAGCTTCTGGACCCAGGCCTGGCCCACGACCGTGATCCGCTGTCGGCGCGCGACGAACCCGCCCGAAGCGCACCAGCGTCGCACCGCCGAGCGCTTGAAGGGCGCATGGTACGAGCTCGACACCGGCCACTATCCGATGCTGAGCCAGCCCGAGGAGCTGACACGCCTCCTGCTGGCGCCGGTTTCTTGACAGGCACAGGGCCACGTTGCACAGTGCGACGCGAGGACTCGTGACGTGAACGGCATCCACGACATGGGCGGCATGCACGGCTTCGGGCGCGTCGAGCGCGAGGAGAACGAGCCGGTCTTTCATACGCGCTGGGAAGGGCGCGTCATGGGGATCAGCCGCGCCTGCAGCGTCCAGCGCATCTTCAACATCGACGAAAGCCGTCACGCCATCGAGCGGATGGCGCCGGTCGACTACCTGGGCTCGAGCTACTACGAGCGCTGGCTCGATCGCAACATCCGACTGCTCGTCGAGAAGGGCGTGATCACGCGAGAAGAGCTGGAGCGCCGTATGGCTCAGCTGGCCGGCGGGACCGATCCGGCGACGCCGCACTCGGATCCCAAGCTGACCGCTCGCATGCTGCGCGTGACGAAGGACCGGACTCCGTATCGCCAGCCCGGGCCGCCGCCGCGCTTCGCGCTTGGCGATCACATCCTGACGCGCCACGACGCGCCGGTCGGCCACACGCGGCTTCCCCGCTACGCGCGCGGCAAGCCCGGCGTCATCGTTCGTGTCCACGGCACGTTCATCTTCCCGGACACCAACGCTCACGGGCAGGGCGAGCAGCCCCACGCGCTCTACAGCGTGCGCTTCGACGCCGCGCTGCTGTGGGGCGACTCGGCCGAGCCCCGAGCGCCCGTGCACATCGATCTCTGGGAGCGCTATCTCCAGCCAGACGCTCCCGCAAGGAGCACATCATGAGCGGTGGCCACGAGGAACACGGACACCATCACCGCGAGCCGGAGTCGGTCCTCTCGCTCCGCGTCCGCGCGCTCGAATCGCTCCTGATCGAGAAAAAGCTCGTGTCGAGCGAAGCGGTCGACCGCATCGTCAGCGCCTACGAGCAGGACATCGGGCCGCACAACGGCGCCAAGGTCGTCGCGCGCGCCTGGGTCGATCCCGCGTACCGCGCCCGCCTGCTCGCCGACGGCAGCGCGGCGATCGAGGAGCTGGGCTTCGGCGGCGTCGACCTCCAGGTGGTCGAGAACGCGCCCGGCGTCCACAACATGGTGGTCTGCACGCTCTGCTCGTGCTATCCGCACGCGCTGATCGGCCTGCCGCCCGTCTGGTACAAATCCTTCGAGTACCGCTCGCGCGCGGTGCGCGAGCCGCGCGTGGTCCTGCGCGAATTCGGCGTCGACCTGCCCGAGAGCACCGAGATCCGAATCTGGGACTCGAGCGCCGAGCTTCGCTACCTCGTGCTCCCGGAGCGCCCGGCCGGAACCGAGCGGCTGAACGAGGCCGACCTGGCCAAGCTGGTCACGCGTGACGCGATGATCGGCGTGGCCGTGGTCAAGCCTCCGGCCGGCGCGGCCGACTGAGCGGGAGGTCGACGATGGATCCGCTCCCGAGCCGCGAGATCGCCGACATGAGCGGTGCGGCCGCGCTGCCCAGAAAGAACGGCGAGCTGGTCTTCAACGAGGCATGGCAGGGCCGCATCTTCGGCATGACCGTCGCGATGAACCACGAGGCGTGTTTCGCGTGGCGCGAGTTTCAGGCGCATCTCATCGAGGAGATCGCGCACGCCGAGCGTGAAGGCGAATCCACGAGCTACTACGAGCGCTGGCTGCAGGCGTTCGAGCAGCTCCTCACCGACAAAGGACTGATCGACGCCGACACGCTCGCCGAGCGCACGAGTGATTTCCAGAGCGGTCGTCGCGACGACGTATTCTAGTCATTCGTTCCGCGTTCGAGATTTCGAACAGTTCGAACAGGAGAACGTGCCATGGCCCTCGATCCCCAAGCCCAGGACGTGATCAACCTCGTCATCAAGTCGGGACGCCCCGCCTACAACACCCTGTCGCCCAAGGATGCGCGACAGCTGTTTCGCGAGACGCGCCCCGGCGCGACCCCGACGCCGGCGGAGATCGGCACGGTACGCGACCTCACCGCCGAGGGCCCGGGCGGGCCGATCCCACTACGGATGTACCGGCCCGCCGGTGTGGCGGCCGGCACGGCGCTCCCGGTGCTCGTCTTCTACCACGGCGGCGGCTGGGTGATCGGCGACCTCGACACGCACGACGTGCAGTGCCGGCAGATCACGGCCGAGGCGGGCATCACGGTCGTCGCCGTCGACTATCGCCTGGCGCCCGAGCACAAGTTCCCGGCCGCGGTCGACGACGCGTGGGCCGCCACGCGCTGGGTCGTCGCGCACGCGAGCGAGCTCGGCGTCGACGCCCGGCGGGTGGCCGTTGCCGGGGACAGCGCGGGCGGTAACCTCGCGGCGGTCGTCGCGCTCATGGCGCGCGACGCGGGCGCGCCGGCCATCGCGCTGCAGGTGCTCATCTATCCCGTGACGGACGTCGGCGCCGAGTCGAAGTCCTATCGCGACTTCGCCGAGGGCTACATGCTCACCCGCGACGGGATGCGGTGGTTCACCAATCACTATCTGAAGTCGCCGAGCGAAGCGCAGGACTGGCGCGTCTCTCCTCTCCGCGCGGCGTCCCTCGCCGGACTTCCGCCGGCGCTCGTCATCACCGCCGGCTTCGATCCACTTCGCGACGAGGGTGCGGCCTACGCGGGGCGGCTCACGGACGCCGGCGTGCAAGTCGACTACATCCTGCGCCAGGCGCTGCGCTGAGGCGCGGAGGAGCCCCGCCGTCATGAACATCGGCATCTCGGTTCCGCTGCCCGCGTATCACGTCGACGTCGGCTTCATGGCCAGAAAGGCCGAGGAGCTCGGCTTCGAATCGTTCTGGTGCGCCGAGCATCCGTTCATTCCGGTCAACTCGGCGAGCCGCTTCCCGGGCTCGGCCGACGGCGTCATCCCCGAGAGCTACTCGCACTTCGTCGATCCGTTCGTGGCCCTCGCCCGCGCCTCGGGAACGACGAAGTCGATCAAGCTCGGCACCGGCATCGTGCTGGTTCCCGAGCGCAACCCGCTGCTGCTGGCCAAGGAGATCTCGACGCTCGATCTCTTCAGCGGCGGCCGATTCCTGTTCGGCATCGGCGCCGGATGGCTCCGCGAAGAGACCCAGATCATGGGCGGCGATTTCGATCATCGCTGGACGCAGACTCGCGAGTCGATCCTGGCCATGAAGGAGCTGTGGACGAAGCCCGCCGCCGAGTTCCACGGCAAGTACTACGATTTCCCGCCGGTGAAGTCGTTCCCGAAGCCGCTGCAGAAGCCGGCTGGCTGCCGAATCGCATCACGCCCGACGAGCTCCGGGCGAGCCGCGCGACGCTCGACGGAATGGCGAAGGACGCGGGCCGCGATCCGTCGAAGATCACGATCTCGGTGCACGGACAGCCGGCCGACCGCGATCTGATCCGGCGGCTGCTCGAGGCCGGCGCGACGCGGGTGATCGTCCGGCCGCCGGTCGTCAAGACCGAGCCCGAGATGGGCACGGAGCTCTCGCGAATCGCCGACGCGGTGTTGCGGTAGCCGGACGCGGCCGCCGCGCCGCGCGCTAGTCGGGTAGCGTGAGCCGGACGATCTCGTCGACCGACGCCGCCTTGTCGAGGCCGGCGACGGCGCCTACGAAGCTCTCGTAGCGCGGCGCCGAGATCGGCAGCCCGGGCACGAAGCGCCGAAGCTCGGCGGCGTCCTTCGCGAAATCCCACATCAGCTCGCGGCCGTGGTATTCACCGACCACGCGCCGGCCGCCCCGCAACGTGACCGTCAGTCGCGGCGCGAAGCACTCGCGGCCGACCGCGCCGACGATCTCCACCTTGCCCTGGAGCGCCGCGACGCGCGCGGCCAGCTCGGCGCCGGTCGAGGCGCCGGCGTCACGCGGATCTTCGACGTTCGCCTCGAGCACCGGATAGTCGCCGGTGATCACCGTGTACGCCAGCATGTACGCCGTGCGGCCGAAGCCGCTGCCGTCCGGCGCGGGCGGGCGCGGAAATCTCGGCGAGGGATAGAGCGTCTCGAGATAGTTCATCTCGAGCGTGAGGTGCTCGATCTCGTCGGCCGCGAGCTTGTGCCGCGCCGTCATCTCGCTCGCCAGCCAGACCACCGGTTGGTTGAAGCCGGGGGTCGGGTAGATCTTGAACTTGACGTCCAGGACCTCCCAGCGCCGACCAAGATCCGCGACGATCTCGCCGAGATCGGCCTTGGGGGGTCCCGTGAACGTGTACGCCAGATCACCCTTGCTGCTGCCGGTAAACGCGTTGTAGAAGCCGCCTTCACCCTCGAGCGCCGTCGCCGCGCCCTGAAATCCCTGCGCGGCGAGGCTCGCCGCCCACATTCCGCTCCGGGCCGCCTGCGCCTCCGCGAAGTCCGCGTCGCGCGCGCCGGTACGCTGGCCCTCGATCAGGCTCCCCGCGAAGCTCGCCGCCAGTGCGATCGCGTTGCCGACGCCGCGCGCGTCGAGCCCGAGCAGCTTCGCCGTCGTCGCGGCGCAGCCGAGGATGCCGTAGACCGGGCTCGCGCGAAAGCCGTGCGCCGGCGTCGACGGGATGAAGTCGCGCGCGCATCGGCATTGCACCTCGTAGCCGGCGGCCAGCGCGGTCAACAGATCGCGCCCCGATTTTCCTTCGCCCTCGGCCGTCGCCAGGCCCGCCGGCACGATGAGGACGCCGGGGTGCGTGAGCATGTGGTACGAGTCGCACTGGTTGTTCACCGCTACCGCCACGCCGTTGGCGAAGGCCACGCCCGGGCGCGTGGCGCGCGCGCCGTCGAGCCACAAGGTCGCGCCCTGGCCGGCGCCGATGCGCCGAGCTCCGAGACGCTCGTGCTCGAGCACCGCGCGGCGCGCGGCGACCGAGCGCTCGTGCGCCGAGCCGGCCAGCCCGACGGTGACCGCGTGATTCACGAAGGCCTTCGCCTTGTCGACGACGGCGGCCGGAAGCTCCTCGAAGCGGAGCCCCGCGGCGAATTCTCCGAGACGAACGGCCAGCGGCGTCTTTTCCATAGGTCGATCGGCTGCGCGCCTCGGCCGGCGGGGACCCCAGCCCCGCGACGGCCTGCGGCGCGCACTGCGGCTGGAGCATAATACGGCGCATGCGACCCCGTGAGGAGACGATCTTGGTCGGCGGCATCGGCGTACACACCTGGGTCGGCGGACAGGGCGATCCGCTGCTGGTCCTCCACGGCGCCGGCGGCAATCGCGGCTGGACGCGCTGGCTCGATCAGGTCTCGGAGCGCTTCACCGTGTGGGCGCCGTCGCATCCCGGCTTCGGGCGCTCCGGCGATGCCGACTGGATGGAAGGCATCGACGACCTCGCCCGGTTCTATCTATGGTTCATCGAGGCAGCCAAGCTCGGACGACCTCACCTGCTGGGCCATTCGATCGGCGGCTGGACCGCGGCGGAGATGGCCACGATGAGCGCGGGCGCGATCGACCGGCTCGTCCTGGTCGCGCCGGCCGGCCTCAAGCCCGAGACCGGCGAGATCCTCGACGTCTTCTTCTATTCTCCGGCGCAGCTCCTCACCATGACGGTTCACGACACGAAGACCGTCCCGGAGTGGCAGGAGCTCTATGGGCGGACGCTCACGCCCGAGGAGCTCGAGATCGCGACGCGCAACCGGGAGATGGCCGCGCGCCTGACCTGGAAACCGTACATGCACAATCCTCGGCTGCCGCACTTCCTGCCGCGCGTGACGAACCCGGCGCTGATCATCTGGGGCCGCGAGGACCGGGTCGTGCCGGTCGAGTGCGGCGAGCAGTACCGCCGTGGTCTGCCGAATTCGACGCTCACCGTGCTCGAGCGATGCGGTCACTTGCCGCCGATCGAGCAGCCGGAGGCCTTCGCGCGCCTGGTGCTCGACTTCCTCGGAGGAGAATCGCGGCGATGAAGCTCTACTACTTCAGCGAGATGCCGCATCACGAGTTTCCCGACGAGGAAGGCGACAAGTACCCCTCGCTCCGGCTCGAGTTCCCGAATCGCTTCTTCGACCGCGAGAAGGCGGCGGCCAACTATCAACGCTATCTCACCGAGTACGAGTTCGCCGACCAGGCGGGCTTCGCGGGGCTCATGATCAACGAGCACCATTCGACGCCGTCGTGCGTGAACGTCGGCGTGAACATGACCGCCGCGGTGCTCGCGCGCACGACTCGACGAGCGAAGATCCTCCTCCTCGGGAACATCTTGCCGATCGAGGACAACCCCGTACGCATGGCCGAGCAGCTCGCGATGGCGGATCTCATCTCGGGCGGGCGGGTGCTCTCCGGCTTCGTGCGGGGCGTGGGCGTGGAAACCTGGTGGTCCAACTCGAACCCGATCCACAATCGCGAGCGCTTCGAGGAGTGCCACGACCTGATCTTAAAATGCTGGACCGACCCCGGCCCCTTCCGCTGGGAAGGACGTCACTACCACTTCCGTCACGTGAACCCGTGGTGCCTGCCGCTGCAGAAGCCGCATCCGCCCATCTGGATTCCCGGCACCGCGAGCCCCGAGACCGCGGTCTGGGCGGGCCGCCGCGGCTATACCTACGTGCCGTTCCTGGTGCCGTTCGAGATCGCGCGCGAGCTCTTCGACTTCTATCGGCAGGGAGCCGCCGAGGTGGGCCGCACCGTGACGCCCGATAACCTCGGCTTTCTCATCTGCGCGGTCGCCGCGGAGACGAAGGCGAAGGCGGTCGAAGCCGGCCGGCATTTCGTGTGGCGGATGGGCCCGACCCTGCGCGCGCCGGTGGACTGGTTCGCGCCGGTCGGCATGCGGTCACGCGCGGGATCGCAGTTCGCGCTGCGCGCGCGGCCGCGGTCGCTGTCGTCGATGAGCTACGAGGAATTGCTGGCGGAGCAGTTCATCGTCGCCGGCACGCCCGACGAGGTGATCGACCGCTTCGCCCGCGTGCAGCGCGAGCTCGGGGTCGGCCATCTCCTGCTGGAAGCCCAGGAGTCGCGCATGGACCATCCGACCACGATGCGCTCGATCGAGCTGATGGGCGCCAAGGTCGTTCCGGCGGTGGCGGCGCTCTAGCGCTCAGCTCCGCCGGGCTTCGAAGAACTCCTTCAAGAGCGCAGCGCAGTCGGACTCGAGCACGCCGCCGAGCGTCGCGATGCGATGATTGGACCGCCCGTCGTCGAGCAGGCGGTGACGCGACTCGATCGCGCCGGCCTTTGGATCCAGGGCGCCGTACACGACGCGCGCGACGCGGGCATGGATGGCGGCGCCGCAGCACATCACGCACGGCTCGAGCGTGGCGTAGAGTGCCGCGCCGGGCAGCCGATAGTTGCCGGTCTTTCGCGCGGCTTCACGCAGCGCGAGCACTTCGGCGTGTGCGGTGGGATCGCTGGAGGCGATGGGTGTGTTGTGCGCCTGCCCGATGATCACGTCGTCCAGGACAACAATCGCGCCGATCGGTACCTCGCCCGCCGCGAGGCCGGCGCGCGCTTCGGCGAGCGCCGCCTGCATGAATACTTCGGCGTCCACTGTCGCGGGAGCTAGGGGCTTTCGACCGCCGTCGTGTAGACCAAGATCACCGTAGGGCCCGCCTCGGCGGTGGAGAGCTCAGCGCTGCGGCGCCGGCCCTCTGAGGCGTTCGCGATGATGAGGACGGCGATCAGGGCCACCACCGCGATGCCGACGCCTGCAATGATCAGGATCAGCTGCGGATCCATGGCCTCGGCGCGGGCCGGCTTCGCGACGACCGCAATCAGCGTTACCAGCAGCAGGATGGATACAAACCGCTTGAAGGTCACGCGGGCCTCCTCAATTCAAAATGGTGCGCCCTAGAGGATTCGAACCTCTGGCCTTCGGATTCGTAGTCCGACGCTCTGTCCACCTGAGCTAAGGGCGCAACGGGCAGTACGATACACTACGCTGCGCCGCGGTGCGAGCGCGCTCGTTCCGGGCTCGGCCCGAGGGCCGGTGGGTACGATCGCACCTTGACATCGCGCTCATTCGCCACGATCATCCCCCGCGACCGATCCTGTCCGACCAGACCCCATAGGAGGAGAGAGATGAAGAGCTTCGTCACCGCCCTCGTCCTGGTCGCGTTGGCCGCAGGTTCCGCCCTCGCCAACCAGTGCCCAGCGCTGCAGGCGCAGATCGACCGGGCCATCGGGAACCGCTTCGACGCAAGCGCTGCCAATGCCCGATCGCTCGCGTCGCAGGCCATGGCTTTGCACAACTCTGGCAAGCACGATGAGTCCGTCGCGAAGTACGACGAAGCCGCAAAGGCGGCCGGGATCACGCTTCAGAAGAAGTAGCCGTAGCGGCCGCGCGCGGGGTTGACGCGGACACGGGCGCCGAGGTGACTCGGCGCCCGTGCTGTTTCCGGTCCGCGGAGGTAATTGGCGGAGAGGCCGGGATTCGAACCCGGGACAGAGCTTTTGACCCTGTAACCGCTTAGCAGGCGGCTGCCTTCGGCCAACTCGGCCACCTCTCCAAGGGTCAAGCGCGCCTAGTATACACTTCGCCCGGAGCACTGATGCCGATCAACACCGATCCTCACCACGTCGGCCGGGCGTCGATCACGCCCGCCGATCCGGTCGTCGCCGGCCAGCTCGGCAGCTGGACGATCACGTACGAGGTCGGCGCCTACGGCTACGACGAGTTCGCGCGGCTCAAGATCGCCTCGCGCTTCGCGTCCGATTGGGGGTCGCCCCAGTTCACGGATCCAGCCGGCGCGAACTACGCCACGGTGCGCCTGGAATCTCGGAGTCCGACGACCGTCGCCGCGCTCTCGTGGGAGCCGCGCGGCTACATCCGGCCCTGGTTCAAGTGCCTCGTGGTGGCGATCCGGGACGGATCGCTCTACCCCGGGGACAAGATCCACGTCACGATCGGCGACCGGAGCGGCGGAGGGCCGGGCTCGCGGGCCCAGACCTTCCGAGAGAGAGGCTGCGAGTTCCGGCTGCTCGTCGATCCGTTCGGCACCGAGCTCTATTCCGTCCTCGAGCCCTCGCCCCAGCTCGATATCGTCGGAGGCGGCATCCATCGCCTGGTGGTGATCGCGCCGACGACGGTGCGCCCTGGTGAGCCGTTCGAGGCGCTCGTGAAGGCCGAAGACGTGTGGGGCAATCCCTGCGAGCGCTTCGCCGGCGAGGTGAACCTGACCGTGAAGGGCGCGCCGCTCGAGGGGCTCCCGAACGAGACCACGTTTCGCCGGGGCGAGTTCGCCGTCGCCACCTTGAGCGGGCTTCGCATCGCCAGCGCCGCGGCCGAGTCCCGCATCACCGCCGCATACGGGTGGTACCGCGCCGAGTCCAACCTGATCCGCGCCTTGAGTCCGGGCGAAGCGAAGACGTGGTGGGGCGATCTGCACGGCCAGACGCGCGCGACGGTCGGCACCGGTACGATCGAGGAATATTTCGCTTTCGGCCGCGAGATCGCGCTGCTCGACATGATGTGCCATCAGGCCAACGATTTTCAGGTGACCGACGACGAGTGGATGAGGCTCCGGCGGGAGATCGACCGCTTCCACGAAGATGGACGCTGCGTGATCTTCGTCGGATACGAATGGTCCGGCATGACGCCGGGCGGCGGCGACCGGAACGTGATGTTTCGCGGCGACATCGCCGCGCTCCACCGCTCGTCGCATGCGGAAGTCGACGACATGCGTGATGCCGCCACCGACTGCTTTCCGGTCACGGAGCTGTTCGCCCAGTTCGCGGGCCGGGACGACGTCCTGCTGATTCCTCATATCGGCGGCCGCTACGCCGATATCGTCGGCTTCCACGATCCCGCGCTCGAGCCGGTGGTCGAGATCTATTCGGACTGGGGACGCTTCGAGTGGCTTCTCGAGGACGCGATCAAGCAAGGATACAAGGTCGGCGTCGTCGCCAACTCCGACGGCCACAAGGGGCGCCCGGGGGCGAGTCATCCCGGCGCGTCGACCTTCGGTGCCTATGGCGGGCTTACCTGCGTGCTGGCCGAATCGCTGACCCGCGACGCCGTCTTCGAGGCGATCAAGGCGCGCCGCTGCTATGGCGTCACCGCCGCCCAGCGGATCCACGTCGAGCTCGCTGTGAACGGGCTGCCGATGGGGGCCGCCGGCCGAACGGACGGCGTCGTGAAAGTCAGCGGCCGCGCTGTCGGAACCGGGCCGATCGAGCGAATCGACGTCTTCCGCGGGCTCGATCATATAAGGATGGTCTCGCCCTACACCCCCGAGTCGTTCGAAGGCTCTCAACGGTACCGGATCGCATGGGCCGGCTCGCGCGTTCGCGGGCGCGATCGCCTGACGACGTGGGACGGTCACGTGGAGCTGTCGGCGGGCCGCTTCCTCGGTGCCGCGACGTTCGCGATGGAGAACCCGGAAAAGGGCATCCGCGAGCGATCCGCCCGGCGCGTTTCCTGGGTTTCGAATACGACCGGCGACGACGACGGCCTCGACGTCACGATCGACGCGCCGGCGGACGCTGTGCTTCGGTTTCACTCGCCGGTGATTCGGCTTCAGATGAAGCTGAGCGAGCTGAGCGACGGCCACACCGTCACGTTTCCGGCAGGCGGGGTCGACCTCCGCGTTTTCGTCCGGCGGCTTCCCGCCCGCGGGTACGCCAGCGAGCTCAAGTTCGATCACACCGACCCCTCGCCCATGCGAGGCCGGTGTCATCCGTACTGGATCCGCGTGACTCAAGAGGACGGCGCGCAGGCCTGGACGAGCCCGGTTAATCTGGACGCCTGAGGGCCACTTCACCCCTAAAGATCCCGCTTCGTACGTTTCCGGAATCGTTGGCGAATTCGCGGAAATGGCCGTTCTTTGTCAGGTCGCGCTTAGCAATTTGTCACTGACCCACTGCCGGGTCCCCTAAGTCCGCGTTTCCTCGGCTAACGCACCGTGGCACACCCATTGCTCCAACCGTCAGCGGATGGACATTGCTGTGATGCCCTATGCGCTTTCATGCGAGTGGAAAATGACCAAAGCTATCGCGATCCTCAGACGTAGTTTCCGGCGGGCCTCGGCCGGCTTCTCGGTCGTTGAGCTAGTCGTGCTCACGGCGGTGATCTCGGTCCTCTGCGCGATCGGTTTCCCGCTCTACTTGAGCTACTCGAGAGCCCAGGAGACCGACAGCGCCGCGCGCGTGCTCGTCGTGTCGCTGAACCAGGCTCGCCAGCTGGCGGTCACTCGCGGGGTGTCCTACAGCATCGAGACTCAAACGAACCCGAACAACCGGATGCGGTTCTGCTCCGGCACCGTCGCACCGTGCCCCGGCGGCATCTTCACGGGCGCCGAGACCGACGGCTCCGGATGGAGAAGGCTCGAGAACGGATCCCGTATCACTGCGGGCCCGAACATCATATTCAACTCGCTCGGCGCGGCGACCGCCGCGGGCGTCCTCCGAGTGCAGAATTCGTCGGCCACCGGGTCGCTCGACGTGTGCGTGAGCCCGTCGGGCCGCATCAGGGTCCAGGCCGTGGGGACCGCCTGCCCATGAGGAACGTCATGCAGACCAACCGGAAGATCGCACGGGCTCTCGGCGACCGCAGCGGGTTCACGCTCGTCGAGGTCCTGGTCGCGTCGATGATTCTGGTCGTCGCGCTGCTGACCCTGGCCAGCATGTTTCCCATGGGATATCGGCAGATCACCGACGCGGGGCGCATGACCGTGGCCGTGTCGGGCGCGCGCCACATCCTCGAGGACGTCGGCGACATTCCCTTCAACAACATCAGCAACATCAACGGCGTCGACACGGCGAGCAACACGGGCGTGATCGCCGGATTGGGCGGCACCGAAGCGGCGCTCGCCCGGCGCTGGCGCTACATGCTGGCGGGCTCGGGCAACGGCTTCACCTTCACGGGCGCCGAGACCACCGCGTGGGGAACCGCGCAGCCCTTCGGCGGCCGGGCCGTGGTGACGGTCGCCAATACCAGCGCGACGTTGCGAACGGTCACGGTGACGGTCACGGTGCCCGGCCTTCCCGCGGGCGTCACCCTCGGTACCGTCATCGTGAGGATGTTCTAATGCGCCCCGTCCCGTTCCGCGGTCAAGACGGCTTCACCCTGGTCGAGCTCATGGTCGCCATGAGCATCTTCCTGCTCATCCTGGTCGGGATCTTCCAGGTCTTCGACCCGAGCCGCAACGCGTACTCGGTCAGCGAGCGGAAGCTCGACGTGCAGCAGAACGCCCGGGTCGCGATGGACCGCATGGCGCGGCAGATCCGTATGACCGGCTATTTTCCCGAGAACGTCGACAACAACAACGCCAACGACCTTCAGAACCCGATTCAGGTCGCCACGGAGTCCGCGCTATCGGTCGCCGGCGATCTCGATGGAACGGGCGCGAGCAATGTCTACACTTTCTGCCGCGACGC
>WNFK01087718.1_pt1 | contig 23575 bp, 24 predicted proteins | sample 5400281 | NCBI WGS metagenome assembly WNFK01 (sample SAMN13153350, study PRJNA577476) | soil metagenome | isolation source: 20 cm soil on Douglas fir-dominated hillslope | place: USA:California | collected 2013-09-17
CGCATCGGGTGCGCTGCTCGCGTGCGGTGCGCTCAAGGAGTACTCGCCCAGCGTCGCCGAAGTAGCGGCGATCGCCGTGTCGAAGGATGCGCACGGCAAGGGGCTCGGCCGCGCGATCGTCGGTGCCGTGGAGGCGCTCGCGCGCAAGCGCGGCATCTACGACGTCTTCGCCCTCACGCTGCAGCCCGAGTTCTTCGCGGCCATCGGCTACGAGCGCGTGGACCGCGCCCGTTACCCCGAGAAGATTCGCCGCGACTGCCTGGCCTGCGCGCGGCGCTTCGCCTGCAACGAGATCTGCTTCGCGCGGAACCTGATGGCGGAAGCGACAGTACCACGCGCGGCGTAGAAGCCTGCCGCCGGGTAGGATTGTCCGGTGCACTCCGCCGACTCTCGAGCCACGATACCGATGCGCCGATTCGTCCTGCTGCTCACCATCCTCGTGACCGTTCCGGGCGCGCTGCACGCGCAGTACACCCGTCCAGCAGCAGAGCGTCCCCGCCTCGTCGTCTTCCTCACGGTTGATCAGTTCCGGCCCGACTTCCTCGATCGGTGGGCCCCGCAGCTCACTGGCGGGCTTGTCCGCCTGTCGAAGCATGGCGCGGTCTTCACCAACGCCTTCCAGGATCACGCCGTGACCGAGACCGCTCCCGGTCACTCGGTCACGATGTCAGGCCGTTTTCCGCGCTCCACGGGCATCGTGAGCAACAGTCTCGGAGTGGCGGATCCACAGTCGCCCCTGCTCACGTCACGCGACTGGGCCGCCTCGCCGTATCGGTTTCGCGGCTCCGTGCTCATGGACTGGATTCGCGCCCGCGACGCCCGCGCTCGTGCGCTCTCCATCTCACGGAAGGATCGCGGCGCCATCCTGCCAATGGGGCGCGCCAAGCAGAGCGTCTTCTGGTACGCGACGTCGAATGGCGAGTTCACGACGAGCCGCTACTACGGAGACACGCTGCCTGACTGGATCAAGCAGGTGAATGCGCGTCGCGTCCCGCAACGGCTCGCAGGGCAGAGCTGGACCCTGTTGCTGCCCGCGAGCGAATACGCCGAGCCGGACGACGTCTCGATCGAGAACGCCGGCAGGGACTTCACCTTCCCCCACGTGATGTCCGCCGACACCACCCGCGCCGCGGCGGACATGGTGTCCACGCCCTGGATGGACCGCTTCACGCTCGACGCTGCATTGGAGGGGCTGCAGGCGCTGCAGCTCGGTCGTGGGCCGCAGGTCGACATTCTCGCGGTCTCGCTGTCGGCCACCGACTACATCGGGCATCGCTACGGCCCCGACTCCCGGGAACAGCACGACAACGTCCTGCGGCTCGACCGTGCCCTCGGCAGCTTCATCGACTCGCTCTACAAGCTGCGCGACTCCAGCACGATCGCCTTCGCGCTGACGGCGGATCACGGGGTGACGTCCTTTCCGGAGCTCGTGGCGGAGCGGGCCGGTCGTCCAGCGCCGGCCCGATATGACCTTTGGCCCGCAGTCGTCGGACTGCGGTCCGCATTGCGCCAGTTTCACGTCGACACCACCGCGGTTACACTCGACGGGCCACTCGTATCGGTCGATCGCGATGCCTTTGCCGAAGCGCGGGTGGATCCGGAGCCCATCCTTCGCCGCTTCGCCGACGTCGTGCGGACGTCGCGCGGCATCGCGCGCGTGGACCGGGTACGCGAACTGGTCGGCCGCGACACGGTTCGGGATGCGGTGACGCGCCGCTGGATCCACATGATCCCCGCCGACTCGCCGGTGGAATACGTGATCACCCCGTGTGAGGGCGCGTATCCGGTCGGAGCGACGATCGCCGAGCACGGCGCGCCGTATGACGACGATGCGCACGTACCGGTGATCTTCTACGGCCCCTGGTTCCGCGCGGCGCGGTTTACCGATCGCGCGCTGGTGGCCGACATGGCGCCGACTCTGGCGCGCTTGATCGGTGTGCCGCCGACGGAGCGCCTCGACGGCCGCGTGCTGCTGCAGGCCATCGTGCCGGCCGTGCGGCACTGACGTGGCGGCGCGCCGCATCACCGGACTGGGCGGTCTCCAGCACGCCTTCGACGAGGTCCGATTCGGCGCGTCGCGCACGCTCAACCTGCGCACCTCGCTTCCGTCCGGCAGCGAGGCGGCGGCCCGCGTGGAGCGCTGGCTGCGTCAGCACCAGGTGCAGCAGTCGGGCGAGGTGCTCGTCATCACCGGCCGCGGCAACAACAGTGAAGGGGGCATCGCGGTGGTGCGGGAGGCGAGCATTCGCGTCTTCCATGAGCTGCGCCGCAAGGGCGTGATCGAGGGGTTCGCCGAGCACACCCCCGGCTCGTTCGTCGTCATGCTGGCGCCGGTGCGGGCGATGTTCGACGCGGCTCGCCGCCGCCGGGAGCAGACTCCCGTGCCGCCACCGGCGGCGCCACCCACGCTCGAGGCACTGGGCGACGACACGCGGCAGCTGCTGCGCGCTCTCGCGGAACGATCGCTCGACGCACTGGGAGTGCGCGACCGCACGCCGTTCATGCACAGCGAGATGCTCAAGCTGTTCGGATCGCTCGCTGCCACCGTGCCCGAGGGGCCCGACCACGAGCGGCGGCTGCGCACCGCGATCCGCGCCGCCATGAGCGAGTTCGACTAGCGTGGACGGCCTCCTCCAGTTCGCGCTCGTGGCCTTCACGTCGGTCCTCTTCATCGTGGACCCGATTGCCGTGGTGCCGACCTATCTCGTGATCACGCAGGGGCAGACGCAGGTGCAGCGGCGGGGGACGGCGCGCCGCGCGTGCATCGCCGCCACGATCCTGCTCGTGACCTTCGCCGCGGCCGGCCGCGGGATCTTCGGCCTGTTCGGGATCACCATGCCGGCCTTTCGCATCGCTGGTGGGTTGATTCTCTGGCTCGTCGCGATGGACATGCTGCACGGGACGCGATCGACCCAGGAGGGAACGGCGGAGATCAGCGAGGCGACGATCAAGGAGGACGTCGCGATCACGCCGCTCGCCATGCCGATGCTCGCCGGTCCCGGCGCGATCTCCACGGTGATGGTGCTCTCTGGCCAGGCGCGCACGACATCCCAGACGATCGTGGTCTATGGCTCGATCCTGCTCGCGTTGGTGATCGCCTGGGCCACGCTGCGCGCCGCGGAACGTCTGGTGCTGCGCATGGGGCAGACGGGAATTCGCGTCATGACACGGCTGATGGGACTCCTCCTCGCCGCGATCGCCGTGCAGTTCGTGATCACCGGGGTGCGGGAGGCGCTGGCGATGTGAGGCCGCGGTTGCGCCGGGCAGCACGCAGGGCAGATTGTGCCTCGCCGCCGTGCCCGTCCAACCTCATCCCGAAGGTCCATGTCGCACCGCTTCACGCTCGTGCTCTCCCTGCTCACGCTCTCGGGCGCCACCTCGATCTCGGCCCAACAGGTCGCGGCGCCCCTCCCTGGCTTCACGCCAGCCGCCGCGGCGGCGGAGCGCACGCTGGAGGCCCAGGCGATTGCCCGTCCGAGCGCGACACGCGCCCGCGAGCATTCCCGTACGCTGTCGGCCGAGACTCACGTCTCGGGCACGCCCGCACAGGCGCGCACCCGCGACTACGTGATCGCCCAGATGCGCGACATGGGACTCGAGACGGAGGTGCGGCAGTACGACGTCTTCATGCCGCACCCGACCGCGGTGCAGCTCTGGCGCGTTGCGCCACGCCCCCGGCGGCTCTCGCTCGCCGAGCCGCCCGTCGCCGGCGATCCGAGCTCGGCGCGAGCGCAGTATCCCGCCGTGAACGGCTACAGCGGTCAGGGTGATGTCACGGGCGACGTCGTCTACGTGAACTATGGCCTCATCGAGGACTATGCGCAGCTCGACTCGCTCGGTGTCTCGGTGCGCGGGAAGATCGCCATCGCGCGCTATGGACGATCGTTCCGCGGCATCAAGGCACGCGAGGCCGAGAAGCATGGCGCCGCCGCGCTGCTGATCTACAGCGATCCGCAGGAGGACGGCTACGTCCGTGGCGACGTCTATCCCGAGGGTCCGATGCGCAATCGCAACGGGGTCCAGCGCGGCAGCGTGATGAACGGCGCCGGCGACCCCGCGACGCCCGGCTATCCGAGCACGAGTGCCGCGCCGCGGCTGGCGGAGGCGAAAATGGACATCCCGCATATTCCCGTGGTGCCGATCTCATACGGCAACGCCGGCGAGCTGCTGGACGAGCTGGGCGGACGTGACGTGCCGGCGGGATGGCAGGGCGGGCTTCCCTTCCGCTACCATGTGGGTCCGGGGCCGGTGCGTGCCCATGTGCGCGTCACCGACGATCGTGCGACGAACGGGACGAAGCCCATCTACGATACCTTCGGCATCGTACGGGGCAGCGAGTTTCCCGACGAGCTGGTGATCGTGGGTGGCCACCGTGACGCGTGGGGGCCGGGTACCGCCGACAACGTGAGCGGGACGGTGAGCGTGCTCGAGGCGGCGCGCGCCGTGGCCGAGGCGGTGAAGGCGGGGCACCGTCCGAAGCGCACGATCTTGTTCGCGACGTGGGATGCAGAGGTCGCCGCGCAGGGTGCCCACTTCGGCGGCGGAGGCTCGCCATCGATGCGGCCCACGCTGCGCGACGTGGCACGTCAGGTGCCCGATCCTAATGGGAGGGGAAGCGTGTACGCCGAGTGGCGGCGTGCCGCCGCGGTACCGGACACCGCCGAGCCGACGATGGGCGATCCCGGTGGCGGCTCCGATTTCGCCGGCTTCTACAACCACCTGGGCGTGCCGATCGCCGAGTGGGGATTCGGCGGCGCGGGAGGGGTGTATCACTCGCAGTACGATGATTTCGCGTGGATGACGCGGTTCGGTGACACGACCTTCGTCTATCACGCCGCCGCGGCGCGGATCGCGGCTGCGATGGTGCTGCGGTTCGCGAATGCCGAGATCCTCCCGTACGACTATGTGGAGTTCGCGCGCACGATGCAGCACTATCTGCCGGCGCTCGACCGGGCATTGGCGGCAAAGCGGTGGAATACCTCCACGAGCCCGCTGCGCGACGCGATTGCAGCGATGGAGCGTGAGGCGACAGCGTTCACCGCAGCGCGCGACCACGCCCTCGCCGCCAGCGCGCCGCTGCGCGAGCGCCGCGCCGCGGTGAACGCCGCTCTGCTCGGTGTCGAGCGTGCGCTGGTGCGTCCGGAGGGCCTGCGTACCCGCCCCTGGTATCGGAACCTCATCTACGTCGCGGACGTCGACAACGGCTACGCGAACATGGTGTTCCCCTCCGTCAACGAGGCACTGCGCGCGAACGACGAGCGGCTCACGCGTGACGAGGTCGCCGATCTCGCCCGACGCTTCGGGAGCGCCACCCGCGCGCTCGCCGATGCCCGCGCCGCGCTGGGCGATGTACGCTGAGGCGACCGGGGCGCGCTCCAGCCGCGTGGCGCACCCTCTGTGGCTGAGTCCGCGCGCCGGTGCGTCGGCCCGCCAATTGCGAGGCCGCGAACGTGTTGCGGGCTTGGAGGTTACAGGTGGCGCAGAGAAGCGAGGCGAGCGGCGCGACCATTCCGCGCCTCTCTCTGACCGACCGACTGGTCATCCAGGACTACGCCGCGCGTGCGGCGTGGCCGGCCGGCTTCCAGATCTATGAGCGTGGCACGGGCGCTGACGGCGTGTTCGTCGTTGTGCGCGGGCGTGTCGTGCTGCGCAGCCGCGTCCGCGCTGGCCGGGGCTTCGTCCCCTGGGTAGCGACACCGGGCGAGACGTTCGGTGCGGAAGGGCTCGCCCTGAACGGGATCTACGCCACCGAGGCGCGCGCCGACACGGAGACGGAAACTCTCTTCCTCAGCACGAGCAAGCTACGCGCATTCATCCGCGAGCAGCCCGCCCGCGCACTCGCCGTCATCGGACAGGTCATGGCCGAGCGCACGGCGCTGCTGGAGAAGCTCCGCGAGCTCACGACACTGTCGGTGGAACAGCGCTTGGTCGCCGCGCTGCGGCGCCTGGCAGCGCACGACAGCTTCCCCCGCAGCGATGGGCGCATCGAGCTGTGCAGCGCGCGGTATCGACTCCTGTGTGAGCTCGTTGGTGCCACGCGGGAATCGGTCTCACTCGTCCTCGGCCGACTCACAGGCGAAGGGCTCGTCGAGCGCAGCGGGAGCACGCTGTACGTCACGCCGTCGGCGCGCCTGTTCGAGCGGCTCGACGACGCGATCGGAAACGGCGACGCCCTGCTCGTCGGTGCCCTCGCCGACGTCGGCGACGTCACGGCTGCGCCGACCCTCCAGTAGGCCGCGGCCGCGCCGCGCGGCGCGACAACCGAACCGGGCACTGCCACGCGGGCTTATATTCTGGACGAGCCCGCGAGACCGCATGCCGATCCCACCCGACTCACACTCCCCCCACGAGCTGCGACCGTGCCACCGCCACCCTCTCCCGCCCGACGCGGGCGCGGAGGAAGGGCTGTGGCTGACGACGGCCCGTCCGGTAGCGCGCTGATGCTCCCCTGGCTGCTCGTCCCCATCGCCGCCGGCGCGGGCGCCGCGTGGCGAGCGTTCACGGCACGGCGTGCGGAGCGCGACTATGCGTCGCGCAACATCTCGACACCCAGCGGCATCGTGGCCGGTGCGGAGTCGTTCGTGCTCGAGGGGACGAATGGCCGCGCGATCCTCATGCTGCACGGCTCGGGCGACTCGCCGCAGACGCTGCGCTATCTGGGTGAACGACTCAACGCCGCGGGCTACACGGTGTCGGCGCCGCTGCTGCCGGGCCATGGCCGGTCGCCGCGCGAGTTCGCGCGGGTGAGCGCCGCCGCCTACACCGACGCGTCGCGAGCCGCGCTCGACGCGCTCCGCTCGCGGCACGGGTGGATCGGTGTCGCCGGGCTCTCAATGGGAGGCGCATTGGCGGCGCAGCTGGCGGCGGAGGCAGCCGACGTGCGCGCGCTCGTGCTGCTGGCACCGTATCTGGCGCCGACGCCCGAGGTGACGTGGGCGTCGCGAACCGCGCCGGTCTGGTCGCTCGTGCAGCCCTACCTGGACGCCCGCGGGGCGATGTCGGTGCACGACCCCGTGGCACGGTCGGCGAGCTACGCGTACGGAATCGTGGCGCCCGAAGCGCTGCGGGCCCTCCTCGCGACGGCGGAAGGGGGGCGTGCGGCGCTGGCGCGGGTGGCCGTGCCGACGCTCGTCGTCCACTCGCGCGAGGACAACCGCATCTCCGAGGCGGTCGCGACGGAAACGACGGCGTCACTGCGTGCCCCCACCGAGCGACACTGGGTCGCCGGGTGCGGCCACGTCATCACCGTCGACTATTGCAAGGCCGTGGTGGCGGATCTGGTGCTGGCCTTCCTCGCGCGCCACGCCGGCTGAGTCAACCTCACCGGCGGGCGCGCGAGAACGGCCCGACGGACGTCAGCCCGTCACGCGATCGACGATGTTCTCGCCCAAGTCCTTCACCGCCTCGTAGCTCGACACGGCGGCATTCTGCGCCTGTTCCGCCACGCCCGTGGCCACGCGCTTCACGCGCGCGCCAAGATTCGCCGCGCGCTTCCGCGCGCCACCACCGCTCGACTTCTTCGCCGTGCCGCGCTTGGCGCTGCTCTTCTTCGCGCTCGACCGCTTCGTGATCGCCGGCCCGCGACGCTTCGCCGCCGAACGCTTCGCGCTCGACTTCTTGGCGCCACCGCGCTTTGCCGCGCCCTTCTTCGCGCTGCGCTTGGCGGCCTTCTTCGCGCCTCCGCGCTTGGCGCCGCGCTTCTTCGCAGCCGACCGCTTCTTGATCGCCGGCCCGCGGCGTGCGCTCTTCTTGCCCGCGCGCTTCGTCCCGCGCTTCTTCTTCGTTGCCATCGCTGCGTCTCCTCTGCCAGATAGTGGCTATCGGTGCTGCGCGAATCGTGTGACCCTGCGCAAGTTTCGGGCGCATGATCGCCCCCGCGGACTTGCCGCCGCACTCCAACAACTGCAGCGACATCAGCATCATCGGCCCACTGGCACCGAACCATGCCGCGCATGTCCGGCAACGCGCGCCTCAGTGCCATCGTCGATCACCGCGATCCGTGCACCAACACGATCGCGATGGACGGTGCGCATACGCAAAGATGGCGCGGTGCGACGCCATCGGCCAGCGGAGTTGCACATTCCGCTTGGCCGGCGGCGCGACATCCCGCGCTCACGAGGACGCGCGAGCCGAGATCCAGCCCGCGTACCAGGGACGTTCGCATGCGTCATGAGCTGCTCGTCGACCGGTCGAGCGCTCCAGTGCCGCCGACTCCCGTCGCCGGCACGTGTGCAGGATCGGCCCCTCGGCCTGTAGCGCATGGGCTGTCGCCGCGCGGGAAGGGTGAGCGCGGAATCCCGGTCGATCCAATGACGAGGAGGGAGGCCGAAGCGCCCCCACGGTCCCCACGAGGCGTGGCGCCGGAGAGGTGCCGACAGGAAGCTCTTGGGCACGGGGCGGCCGACGCGCGATAACCACGAAAAACCCAGTTAACCATGCAGCTCGACTATTCCGGCCAGGGAGGCTTCCGCGAGAAGGGCTTCCCGAACGCCGCCTCGAGCTGTTCGCGCGGGTTCGCCGTGCGCACCACGGCATCGAGCGAGTCGCCGAGTACGAGCAGGCGCGAGAAGTCCCGATAGCGGCCGTACGAGTGGAAGAACCCCGACGGCCCGGGTCGTGTGAGCTTACCCAGCAGGACGTCGGGGAGTCCGAGGTAGAGGAAAGCGTAGAAGACGTTGAGGGTCCGGAGGCGCGGTAGGTCACTCTCGATGATGCCGCGCGGTAGAGAGCCGTGCTTGCCCCATTGTACGTCGATGGCCGGGGTACCCCGCCAGCCCGTGTGCAGCGTTTTGCCGTGCCAATACGTCCATAGGTCAGTGGGCGCGCCGCTGGGGTCGTATCCCACCCAGACGACCTCCTCATCGGTCGGGACGGTGAACGGGATCCAGGACCCGTGCACGTCATCCCGCCAGAGCAGGTGGTAGGCGATGATGGGACGGGTCGGGTGGACGACGGCGACCGCGCGCTCCAGGGGGAACCACTCGTCGCGCTGGAGGTATAGAAGAGGTGCGAGTCGGCGCGCGAGCCTCGCCAGGCTGTCAGTCGGTGCGAGCGCCCCGGACAGGACGATGGGGCGGGGAGGAATGTGCGCATGAGGTCCGCAGGCGGACACGAGCCCGAGGCCCACCAGGGCGGCACGGCGCAGACTAGATCGCAAGACGATGCCCCACTGTGCTTTAGGCCCTTTGGTGGTTACTATTCGTCAAGGCGGCCCGGCGCCACTTCTCCGGGGTTGGTGCGAAATTCATATTGGAGGGCCAATGCGCAAGCCGCGCCCGGCCACGTATAACCCAGTGCAAGCGCTCCATCTCATCGCGAACGATCGGAACGGATCACCCCTGAGCTGTCCGTCCTGTTCCGGACAGATCGCGCGAACGCCCGACGATTTTCCACCGCCTCCGCGCTCGCAGGTGACCCTGCAGTGTCGCGAGTGCGGCCGCGTCGCCCGGTACATCGCCGGGGCCGCGTAGGCACCGGCGTCAACGGTACGACGCTACTGGAACGGCAGGCGGAGTAGCGTCGACAGCGTCACCACGTGCGAAACGGGGCCCCCTACGGCCCCGTTTTGCATTCCCCATCCCCCGGGGAGTGGAATGCAAGTCTGCATGTGCACAAAACTTGCCCGCTTGAGTCATACGTCCCGCTCCGAGCGCCGCATCCCGGCGCGACGGGGCATCATACGGATCACGTGGGACGAGCGGAGCGGCCGGCGAACGGCCCCCTGCTCGCACTCGGGATCAGGCTTAGCTCTGGTAAGAGGTACGGTTCATGGCTCGCATCAACGGCACGGTGAAGTGGTTCAATGACGCGAAGGGCTTCGGCTTCATCTCGCGGGAAGGTGGTCCCGACGTCTTCGTGCACTTCAGCGCCATCCAGGGGAACGGCTTCAAGTCCCTCGCCGAAGGGGACAAGGTCGAGTTCGAGATCGTCCAAGGTCAGAAGGGTCCCCAAGCGGCCGACGTGACCAAGGCCGGCTGATCCCGCAGCCAGCAGGACGCGCGCCCTGGAGCCCGTCGTTCCAGGGCGCGCGTCGTTTCATGTCAGCCGAACTGGGCATTCGTTTTGCCCCCTCGCACGGCGTGTCTACCACACCATCGCGCATTCCGGAGCCGATGTACGCCATGCTCGGCCACGAGCTGCCCCGTGGCGCCGGTTGGACATTCGAGCCGAAGTACGATGGAATGCGCGTGATCGCCGAGGTGACCACGCGGCGCGTGCGGCTCGTCACCCGCAACGGCAAGGACAAGAGCGCCCAGTTCCCCGAGCTGATCCTCGCACTGCGCGCGCTGGCGCATCGCGCCGCTCGCCCCCTGCTGCTCGACGGCGAGGTCGTCGCCCGCCCGCGGCGCCGGCGGGGTGGAGCGACGGCCGCGGGCGAGTTCCAGGAGCTCCAGGCTCGCATGCATCTCAAGGATCCCGATGAGATCGTGCGTCTCGCCGTCGAGGCGCCGACGTCGCTCGTCGTGTTCGATCTGCTACGTGACGGGCGCTCCTCGCTGCTCGCCAAGCCCTGGAACGAGCGCCGAGCGCGGCTCGAAACGCTGTTCGAGGAGGCGCACGATTCCGCCGACGCGACGCTGAGGCTCAGCGACACGAGCAGGCGTGGCGCAACGATGCTCGCTCGCGCTCGGCGCGCTGGCTGGGAGGGGATCATCGCCAAGCGCACGGACGCGCGCTACCGACCGGGTGCGCGCTCCGAGGCGTGGCTCAAGCTCAAGCTGCTGTTCCGCGCCGAGTTCGTCGTGGGCGGCTACACCGAGCCGCGCAAGTCGCGCCAGCACATCGGCGCGCTTCTCCTCGGCGCGTACGACAAGCGCGGTGACTTCGTGTATGTCGGTCATACCGGCGGCGGCTTCACGCGTGACGGACTGGCGGAGATGCACGCCAGGCTGGCGAGGCCCGAGCGCCGCACCTCGCCGTTCGTCGTCGCGCCACGCACCAACGAACGCGCTCACTGGGTCACGCCAAAGGTCGTGGTGGAGGTGAAGTTCGCCGAGTGGACCAAGGAGCGGCTGCTGCGCCAGCCGATCTTCCTCGGCGTGCGCGACGACAAGCCGCCGCGCGAGGTGACCATCGAAGGGGTGAGTCTGCAACGCTGGGGCACGGGGGACACGAAGGATGACGCCGCATAAGCGCGCCACGAAGACAGCATCCACCCGCGGCGGTCGCGCCGTCTCGCCGGCCGACGTCGAAGTGCAGCTCACGACGATCGAGCGCGGCTCGGGCGAGGGAGAGCTCGAGCTCGGACGGGGCGTCACGCTGCACGTGTCCAGCCTGGACAAGGTGTACTTCCCCGAGGCCGGCGTCACGAAGGGCGCGCTGATGCGCTACTACACGCGCGTCTCGCCGGTGCTGCTGCCGCACATCGCCGATCGCCCGCTAGTGCTCAAGCGATATCCCGACGGTGTCGGTGGACCGATGTTCTTCCAGCAGGATGCCGGGCCACATGTGCCCGACGTCGTGCGAACGAAAGCGTTACCAACGGAGGAGAAGGGCATCCGTCAACGCATCATCGGTGGCGATCTGGCGACGCTGCTCTACACGGTGCAGCTGGGCGCCGTCGAAGTGCATCCGTGGCTCTCGCGTGTGTCCGCCATCGATTCGGCGGATCGGTGTCTGATCGATCTCGACCCTGGCGACGGCGTACCGTTCTCGGCCGTGGTCGCGCTGGCTCGCGACGTGCTGCGAGTCACCGAGGAGTGCGGACTCTCGGCGGCGGTGAAGACGTCCGGCTCGAGCGGCATCCATCTTGTCATCGCGCTGCCGGCACGGACGACGTACGAGAGATCAGCTCGGCTGGCGACGCAGATCGCGAAAGTCGTGGTTGCGGCCCGGCCAGAGCGTGCTACAGTGGAGCGGTCGCTCCGCGCGCGGCCGCCGGGGACGATCTACGTGGACGCGCAGCAGAATGCGCGAGGCAAGAGCGCGGCGAGCGCGTACAGCGTGCGAGCGAAGCCGGGCGCGACGGTCTCGGCACCACTCGCACCGCGCGAGCTCACGGGGCGGTTGCGGATGGACGCATTCACCGTGAAGACGATGCCTGCCCGAGTGGCGAAGGTGGGCGACTTGTTCGGCGAGGCGCTGGGCCAGCGCCCGCCGCCGGCGCGCGTGCTGACGGGCGCCCTGCAGGTGCTGGAAACGACGTTGACGGCGACGCAGCCACAGCGTGGGCAGAAACGCAGTCGAAGGGGAGGTGCAGGTGCTTGATCAAAGACACGACGTGGATGCCGGAAGCAGGTACCCCGCCGCGGGCCAGCCGTTGTACACGCGTCCCATGCCAGGCGGCGGCTACGTGCGCGTGGAACTCGTGGTGAGTGATCGCGGCGACGTGGCAAGCGAGCGCCGTCGGGGGCGCGTGGTGATCGAGCCGCGCGATGCGTCGCCCAGGCGGGACGATTCGACCCCGCTCGTAGTGGAGGAGATCGAGGGCGACGACGAGAACGCGGTGGTGGCGGAGTGTTTCCGGATCGCGCGGGACAACGCAGCGATCGCGCGGCGGGTGCTGCGCCGGCGGCTCGAGGTACGGCGGGCGGACTAGGGCGTCAGCCGCCAGCGGCGCGAAGCGGCATCTCGATCTGGCGGCTCTCGCCGGCCGATTGTTCGGCGGAGGTACTACCGGCATCGGTGCGCGCGGCGGCCGGCCGAGCGCCGAGCAGGTGAAGGGTTTGATGGTAGAAATGCAGTGTCTGTACGGGTGCGCGGAAGCTCTCCGGGCCCGCGCGCGCGATAGCGTACCCTTCCTCGCGGACACGGCGCGGGAGCGCGCGCGCGAGCGGGTGTCGAAGGAGCCGCCGGATCTCCGTTCCATTGCGCGCGAGCAGCGCCGCGCACAGGCCGTCCAGGTAGTCGAGCATATTCCGCCCCGAGTTTGGACCTAAAGAACATATTGCGACTAATGTGCCACGCGCAAGAGCTCGGCGGGGCTGGTTCTGGCGGGGCGCCAGCCATGGGAGGTGCAAGGCTCATGGGGCGGGCCACCGGATCACGCCCGGGGCCCTCATCGGCTGGCGGCTACGCGGCGTCCTATGTCGACGACAGTCGTCGCCGCTCCGTCACTCGGTGAACAGATCGAACCGGACGCCTCGCCGTGCCCCCCGCCGCTTCTTGGGCGCGAAGCGGAATAGCTGCGCCGGCCGGCCACGCCCCTCGCTACGCCACTCGTCGGTGGGCTCCACGAGATAGCTCGCCTGGAGCGCGCGCCGGAAGCTGGCCTTGTGAAGCCGGCGGCCCAACAGAAGCTCATACACGCTCTGCAGGTCGCTGAGCGTGAAGGTGGGCGGGAGGAGGCGGAAGGCGAGGGGGGACTGGTCCACCCGCTGGCGCGCCACGGCCGCCGCACGCTCGACGACGGCGCGATGACGGGGGGTGAGTGTCGGCAGAGCATCGAGTGGAAACCACTCGGTGTCGGCGGCGACAGCTTCCACGCCGGCGGGAACGAGCGCGACGATGCCAATCGAGACGTCCGCGTCCCCGGGATGACGCTTCCCATCACTGAACGCGCCGACCTGCTCGAAGAAGGCCGGGGCGGCGCCGAGCACCGCGCCAGCGATGCGCGACGCGGCGTCCTCGAGCCCCTCGTCCTGCTGAGGCGCGTCCCACGGCAGCGTCCAACGTTCGCGCGCTCCAGCCGGTGCCCGCACGAGGAGCACCGCGAGCGCATCCGCTCGGGGAGAGAGCACCACGACGTCCACGGCGAGCGTCGTCCGGCGGACGGCTGGCTTCATCGGGACGGAAGGGCGCTCGCGCATGACGCGCGAATTAGTAACAAAAAGCCACTAATGTCAAGGGCGCACTTCGGACGCGGCCGGCCAAATAGTAACACTATGTTTCAAAAAGGCTCGCGGCGGCGTGGACGGTGATATACGCGTTTCGGGAAGCCGCGTCAACGGACGATCTGGCAGGTCTCGACGACGGGCTGACACGCGCGACACGCACACAGCGTGCGACGCGACGGCGCAAGAAGATGGCCGGCGTGCCGCGGCACCGTGCAGGTGCCGAGCAGCCGGCCATCGATCTCCTGACTGCCGCAGCGTTTACGGTGTCGCTGTGGTCGGCTGCGGTATCGTGAGCGCGTCGCGACGCAGTCCCGCGCCGTAACCGGCGACGCCTGGAATAGTGATCGGAAGTCGCCCGCTGATGGGCGCGAGACCGAGCAGCGCGCGCGCCGCGGCACGCTGCGACACCGGCATTCCGCCCCACGCGATGAGATACGCCGAGGTGGCCGGCAGCTCCGTGGCGATGTACGGATTGGAGAACGTTGCGAGGACGACCTTCGTGCCGTTCTTCTGAAGGCCGTCGATCAGCGATCCCATCCCGTCGGGTGCGGCGAGAGACGCGGTGGACGAGCTGGCGCCGAAGTACGACGACACGATGGCGACGTCGGCGCCCTGAGCCGCCCGCAGCGCATTCTCCACCGACGCGGGAAACAGCGCCGGCTGCGGACTCGCGACGTACGTTCCCCCGGTGACGGCGGCCCCGGCGCCAGCTCCCGACGCGGCACCGTACAGCGACTCGGGCGACAGGGTGAGTGTGCGAAGCCCAGGAAAGGCACGCGCGAGCTCGCCGTTGAACGCGGAGCCTGCGCCGAGGTCGACCTTGGGTGCAATGGTGACGCTCACGACACGCGCGGTGCGCGGGAGCCGGCCCAGCGGCACGAGATCGAGCGAGTCCTTGACGAGCGTAATCGCCCGCTCGGCCGCCGTGCGCGCGGTCGCCAGGTTCGCGCTGTCGCCGACGACGGCGCGCAGCGCCTGGATGTCGACGAGCCGCTGGCGGTCGAGCCCCATCTCATGCTTGGCGGCGAGGAGCTTCCGCACGGACGCGTCGATGCGCGCCTCCGGGAAGCGACCCGTGCGCACACCGTCGACCACGGCGTCGATGGCGCCGATGTTGTCGGAGGGCATGAGCAGGACGTCGGCGCCCGCCAGCACGGCGCGCTGGGTGACTTCGCCCATCGACATCTTGCCGAGCACGCCGTTCATATCGAGAGCATCGGTGACGATGATGCCCCGGAACCCGAGGTCGCCGCGCAGCAGGTCGGTCATGATGCGCGGGTTGAGCGTGGCGGGAAGTGACGAGGTGTCGATTGCGGGGAGGAGTCCGTGGAAGGTCATCACCCCGCGCACGCCGGCGTTCACGGCGGCCCGGAAGGGGACCAGCTCGACGCTGTCGATGCGGGCCCGCGACGCGTCCACGCGCGCGAGCTCGAGATGCGAGTTCTGCTCGGTGTCGCCGTGTCCGGGGAAGTGCTTGGCGGTCGCGAGCATCCCGTTCTCCTGGATGCCGCGCACCATCGCCGCGCCCAGCCCGGCGACGAGCTGCGGGTTCTCGCCGAACGAGCGCAGCGAGATGACTGGGTTCTTCGGATTATTGTTGACGTCGACCACGGGCGCGAACGCCATGTGGATACCGAGCGCGCGTCCCTCCTGCGCGGTCGCACGCCCCATCGCGTAGGCGAGCGCGCTATCGCGCGTCGCGCCGATCCCCATCTCGTACGGAAAGCTCGTCGCGCCGCCGAGATCGATCGCGTTCGGGAGGAAATAGCCACCGCGGGCGCGGAAGGCAGCACCCGTCTCGAGATCCGCACCGACGAGCAAGGGCAGGGGGCTCGAACGCTGGAGCGCGTTGAGCTTGGCGGCGATCTCCGTGGGCGACCCGACGGAGATGATCAGACCGCCAAGGTGCTGATCGCGAATGAGACTCTGGATGCGACGGAAGCTCGGGTCATCATCAGCGGTGTAGTCGCCGAGGACCCACGGCCACACCATCTGAGCGGCCTTGTCGCGAAGCGAGAGCGTCGCGAGCACGGAATCGGCCCAGCGGGTGTCGCTCGCCGGATCGCGGCGCGCGATCGAGGTCGGTCCCGTGCTCGAGATGATCGTCGTGCCGCTGGTCGGCACCGGCGTGGAGCCGGCCGGCGCGCCGCCGGTCGCGCATGCCGCCAGCGCGGCGCCCACCGCCATCGCGCCGAGCAGAATGCCGCGCGGCGCGCGGCCGACCGAGCCCCTCACCATGCGATGGTCCCCTGTTTCGTCGTGTCGACCTCTTCCTCGCCCCCTTTCTTGAACAGGAAGGCCTCCATGTTCTTGGTGAGGAAGCTTCGTGCCTGGGGATCCATCACGTTGAGCCCGTAATGGTTGATCAGCATGGTCTGCTGCTTGAGCCACTGGCCCCAGCAGTCCTGGCAGATCTCGTTGACGACACGGGCGCCGATCGCGCCGGGGAAAGGCTGGCGTTCGAATCCGGCGCGCGTCTGTCCGCAGCGCGCACAGGTGACGGTGGCGGGCATGGAGGTTCCTCATGGAGATGGGTGCTGATGGAATCTAATACCCCATTGAAGGACTTTGATCGGACAGTCGGACAGCGAAGGGCACACCGGACTGAGTCTGATGTGCCCTTCGCTGTTCCCGTCAGACAGTCCGACTGTCCTCCCGTCCGACCGTCATCCCGCCGTTCAGGCCGTCAGCACTGCGTCTACTGCGTGCTCGTCCCGCTGCTTGGCGTCGGAGCCGTAGTTCCGAGCGTACTCAATCTTCGCCAGGCCGATCAGCTTGAGGGCGCGGATGTACATCCAGCCGATGTCGAACTCGAACCATTTCGCCTTGAACTTCGCGCTCTTCGGGTCGGCATGATGGTTGTTGTGGAGCTCCTCGCCGCCGAGCCAGATGGCGATGGGGGAGATGTTCCGGCTCTCGTCCTTCACTTCGAAGTTCCGATAGCCGAGCGCGTGGCCGATGCCGTTGATGACGCCAGCGGCCCAGAGCGGAATCCAGATCATCTGAATCCCCCAGACGAGGGGGCCGACGAAGAAGCCGAACAGGTAGACGTCGATGCCCAGCATGAGGAGCACGCCCGCCCAGTTCAGCGGCGTGAGCAGGTGCCGCTCAAGCCAGTCGTTCGGTGTTCCCTTCCCGTACTTCTCCAGCATCCCCGGTTGACGCACCGCCTTCCGATAGTAGAACGCGCCCTTCAGCAGGATCTCGCGCAGGCCCTCGACGAAGGGACTATGCGGATCTCCCTCGCGATCCGCGAAGGCGTGATGCTTCCGGTGGCAGGCGACCCACTCCTTGGTGACGATGGCCGTGGTGAGCCAGAGCCAGAGCCGCATCGGCGTCGCGGCGATCGCGTGGAGGCGCACGCCCCGGTGCGTCTGCGCGCGATGGAGAAAGAGGGTAACGCATACGTTGGTGACGTGCCCCGCCACGATCACGAAGAGCACGGGAATCCACCACCTGCTGGCCCACGCACCGAACTCGAACATTGCTTGCTCCAGTGAAGAAAAACGGCGTTGCCAAACGGCTGCTGCGACGGCGTCGAGAAGCGCGGCGGAGGTCGGTAAAAGCTACATGGTACAGGATATCCGATACCCTGTACCCGTAGTAACGCTCTCGAACGATCACCCATCCAGTGCAGACGATCTCGACCCATACTGCGTACTTCGTACCATGTCTGCACCTCGTACCGAACTGCGCATCGCTTCGGATGAGGAACGTCCAATCTAACCGGCGTGATTTCCAGCGACCATTCGGAACCTTCCCGACAGCCGTTGGAACCGCACGCACTATGGCAGCGGCCGTCCGCCGATCTCGCCGCTCAGTCCACCCACCGTCGCCGCCGGTGACGCCGTCGTCGGGGGCGTGCCCCAGACGTCGTTCGTGCTGTTGAAGTCCGGCACCACGCCTTCGGGCCAAAGCCGCGCGCCCGTGACCGGCGCCTTTACCGGGAGCAGCGCGGTGTATCGGTCGCTGCGGGACCAGATCTCCACGGGCAGCGTCACGTCCTGCGTCGTATTGTCGGCAAAGCGAAGCCGCAGCTTGACCGGGAAGGGCACGGAGCTGTTTCGCCGGAGTGCGACTTCGGCGTAGTTCTGTCCTTCCTGCTGTCGCATCGTGACGTTGTCGATGCCGAGATCGAGCAGATCGGTGGAGTAAAAGAACGAATGCCAGTACCAGCCGAGGTCCTGCCCCGCCACGTTCTCCAGGGTACGGAAGAAATCGCCCGGCGCCGGGTGCTTGAACGCCCAGCGGTTGATGTACTCGCGGAAGGCGCGATCGAAGGTCTCCTTGCCCACCACGTTGTCGCGCAGGGCGAGTAGCACTGCCCCCGGCTTGCGATAACCGATCGCGCCAAGGGCGCGTGCGTCGATCCGGTCGGGCGGCGTCATCAACGGCGAGTCGATCCGGTTGTCCACCGCGGCCTTCCAGTTGGTCTGGTAGAACGGATAGGCGTTGGTGCCCGGATAGCGACGCTCGTTCGCGAAGGCATTGATGTAGGTATTGATCCCCTCGTCCTGCCAGGCGTAGCGCCGCTCGTTCGAGCCCACGATCATGGGGAACCACTCATGGCCGTGCTCGTGGTTCACCGTCCCGAAGATCGACTTCGGGTCGTCGAGCGGACTGCCGTAGTGCACCATCACGAACATCGGATACTCCATCCCGCCAACCGGGCCAGCGACCGAGGTCGCCTGCGGATAGGGGTACTTGAAGAAGAGATCCGAGTAGTTCTTGATCGTCCATGCGGTCTGTTCGGCGCCCTGCTCCCACGCCTTGCCCGCCTTGGGGAACTGGTAATAGGACTGCGCGAGCACGCCGTTCGCGTTCATGGCGTCCCAGCGGAAGTCCGGTGCTGCGGCCCACGCCACGTCGCGTACGTTCAGGGCGCGAAAACGCCACGTCTTCGTGCCTGACATCGGCGTCGCGACCGCTTCGGGCTGGGTAATGATCGGCACCGCGACGTCGGACTTCGCGGCGCGCGCCAACCGCTCGCGTTGGGCCGCCGTCAGCACCTCGGCGGGATTCTGCAGCGTGCCGCTCGCGGCCACCGTGTAGCCGGCGGGCGTAGTGACGGCGAAGTCGATGTCACCGTACTCGAGATAGAACTCGCCCTGGCCGAAGTACGGATCGGTGTTCCAGCCGCGGATGTCGTCGTAGACGGCCATGCGCGGATACCACTGCGCGATCTCGTACAGCGTCCCGTCGCGTCCCATGCGGTCGGAGCCGTGCTCCGGCACGCGGAAGGCATAGCTCATCGTGATCGTGGCCTTCCCGCCCCTGGGAGCGATGGGCTGGTCGAGGTCGATGCGACCCACGGTGTCATCCACGCGAACGGTGGCGGGCCGTCCGTTCACCAGCACATTGGCCAGCTCGTAGCCTCCCTCGAAGCCGCGCACACCCCAGCGCGAATCGGCGGGGAAGAGCGCCGAACCCTTGCTGCCGGGCCGATAGAGATTCTGGTCGAGCTGCAGCCAGACGAACCGGAGGCTGTCCGGCGAGTTGTTCGTGTAGCGGATGGCGACCGTGCCGCTCACCCGCTGCCGCGTGGTATCGAGGGCAACGGCGATGGTGTAGTCGGCGCGCTGCTGCCAGTAGTCCGGGCCGGGCGCGCCGCTCGCCGAGCGGAATGAGTTGGGCCCGGGCCACTCCATGCGGTCGATGCGCGCGATGGGGTCGTCCATCGTCGTCCTCACCGCCGGGTTGGCGCTCGGCGTGGTCGCGCCGGGAGCCGGAGTCACGACCGCGACGGTGTCGACACGGACCGGCGTGAGAACCTGCGGCCGCTGGCCAGCGCACGCGGCGCCACCCAACAGTGCGAGAACAAGGAAACGATTCACTGCATTACCGGTTGGAGACGAAAGAGGCGACTGGGCGGGTGCACGGTCGTGCCCGCCAGGTGGAATGATGAAGCGATGGCTCCGTCAACAGCAACGGGAGTGCCGAAGCGGGCGCGGCGTGCGACACGCCCTTGCCCTGGGAAGCCAGGAATCGTACCCTCCCGAGATACATGTCACGACGCACGATAGATCCATCCTCTCACGAGGGCGCGAGCCTCATCCCGCCTCCCCCGTCGACCCTGTCTGCCCCGCGCGAGGCGCGCCGTGCCACTACCACCGGCACTCAGCGCTTCGAGGCGCGAACGGCGGGGCGCCTGGCCGATTTTCAGCGCAGGCTCCCGCGGAATCTCGCGGCGAGCGCCCTCGGGATTGGCACCTATCTGGGCGACTGCACGGACGAGGAGGACGCCGCGTACACGCAGACCGTGCGGGCGGGGATCGCCGCGGGGATCAACGTGCTCGACACGGCAATCAACTACCGCTGCCAGCGCTCGGAGCGCGCCGTCGGGCACGCCGTCGTCGAGGCGATCGCCGCCGGAGAAGTGCGCCGCGACGAGCTCATCGTGTGCACGAAGGGGGGCTACGTAGCGCTGGATGGCGAGCCGCCCGCGTCGCGCGAGGCGTACGAACAGTGGCTGGAGCGCGAGCTCTTCGCGACGGACCTCGTGGCGCGCGAGGAGCTGGTGCGGGGGGGGCACGCCATCGCCCCGCGCTACCTCGCCCACCAGCTGGAGCGGAGCCGCGCCAACCTCGGCCTCCAGGCGATCGACATCTATTACCTCCACAACCCGGAGGAGCAGCTGCTCGCCGTGGACCGCGCGACGTTCCGCGAGCGCATGCGCGCCGCGTTCGCACTGCTCGAGGAGCGTGCCCTGTCCGGCGAGATCGCCGGCTACGGGTGTGCTACATGGCTGGGCCTTCGCGTCCCCCCCGACCACCGGCAGCACGTCACGCTGGCCGAGCTGATCGCGTTGGCACGCGACGTCGGGGGGACGACGCATCATTTCCGCGCCGTGCAGCTCCCGGTGAGCCTCGCGATGCCGGAAGCGGCGCGGCTGCCCACCCAGCCACTCGGCCGCAAGCTGGTGCCGTTGCTCGAAGCGGCCGACGCGCTGGGCGTGGGCGTGGTGGCCAGCGCGCCCTTGATGCAAGGGCGGCTCGCCGCCGGCCTGCCGGACGAGGTGCACGACCTTTTCCCCAACTGCACGACGGATGCTCAGCGTGCGCTGCGATTCGCGTCGTCGCTGCCCGGCGTGAGCGTCGTCCTGGCGGGAATGCGACGGAAGGAGCACCTGGCCGAGAATCTGGACGCGTGGCGAGGCTGAATCAGCTCCCGGGCCAGCCTACTCGATGCTCAGCGATTGCACGTCCGAGGACCGGAGATCCACGACGGCGATGCGATGGGCATTGGTGTCGGCGACGTAGACCGCCCGATCGCCGATGGCGAGACCGGAGGGCTCGTGGAAACCACGCACCCACGTCTCGACGCGTCGGGATGACGGATCGACCCATTTGAGCGCGTCGTTGTAGGAGTCGCACACGAGCAGGCGCCCGTCTGTCGCCGGCGCGATCCCCTGCTGATGCTGCATGCGCACCGCGTCGCCGCTTCCGTCGACGTCGCCGAAGTCGAACAGTCCCGTGCCGACGATCGTGCGCACTCCGCCGGACGGATCGCGATCCGCGACGCGCACGGCGCTCGACTCAGCGTCCGCGAAATAGAGGACGTCATCCACGCTGCAGAGCCCCATCGGCTGTGCCAGCGCGGCCTCGGCATGCGGGCCGTCGTGGAGCGCTTCGGCGCCGCTGCCGCTGAGCACCTCGGCGGGGCCGCCCGCGAGCGTCACCGTCCAGATCTGGTGGACTCCCGCCATCGCCACGTACAGGCGGTCATCGGCGAGGGTGAGATCCCACGGCGAGCTGAGTGCGCCGCGCGCCTCGTCCACGGCACTGCGTAGCTGGCCTCCAGTGCCGGCAATCGTCCGCGTGACGCCAGTGGACAGGGATATTTCGCGCACCGTGTGACTGCCGGGGTCGGCGACGTACACTAGGTCGCCGTGAAAGAGCACACCCTGCGGATTGACGAACGCCGGCTCGGCGCCGTCGCGATAGCCGGCGTCCGGGCCGCCGATCGAGCGCTCGACGCGCATGCGGGTGCCGCGCTCGTCGAGCGAGCCAATCAGGACACGATGATGGCCGCTGTCAGCGATGGCGATGCGCCGGCCGTCCACCGCGACCTTGCCGGGAAACGCCAACTGGCCCGGCGCGACCGTCGGCGGATCGGCGACGAACGGAAGCGGGGCGTCGATCATGATGCCGGCGGAGCGCGCGTCAGCGATAACGCGCTCGACGAATGGCGCGAGGGCGTCGGCGGTGAACTCTCCCGCCCGCATGCCCACGACCGCGCCGTGGGGGTCGACCGCCACGAGCGTGGGCCATGCGCCCACGGCGTAGGCGCGCCAGAGGCGGAACTGCCGATCGTTGATCGTGGGGTGCGTCGCGCCCAAGCGAATGGACGCATCGCGGATGCGCGGCGTCTCACGCTCGGTGGTGAACTTGCCGCTGTGGACGCCGACGACGGCGATCTCGTCCGGGTACCGCATCTCGAGCTCCCGCAACTGCGGGAGGACGTGAATGCAGTTGATTCAGCCGTAGGTCCAGAAGTCGAGCAGCAACAGCTTGCCACGGAAGTCGGCGAGGGTGAGCCGGCGTCCACCCGCGTGGATCCAGTCGAGCGTGTCGGGAAAGTCGGGTGCGCGGACGATGCCGTCGAGCTCCATCGATCGTGCCTGGTCGTCGTGGTGGCCGGGCCCGCCGGAAGGTCGGCGGGGCTCGCGTCGACATCGGTTGTCGCGCAGCTTTGTCCGAGGAGACCATGCACCCATGATGCCGGCGAAGCAAGGCGTCGTCGCGTGCACGGCCGGCAGGCACGACTCTCGCGCCGGTCGACGGCACTTCGTGAGGGGATGACGACATGCGCTGCACTCACCTGGACCATGTTCGAACGGAGACGCCGCGCACCCCGAACGGGTGTGAAGAGTGCCTCAAGACCGGCAGTCGCTGGGTACACCTGCGACTGTGCCTGGAATGCGGGCACGTGGGCTGCTGTGACAGCTCACCGAACAAGCACGCAACGAAGCACTTCCACGCGACGCAGCATCCGGTGATCAGGAGCTTCGAGCCGGGCGAGGATTGGGCGTTCTGCTACATCGACGAGCTGATGTTCGAGCCCGCGCCGAGGCCGCTCTCCGCCTGACGAATCCAGGCACCTGGACACGGGATCAGGCGCACCACGCGCCGGACGGCACGTTTCGCAATCCGTGGCCCGACAGCACGCCGCACGGCATCGGTGACGTGCTCCGATGGGCTCGCGAGCGCCGGAGGATGAAGCGCGCACCCACGCTGCCACGCGGCTCCCTTCCCACCGCCGCGCCGTTCATCGCGCACCCGCGCGCCGCGCGCGGCGTGGCGACCGCTACGTGGATCGGGCACTCCACCGTGCTGCTCCAGGCTGGCGGGTTGAACATCCTGACCGATCCCATGTGGAGCGAGCGTGCCTCTCCCGTGCAGTGGGCAGGACCGCGGCGCATCATGCCGCCCACTGTCGCACTCGAGGCGCTCCCACCACTGGACGTCGTGCTCCTCTCACACAGTCACTACGACCACTTCGACAAGACCACGGTGAAGCGCCTCGCGCGCCTGCACCCGGAGGCAACATGGGTCGTACCCCTGAAGCTGGGTGCGTACGTTCGTGGCTTCGGCGCGCGCGTCATCGTCGAACTGGACTGGTGGCAGCGAGCCGACGTGCACGGGATGACCGTCTCCCCGACGCCGGCGCGGCACTTCAGCGCACGCCGCTTTCGCGACCGGAACCGGACGCTCTGGTGCGGCTTCGCGCTCGAGGTGGCTGGGCGACGATTCTACTTCGCCGGTGACACGGCGTATCATCCGGAATTCGCCTCGATCGGC
>WNFK01017991.1_pt1 | contig 23560 bp, 17 predicted proteins | sample 5400281 | NCBI WGS metagenome assembly WNFK01 (sample SAMN13153350, study PRJNA577476) | soil metagenome | isolation source: 20 cm soil on Douglas fir-dominated hillslope | place: USA:California | collected 2013-09-17
AAGGCCCCACGCCAAGCAACGTCCTTCAGGACGAGCGATCTGGCCGAGCCGGCTCTTTAGAGCACGGTAAAACACGGATATCGAATCCGTTGATCTCGAGATGAGAATGTGGGCTCCGTCGGGTTTATCCGTGCCTTAAAAGGCCGGCTCGGCCAGTGCACTCGTCCTAAAGGACGTTACTCCTAGGCGGGATTTGCGCCCTCGCCCCCTGCTCCCCATAGTTGCGCCCATGCCCGAACCCGCCACCCTCTCGCTCCTCGCCCAAGCCCTCGGCGACAAGTACGAGGTCAAGAAGCTCGTGGGCCAAGGGGGCTTCGCCGAGGTCTACGAGGTCTGGGACAAGGACCTGGAGCGCCGCCTCGCGGTGAAGGTGCTGCGGCCCGACGTCGCCTGGACCGCGGGAACGGTCGAGCGGTTTCAGCGTGAGACGCGCGCCGCCGCGAAGCTCGAGCACCCCAACATCCTGCCGATCCATTTCGTGGGCGAGGGCCAAGGGCTCGCCTACTACGCGATGCCGTTCGTGGACGGCATGTCGCTGGGTGAGCTGCTGAAGCGATCGGGCGCCCTGCCCTCCGACCGCGCACTCGCCATCATCATTCCCATCCTCGATGCTCTCGATCATGCTCACAAAGCGGGCCTGCTGCACCGCGACGTGAAGCCCGACAACATCATGCTCGACACGGCGCGCGGCCGGCCGCTGCTCGTGGACTTCGGGATCGCGCGGCGGTTGGACGCCGACAGCGGCGCCGGACTCACCCAGACCGGCCTCGTGATTGGCACGCCGCACTACATGAGTCCCGAGCAAGCGCTCGGCGACCCGAACCTCGGACCGGGCTCGGACCTTTACTCGCTCGGCGCCGTGCTCTTTCAGATGGTGACGGGGAGCCCGCCGTTCGACGGCGAGTCATCGCAACAGATCGTGGGCAAGCACATCGCCGAGCCGCCGCCGGCCGCGGCGGACGTGAACAAGAACGTGCCGCGCGAGCTGTCGGATGTGATTCTGCGACTGCTCGAGAAGCAGCCGAGCGATCGGTTTCGCTCCGCGGGCGAAGTGATCGCGGCGTTGGAGGGCGGCAAGCACACCGGCACGTTGCGTTCGCGAGCGAGCGCCGCCGCGGCGGCGACGGAGTTTTTGGTCAGCGGGGCGACCACGAAAGGACGGAAGGCCGCCGCTCCACGCCCCCGACGCGTCGGCTGGGTGATTCTCGCGATTCTGATCCCGGCGCTCGCGCTCGGCGCCGGCGCGCTGCTTTTCAGCTCGCGGTCACTCGTGTTCGAGAATCGTTTGGCCGAGATGGTCGCGGTGCAGGTCGCGGGCGAGGAGCGGCGGATTCTTCCCGGCGGGTCCTTCACCTTGAAACTGGAGCGGGGGCGCCGGCTGCGGCTCTCCTGGAAAACCGAACCGAGCCGCGGTGTGGCGTTGGGCGACACGATCACCATCGAGCAGCCCGGCCGCCGCATGCGCGTTAGCGCAACGGCCCGTCCCAATAGCGGCAACTACTTCGCGCCGCTCATCACGAACGAAACGGGCAAGCCTCTGACGTTCACGGTGAATGCGGGCCTGGCGGGCTCGGTGCCCTGCGCCTGCACCGTGCCGCCCGGCGCGGTACGGATGGGGATCGGCTACTACCCGTTGTTCGCCAACTCGACGGTGCGCGCCGAAGAGGTGGGGACGACCCGCACGGCCACCTTCCGGGATTTGGGACCGCAGGTAGATGCGGCGAGTGGCCGAGTGGGGCTGCTGTTCAGGGCGGCGGATCTGCGGTGACACTCCTTGGCCGTTAAAACCCCGGGGCATGGCCCCGGGGTTAACACACCCTCGGTTGGTATCGTACTTTGTCGCCCGTGATGCGTATCGTCACAATCATCGCCGTGGCTTGCCTCGGATTGCAGAGCGGCGTCACTCCTGGCGCTACGCTCCTCTGGGGCGGCGACGCCGAGGGGGGCGCGCCGTTCGTGGAAGCCGATCCCGCCGATGCGTCGCGCGTCCGCGGGTTCGACGTCGACGTGGCGGAGGTGATCGCGCGCGGCCTCTCCCGCAAGGCGCGCTTCGTGCAGGTGCAGTGGTCATCGATCGATCAGTCGGTCGAGCGGGGCGACTTTGCGATCGGGATGTCGGGGATGGAAGACACGCCCCCCCGTCGCGCCCGCCACGCCGTCACCATTCCCTACTTCGAGTTTCGCGAGGTGCTCGCCGTCAGGCCGGAGGACGCGGGGCGCTGGCGGCGACTCGCGGACTTGCGGGGCCGCCGTGTGGCGACGCTCGGCGCCACGATGGCCTACGACCTGCTGCTCGTCGCCAAAGACTCGTTCGGCCTCGTCCCCGTCTCCTACGACGATGACGTCCATCCCTACGCAGACCTGATGGCAGGACGCGTCGATGCGGTACTCCTGGACCACATCATCGCGAAGCGGCGGTCGTCACTCCGCTTCGTCATTCAACCGGAAGCCGTCGCGACGGGCCACTACGTGGGTGTCCTAGCCAAGGCCGATTCGACGCTGCGCGACTCGGTGAACACCGTCCTGCTCGCGGCGATGCGCGACGGAACCCTGGAGCAGATCTACCGGCGCTGGGATCTGTGGGATGCGGGTCAGGGGGACCTGTTTCGACGGGTGGTCTCGACCGACGGTTTCGTAGGGGCGCAGCATGCTGCGCCCCTACAGATGTGGGCGTACATCCCGTCCCTGGCCCGCGCCGCGGCGATCACGCTGCTCCTGTCGTTCCTCTCCATGGCGATCGCTGTCGTCGTCGGTCTCGCGCTCGCGTCGGGGCGCGTGTACGGAGCAGCGCCGGTGCGGGCACTCACGACGCTGTACATCGAGGTCATCAGGGGCACACCGCTCTTGTTGCAGCTGTTCGTGATCTACTACGGCCTCGCCGGCGTGGTACGGCTGCCGGCGCTGCTCGCCGCGGTGCTCGCGCTGGCGCTCAACTACGCCGCCTACGAGGCCGAGATCTATCGAGGCGCGCTCGAGGCCGTGCCCCCCGCGCAGCTCGAAGCCGCGCGCACGCTCGGCTTCTCCGAGCTGCAGATCCTGCGCCTGGTGCGCGGGCCGCAGGCGCTGCGCTACGCGCTCGCGCCGATGACCAACGATTTCGTGGCCCTGCTCAAGGATTCGTCGCTTGTGTCGGTGATCACCGTCGTCGAGCTGACGAAACAGACGGCGATCTACGCGACCAACATGGGGAGCTGGGTAGTCCCGGGCCTGTTGTGCGCCGCCGTCTACCTGGCGATGTCGCTTCCCCTCGCGCGCTTGGCGCGACGGCTCGAGCGGCGCTGGAGCGTCGCGTGACCGGGGGGGCGCTGCTAGCCATCACGGACCTGCGGCTCGCTTACGCCGAGCGACCGGTGCTTTCGGGACTGTCGCTCGAGGTGCGGCGCGGCGAGGTGGTGGCGCTGATGGGGGCGTCGGGTGCGGGGAAGACGTCGGTGCTGCGGGCGGTGGCGGCGCTGCAGCGATTCGACGGCGGCCGGATCGTGGTCGACGGGTTCGCACTCGAGCCCGGCCCGCTGCGGCCCCAATCGCAGCTCACGCCGCTCAGGCGACGCGTGGGGCTGGTGTTTCAGGGTCACGCCCTATTCGAGCACCTCCCCGCGCTCGAGAACGTGACGTTGGCGCTGACGCACGTGCTAGGGCGAAACGTGCCGGACGCGGAAAGGGCCGCGCGACAGCTACTCGCGTCACTCGGCGTGGGCGAACGGGCGGACGCGTTGCCGCGGCAGCTCTCGGGGGGCGAAGCACAGCGCGTAGCGATCGCGCGCGCGTTGGCGCTCGATCCAGCGCTGCTCCTGATGGACGAGCCGACCGCGGCGCTCGACCCGGCGCGGCGCGACGCGCTGGGGCAGACGCTGCGGCGGCTGGTAACGAACGGCGCGGACCGGGGGCTCCTCGTCGCGACGCACGACGCCCAATTCGCACATGCCTACGCGGATCGTGTGGTGATGCTTACAGAGCCTACGCGCTCTTAACCCCTTTGCCCTCCCGAGGCGGCGTGGCGGGCAGCGCCTCGCGCAGCGTCTTGAGCACGGCCTCGGCCTGCTTGGTGTGGAACGCGAGCGCGCCGGCTTGCTCGGTCACCTGATCCATCAACGCCTTTTGACTCTGCACCGCCTCGAGGCTCGACTGGACGTCGGCGAGCGCCGCCTCGACGCGACCGAGCCGCTCTTCCGCCTGCTGCACTTGCTTCTTCCGGTGCTCGAGGCCGTTGGCGGCGTCGTGCACGTGCGTGACCAGGCTCAACACGTTCTCGAGCTTGTCGCGGGTCTGGGTGACTTCCTCCTTGGCGGCGGCGATGGCGCGCACGTCGTCCACCGTCTTTTCAGCGACCTCGAAGAGCCGGTGGATGTCGGCCTGAAGGGCGTCCAGAGTCGCCTGGCGCCGCGGGATCTGCTCGAGCGCCCGGTTGAGATGCGCCTCGACGGCGTCCCACTTGGCGAGACGTTCCTCGAACTGCGCCATCCGCTTCTGCGCGAAGCGCAGGCCGCCGGCGCGACTGTCGAGCTCGTCGAGCGTCCCCGTCAGCTCCGTGAGCCGGCCGCCCGCCGTCGCCAATCCCCCGGTGAGTTGGCCAGTACGCTCCTCCAGCTCCTGCGCGGCCGCCGCCGCCTGCTCGCGCAGCTGTGACACGCGCTCCAGGTGCTCGGTGGCCTTGTCGAGCGCGCCCTGCCGCAGCTCCAGCTCCTGGGCCAAGACGCGCGTGCGCTCGGCGAGCCCCTCGACGTTGTGCGCGCGGGCTTCGAGTGACGTAACGGCGGTATCCACCTCGGCGGCACGACGCTCGGACCGCTCCACCGTCGCGACGGTCTCCGGGACGAGCTTCTCGATGCGCGCCGCTTCCTCGGCGTGGGCCAGCAATCCTTTGAACTGCTCGTCGGCGCCGTCGGCGCGGGCGAGGAGCCCACGACTCCGCTCTTCGAGCTGAACGCCGAGGGTAGAGACCTGCGTGAGCCGCGTGTTCAGGTCGTCGACGAGCTCGCGGCGCGCCTCGATTTGGGTCAGCGACTGAGACAAGCGCTCCGCCTCACCGCGCACGTGCTCCACGGTGGGCTTGAGCTCTTCGACGACCGCCAGCTCACCGCGCAGCGCCTTGACCGAGTCGGTCGCGCTGGCCAGCCATGCTTTCGTGGCCGTCTGGCCTTCGCGGACACGGGCCATCTCCGTCTCGGCGACCTGCACCTGCTCGATCGCGCCCTTCACCGACTCGTGGGTGCCCTTGAGACTGGCCAGATCTTGCAGAACCGCCTGCACGCCCGGCTGCGCCTTCTCGATCCGCGCAACACGCTGCGTCATGTCCTCGACGGTTTCACCGAGCCGCGCGGTGCCCGCTTCCACGGCGCGCACCCGCTCGGCTTGCGTCTCGAGCTGCCCGACGCTCTCGGCGACACCGGACAACTGGGCGGTGAGGCCGTCGGCCCGCGCGCGCACATCCCCGATGCCCTTGCTCAACTCCTCCAGCGTACGGAAGCGCAGCTCCATGTCCGTGAGCCCGCCGCGCATGTCCACGATGCGCTGGGCGGCGCCGTCGAGCCCCTGGGTCTCGAGCTCGAAGCGCTTCACCGCGCGCTGCACGTCGTCGCGCAGCGCGTTGAGCCGGCCCTTCAACTCCTCGTCGGCCCGCTGCGTCTCTACGTGATGGGCGTCGATTGCCGTCGCGCTTTCCAGCACGTCGGTGTGGAGCCCCTTGAGCTCGGCGACCTTGGTTTCGAGGGCGGCCAAGCTCTTGGCGCTCTCTTCGTGCTGGCGGATCTTGCCGTCCACCTCGCGCATCACCTCGTGGAGTTGAGCGACCTGCGCGGTCGCCCGGTCGACCACGTCGCGCTGCTGCTCGAGGGCGGAAACCTTCTGGGTGACGCCGTCGGCGAGCGCCTTGAGCGTGCTGAGCTGGCGCTTGGTCTGCGCCGCTTCCGCGGCGGACTGGGTCAGGTCCTTGAGCGACTGTCCCAGCGCCGAGACACGCGCCTCGGTTGCCGCGACACCACCCTGAGCTTGCTGCTGCCGCTCCTCGAAGGCGTTGAGGCGTGTGGCGACCGCTTCGCCGGTGCGGCGCAGTTCTTCGTGGCGCTCGCGCACCCCCTGGAACCCCTGGGTGAGGTCGCGTAACTCGGCCGTCAGCTTGTCCGAGTCCATGCGGAGGGCCTTGAACCCGCCGCCGAGCTCCAAGAATCCGGCGAGGTCGTTTTTCAGCGCGAGGGCCTGCTGCAGCGTGGTGCGCAGCTCGTCGATCTCGCCCCGCAGCTGCTTCGCTTCGTCCGACGTCTGGGTGAGCTGTGTCTCGGTGCGACGCTGGCTTTTCGAGACCGATTCGGTTTGTTCGTCGAGTGTGGCGAGGACGGGAACGAGCCGCTCGAGCGCTTTGATGCGGCCCTGGAGCTCGCTCACGACTTTTTGCGCTTCCGTGATCGGCTGGGTGAGCTGCGTCAGGTTCTGCGCGGAGTCCCGCGCCGTGTTCGTAAGCCCTTCGAAGGCCACGCGTTCCCGCTGGATCTGGGCCAGGATGGAGCGGAGCTCAGCGGGGAGCTGCTCCGTAGAAACGTCGCGCCCAAAGAGCTTCCAGCCGGCCATGGTCAGTCCTCACAGGGAAGGGTGGTGACACACAAACACCGACTCCAGGGAGGGCGACCCCGGCGAAACAATGCCGTCATGCGGAGGGACAAAGTAGGGCGTTCCTCACACGGGAAGTGTGAGGACCGCCCTACCTAACATGGCGATGTGCTGTCCGAGAACTAGGGCGTTTTTGCGGCACCGAGGGGTGGTTTTGCGGCATCGGTGTGCTGCGCCCGAATTGCCGCCATCACACGGTCGATCACCGCCTGGGCTGTCTCGCGCGTGCGCGGCATGGCGAGAAAGTCGGAGTAGTCGACCGGCGGGCCGTAGGTCACGCGAATCCGCTTGAAGACGCGCGGGACGGCCTTGCCGATGGGCAGCACCTCCCGCATCCCCTCGATCGTCACGGGAATCACGCGCGCCTTGGTCGCCAGGATGAGCAGCCCGGGACCCGCTTGCCCCGGTCCTACCGAGCCGTCGCGCGAGCGTGTGCCTTCCGGAAAGAGTGTCATCACTCCGTGCGGCAGGACCTCGGTCATGCGGTGGAGGGCGTGCAAGTCACGCCGTCCCTCGCGCACCCAAATGCATTTCCAGTTGTCGGCGAGCCAGGCAAGAATCGGGGTGCGGTAGAAGTTCTCGGCGGCCGCGGGATTCCAGGGAATCAGGTACGGCCGCCACCACGACTGGGGGTAGAACACGCCCAGGCCCACCAAGAAGCTGTCGAGCATCGATTGGTGATTCGAAAGGAGGAGCGTATTCCGCTCCTTCCCGACGTTCTTGCGGCCGACGACGGTCGTGCGGTTCAGGACGAAGAACAGCACCCAGAAAAAGGTGACGGTCAGGTTTGTTACGAGGTACGACGTCACCGGCCAGTAGAGCTGGAACAGCCGGCCGCGTTTGGGACCGAGCGGCCCGACTTTAGGCACGGCGCTTTGCGGGGGGGGGGGCACCTTGAGACGGGAGGTTGCGGATGTCGAGCGCGACCATGTGGGGCACAGGGTCGGCGCCCGACAGCCAATGGCGGACTTCAGTCGGGCTCACGCCCAGCTTCTCGGCGAGGCGCACCTGCCCGTAGGCGATGCGCCGTAGCTCGCGTTTCAGTTGTGTGGGAGACATGGCGAAACATACGTTCGGATCGGGCCTAGCGCACCTTGGGCGGCTTGGAGCCCAGCAATGAATGCCTTACGACCCTGTCAGGCGCGGTCTCCCCGGGTCGCAGCGTGAAGACGGTTCGCCGCGTCAACCCGAGATCGACCTCCACCACGAAATGACTGCGGTCGCGCGCGATCCGCCACGCGCGGGACCTCAGCGAGGCTCCGCCCGTCACGGCTCGCGCGGCCGTGACCACCTCCTCCGGCGGGTCGGTGACCGCGGCGAGCTGCGCACAGGTGGTGCAGCGGCCGGGCGGCTGCGCCAGGTCGGAGGTGCATACCTGGCGACCACAATGAACGCACGCGCCGCGATGCTGGGCGCAGGCGGCCTCGCCGCACACGGGACACGCCTCGACTTCATCGGACGCAAAGACCGCGGACGGCTCCTCTGTGCACGCAGCGCGGTGCTGCTCGCAGACCAGCCGTCGCGAACCGTCGGTGTGGCGTAGATGCCGCGAGCAGTGCACCTGTCCATCCACCACGCACACGGCCTGATGCGCCGTGCAGACGGCCTTGTCGCAGCTCGCGCACGGCGTCACCTCGTCCATGCCCACCGGCTCGTTCGTCCCGCCCTCGCAGTAACGGACGCAGGTCGTACACAACCAGCGGCTGCCCTTGGGCGCGTCTGCCCCGCTCTGCTGCGCATGGCGATTGCAGACGACCCGCCCGCAGCTGCCGCAGATGTCGAGACACGCCGAGCAGACGGGGTGGTCGCCCTCGGTGCAGATCCCCTCGTGTGTCGAGCAATGGGCCATCCGGCACGATGTGCAGACGCGGGAGTGCTCGGCACAGGCGGGCTTTTCGTCGATCCTGCAGGTGGCAATGCCATGGTCAGCGCAAAAGTCCTCGCTGCACACAGAGCAGCGGGTGGAGCAGGCGTCACAGGCGCAGTGTCCCGCTTCGTGACGGCACACGACGAGCTCTGAAGGAGGGCGCCCGCAATGCGGGCACGCCACCGTCCAGGCCGCCGTTCCGGCAAGCGGCCGCTGCGCCGCGAGTCTGGCGCTCCGGTCATTGCTTGACCGCAGCTCCCACTCGACGCGCTGCACCAGCATCCGAGCCTCGACGAGCTGGAGCGGGTGCACGATCGCCTTCACTTGATGCCGGCGCACCTCCTCGGTGCGGCGTCGCTCGTGCAGCGCGGTGATGGTGCCTTCCTCCTCGGGATCCGACTTGTCGGCGAGGATCGACGCGAAGTAGCGGTCGAGCCGATCGAGCTCGGTCGCGACCTCTTTTTCAGCGACGGCCTGCCGGGCCGCAACGCGCTCGGCGCTCTTCTCCCGCAGGTTGCCAACGAGCAGCTGCAGCAACTCGCTGGGCTCGCGCGGCGCCACCACGCTGGCCTCGGGGACTCGAGCGGCGGCGGCGGGCTTTGTCCGCTGCGCCTCGAGATCCTGGAACGAGCCGGCGACGTCGTCGCCCAGGCGTGCGCCGGTCGACAGGTCGAAGACGTCGCTCTCGACGATCGCTTCTTCGACCGCGGCGCCGGCGCGGAGCACGACGCGGGCCACGAGCCGGCCGATGGGATGCGCCGCCAGGCCCACCTTCTTCTGCTTGGCCGTGCCATTTCGTACGGGAATGGGAGACGCCACACTCGGCGCGACGTCCGGCGATTCCGCGGCGACCGGAGGCGGGATCATGCCGAGCGACAGGCGGCCGGCGCGGGCACGGATCGCCTCGAGCAGGTGCGTGAGGAACGGACTGCCGAGCACTGCCAGCTCCGCGTCGGGATTCCGCTCCCGGGCGTCGAGCGAGAGCGCTACCCGCAGCGACGCGCGGCCCTGGAAATGCCCGCGCTCGGCGGCTGGCAGTTTCAGCTCGCGGAGATCCGCGCCCTTGTCCACCATCTTGACCGCGGCGAGGTCGCAGTAACGCTCGAGCAGCGGCCCGAGTCGCACGTCCGCGAGCGGATCGGGCCCGGCAGGAGCCTGCGATGGGGGTTTGCGATGAGGCTTGCCCTGCGGCTTGCGACGAGGGCGGGACGTCACGCGTTCTCCACCTGGATATCCACGAGCACGAGGGGCAAGTGGTCCACCTGCGCCACGAGAGTGATGGCGCGCCCCGAGCTGCTCATGCCGGTGAGCCGTACCAGCTCGCCGTGTTGGGGGTGACTGCCGGCCGGCTGCGGCGTGACGCCTCCTACGTCCCCGATCGGCTCGATCGACTCGGCTCGTGCCAAGGCCGAGTCGCAGGCGGCCCGGGATGGAGACCGTGTCGAAGCGGCGTCCCAAGCGGGTGGCGTTGTCGTCGGGCGCGATCAGGGAGTTCAGCTGTTCTTGCTCCTTCCCGACGACGCTGCTCTGCTCGATGTCGACGCCGATGGTTTCCACACGTCGCGCGAAGTCCGCTTCGTTGTGCGCGGCGAGCCACTCGTCGGCGAGCCGGCCCTCGAACTTTTGCGCGCCGCCGAACTCGCCGAGGATCAGGTCCAGCTCGCCGACGACGAGCTCGAACAGCTTGATCTTCCGGTCGAGCAGCTCGAGGATATACGACTCGATGGTGCCGGCGGCGGCGAGGTTGATGATGTGCACCTCGCGCGTCTGCCCGATGCGGTGCAGGCGTCCGATGCGCTGCTCCACCACCATCGGGTTCCAGGGCAGGTCGTAATTCACGAGCACGTTGCAGAACTGGAGATTTCGCCCCTCGCTGCCCGCGCGGGTGGCGATCAGGACGCTGCGTTCGTCGGCGTGGAAGGCGCGGATGCGCTTGTCGCGTTCGGGCGTCGAGTGGGCTCCCCAGTAGACAATCGGCTGCCGGCCCAACGCCTCGACGCGCTGCTCGATCACCTCGATCGTCGGGCGGTGATCGCTGAAGACCACGACGCGGTCCTTCGTTTCCTTGAGCACGGCAGTCAGGACATTGAGCTTGGCGTGCGTCTTGATTTTCTGCGCCCGCTGCGCGAGCCCGCGCGCGATCGTCCGGTACTCGGGGCTGATGCGCTCGCTCTCGGACAGGTGCTCGAGCGACTCGGCGAGCGCCTTCGAGGAAGAGCAGAGCCGCTGGCGCAGGTGGATGACCGCGAGCTGCAGGATGCCCTTCTTGGTCAGCCGCCGGCGCGGTGCTTGCTCGTCCACCTCCTCGCTTTCGACCGGCTCGACGAAGCCCTCTTTATAGAGCCGGCGCAGGAACTGCGTGGTGCGATCGTACAGGTCGCGCTCGGCGGTCGTGAGTTTCACCTCAGGGTGGCGGGGCCGGCGCGGCGGCAGGTTCAGGTCGTCGACCACGCTCGAACGCCGGGTGCGGATCATCACCTCGTGCGTCAGCGCCCGCAGGGCCTCGGGATCGCGCGGTTGGCGGTGGTCGCCGGCCACCAGGTGCTCGGCGCGGAACTCCTCCCAGGTGCCGAGCTGCCCCGGCCGCAGCAGGGTCACCAGGTTATACAACTCGCGCAAGTCGTTCTGGAGCGGCGTCGCCGTCAGGAGCAGGATGAAGTCCCGCTCGATCTTCTCGATGAACTGGTAGGTGGCGCCGCGGTGGCTTTTGATCTTGTGCGCTTCGTCCACGATCACGAGGTCCCAGTGGTGCCGCAGGATCTCTTCGGCGTGGCGGCGCGAGCGCGCGCGATCGTGCGACACGATGGCCTTGCTGACGCCCTGCCAATCGTCGGGATCGGTCGGGGCATCGAAACGCTCGAAGAACTTCTCCTCCAGCTCACCCTGCCACTGGCCCACGAGCGAGGCCGGCGTCAGGATCAGGGTGCGGCGCGCGAGCCCGCGCATCGCGAGCTCCTTGTAGATGATGCTCGCCTCGATCGTCTTGCCGAGGCCGACTTCATCGGCGAGGATGGCGCGGCCGCCCATCTGGCGCAGCACCCGCTGGGCGACGTCGATCTGGTGGGGCAGCTCCTTGATCGCGTTGGCATCGAGCGAGATGAGTCGATCGAAGCCCGGGACGAGGGCGATGCGCTCGGCCTCGCGGCGGAGGTCGTACCAGGCGCGGTCGGCGGACGGCCCCTCTAGTTGCTCGGCGAACAGCTTCAGGGACCGTTCGTCGACAGCCCAAGACTCGTTTGTCACAGGGGCAGCAATATAGCTACGGCTGTCCGACCTCGTCCCAGGCGATTTGGAATAAGCCCGCGCAGCGCGGGCAACGCAGCGTGTCGAAGTGGCCTTTGATGGGCGTGCGGTTGCGGCAGGTAGGGCAGAGGGCGTACCAATCGCCCCAGTCGACTGGGACGCGGACGGCGTCGGCCGGACGCGAAACCACGGACCAGCGCTGTGGAGGCGTGGCGACGATCTCCACGCCCTCGCGCGGCACCGCGCGCGCTGCGTGGTTGACATCCAGAATGACTTCTTGGGGCGTGAGGGCGACGACGCGATACCACGCACCGCGGCGCAGCCCGCGATTGACGCCGGCGCGCGGCCGCGCCCATTGCGTTAGAGCGGGACCTTCTGGTGGGGGCACACTCAGACGCTTGCGACGCGGGACGGGTGGCGTCAACTGTCTCGCGCGCGCCACGACTCGCGGGGGTTCGCGAGAGGCGGCTAACACCCCAATGTCGTGGCCGTTAAAACCCCGGGGCACCGCCCCGGGGTTAGCCCACCCTGGAGAGCTCCCGAAGGCGTTCCACCAGCTTGACCATCGCCCAGGTATCCCGTTCGCAATAGTCCAGCAGCTCCTTGCGCACGCGATCGCGTTCGTGCTTGGGGATCTTGTCGGCGACGAACAAGAGTCGAGCGATCTCCACGCTCGCGACGCGGCCGTCCACGATGACAAGATCGTTGTACGTGAGCTCGGGGACGAGCGGCGTGAGGATGTCCTTCAAGCTGAAGCTCCCCAGGAAGGCGGGGTGATAGACGCAGTTCTTCACGACCGGGTGCAGGTCGATGAGCTTCGCCTCGAGCGCGGCGAGCTCTGTGGCCAAGTCGGGCACCGCGCGTTGCAGCTCCCGGATGCGGGTCTTCTCGAACGACGTGTACATCACCACGCGATCGGCCTTCGCCGTGGCGCGCACCATGGCCGCGGCGAGCTTGGGACGCGCGTCGTCAGGTCGCTCGGCGAGGAACGCCGCGTGCGCGTAGGTGCCGTCGGGCTGGCGCTCGTGGTAGCTGAACTGAGCAGCGGCCTGCTGCCACGGCGCCATGCCGGGCCAGACGGGGATGGCGCGGATGATCGTTTCGAAATCCAAGAAGCCTAGGCGTCCCGTAAACGGCTCCAGCTCTTTCGCTAGCGTTGGCTCCACGACCAGTCGGTTCTCGACCATAGCCTTGAGCTGGCGCTTCTGGGTGAAGTTGAGCTTCTCGTTCGCCGGCAGGTCCTTGATCGACGTGATACCGCGCGCGAGGTAGTCGACCGTCTTTTTCGGCCCGACGCCAGCGAGGTGACCGATGTGGTCCGCGCCGTGAGGCCAGCAGCGGCCGATGAACGGGCATTGGCGCGGCTCGAAGCACTGTCCTCCAATCGGGACGTCGGGGAGCGAGCCAGTGAGCATCTCGCGCTGATGGGCGATTTCTCTTGGAATGCTCCCCACTAGGGCGGCGACCGCCGCCGTGACATCGGTGTGGGCGAAGAGATCGCCCAGGTCCGGATGCCGGAACTGCTTGTTGAGATGCATGACCTCGGCCGCCGTGACCTTCACGCCCGAGGCCGCTGCGACGCGGGCCTGCACGGCAACGTCAGGGATGTGCTCGGGTTTCTGCGATGAAGACGACTTCACTTCGGTAAGGCAGTAGCCGTCGCCCCGCTTCTCGAGCACGTCGATGGCGACGAACATGTCGTCGGCGATGAAGGTCGCCTCGAACACGGCCGGCGCCCCGCTCGCGAGCGCCGCTTTCGTGGCGGCGACCCGCTCGGCGCCGGCATCGTAGGGCAGGTCGATCAGAACGCCACCTGGGTAGAGCGTGCGCGCGGCTTTGCCCACCTGGCGGCCCTGGTCGAAGAGGTCCTGGAGCACCTTGTCGGGCTGTAGCTCGACGGCGTCGGGCTCGTGCACCTCCCACCAGAGCTTCTTGTGGCACTGCAGGCCTGAGGTGAAGCGGGACTTGGAGAGGCGGGGAGGGGACGGCGGCATGAGGGCAATGTAGTCCCCGTCGGTGAGGACTTGACAGTTTACTACTACACCTGTAAATCTACTTCTGTAGATCAACCAAAGCTGCGAAGGAGAGTCGAAAATGCCGGAGCGTCATCAACTCACCGAGCTGCAGCTCGCCATCCTGCGCGTCATCTGGGACAAGGGCGAAGCGACGGTCCAGGACATCTGGGAGGCCCTGCACGCCGAGCGCGGGCTCGCCCAAACGACCGTCGCCACGATGCTGTCGCGCCTGGAGCGTCGCGGCGTCGTCACTCGGCGCGCGCAATCTCGCCAGTACCACTACAAGGCCGCGGTGACCGCGCAGGAAGTGCAGCACTCGATGGTCGGCGAGCTGACGGAGCGCCTGTTCGACGGCGACGTCACCGCCCTGGTGCAGCACTTGATCTCGGACGAAGACATCAGCCCGGGCGACATCGCCAAAATCCGTGACATGATCGAGCGTGCCGAATGAACTCCTCCGCCTCCAGCCTCCTCGCGTGGCTCCTGACGTACCTGATCCACAGCACCGTCCTCCTGGGCATCGCCTGGCTCGCGACCCGCGGCAAGCGCCTCGAGCCCGCAGCGTCGGATCTCCTCTGGAAAGTGGCGCTGCTCGCCCCTCTGATCACCGGCACGATCCAGTCGCGGCTCGAGCTTTCGACGCCAGCGGCAGTGAGGCTGCCGGTGGGTCAGCCCGCGACACCAACTGACCCCGGGCGGCAGCCCGGGGTTGAGGCTCCGACCCTCATTGACCCCGAAACCCCGGGGACCCTGGGCGTCCGCCCGGGGTCAGCCGGCCCCTCCCTGCCCTTGGTGCTGGTGCTGCTGTGGGGCGTCGTCGCCCTCGGGTCGTCGCTCTATTACGTCGCGCGGCGGCTGATCCTCGTCGGCCGCCTGGCCGATCGCCGCGCCGTGAGCGACGGGCCGCTCGCGGCGACGCTCGCCGAGCTGCAGCGGACCGCCGGATACCGGCGTCGAGTCCACCTCACGATGGCCCGGACGATCTCGAGTCCGGTGGCCCTCGGCCTTTCCGAGATCTGCGTGCCCGAGATGGCGCTCTCCGAGCTGGGCGTCGAGCAGCAGCGCAGCATGCTGGCGCATGAGCTGGCGCATCTGGCGCGGCGCGATTCCCTGTGGCTCGCGGGCGCGACGCTGATCGAGCGTTTCTTCTTTTTCCAGCCGCTCAACCGGCTCGCGCGCCGCGAGCTCGAGACGACGGCTGAATACCTGAGCGACGAGTGGGCCATGCGAAAGACCGGATCGGCAGTTTCGCTCGCGAAGTGTCTGGCCACGGTGGCCGAATGGATTCAGGCCTCGCCCCTGGGCGTGCCCGTCGCGGGCCTCGCCGAGCGGCGTTCGCTGCTCGTGTCGCGCATCTCGCGTTTACTCGAGGGGCGGCTACCCCAGAACCCCGCGTCGCGGCTCGGCTGGGCCGCGCTCGCGACCGCCGGCGTGATGGTCACGATCGCGGCGGCGCCGAGGGTGTCACAGGGAGTTGCGGCTGTAACGACGTCGGTGGATACGACGACGGTAGGTACGACGATGCAGATGCCGAGCTCCAGCTCGTCAGAATCCGCCAAGAAACCTGTGGCCGCAGGTGAGACGCAGGACACCGGCGTCGTGAACGCTCTGATCGCTCGTCTCAAGGACGACAACGCCGGCGTACGCCGCGCGGCGGCGCAGTCGCTCGGACGCCTGGGCGATCTCCGCGCCGTGCCGTCTCTCATCGCCGTGCTCGCGGACTCCGATGCCGAAGTGCGGGCGACGGCGACCGACGCCCTGGCTGATTTCGAGGACCCGAGAGCCGTCGGCCCGATTGTCGCCCTGCTCAAGGACCCGGTGACTGACGTGAGGAAGAACGCACTGAACGCCCTGTCGCACTGGGAGCACGGCGTGCCTACGGCGCCCGTCATAGCCCTCCTTGACGATCCTGACGCCGAGGTGCGTCATGGAGCCGTCGATCTGCTCGATCACCTGGAGGTCCGCTCGGCGGGGAGCGCGATCGCCCGGCTGATTCACGACCCGAATGCCGACGTGCGCAGCGCGGTGGTGCAAGCGCTGGGGAACTTGAACGAGCAGAGCGGAGCCGCCGCCATCACCGAGGCGTTGAGCGACCCGAACCCGGACGTGCGTTGGACGCGCTCAACGACTTGAAGGCGCCGATTGCCGAGGCGACGCTCCTGAAGATGATGACGGATGCGGACGCCGACGTGCGCCAAGCGGCTGCCCATATCGCCGGCGATCGTTCGGTGATCGCGGCTATCGCGGCGCTGCGGCGTCTGATCGACGATCCCAAGAGCGACGTGCGCGAGACCGCGACCGAAGCTCTGGGGAATATCGCCGACCCCGCGGCGCGTCAGGCGCTGCGCGCGGCACTGCAGTCGCCCGATCCTAAAGTCCGCCGCGCCGCGGCCGAGGCTCTGGGGCAGGAGCCATGACCACCCTACACATTCTCGCTCTGTGGCTGGGGGTGCTAGGCGACCCCGGCCGAGGCGGCGCCGATTCGGCCCGCGTCGCGAAACTGCTCGATGCGCTCGGGCGCACCGATCCCGTGATCTGCGACTTGATCGGGGACCAGCTCGGCAACTTCTGGTGGGGTGGCCAAGCGGGCCGGTTGGGGCGTTTCGAAGACGCGCCCAACGTCCAGGGGGCAAAGGATTCCCTGGCGGGGACGATCACCGATCCGCGCGCGCTGTCGCTGCTGGTTTCGACGCTTGGCACGGACAACCAGTGCGTGCGCCGCGTCGCGGCGAAGCTGTTGGGGCAGAGCAACGTGACAGCGAGCGTACTCAATTCTTTACTCGGCAATGCCTCGCCGCGCATTCGTGAGAGCGCCGCGTACGCGGCGGGCGTCGGGGAGAAGCGCGAGACTCGCGCAGCACTCGAGCGCAGGCTGGCAGATACTTCGGGCGGCGTCGCAACCATGGCCGCGTGGGCCCTGGGCGAGATGGAAAATCCCGCCGCCGGACCCGCCTTACTAAGTGCCGTCCACTCTACGTCACCGCGCGTGCGGTTGGCGGCGGTCTGGGCGCTGGGGAAGTTCGAGGACGCGAGCTATGCGAAGGACGTGTTGCCGTTCCTGCGGGATGTGGACCCGATCATGCGCGCCACGGCCGCGGAGGCGCTCGGCCAAATGAAGAGCCCGCGCGTCGGCGCCGCGCTCGTGGGAGCGCTCACGGACCGGAATGACGCCGTGCGGCTCGCCGCGGTCAGCGCACTCTCCGACATGGAGGAGCGATCGGCGGTGGGGCCGCTCGAGGGGCTGCTCATCAACGATTCCGATCCCGAGGTGCGGCGCGAATGTGCCAGTGCTTTGGGCAACCTGAGCCTGGCCCGCTCGCTCGATCCCCTGGCTCGCGCGCTCGGCGACCCGGACGTGGACGTTCAGCGGGAAGCCGCGGACGCCATCGGCGATCTCGACGACGTGACCAAGGCGCCGACTGCGCTCGTCCGGGCCACGGCGTCGGCCGACATGGAGCTGCGCCGCAACGCCACCAAGGCGCTCGCGCACATCGGCGATCCGGCCACGGTGCAGGCGCTGGTCGACCGGCTGGGTGACGACGACAAGGAGGTGCGGCTCGCGGCGGTCGAAGGGTTGGGCGAGATGGACGTCGCGGCCGCGATTCCGGCGTTGACGCGGGCGTTGAACGATCGGGATCCCGAGGTGCGGCGGGCGGCGGCGGAGGCGTTGGGGAAGACTCAGGACAACTGATCTTCACCGCTCAAGGGGGGATGGGGACGAAGGCCGGCGTGATTCGTGTCTCCGTCGAGCCGTCGCCCAGCTGGCCGTAACGGTTGTCCCCCCAGCAGTAGACGTTGCCATCGGTGGTCATGCCGCATGCATGGCTCAGCCCCACGCTCACCGATTGGAACAGGAGGTCGCCGACCACCGTGCCCGGCGTTCCCTGCTCCGAAACGTCATACTGGCCCAACGTCTCCGACTCCCAGCCCCAGCATAGGGCCGCCCCGCCGACCGCGACGCCGCACGTGGTGTTCTTGCCCGACGTCCGGTTGGCGCTCACCGAACGAAAGACGTGCTTCCCCACCACCGTGCGCGGCGTCATTGTGCCGCGTGTCGTTCCATTGCCGAGCTCGCCGAACTCGTTAAGTCCCCAGCAATAGGCTGCGCCCGCGGTACTCACGGCACACGTGTAGGAGGTGCCGGCGCTCACGCTCGTGAAGCGCACGGCAGCGACGACGGCGACGGGCCGAGCGCTGGATGTCTCGGACCCGTTGCCGAGGGCTCCCGCCGCGCCGGAACCCCAACAGTAGACTCGCCCGTCGGTGGCGACGGCGCAGGTATGCGCAACACCGGCGCTCACCGAGCGAAACCGTACGTCGCTCGCGACTCGGACAGGTTTGGAGGTGCTGGTCTTCGAGCCATCGCCCAGTTCACCGTGCTCGTTCCCGCCCCAGCAGAACACCGCGCCCACGCCGGTGACGCCGCACACGTGGTCGTAGCCCGCGCTCAGCGAGACAAAAGTGAGATCGTCGGTGATCTTCACGGGCAAGCGCCGGGCGTGCCGGTCTCCAGGGACGGGCCCGGGTGCGCCGCCGGGTCGTTCGTTCAGGTACTCCCCGACGTTGCCCCAACAGTACGCAACGCCTGCCACGGTGAGGCCACAGGCGTACCAGAGACCGCTCGTGACGCTCGCGAACTTGAGTCCCGTCGCAACCCGTTGTGGGGACAGCGCTGTCGTCGCGGCGCTGGCGCTGCCGAGCTCTCCGTGATCGTTGCCGCCCCAGCAGAAGGCGGTCCCATCCCGCCGCACGGCGCACGTGAAGCCCGCGCCGGCGCTCACGACCTCGAGGGCCCCCGCCGCGAAATGGGCGCGCAGCGCGACCGGGTAGCGCCAAGCGCGCAGGATGCCCAAGACCTGTCCGATGTTCCGAGCGGTCGCAGTCGGCGGCTGCACGTTGAGCAGCAGGCCGACGACTTCCCAGCGCTCGTTTAGTAACGCGCCGCCCGAATGTCCGCCGGTCACGAGGGATGTTTCGAACCTGACCAGGCTATCGCTCGTCGTCGCCACGGGCGTCGGGGCGATGTTCACGCCCCACGGCTGCCCTTGGGGATAGCCGAGCGCGTACACCCCATCGCCTCGGCCCAGCGCGGCCGGGTCGCCGAGGCGATCGAAGGGGATCGTGGCGCTGTCGACGTGCAGAGCCGCCGCGCCGGGGATGCTGAGGACGGCCACGTCGTTCTTGAAGTCAAAGGTCGTCAACAGCGTCGCCGGCACCGGTTCGCCCGGGAGTGCCCTCAGCTCGACGGTGATCTGGGGGGCGCTGCCTCCGGGCGGCCGCACGACGTGATTGGCGGTCACGACGTAGAGGCGGTCGTTCGCGGCGCCGAAGATGATCCCGGCGCCGATCGTCTCTACATCACCGGCCTTACAGTGAATCATTACGACGAGATGCTCGATCTCTTGCGCCTCGCGGGGGCGGGCGCCTTGCGCGGCGGCGCGGGTCCCCAAGACTGTGCCCCCGATGGCGACCGCGGCTACCACGCGAAGGCCGACGCGCACGATCTGGATCACCGCCTCAAAACTGTAATACCGTGTCGAAACACTCGACCGCAGAGTCGGTCCCGTCGATATAGGACAGGGCTACACAGACATACTTCGCCTGGGCTGACACGTGAACCATGAACTCGTCCTTGTCCACGCCGCCGCCGAACGCGGGCCAATCCGGAACGAAGCGCAGGTGACGGCTAGGCACTCTGGAGTCGACCGAGTACCGGATTTCTCGAAAAGCGTTCTTGTATCCAAGGATGGCCGAGAAACCCACTAGAATGCTATCGCCCTGACTCTCTGGTGAGCTCATAAACACCAACCAGTGCGGCGTCTGGGCGAGCACAAGTTTGGCCGTTTTCACTAACGCGGTCTTTCCATCGAAACTCACCTGATAGGGGCCATGTTGCCTGCCGTGTGAATCCGAGTACTTCACGTATACGGTGCGGCCCTTGTTCAGGTCTTCGGCGAGGAACGGTAGGTTGAAGTAACGGTATGGCAACGGAAGACCAGTATCCAGATCACGTATGTCCATTGTGCCGGTGCTTGTGAAAGCCACACTGGTATCCGCCCGATAGAAAACCTCCTTGATGTGTCGTTCCGCGATGTCGACATAAACCATCCAGGCCTGGCCAGTCATAGTCGCGGACACTACTACGCGATTCGTTTCCGCGTGGCGGCGCAGCGCGACCGGGTACCGCCATTCGCGCAGCATGTCCACGATTTGCGAGATGCTCCGAGCAGTCGCAGTCGGCGGCTGCACGTTGAGCAGCAGGCCGACGACTTCCCAGCGTTCGTTTAGTAACGCGCCGCCCGAATGTCCTGGGCTCACCAAGGATGTTTCGAACGTGACCAGGCTGTCGCTCGTCGTCGCCACGGGCGCCGGTGCGATGTTCACGCCCCACGGCTGCCCTTGGGGATAGCCCAGTGCGTATACCCCGTCGCCTCGGCCGAGCGCGGTTGCGTCGCCGAGACGATCGAAGGGGATCGTGGCGCTGTCGACGTGCAGAGCCGCCGCGCCGGGGATGCTGAGGACGGCCAGATCGCGCTTGCCGTCGAAGGTCGTGAGCAGCGTCGCCGGCACCGGCTCCCCCGGGAGTGCCCTCAGCTCGACCGTGACCTGGGTCGCGCTTACCCCGCGGGGCCGTACCACGTGATTGGCGGTGACGATATAGAGGCGATCGTTCGCGGCGCCGAACATGATCCCGGCACCGATCGTCTCTTCGTCGCCGACCTTACAGTGGATCATCACGACGAGCTGCTCCACCTCTTGCGCCTCGGGGGGGCGGGCGCCTTGCGCGGCGGCGAGGGATGCGGGAAGTGCGCACCCGATTGCCGCCGCGGCGATCACGCGAAGGCCCACGCGCAGTGACCGAGTCACCGCCCGCGCCTCCACCAGCGGCGCACCGTCATCGCGACGCCGAACAGGTACAGTGCCGTCCCCCACAGCAGCGACGGCCCGTGCCGCAGTCGTAGCCAGTCGAGCAGTGTCGGCATGAGCGTGCGCGGCTCTTCGCCGCTACCACTGCGCATCCCCCGCACGACGCCTTGGTAGGTGAACGCGATCCCTTGCTCCCCCAGCTGTAGACTGTGGATCACGCCGCGCGTCTCATCGAAACGAATCGACTCACCCGCCCGGAGCGGCCGCTCGCCGCCACCGAGGGATTCGAAATACAGGGAGCCGGTCACGACTGTAGACATGGCCCGAGCGCGCGGCCGTCCGACGTCGCGTTCGTCTTCGACGGCGTAGAGCACGAGGTCGTCCGCGGCGAGCTGCTGCCACCGCGGTACGGCTGAACCCGTCGGCAACGTGAAATCGAGGTCGAGGGAGTTGGAGGTACTGACAAAGTCGATGGCGCGCGGCGCGCGCAGGTCGATCGTCGTCGCCTGAGCCCCCGCGGGTTGGATGCGCAGCGGTCCCATGACGTCGGCGTGAATCGTCAGAGCCGTAGGTTGGGCTGACCGCACGGTGAGCCGATACTGCCGAGGGACGTCGGTCTGCGCCACGCGGACCCGAGCGCCCGCCGGCACGACGATGCGGTCGAGGACGATCGACCCGGTCCGGTCTCGGCCCTTGACGACCACGACTTGGAGGGCGGTGACCGGGTCCGCGGCGGCCACTTCGGGGGGCAGCTGCACGCCACTGAGCCCCGACACGCCGAGGGCGTCGAGCGGTCCCGGCCGCGTGACTGGCTGCTCGGTTGCGGATGTGAAGCCGAGCGCCGTCACGGTGCCATCCAGCTCGATCTCCGTCGAGGGCACGTGGATGAACAGGAGGGCGCTCGCGAGGAGCAGCGTCGTGGCGAACGCGGCGGCAACGAGCCGCCGGCTCGGGTCGTGGGTCACCGCTCGCCCCCAGCATGGTAGAGCAAGAACGTCGTCGCCGCCGAACCGCCTGCCTTGAGGGTCGCGCCGATCCGAACGTAGTAGATGCCCGGCGCGGTGAGCGGCGGGAGGCGGATGCGGACGCCGCGTTCCGCGGGATAGAATCCGTATTCCAACGGGGCATCTCGCTCGACGTAGCGCAGGGGCTGCCCGTCGGCGCGTGTCGTGGCGAGGGTGACGAAGACCTCGCTCAGCTCGACGCCAGGCCACAGGGTCGCTTCATAACGTGCCGAAGTGGCCGGCGGCCGTCGCTGACTGATCCGGAGCGGGATGTACACGTCACTCGACTGCGCACCCTCACCCAGTCTCAGCGTCGTCACACAGACGACGCCGATGTCGTCCCTCCCGATCGCGAGCGATTGCAGAACCGACGTCGACCACAGATAGGGGCCGCCCACCAGCGGGCGAGCCGTCTCCATCCGGTAGTAGAGCCCTGATTTCAATGAAGAGGCACGAAGCAGGATCGGTGAACCCTTGAGCGGAGTCCACTCCACGCGCAGTGGCAGGCCTGACGTGTCGTCGAAGCTTTCGAAGTGCTCGATCAAGGACGCGAGCACCAGGTTCGAGCTGCCGGATACGTCCTGGATGTACACGCCCTCGCAGCGGTCGCCGCGCAACCGGTAGCTGGCCGGGTCGGTGGCGCGCGTCTTGACGAGCGAGTCACACGCGAAGAGCAGGAGAAACGCTAGCGCAACAGGCGTCTGAGCCTCGATGCCGCAGGGTGGTAGCGGTACGCCTTCACCGCTTCGTATGTAAAGACGCACGCGAACGGCGCCGAAATCCATACCAGTGCCGCTTCGATCGGGAAGGGCCACGTGGGATCGCGCGTCCATGGCTCGACCATCTTCCCGAGCATCGCGTCAGGTCTGTAGCCCCACCACTGCCCTGGAATGGCGAGCGTCACCTCCCAGATGATCGACGTCGCGACGATGTAGAGGATCGTCATGGTGAGTGCCTGCCAATTGATGAGATCCTTGACCGAGTCGTATAGCAGCACGGCGGGGACGAGCGCGACGATCACCAGGAACGTGAAGTAGAACGGCAGCCATCCTCCGGTTGTGCTCCACTGGGATTTCAAGAAGATGCCGAGTGCGAGGCCCGCCGCCGCGGCCGCGAGCACGCGTCCGGACACGCGGATCAGCGGGCGCTCGGGATCCATCGCCAGCCGCCGCGCCTGCTTGTTGTACAGGGACAGGAAGTTCTCGTCGCACCAGAAGTAGACGAGCAGGATCGCCGCGGGCGAGAGCACGTAGAACAGGACTTCCTCGATCGGGATCTGCATGCCGATCGCGGGCAAGTAGCCGATGTAGGTGCCCGACGCGGGTGAGGCAAACTGCAGAATCTTGTGGCCCAACACGAAATCGAGGAGCACGCCGAGGACGACGATCTGTACGGTTGCCCAGCCGAGTGCGCGTCGCCGCCGCGATCCGGGATGCGTGAGGCGAAGGAAGCGCGGGAGGAGACAAATGATCGGCACGAGCCAAAAGAGCAAGCTATTGAAGTAGGTGACCTTCAGTCCTCGTACCAGGCCGAGTGGCAGGAGCCAGGAGACGAGGAGGACAATCAGCCAATCGATGCGCTGGAACAGTGCCATGACATCAACGTGGAGCGGGCGGACGGGAGGCGGTAGGGCACGTTTTCGAGTGCCCCTAGAGGTCCTTGAGCCCTCACCCCCGACCCCCTCTCCCCCTTCGCTGCGCTCAGGGCAGGCTCTTCGGGGAGAGGGGGACTGAGCTGACGGTCGGCTCGTCTGTGGCACCGGCGACAGAGAACGATCGGTCCTGGAGGCTGACCCTTTGTCCCGGCTGTCCAGTCATGATGTCGGGTGAGGTCGTTTCGCCTACCGCACCATGAGCAGGTCTGCATTGGAATCCGCTGGTGGCGTCCCCTGACGTTTCTCTTCCAGTGCTGCTCGGGAGCGGGTGGGAACACCGTCGCCTGGTGTCGCCCGCAGACCGGGT
>WNFK01106261.1_pt1 | contig 23533 bp, 17 predicted proteins | sample 5400281 | NCBI WGS metagenome assembly WNFK01 (sample SAMN13153350, study PRJNA577476) | soil metagenome | isolation source: 20 cm soil on Douglas fir-dominated hillslope | place: USA:California | collected 2013-09-17
TGTGGTGACGTGGCGCGCGACGATCGATGGATTCATGAAGATGCCGGAGCCGATGATGCCGCCCATCACGATCATCGTGGCGTCAAACAGGCCGAGACGCCTGGCTAGTGCCGGCTCTGCGTGTCTGTCCGCGTTCGATGGAGTGCTTGAATCCATTCAGATCCTTTTTTGGAGTGCGGCGACCTGTCGCCGCTTTGTCTCGGTCGCGACCTGTCGCGACCACCTTCGCGTGAGTCTACTGAAAGCTCAGGGCGTCAAGCCGCCCTGGGCCAAAGCGGTGACAGGTCACCGCACTCCAAAGAGTTGACAGCTCTGATATAACAGTCGGGCGCCACTAACCGCAACAAATGACCACTCAAGCAAACTTCCCCCTCGGAATCTATGATCGCCGAACGATTCTATGGTCGTGGCTCTTTCCGCTCAGCTATTTGATTCACATCGCCGAAGAATACTGGGGCGGCGAAGGTTATCCGGCATACCTGCTCCGGCTCAGGGGCGTGCACATGTCGACAGCCCGGTTTCTAGCAGCTCAGAGCGTAGGGTTTATTCTGGTCACAATCGGAGTGATTCTGGCGCGACGACTCAAGTTTCTGCCAATGATGCTGGTAATTTTGGGAGCTCTGGTGGCGGGGAATGCCCTTACCCACACAGTCACGGCGCTCAGCATTTTTGAATACGGGCCGGGCCTGCTTTCATCCATTTTCGTCTGGGGACCGCTGGGCATAGCAACCATCATCCGTTACAAAAGCGCCATCGACGACCAGCGGCAATACTGGATCGCGATTGCAATCGGCATCGGTATCAATGTCGTCGTAGGAATTCTGGCGATGCGCGGTGGGCGAGTTGGATGAAAACAGTAGACAGTAGACAGTAGTCAGTAGTCAGTAGACAGAAAACAGCAGGGCCAACCGATCTTGGACCCTGCTGTCAACTGCCTACTGCCTACTGCCTACTGACTACTGTCTACTGCTCTTTAGAAGCCGTTGCTTGCTCCCTTGAACCCATGCATCGCCTGCTTGAGTCCCCAACTAATCACGCGCATGTTGTCGTAGCAATAACCGAGAATGTAGTTACAAGTTGAGAGACAGTGTTTCGTGCATTCAACTTTCATCTCGTCCAACTGCTTCACGTCAAACTTGTCGTTGCCTACAGTTCCCCAGTCGTGCGTTGCTGAATACATCGGGAAGCAGGGCGCCAGCGAACCATCGGTGCGAATGATCAGCGAATTCTGTCCCGCGCGGCACTGCCAGGGTGGCACCTGCCCGCGCATCAACAGCTTCATGTCTTCCATGTGCTGCGTCGGGTTCGCCATCTTGTAGCCCTTATTGACGCGCAGGTCCTGCAGGTAGTCGAGCAGGGCATCGACCTTGGGCCAGTCGTCCGGGGTCAGATAGGTCTGGTTCTCATTGAGATGTTTGAAGTGTGTTTGCTCCATCATCGGCGTTTCGTTCACATGGTAGTCCGTGGCGATGCCGTTGTCGTGAGCAATTTCAGTCAACTCCTTAACATCGTCCATGTTGTTATGGCAGATGTTGATATTGAACATTACGGAGTAGCCGTAATGTTGCTGGCGTTTGACGAGATAATCGAAGTAAGGGCGAATCGGATCCAGCGCTTTCGGCAGCGACTTGCGTTCTTTGACGGAATCATACCAGCATCGCCGAGCCGATCGATTACATCGGGTTTCATCAAGCGACCGTTAGTCGGCAGATATACGAAAATGTCTCGCTTGGCGCTGTAGTCAACAATCTTGTGGATAAACTTCGGACGCAGCAGCGGTTCGCCACCCATCAGGGCCAACACGCGCGAGCCAATTGAATGAAGCCAATCGATGGAACGTTTGGCAACGTCTTCGGTCATCCCCTTTACGGCGTTGTTGTAGGACCAGCAGTAGTGACAATCGAGGTTGCACTTCCATTCAGTGAACAGGTACGGAATGATTGGGCGCAACGTATTGCTGTGCCAGCGCGACTTGAAGTAGGGAGAGCCCCAGCTCTTCCAGGTCCGAATGGCATTAAACTTCTGGTACTCCTTGCGCGTCATCGGCACCGGATCGGGCTTCTGGGGGTAAACCGGCTCCGGCAATACTTCTTGGGGCATCGGCTCGAGTTTGGGGGCGGCTTCCGATTTGTAAAGGATCTGATGGAGTTTTTGATCTATGCGGAAAGGTTGGGCGGAACTTCCTGCCTCAATGTTCTCCTGAATTTCTGCCATGTTGCTTCCTCTCTGAATTCAATCAAGCGAACGAGAATCGCTTACTTAAATCAACTACAACTGCGGTAAGAGTTGCTACTAACAACTATCGAGCAGCGGAATCGAACGGCTCCAGGTAGAAGATGCCAGCCGCTGTGATCTAAGGTAAACAAACGACGCGAATATTGGCTGATTTCTTATGGAATTGCAAGCGATCAAAGCGTACTTAGTGAGGCTTTTTGAGGTATTGGTGCAGTTTAAATAGTTAGACACTACCCCTTGACGAGTAAGGTACAAGTTCGATACCGGGAGGGGAGCGACCCGATGCGGTGTGCTACTAATCGAGTTGCAACGCGCTTGTATTTGACCTCAAGCGCATCGAGTGGCTACCTCTCCCGGCTCCATATTTTTGAATTTAAACTCCAGCATTCCGCCCGAGTTTGTCCAAACTCAGCCAGTTTTTTAAACTTAGGTTGCGCCGCCCTTTGAATCGCGCTACCCTTGCCGCTTTTGTCGGACGCGTTTATCCATCCAATGCGAGCCCAGCTGAATTAAAGGACTGAAAACGTTGGCAACCAGGGCTGATGCCATCATTACGGCGGGCTTGAGACCCGAGCTTTTCGCGGAACGTGGCGTCGTTTCGGTGAACAGGACTCTGCTTGCCTTCCTGCTCACCGTGATTGTACTGGCCGGCTTCGGTTTTCGGGTCTCGAACTTGAGCGCAGAGGGCCTGAGTGAAGATGAGTTAAACAAACTACAGGCGGTAGCAGAATATCGCGAGCATGGACCGACATCGGCTAATAGTGAACATCCCCTCCTGATGAAAGCGCTGCTGACAGTCAGCGTCGTGTTCGCCGACAAATGGAACAGCATACCTTCGCTCGGTGGCCGCTGGCCCATCGCTACAGAAACGGCGGTGCGCTTTCCGGCTACGCTTTTTGGCGCGCTCACCGGGCTTCTTATTTACCTGCTGGCCGCCGAATTGTTTGGCGCCGAAGTCGGACTGATCGCGGCGGCGCTGTGGGCATTTGATCCCATGGCCATCGGCTTCAATCGCATCGCCAAGGAAGACACTTTCGTCTTGTTCTTTTTCCTGCTGGGCAACATCCTCTGGCTGCATAGCCAACGCATTGCCGAAACTAAGTCGACGGCTGCAGGCGAGAAATACTATTGGCTGGCAGCAGCCGCGTTTGGCGCGTTAATGGCTTCGAATTATGTGCCGCAGCTTCTGACGGTTACCATCTGTTACTACTACATATTCCAGAACGTTCCCGCCACTCGCTGGCGTTTGGGGAAAATTCGCTTACTGAAGTTCTACGGTCTCATGTTCGTCGTCTTCCTGCTTCTGAACCCAACTGTTCTACTCCCGGAAACCTGGCATCAGATTTTTCAGTTTGCCGGACAAAAACGTATCGGCCACGACGGCTATGAATTCATGGGCAAGCTATATGGCCATCGTCTCACCGACTGGTTTCGGGGAATACCCTGGTATTTTTATCACCTCTTCATATTGGTTAAGCTGCCGGTCTTGACGGTGGCCGCGTTCCTGGCGGGCTTGCCCTTCATTTTTCGGCGCAAGCTGGGCGACGGTCGCTACTTTATTATGCTGTGGATGTTTCTGTGGATGATGACCTTCAGCTTTGGTGGCGGAAAGTTTACTCGTTACGTCACCACTGTGCTGCCGGCGGTACACATCACCGCAGCCATCGGAATCCAAACGATTGGGCGTTGGCTTGGCGAAAAACTTTCTGCATTGCTGTCCGCAACCTGGCCTCGGGTTTATGTTCGACCGGCGCTGGCTTTAATCATCATTGCAGGATCGCTTAGCGCCTTAACTAAAGCCACACCACACTTCAGGCTCTACACAAACGTTATCGGCGGTGGGATCGCGAAAACCGGCTACTACTTCCCGCACGACGAGTTTTATGATGCCAGCATGCGTGATGCGATTTTTGAGATCGCCAAACGGGCGCGGCCCGGAGCGCGAGTGGCGAGTGAGAGTCAAACACTATCTACTTACTATGCCGGGCGCGCCGGGCGTGCCGATCTGGTCTGCGTGTTCCTTTCCGATCCAAATGAGTTGCAGCAGTTACGCGAGGGAGACTTTGCAATAGATGCGCGTGGACGTCGCTATTTCAGCAACGGATTAATTCTGGAGGCACTCGCTCAGTCCGCCACTCCTGTGTTTCGAGTTTCGCTGGGCAACGTGCCATCGGCTGCCATCTACCAGTTGGATTCCAAGTCGCTGGAAGCCGTCAAAGAAGCCGCGCGCCAGATGTCGCCGTTGGCGAAGATCTCGGATCCATTGTCTGCTAGACAGTGATTACCGAGACGCGCAGTTCTGGGACCGCGGGCGTCCCGCCCCGCAATGAGCGCCGTAGGCGCGAACCATCGTAAGCCCAGGCTGTGCCGTTGCGGGCGGGATGCCCGCGGTCCCAGAAAACGCGCTGCTCGTTGTCACAGTCTCCGTGCCAACTTATCTAAGCCTGGAGGGAACGTTTTGAAAAAGCTGTTCATCGCCACACTGTTTCTCTGTTTCGCCATCGGTTTGTCAATCGTTCAAGCTCAACCGCAGTTCACGCTTGAACAGGTGATGAGTGCTCCCTTTCCCTCAGGTTTGGTTGCAGCACCGGTGGGCGGCAGTGTCGCCTGGGTGCAAATCGCGAAGGGCTCACGAAATATTTGGGTAGCCAGTCCGCCCGAATACAAAGGCAGACAGGTGACCTCGTATAGCGGCGACGACGGCGAGGAGATTGGCGAACTGGTCTGGACCGCAGACGCGCAGGCAATTATTTATACGCGCGGCGGCGACCTCGATAACTTTGGTGAAAGCCCGAATCCTCGCAGCGTGCCGGAAGAACCAAAACAACTGTTGTGGCTGATCACCCTCGATCGCACGCTTGACCAAAAGCCGCCACGCCAGTTGGCAGAAGGCCATTCCGCCGCCGTGTCTCCCAAGGGCAACCTTGTCGCCTACATCTCCAAGCGAAACATTTGGTCTCTCAAACTAGACGGTAAGGACAAGCCCGCCGCGCTGGTCGAGGCAAAGGGACAAAGCGACTCCCTTCGCTGGTCGCCTGACGGCTTGAAGCTTGTCTTCATCAACGGCCGCCGCGATCACAGTTTTGTTGGTGTGTATGATCTAGCCACGAAGTCCGTTCGGTACCTTGATCCCAGCGTGGATCGCGACGGTGATCCAGTCTGGTCGCCCGACAGCAAACAAGTTGCCTTTATTCGCATTCCCGCGTCACGGGAAGCTGGAGCTTTTGCACCAAGGCGCAGCGGTGAACCCTGGTCAATTCGCATCGCCAATGCCGAGACCGGTGACGGGCGTGAAATTTGGCGGGCAGACAAAAACGCGGGCAGCGTCCTTCGAAACGTCGTCGCCGATTATCAACTCATCTGGTCGTCTAATGACCGGATCGTTTTCCCCTGGGAGAAGGATGGCTGGACACATTTATACTCAGTGTCTGCGGCCACTAGCCCGGGCAACCTTAAAGCAGTTCTCCTGACCCCGGGAGAATTTGATGTCGAGCACGTCTCCGCCGGCGCTGATGGCAAAGAGATCATTTACTCGTCAAATCAAACCTACATCGATCGTCGCTACCTATGGCGCGTTCCCGCCGCCGGTGGAAAGGACCCGACGGCAGTAACGGCCGCAATAATAGGCGGCGAAAGCATCGAGTGGTCTCCGGTTGCGACCAGCGATGGCAAAGGAGTGGCGTTTTTTCACTCGGATGCGCGGCGCCCCGAACGTGCGGCGATTCAGATTGGCTCGCAAACAATTCGTGACCTGGCGCCGGAAACCATACCCGCCGAGTTTCCCGAACGTTCGTTAGTCCAACCCCAACAAGTAATTTTCGATAGCGCCGACGGCCTCAAGATTCACGGCCAACTATTCCTTCCCGCAAACCTCGATAAGACGAAGCGCCATCCCGCAGTGCTGTTTTTCCATGGCGGCTCGCGAAGACAGATGCTCCTTGGTTGGCACTACAACTATTACTACCGCAACGCCTATGCGATGAATCAGTATCTTGCCAATCACGGTTACATCGTTCTCTCGGTGAACTACCGCAGTGGGATCGGCTATGGCATGGAGTTTCGCGAGGCGTTGAATTATGGAGCAACTGGTGGTAGCGAATTCAATGACGTAATGGGCGCGGGCGTCTACATGCGTAACCGTTCCGACGTGGATCCGCAACGCATTGGATTGTGGGGCGGCTCTTACGGCGGTTACCTGACAGCAATGGGGCTCGCGCGAGCCTCGGATCTTTTTGCAGCGGGCGTCGATATGCACGGCGTGCACGACTGGAACCTCGTCATACGCAACTTTGTGCCGGCGTACGATCCGCAAGCGAAGCCCGACGCCGCGAGGCTGGCGTTTGAATCATCGCCGCTGGCATCGATAAAGACGTGGCGCTCCCCAGTGTTGCTGATTCATGGCGACGACGATCGCAACGTGCCCTTTAGTGAAACGGTTCATCTGGTTGAAGCCTTGCGGAATCAGGGTGTGGAGTTTGAACAGCTAATCTTTCCGGATGAGATACACGATTTTCTAAGACACGAGGATTGGCTGCGGGCTTACCGCGGGAGTGCGGATTTTCTGGACCGACATTTGAAAAATCGCAAGCCTTGAGTTCCAGGAACAACTACTTGACGGGTTGGCGTGGCTAAATTGTCACCTCACAAGAATAGTCCAGACTTGGGTAGTGATGCATTTCGCTTTGTTCTCTTATTAACACCGCGGCTTTAGCCCGGTGGATAAAAGCCAAACGAAACAGGAACTGGCTCACCGGGCTAAAGCCGCGGTGTTAATGAAAGTACTTGATAGCTCAAACTGCATGAGTACTCCAGACTTCGGCCGCTAGCCAGCCTGAGACGGCAATGCAAGTGCCCTTGCTCGCGATTCATTTGGATGAGTTCATCGCTGCCCTTATGCGATTGACGTCGATCACTTCTAATTCATTCGAGAGATAGTTTGCGACAAACAAAGTCTTGCCGTCGGGCGATTGCCCAAACTCTCGCGGAAAGATTCCCGCCGGCACGCTTCCCATTATCGCCGCCTGCCCTTCACTGACTCGACTCGCGTCGATGACTGTCAAAGTCTGGCGCGCGCTCTGATCCTTCGCAAAACGGTTTGAGTTGGTAACCAGTACGAATTTTCCGTCGTTCACGACTGCGACTCCCACCGGAGAAGATCCAACCGGCACCTGACCGACCTGAGCGTGTTCTGAGTCGCTTCGCATCAAACCGGTGTCAAACGCCAGCAGTGAGTTTGAGTTTCGTGCGGTTACGTAAACTCGGTCGCCACTCGGTGAGATTGCCAGGCGTACCGGACTACAACCGGCCGGCGCGTTCGCGACGATGGATTTTGCCGGATCGGTTTGAGCGCGGACCACGTCCACCACAATGATAGCTCCTTGCGCATATTCCTCTTTTGCAGTAGCTGGATCGGAGCCTTCTGGTTTGCAGGCGATTGGCCAGTTGAGAGACTTCGGCGCCTCCTGGCTCGTGGTGTATAGCCACCTGCTGTCCGGTGAAAACGTGAGCGCGATTGGAGCATTGCCGACCGGGATTGTGCCAACTTTCGCTGCCTCCTTGAACCCTTCGGCGCGGGCTTTCTCCAAATTGATGACAGTGATCTTTTCCGTGTTCTCATCACTGACAAACAAGAATTTGTCATCGGACGTCACGTTGACATAGACGTTACCGGAAGATCTGCCATCGCTTACGTAGCCCAGGATCGGATCCCCCTGGCCCGACGTCATGCGCATCACGTCCAGGAAAACCACGTATTCATCGTCAGCCACAATTAACAGCTTGCCGTCGTGGCTCATAACCATAGACCTTCTTTAACGTGATGCGACCCTCAGCCCGACTTAACATCGCCACGCCGTTCGCTGATTTGGGATTCGAGCTGGTCAACGACACAAAAAGCCAGCAGCCATCGTGACTGGCGATGGTGCTGAAAGGATGCCCCGGCAGCGAGACGTAGGAAACGGGTTCGACTGCAGCAGCATTACAACGAGACGTCGACTTCGCACCCGACGCTTGCGCCGAAGCGGATGAACACAGCAGCAGCACAAACAGTGCGGCGCCAATAGTCTGCTTCGCGAGCCACCTTGTCTCAACTGAATTTTTCATGGCGCTGTGCTCCCGGAGTTTAATTTTGCTGTGTCTGGAAGATGTTGATTCCGCCGTAGAGGTTGCGTGGGGCGAGTCATCCGAAAAGGTTTGCCTCGTCCAAAAAAATATAAAAGCAGTCGCAGATGAGTTTACGCCGAATCTATTGAAGAAATTGGGCGTCAAACCGCCCAGGACCAAAACGGTGAAGCGGGGTCCCAGGCCGGGCAGCCCGGCTGGGGTGCTTGTCAGGTCACCGCACTCCAAAACTAATGCCGCACCTCAACCTCCACCGGTTTCGCATCGTGCGAGTCATACCCTTCCGGCCAATTAGAAACGTTCACGCCGTAAAGCCAATCTGATTCGGGTGTGACGGCGAAACGAATCGCGATGGATTTACCGCGCATGGCGCGAAGACGCACTAACCACGCCTCAACCCGCCATTCCTGAATCAACGGTTCCCCACGGGGTTCTACTGAGATTAGCCGTGAGCCGCAGTCCGTACCATTCACGAAAAGCGTCACGCGCGTTTTGATGTTTTCCGGTTTAGCATCTTCCGGCAATACCGGTTGTATGTGCGCGCGCACGATTAGTTCACTAACCCGGCGGCGATCTTCGCGTTCAGGGACCGTGTACTGCAAGAACCCGGCGCCGTAACCCCAGATATATCCTGGACCCGAGCCGATCTTTTCGAATCGTTCACTGGCCGCCATCTGTGGCTTGAAGCGATACAAAATGGATTTGTCTTCGCGCACGATCGCGAGCGGCAAGGTGGCGGGATCATTTTCAGAGCGCGCCCAGGTAAACTGGCGTGGCACCAGGTTCCGGGCGTAGTCGGTTAGTCGCTCTGGTGGATCTGCCGAGGCCAGCGACGCAAACATCTGCGAAGCGCGGGTCACTTCCGCCAGCACTCCTTTGTCTCGATCCGTTACATAAGTCACGCCATAACCGCGAGCTACATCAGGAGTTAGAATCCAAAACATTGCTCCGGCCGCACCAGCCCGAACGTTGCTCTCAAGGTAAGCGCGGTACCATTCCGCCTGTGAAAAACCCTTGTAACCGTCGACCCCCATTCCAAATTCTCCAAACACGAGCGGTTTTTTCAGCGCCTCGGCCGCGGCCACGCGGTTATCAATAAATTCACGAAGAGCGGTTGGTGAGTCAACAGAAACGTCGGCGTCGGGAAGCGGATAGTGGTGCACATCGCAGTAATCAATATTCGGTAACTGATGGTCGCTGAGCCATTCACGTCTTTCCGCGGCGGTGCGGTAACCCCAATCGCCCGGAGCGATGATGTGGTTGCGATCCAGAGACTTTAAGTAGGTGCTCATCTCCGCGATCCAGGCGCGACGTTCGGCCCAGCGGCTGGTCACTGCCTGAGCTTCATTCATCAACTCCCAGCCGAAAATGTTGGGGTCGTCCCGGTAAAGTGTGCCGGTTACGGTATTGCGGCGCGTGGCGAGTTTCTCAAGATGTTCGCGATAGAGCCGGCGTGTTTCGTCGTTCGTGTAAAAGAGCATTGCGCGTTCGGTATTGATTCCGAAGGGAAATTTTTCATCGGCCGCGTCTGTGATTCCGGCCCAGCGCAGATACTGGGTGACGCCACCGGTGTCGCGCCACCAGTTTACCAGGCAAAGTTGCACCAGCAGTTTGTTGCGGGCGGCCTCGGCGATGACGTTGTCGAGGTGAACGAATGCTTCTTCGTTCCAATTGTCGGGAGCCCAGCGAAATGGGTGCGTGCGCGGCCAATCTGCCGAGTCCGCGCCGACCGGTCCGATATCGTTTGGTCCACCTTCGCCCGATGCCCAAACACGAACAACGCGAATGCCGGCCAGGGACGCCTGCCGCAGAGTCTCGGGCATGCGCGCGCGATCTTCGTCGCGATGCATCACCGAAACGTTTGCACCAACAAAGCGAAACGGTTTTCCGGCGATGACGAAGCGGCTTCCGCGGACGCGCACGAAAGTATTTGGCGCCGAGTTATTGTCCGGGTGGGTTTGCTCGCGAACCAACAAAAAGGCCGTGCCCACCACAAGTGCGAGCGCGGCGATTACAAAAGCTTTTTTCTGCATCGAGCGGTTTCTAACTGTTCAAACACTAGCGCGGGTTCGTTAGTCTAACAAACCCCATGATTGCGCAAACCGCACCAAGAATAACAAACAAATTGAGGAACGTTAGAATACTAAACGCCAGGCCCGTATCGTTTGTCACCATGCCAAAGCCAACGGCGATGATCTGAATATGAAACAGCAGCAGGCAAACTGCGGCGAACGAAAACCATCTTGCCGATGGGCCAAAGGCGCGCGCGCGCGCGAACCCGAGCACCGAGGCTATCAACCAGGCTACGGCGCCAAGCAGGAACATCCCCAGGAAGACGGGAATAAAGTAAGCGGGCTTGTTAGCAGTTGTTTCCACCTGGGCCAGCATTAACATTGCGGCTATCAACATTCGTCTCTCCTGAAAAGTTTAGGCCTTTTGACAGACTAAGCGCCGTTTGGGCACGCGACAACCACGCAACTATGCACAAACGGCGTCAATTCAGATTCCGGCAATAAGTACAGCGAAGCCCAATCAGCTTTGTCGGTAAAGCAGAAGCACTACTCGAGCGAGCGAAGTATCACCTTACAGCTACTGCGTGATGTGAATCTCTTCTTCCTGATTGACGTGACCGAGGAAGTAGATTAACCCGCAGACGAAGGCGACGGCAGCGAGGGCCAGTGAATACCAGCCGAAATGGCGACCGCCGCTAGCTTCTTCGAAGGTCACAAACTTGTAGAAAAAAAAGATCGCACCAACGGCTGCGGCTAAACCCACCAGCGCTGCCAACAACTCTTTGATTTTCATTTTTGCCCTCCGGCACTTGAGTCGCTATGAAGGTTTAAGAGAAAAAGCCGAACACGCTTGTATGGCCAGCATGTTAACGCCGCCCATCCCGGAACGCAAGTGTTTCAAACTCTTTGCTGGGACGGGTCAAGTGATTTGCTGGGACGGGTCAAGTGATTTGCTGGGACCGCGGGCGTCCCGCCCGCAAATGAGCGCGAAGCGCGAAAATGTATTGGGATCGACTTCTGAGAAACTGCGCGCCTGCGGCGCGTTTGCGGGCGGGATGCCCGCGGTCCCAGCAAATCACTTGCTCCCGCAAAAACCCTTCGGTATTTGTTCGCGACTGACTGTCTACTTTTTCAGAATAACCCGCTTGTCGCCGGCGCGGACAGTAATACGTTCGCGGTCGAAGTATTCTCTTTGAAGCCTGGCACGTCGATCAGACGATCAGGCTCGTGTGCGCTTGCAAACTCACGCAACAAAGCTTTTAGATGTTCAATCGCGTGAGCGTGAAAAAACATCTCGCCCTGCACCCGGACCAGTGTCCCGTTATCGATTAGCAATTGCAGAATCTTCCGCGCATGCGTTCGCTGCGCCGTTGGTATTCCGGCTTCGATCAGCGCCTGATCCAGAGTCGGCGCTTCGAGTGCGGACTTCTCATATGCCTGGGCGATTCTTCCGCGCAGCTGTTCGTCCGCCGCCGACAGCTCCTGTCCATGCTCCCGGGCGCGAACAATATCTTTTTCCGCAACCAGGGCGCCGTCCTTTTCCAGGCGAGTGATAACTGCCCGGAATATCTCAGGAGCAGCGTGAGTGAAATGACGTTCTCTCAGTGTCTCACGCGCCAACCCACGAGCCAGCGGCTCGCGTTCGTGATGACGCTTCACCTCGTCGATTGTTATCCGTGAAAGTCTTTCAAAGTTTTCAGTTGAGACCAGGACACCATCGGCATCCATTATGGTGGCCGCCTCTCCTGCCCTCGTCACCTGCTGGGCTTGCTTGGCCACCTGGAATACAACTTCATCGCTCCAACCTGTTCGGGCTGCAATCTCGGAAGCTCGTAAGCCCTGGTCGCCGGACGCCGCGACAAACACGGCGAGTTTCCCCGGGCGTTCGGAATCAAGCAGCGACCGCAAACGTTCGTGAGTCTTGGCCATTTCCCGGCCACGATGTTTTGTTGCCTGCGGATCTAAAACCAGTCCCCCGGCAATGGTCTCAGCCGGCGAGTAAGAACGAATTATGAAGCGCTCATCATGCAGGGCTACGACAGGACTCTCGAAACGCAATTGTGCGAAGCCACTCTCGCCGGGTGCAACTTCGCCGCGATTGTTCAGCACGCGGATGCGCGCCAGTACTTCCGCCGATCCAAGGTGTATCCGCAGGCGCGCACGGGTGCGAACGGCCCTCGGCGCGGTTGGCAGAACGTTAAGTTCGACGTCGATGATTTGCGTCGGCAACAAACGACCAATCGGAGCGAGCGTCATTCCTCGTTCAATTTCACTCACCTCGACGCCGGCGAGATTCACCGCCGTTCGCTGACCAGACTGTGCTCGTGAAACCAGCGCGCCATGCACTTGCACCCCGCGGGCGCGCACTCGGCCACCGATCGGTAGTAACTCCAACTCGTCTCCCGCCGCAATTTCTCCCGACACCAGCGTGCCGGTCACTACCACACCAAAGCCTTTCATCGTAAAAGCCCGGTCGATTGGCAACCTTGTAAGGAAGTCCGACGAGCGTTCAGGTATGAGTTTGGCGATTTGACGGAGCGCTGCGCGCAATTCCTCCAAACCAGCTTTCGATCTGACGCTAACCGGAACTATAGGCGCGCCCTCCAGAAACGATCCGGCGACAAGTTCCTCAGCTTCGGCGCGAACCAGAGACAGCAATTCGTCCTCGACCAGATCCGTTTTGGTTAGTACCACCAAACCTTGTTGCACGTTCAGCAGCCGGCAGATTTCAAAGTGCTCGCGTGTCTGCGGCATCATCCCTTCGTCCGCTGCGATGACCAGTGCGACCGCGTCGATTCCGTGAACTCCGGCAAGCATGTTTTTCACGAAGCGCTCGTGACCAGGGACGTCAACAAACCCGACGCGCACGTCGCCCAGATCAAGGTCTGCAAATCCCAGGTCGATGGTAATGCCGCGGCGTTTTTCTTCGGGTAAGCGATCAGGATCTTTTCCCGTGAGTGCCTGGACGAGTGAACTTTTCCCGTGATCGATATGGCCGGCGGTGCCGATGATGATGGAAGGCATTGTGCAAGGCGGAGCTTGGGTCTTTGGATTTTGGTCTTTGGATTTTGGTCTTTGAATTTTGTACTTTGAACTTTGAACTTTGTACTTTGAGTTTTGAGAAGCAATCCTCGAACTTTCACTCGTTCGGAGCAGACAAAACGTCTAAGCTCAAAGTACAAAGCTCAAAGCTCAAAATCCAAAGACCAAAACCCCAAGACCATTTATTTGACAATTTCAAAATCCATCCATTGGGTTGCCACACGATGTTTTTCGTCAGCCAGGGGATCCGTTACCGTTATCTGCAACACATACTCGCCTGGTATTAGTTCATTGCCCAACCTTACGGCGCCTATCATTGTAATTCGTTTCAGGTCCGGCTGGCTGGCGTCGCTAAAAGATTGTTCTTTGCCGGTGAAGACTAGTGCGCCGTCGCGAAAAAATCGCACCTGGGTAAGCAACTGCGGCTTAGCGGTGGTTTTGTCCAACTTGGCGTTATAAAGAATGACGGAATATTGCAACTGCTGCCCGCGCTTAAGCTGGCGAATGGCCGCATTGATCGACATACGAGACGTTTCAGGATTATTCGAGGGCTCTGGACCCGATTGATTGGCGGCGCCCCCCGCCGGCGCGGCGGCATTGTTCGTGGGTGAGGTTTCAACCGCATTTACGAGAATGCCCGAGATAACCAGCCGATTCTTTTTTATGTCAGGTACATCAATAAACTGGCTGGCGGATCCAATACGCGTGGAAGCGTGATCTCGCAGTGCCGCGCGAAGCTGATACGCCCCCGCTTTCTTTATCGGCACCGTCAGGAAAAACACGAAACCGTCCCTCCGCAAACGCGTGTATTCCTCAGCACGCGCTCGAAGCGTAAAGCTTTGGCCCACCTGATCGATTACCCTGCCATTATCGCCAAACGTGATCGCGACGACGTCGAACTCCGCCTTATGCCCGCCATCAGCTAGATCGGTGAAAGTGAGATCGTTCGCGTTTATGTAAAGCAATGAACGCATGTAGGAACCAGCCTTTGTATCGTTGGCAAAAAGCGTGGTCAGCCGAATTCGCACCCCCGCCGCTCCGAAGGGAGAAGTCAATGCTCTAAGAAGTTGCTGTCGCGGGGTAACAGCCAGCGCTTTCTCGTCGGCCTCGGAAATCCCGTAGAAACCGTTGCGCATTCGGACGCTAAATTTTCCAGGGCGCGTAATCTTCAAACTCAGTTTGTGAAACGTCCGGCTGCCTGACTTTGCATCGAAAGTAGACTCGTCGGGCCTGTAACCAATCAGGTAGTAACTCTTTTGATCTTCGATGACGCGACGAATGCCCCCGCTGAGGTCGTTCGTATTGTGAATAGCTATACCTCCGGTCTCTTTGGCCAAATAGTTCAGCCCATCCTGCGACTCAAAAGCGGAAGTGCGACGATCACTCAACATCCGCTCGACCTCTTCAGAACTCCTGCCTGTGGTTGAATCGGCAGCGGTGAGTCCAAAGACCTGCAATCCCGTTGCGTTCATCGTGTAAATAACAACAGTCGCTCGATTCGCCTGGTCGATCAAGCGGCGCAAGGCCAACAAAGTGCGGAAATTGCGCTCGGGATCGTCTGCGCTACTAATTTTGAATCCATCAGACATCAATAGGATCGACTTGCGGCCCGGCAACTCGCGCATTCCCTTCACCACATAGCTAATTGCGCCGAGCGTGCCCACCGCAAAGACGTCTTCGCGAAACTGATTGACATCCTCATTGGGTACCTGTTTGGCGTCGGCTGCCTTTAGTCTGTCCTCGCCGGGAAGTTTGCTTTCTATCGGTGAAAATGCCCCCACATTCGAGCGACCGTTGAGGAACCACCTTACTCGTTCTATGGCCGCATAGAGTTGACGCTTGTCTGCCATGAATTGCTGCAACGCGCCCATGCCGCCGCTGGTGCGGATAATGGCTACCAGGTCGCCGGGCTGCATCTGTTGATCCACAAACTTCCTCAGGGCGTTGCGCACGTCGTAGGTGCTGCGAAAAGACAAACCAAGATCGTCAACGACCAGTGCAATCGTGCGGCGAACGTCCTCAGGATGCATTTTGATCGGCGGAAGTGGTGGCGCATTCTTATCCGGCGGCGCGGAGGGCAACGGTCGAGCGCTGGATGTTTCCGGATTCACGAACGCAAAGTTGGTAATTTTCTGTTGATGTCCGTCTTTGTGGTAATCCGGACAACGTCATCGTCGCTCGAACGCGATGGTTGTTGCGGCTCGCTTTCTGGTGATGGAGTCGGTTGTGGTCTTGAGTTGTCGGTCTGCTGGGCCAAAGTGGCCAATGAAAGGAGCAACACAAACAAAAGGATTAGAGGAATCCTTCTCATTACTTAATTCCTTTTTTAACGAGAACGCGATTGTAAAAATCAATGTACTGCGGGATCACAATATCGGTACGATAACGCGAGATGGCTGACTCGCGCGCGCGCTTACCCATCTCGCGCCGCAGCGTTGGGTCACTGAGAAGACGCGCGGCGTCAACAGACATCTTGTCAACGTCCCCTACCTCGCTTAAGAATCCCGTTTCGCCATCGGTGACGACCTCCGGGATACCGCCTACGCGCGAAGCGACTACCGGGACTTCGCACGCCATCGCCTCAAGCGCCGCAAGGCCAAAAGATTCCTGCTCGGAAGGAAGCAGCAGAACGTCCGCCGCCGATAGGTAGTCAACTATCTTCGGCTGTTTGCCCACAAAAATGCATTTGTCGTAAACACCAAGGCTGCGGGCTCGATGCTCGAGGTTGGTGCGCTCGGCGCCGTCGCCAACCATCACCAGCCGGGTGCTGATTCCCTGCTGCAACACGCGCGCGAGTATCTCGATGCAGTCACCCGGTCGCTTCACCGGCCGGAAGGTTGAAACATGCACGAGCAGAGGTTCACCCTGGGGCGCCAGCGTTGATCGCAACGCGTTGACCGGGTGGCGCGCATAGTCGGTCTGGCAAATGAAATTTGGGATAACTTCGATATCGTCAAACTGAAAGCTTTCTTTCGTCGCCTCTTTCAGGTAATGCGAGATTGCTGTGACGCCGTCAGACTGTACGATGCCGTAGCGAGTGATTGGCAGGTACGAACGATCGGCGCCGACCAGAGTAATGTCCGTTCCGTGCAACGTAGTTATGACGGGCAAATAGCGCTTCGGCTTGAGCGATTCGCGCGCGAGAATGCCACTGATGGAATGCGGGATGGCGTAGTGAACGTGGAGCAGATCCAGGTTCTCGGTTTCTGCAACTGTGGCCATTTTCGTGGCCAGCGCTAAAGTGTAGGGCTGATGCTCAAACAGCGGGTAAGACATCATCTCCACTTCATGAAAGCGCACCCGCTCGTTCAGTTCCGTGAGCCGGGTAGGCAATGAAGACGAGATGAAATGAACCGTGTGTCCACGGGCGGCCAGTTCCTTGCCAAGTTCGGAACCGACGATGCCGCTGCCGCCGTAGGTTGGATAAACCGTGATGCCGATGTTCATAAATCAGAGAATCAGATGCCTGGAAACCCAATGCTAGTTGTTAGATGCCAGTGCCGCCCATTCTAACATCTGACATATAACATCCAGCATTTGTATGAACCTCTGACAGCTGGCAAAAAAAGCGGAGGCAAGCGACCCTCGCAATCGCCTGCCTCCATCTCAACTTGGCTCACCTTATTTGTAAGGGGGGGCAAGTGAGGGCACGGAGTATATTCCCGCGCTTGCGCTTTGGCAATAGCTGTTTGCGAAGAAGTGGACCATGCCGGTTCGTACCAAAATTCCGCTTGTTGATGTTGGGAGAAATTATTCAACGAGCCTGCGAAGCCGGCGGAGAGAGTACCAGCCCCAGGCGAGGGCGGCCGAGCCTGGGGACTCGAACCTAACCCGCGTTCCAGCCCACGAAGTGGGCGACAGATGAAATGTGCAAAATCCGCCCGGACACCCGGACTAACCATCTGTCGCCAGCTTCGCAGGCTCTTAGAGATTGATGGCCCTCACCCCAGGCTCGGCTGCGCCCTCGCCTGGGGCTACCACTCTCTCCGCCAGCTGCGCAGGCTTATTGGATGTTTCCATTAATAGTATCGGTAAGTGCAGCGTCCAAACTTTGTCAAAGGCCCTGCGTGACTGCGCTTCACCTCGAAAGCCGCTATAATGGTCACGTCATAGCTTTAAAATATTGGAGATTCGGCAATGCCAAAAATCAGTGATATTGAAGAAACACCTAATCCAAACGCGGTTAAATTTATTCTCAGGGAAGCCATAAGTAATGGAACAGTCCATCAGTTTGGTTCTCGAGAACAGGCGGAAAACGATCCGCTTGCCAAAGCCCTGTTCGACGTGGGCCACGTAGTCTCTGTTTTTTACATGGACCGCATGATAACGGTTGAGAAGGAAGACGAGGGCGATTGGGATGATCTGCTGCCACTTCTGGCGGTGCCAATCCGCGCGGCTGAGGCGGTGAACTCCGGCGCGGCTGAGGCGGTGAACTCCGGCGCGGCGGCGGCGGGAGCGGCAGTGGGCGGCGCGATAGCGGCCGTCACCAGCGACGATCCGCGACTCTTGAAGATAAACGACATACTCGATGAGAAGGTGCGTCCGGCGCTTATGGGCGACGGCGGCTATCTTGAAGTTCTGGGTCTCAAAGATCACACCCTGAGCATCCGTTACCAGGGAGCTTGCGGCAGCTGTCCCAGCTCTCTTACCGGCACGCTGATGGCGATCGAGGGTATGTTGAAACAGGAAGTTGATCCGGAGATGGAAGTAATCGCAGTCTAGTCGTCCTAAACATTCGCCGATAGTTTCGATCCAGGAAGTTACACAAACTACGATACCCTCCGAATTTCTGTAGTCGTTAGTGGCTCCGGTCTTCTTGTTACCGCCAATTACTTTTGGAACTTACGCTCGCCCGGCTCGTTTAATCCCCTCGGCTACATCCGTCCACCGCTTCAGGAGAACTAAATATGACCCCCCGCGTGTTGTTTTCTCGCTTGCCTTCTCTTTTCGTAATCCCCTTTCTGTTTTCGCTGGCGCCTGCTTTCTCGGCCCAGGACACCGCGAGGAAAACTCAGCCGCAGGTTGCCGCGCCTCTGGCCATATCTGCGTCAACAAAAAAGGATTCTTCGGCGGCAGCAAAAGCCCGTATTGCACAAAAGAAAGCGTTGGGCGTTTCGTTGCTGGTGTCGTTGGCAAACGATGCTCGCAACTATCAGGACCAAAAGCTGCGCGCACGCACTCTCTCTCGAATTGCCGATGCTCTCTGGGAAGCCGATCCGGAACAGGGACGCGCGCTCTTCCGTAAGGCCTGGGATGCCGCTGAAGCGTCCGATCAGGAGACTGCGCGCCGGCAGGACGAAGAGCGCCAGCGTCAGTTGCGAGACGATCCGGATAGGCCGGCTGCGTTTACGGCCGGACCAGATCTACGCTCCGAAGTTCTGCGTTTGGCGGCTAAACACGATCGCGCGCTTGGCGAAGAATTCCTGGACAAACTGAAGGACGCGCGTGTGCGGGAAGCAACTGATGCCGCTGCGCCGGAGCCCTCATTGTCTGATACTCCGGCGGCAATCAGACAGCGGTTGCACCTCGCGAGTCAGCTGCTCGATAGCGATGTCGAGCGGGCGTTGCAATTTGCCGATCCGGCTCTCGCGACAATCACAATGGACGGGCTCGACTTCCTTTCGTCTTTGAGAGACAAAAACCCGGTGGCCGCAGACCAGCGTTACGCTCGCCTGCTCGGGAATGCAGAGATGGATGTGAAGTCAGATGCAAATACAATCTCACTGCTCTCATCCTATTTGTTCACCCCTCATCTCTTTATTTCGTTCGGCGCCGACGGTGGCCAGTCGTCATCGTCGCTGTCACGGCGCACACCACCACCCGAGGTCGCCCCAGAGTTGCGCAACGCTTTCTTTCGCACCGCGGCAGGGGTCCTATTACGACCCTCACCCGCAAAGGAACAGGATCGCAGTTCTTCAGGCGTACAAGGAAAGTACCTTGTGATCAGGCGCCTTATGCCGCTCTTTGAGCAGTACGCGCCCAAAGAAATTGCCGAGCAATTGCGCGGTGAAATGTCGGTGCTGGGCCAGGGCATTGACAGGGATGTGCGCGACCTGGACGAAGACAACCCGATACAACCGATGAATACCCCTGAGCGCAAGGCGGAAGACGTTGAGAAGTCGTTGCTGGATCGGATCGACCGCGCTAAGACTTCCGCAGAACGCGACGCGATCTATCTGCAACAGGCAGCGCGGGCCGCGCAAAAAGGCGACATGCGTGCTCGCGACTTCACTGAAAAAATCGAAGACAGCGACCTGCGAGCAAAGGCTAAACCGTATGTGGACATGAACCTGGCGATGAGTGCCGCCGAGAAGAAAGACACCGAGAAGGCGCTGCTGCTGGCCAGCAAGGGTGAACTCTCGCACATTCAGCGAGTCTGGTTATTGACTGAAGCAGCCAGTGCGATGCCGCCGTCGGAACACGAGCAGGCTTTGCAAACGGTTGCGGAGGCGTTAGCAGAGGCGCGCCGAATCGACGTATCTGATCCGGATCGGCCGCACGCCCTGGTGGCAGTGGCAAACGCACTATTACCGCTCGATCGAACACGTGCCTGGGAAATGATGCTGGAAGTCGCGAAGGCGTCTAACTCAGCCGAAGGGTTCAACGGTGAAGACGGCCGAATCACGATGCAACTGCGAACGAAGAATATGTCGTCCATGCGCATCAGTACAATCGATGAGTTTAATTTGCAGGGCGTGTTCCGGTTGCTCTCGCAGGAGAATGCAAGTCAGGCAATAGAACTAGCGCGCAGCTTTGAAAACGAGGCGCCGCGCGCCACTGCGCTCATCGCGGTTGCTCGCGCATTGTTGAGTGAAAAGAAGTAGGCCAAAAAACAACGGGGGCAAGCCCGCCTTCCCAACCACGAGCTTAATGAACTTGAGCTGCTGATTCCTTGTTTGAAGGGCTTTCAGTGTTGGAGTTAACAAGCGAGGTCGAACAGCTCTCAGGTCGGGAAGGCGGGCTTGCCCCCGCTCTTCTTTCCTAGGAATAGATATTCATCGGCCTGGTTAACAGTGCGACCGGATCGTCTACGTTCAGCGCCTCACGCACATAAAACGGCTCGCCACCCGCCACGCCGATAAGCGAGCCAAAGTAGCGCATGCGATCTTCGATTTGAACGAGAAAAGCCGGATCGCTGATTCGCGTGCTCGGTTCCTTGGAGCCGGCAGAATAAAATTGCGAAGCGTGCGCTCTGATAGCTGCCATTTTCTCCTCAACAAAGTCTGAAACGTCGACGATGAACGACGGCACCACATGACGCGAGAACAGTGAGTGCATAATCGCGGGCATCTGCACTGGCTCTTTCCCTTCATCGTACCGCGCCATGGTCGCCAACCTTGCTGCATCCCGCACGATGCGACAGGTGTTCGCATGATCGGGATGGGGATCATCCCAATGGGTGGTGAGCAGGATTTTGGGTTTGTGTGAACGTATGACGCGAACAACTGCCGTGCGGGCTTCTTCATTCAACCAGAGATGTCCGTCGGGCAGTCCGAGATTGAGCCGCAAATCCAGCTTCATTAATCGAGCGGCCTTCACGGCTTCTTCGGCGCGCAGTTCCGGAGTGCCGCGCGTACCCATCTCCCCGCGAGTCATGTCGAGCACACCAGTGCGATAGCCGAGCGACTTCAAGCGAAGCAAGGTTCCCGAGACAGAGAGTTCAGCGTCGTCGGGGTGGGAGAAAATCGCGAGCGCGTCGAGTTCGAATTGTGATTCGTCCATTTGGTCTCTGAGGTTTAACTGAGTGTGCGGGTTTGGTCAAGTGTCCGGCTTCGTGGGTAGCAGTCCAATTTGAAATCCTCTGTGCACCCTCCGTGTTCTCTGTTGAGACACGGCGGGCTCAGAGATTGCACAGAGAAAAACTAAAATCAGTACTACCAACAAGGTGGCAAGTTGTCATCATGTGGTAGAGTACGGCGAATCACGAGTTTGCAATTTTCAAAAACGATTCGGGGAAAACAGAATGAGGTGTCCCAACTGTGGCAGACGGGCCGGGTTAGCCAGGACCAGATGTGCTGCATGTCAAACCAAACTACTTGCGTGGTATGTCCTGGCGATACTAATCCTTGCTGGAGCTTGCTTCGGAGGATTCATGATCCTTGAGAAAATGGGCTAACGATCTAAGATAATCACCTGACTCCCCACTCCCAGATTCCGTAAAGGATCTTTTTGTCCAGCGGTTTTCCAGCCTGCTTAAGCGAGAGGATGATCTGGCCACGATGGTGCGATTCGTGTGAAACCAGATAACCCAGGAAAGCATTTACGTGCGGCTTGAAGCCTTTCACTTTGCCGCCAGCTCCCAAACTTTTATTCAGCAGAGCTTTAATCGCTTCCCCGGATTGGGCCAGGCATTTTGCCAGCAGCTTCTTGTCTGCTGCCTGCTCCTTCTCGACCTTCATCAACCCAGCCAGCAGCTCCGGAGCAGCCGACTTGAGCCACATAAGCCGGACGTTGTGGAGATGAGCAAACTGTTCGCCGACGGTCCTTCCTTTGGACGCCGATAGACTAACAAGGGCTTCGGGCTCGACCGCGTCCAGGAGATATAGGTTTATCCGGTTATGAATCTCCCAGGTTTCAAGAAATTGTTTTTCGTCCATCGGATGGCTCCCATTTGAGTTGATCTTCCTCTGTGCCTCCTCCGTGTTCTTGGTGAATGTTTGCTTAGAGGATTGACCACAGAGACACAGAGAACACGGAGGAGGCACAGAGTAACACTGGACAAGACTTTTGATAATAAAAGAGTGAAGGCGGTGAGTTTCGCCCCAAGATTCTCACCGCCTTCTCGCGTACGGTGCTGCCGTTTATTCGGAGACGTGAATCAGCGCACACGCACCACGATATTGTTCGTCGTCAGGGCATTGCCCGTGGCTCTTTGTAGTTCCGCGATCGCCTTGTTGAGATCTGTTTGTGCTCGCAGTTCATTTCCGCGCGCGGTAGTCAATGCGGTCTGACGCTCGAGCACCAGGAACACGGTCGACTGTCCGGCATCGAGTTTTCTTTGTTCACTAAGATACTGCTGTTCGCTCGCCTGTCGCGCGATTCCCGCCGCGTGCAACCGGGCCTCGGCGCTACGGACCACTTGCAAGGCGTTTCTTACCTCAACCTGAATCGACTGCTCAAGCTGTTCGCGCTGCGTCGCGATGCGCTGGCCTTCAACCAACGAACGCCCGAGCTGCGCCTCGGCCGTACGGTTCCGCAGCGGTAAGTTAATCTGAACGCCAACGCGAAAATTATTGAAGCGATTGCTAAAGAGGTTCTGCAGAGACTGATCGTAGCCGCCAATCAGAAAAGGTGATAGTGCCTGCGGCGGCAATGGCGTCAATTGCGGCAATTGTGCCTGCGAGAGAAGCTGGTTGACTCGATCGCGAAGCTCCTGATTGGAGGCGCTGGCAAAAGGATTGCCGCCGTTTTGTGAGCCCGCCAGACCCACCAGGCCGTAACTGCCGACGAGATCGATCGCCGGCTTGGTTTGTTCGTGAAAATACTTCTGATCGATCTGATTGATCTCGCGAACAACATTCGACTGCTGCAATTCCGGCCGGTTGTCCATGGCGGCTTTCAAAGCCTCAGGCAAAGAAGTGGCAGGCGGAGCCAGGTCGACCGAATCAGTGGGAATGACCGAAAGGCTCCAGAGATCGGCCTCACGATTGACCGCTATCAAGTTCTTTAAATTGTTTTCGCTGCGAGACACTTCTTCAAGGGAGCTGTATAGCGTCTGCTCGAAGCTCGCCAACTGCGCCTCGGCCGCGACCACATCAATAGGCGCCAAAGCGCCTTCGTTAACCAGACGCTTGTTGTGTTCCAGCTGCGCGCGCGAATCGCGCACTGCGTCTCGTTGTACCTGTAAATTTCGAAGTGCGAAGACCAGATCCCAGTAGGCCCGCTGCACGCCGGTAATAGTTTCGATCGCTCTTTGACGAAACTGTGCATCGGTTAACGAAAGATTTTTCTTGGCGATTTCGATCTGCCGGCGATTGTTGTCAAAACGCAAACCGCGAAACAACGGCTGGGTGTAGCCAAAGGTCAACGCCGTAGGATACTGCGGACTGAGCGCCGTAAATTGATTGTTACTGGTAAGTCTAATAGAGGAAAAATCGAGGCGGTAACTTCCACCCAGTTTCGGG
>WNFK01238469.1_pt1 | contig 23499 bp, 25 predicted proteins | sample 5400281 | NCBI WGS metagenome assembly WNFK01 (sample SAMN13153350, study PRJNA577476) | soil metagenome | isolation source: 20 cm soil on Douglas fir-dominated hillslope | place: USA:California | collected 2013-09-17
GGCGACCGTCCCGGGGAAGAACCGGCTGAACGCCGCTGCTCCCTGCCGGATCAACACCTCGCGCCCGTCGCACGCCGCCACCCCCTTTGCCTGCAGCATCCGCACCCAGCGAGTCCCGCCGCGCGCGTACACCAGATCGAGGGCCATGCGTACTCCCCGGAGGTCCTTGGGATCGACGGGAAGCGGATCGCCCTCGGCCAAGCCGAGGGGCGTGGCATTGATCGCGACGTCTATCTCCACCGGTCCATGTGCTGGTTCCACGCGGACGCCGAGCTGCTTCGCCCACGCGGCGAACTCGCGCGCCCGGTCGGGGTGGCGCGAGCGCACCCACAGGGCCGTGCCCGCCCCCGCGTCCGCCGCAGCGACCGCGATCGCGCGGGACGATCCGCCTGTACCGATCACGAGCCAACGGCCGCCTTTGACGCCCAACCCGGCCAGCGCCGCGCTCACACCGGCGACGTCGGTATTGTCGCCCACCAACGCGCCGTCTTCGGTCCAGAACGTATTACACGCGCCGACGCGCGCGCAGACATCCGTTTTCCGCGCTACGGATCCTTCCACCGCCTCCTTGTGCGGCACCGTCACGTTGCCAGCCCCGCCTGTGGCGGCGAGGGCTTGCAGGAGTGTCGAGAGGGCGCCGGCCGGAACGCGGAGGGCGAGGTACACCGCATCGAGGCCCAGCGCTCGGCAGGCGGCGTTGTGCATCGCCGGAGACAGGGAATGGGCGACCGGATCCCCGATAACCGTCAGGAGCCGGGTGTTAGCGCCGATCTCCACTCTGCCCCTCGGTGGCCAGGCGCTCGGCGGTGTTTCCCACCAGCGCTTCGAGTTCCGCGCAGGTATTCCGGTAGATGTCCAGGTCACCGCCGAACGGGTCACTGACCTCGGCCTCGTCTCCTTCGCGGCCGGCGTACTCGCCGAGCACGAAGACCCGACCTTCGCCTCCCAGCTCGTCCACGCGGGCGCGGTGGTGGCGCGCCATCGTGAGGATGAGATCCGCTTCCTCGACCAGCTCGCGCGTCAAGAGCCGAGCCCGGTGCCCTGAGAGGTCGAGCCCGCGCTCGAGACCCACGAGGTAAGCGCCCTCGGAGGCCGGCGCGCCGTCCCAGGCGCCCGTGCCGGCGGACGACACCTCGACGCCTTCGATGCCGCGCTCCTTCAAGGTGCGAAGCAGCAGCGCCTCGGCGAGCGGGCTGCGGCAGATGTTGCCCGTGCACACGAGGAGCACGTGCATGGTCACGGCGCGAGACGCCCCACCGCGCGACGCAGCCCACCGAGCGTGAGCGCCCCTTCGCGCACCAGTCGCGCGTCCAGCCGGGTGCAGTCAACCACGGTGGAAGGCGGCCGGTTGCCGAGCACACCGCCGTCGAGCACCAGCAGCTGGCCGGCGTCCACGGCCGGCTGGAAGTCGCGCACGATGGCGGCGGCGCCGGGCGCCGGCTGACTCCCGGGGATGTTCGCCGACGTCGAGGTCAACGGGGCGGCGAGCGCCGCCACGAGCCGCGCGATGCCTGGATGCGAGGTCCAGCGGACGGCGATGCCGCCTTCGGGTCCTCGCAGCAGATCCGGCAGATGCCCCACGCCCCCCGGCAACACGAGCGTCAAGGGGCCGGGCCAGAAGGCGCGGGCCAGAGCGTCCGCCGAAGCGTTGAACGCCAGACCCTGGCTTTCCGCCATCGCGCGGTCGCTGATCAATAAGAGGAAGGGCTTGCCTGGGGCGCGCCCCTTGAGCGTGGCCAGGGCCTCGACGTCGCGCGCTACCGCGCGGGACCCGAGGCCGTATACCGTCTCGGTCGGATAGCCGAGCAGGCCCCCGCCCCCGAGATGCGCCGCCACGATCGGAATGGCGGCGGCCACTTCGCCGGCATTCTGGAACGGAACCGGATTCAACGCAGCTCACGCGCCAACGCCTCGGCGAGCCGGAAGTCGTCGGTGGTGGTGATTTTCACGTTGTACGGCGAATCGGTGACCACCTCGACGAGGAACCCGGCGCGCTCGCACACTTCGGCGTCGTCGGTCGGCGCTGGGTCGTCCCGGCGCAGGGCGGCGTACGCCCGATCGATCATCGCGCGGGTGAACCCCTGCGGCGTCTGCGCTCGCCAGAGGTGCTCTCGCTCGACGGTTTTCGTAATACGATTCTGCTCGACGACTTCTTTGACCGTGTCGGAAAGCGGTACTGCCGCAACGGCGCCGACCCCCGCCCGAGCGCGGCCGATCACGACGTCGATCGTTCCCCGGCTCACGAACGGTCGAGCCGCATCGTGCACCAGGATCACGGCCGCGTCGGGTGGAAGCGCGGTGAGACCCGCCCGCACCGAATCGGCGCGCTGCGCACCGCCGGCGACCAGGCCCAGCCGCTCCCCAAGGACTTTGCCGAGCCACTCGGGCGGTCGCTCGACGTAGGCGGGCGGCAGGGCGACGACGACATGCAGCACTTCGGGATGCGAGGTAAAGGGCCGGAGGGCGCGCAGCAGCATCGGGACGCCGAGGATCGGGCGGAACTGCTTCGGTTCGCCGGGGCCGGCGCGCACGCCGGCCCCGGCGGCCACGATCACGACCCCGACGTCAGGCGGCGAGGCGACGGGCGAGCTCACCGATGTTCTCCAGCCCCACGACGTCCAAGCCGCCCGCGGCGATGCGGGACCGGGCCGACAGGAACACGCGGCGGAAGCCCTGGCGCGACGCTTCCGCCAGGCGCCGCTCCACGCCGGCGACGGGCCGCACTTCGCCCCCCAAACCCACCTCTCCGACAAACAGGGCATCGCCCGGCACCGGCCGATCGTGCACGCTCGACACGAGCGCGGCCAGGACCGCCAGGTCGGTGGACGGCTCGGCGAGCCGCACGCCGCCCGTGACGTTCACGAATACGTCCAGGTTCCCGAACGGGAGGCCGCCGCGTCGTTCGAGCACCGCGAGCAGCACCGCGAGACGCCGGTGATCGAGGCCCGTCGCGACGCGCTGCGGCGTGCCGAAACCGGCCTTCGAGGCGAGCGCCTGGATCTCGACCAGCATCGGCCGAGTGCCCTCCATCAGGGCCGTCACGGCCGACCCCGACACGCCGGTCGAGCGTCCCGCGAGGAAGGCGGCCGCCGGATTGGCGACCGGCTCGAGCCCGGCACCCGTCATGCGGAACACGCCGATCTCGTCTACCGAACCGAACCGGTTCTTCACGGCCCGCAGGATGCGGTGATCGAGCGAGCTTTCGCCCTCGAAGTAGAGCACCGTGTCCACGATGTGCTCGAGGGTCTTGGGGCCGGCGATGCCGCCCCCTTTGGTGACATGCCCGACCAGGAGGACCGCGGGGCCCGCCTCCTTGGCGAAGCGCATCAGGCGGGCGGCGCATTCGCGCACCTGCCCCACGTTGCCGGGGGCGCCCTCCAGCTCTTCGGTGTAGGTCGTCTGGATCGAGTCGAGCAGGACGACGCGGGCGCCGAGCGCTGCCGCGTGATGCACGATCGCTTCGAGGCGCGTCTCCCCTAACACGTGGATGCGGCCGGCATCTTCGCTCAGCCGATCGGCGCGGAGCCGCAGCTGATCGGGAGATTCCTCGCCGGACACGTACAGCGTCGGGATCCCCGCCGTTTCGAGCCGCGCGGCGCACTGCATCAGGAGCGTGGACTTGCCGATGCCCGGCTCCCCGCCCACGAGAGTAACGGAGCCGGGGACGATGCCGCCGCCCAGGACGAAGTCGAACTCCTCGAGGCCGGTCTTCCAGCGCGCCAGGCTGTCCGATGGAACGTTGGAAAGTTGGACCGGGCTCGGGCCTGGGGACCCTTTCCGACGTTCCATCTTTCCAACGTTCCGTCCAACCGCCTCTTCGACCAGCGTATTCCACGCGCTGCAGGCGTCGCACTTCCCCGCCCACTTGGGTTGCTCCGCTCCGCATTCGGTGCAGCGGAAGACCGAACGGCCCTTAGACACGCGCTGCCTCGTGAGGGGTGTCGCGCGTCGTGTAGTTGTCGAACCGCGTGTATTCCTTCTTGAAGTGCAGTTTCACGGTTCCCGTGGGGCCGTTGCGCTGCTTGCCGACGATCACTTCGGCGATGCCTTCGATGCTCTCGTTCGACTTCGGATCGACCGGGCCGTCGTAGAACTCCTGCCGGTAGATGAAGCAGACGACATCGGCGTCCTGCTCGATCGCGCCCGACTCGCGCAGGTCGGAGAGCTGCGGCCGCCGATGCTCGCCGCCGCGTTGCTCCGGCGCGCGCGACAGCTGCGAGATCGCCACGACCGGAACATCCAGCTCCTTGGCCAACGCCTTGAGTGACCGGGAGATGTAGGAGATCTCCTGCTGGCGGTTCTCGGCATCGCCGGGGCCTTGCATCAGCTGGAGATAGTCAACGATGACCATCGCGATGTCGTGCTCGGCCTTCAGGCGACGAGCCTTGGAGCGCATCGCGAGAGGTGTCAGAGACGCGGAATCGTCGATCCAGATCGGTGCGGTGCCGAGCAGACCGGCGGCGCGGGCGAGCTTGGGATAGTCGTCGTCGCGCAGCTGGCCACGGCGCAACCGCTGCGCGTCGACGAGTCCTTCGGAGCACAGCAGCCGCTGGACGAGCGCATCCTTCGACATTTCCAGCGAGAAGATCGCCACGCCGACGTTGTGCTCGATCGCGGCGTGCTGCACCATGTTCAACGCGAGGGCGGTCTTGCCCATCGAGGGACGCGCCGCGACGATCACCAGGTCGGCGCGCTGGAAGCCGGCGGTGAGCCGGTCCAGGTCGAGGAAGCCGCTCGGCACGCCCGTCACCGACCCCCCGCCCGATTGGAGCTGCTCGATGCGCTCCATGGTGGGCCAGATCAGCTCTTTGATGCGGCTGAACTCTTCCGAGCGGCGGAACTGCGCCACCTGGAACACGCGGTGCTCGGCGTTGTCGAGTACTTCGCCCGCGGTGCCGCGGCCTTCGTAGACGTCCTGGATGATCCCGGTGGCCGCTTCGACGAGACGGCGCAGCACGGCCTTGTCGCGGACGATCTTGGCATGGTAGTCGACGTTCGCCGCGGTGGGCACGACGTCGATCAGGGTCGCGACGTATTCCATCCCGCCGGCGCGGTCGAGATCGCCGCGGCGCGCCAGCTCGTCGCGCAGGGTGACGGGATCGATGACGTCGCCGCGCTCCGTGAGCGCGATCATCGCCCGGAACAGCAGGCGATGGCCCTCCCGGTAGAACATCGTGTCGTCCAGGAATTCGGCGGCCTTGAGGGCCGCGTCCTGGTCGAGCAGCATCGCGCCGAGGACCGCCTGCTCCGCCTCGTTGCTCCACGGAGCCTGGCGGCCGGCGAACTCGGAGGACCGCTCAGCTGTCGAGGATACGGCGGGCGATACGGACGTCATCCCAGGTCGGTCGCTTCCAGTTGGGGTTACGTAGCAGGGCGGCCGGGTGATAAGTGACGATCACCGGAATTCCGCGGAACCGGTGCACCTGGTTCCGCAGCGCGCCCAGCGACTGCTTGGTGTTGAGCAGCGTCTGCGCCGCGGTCCCGCCCATCGCAAGGATCACCGCGGGCTTCAGCAGGTCGATCTGACGGTGCAGATAGGGCACGCACGCCGCGATCTCATCGTACTGCGGGAGGCGGTTCTCGGGCGGCCGGCACTTCACGACGTTACAGATGAAGACCTGCTCTCGCGGGAAATCTATCGCCCCGAGGATCTTTGTGAGCAGCTCCCCCGCCTTGCCCACGAACGGGCGTCCGGTCTCGTCTTCGGTGCGCCCCGGTCCCTCTCCCACCACGACGAGCCGCGCGTCGCTGGGCCCCTCGCCCGGCACCGTGTTGGTCCGGGCCTCGCACAACTTGCACTTGGTGCAGTCACGGACGAGCGCGGCAACGTCGGCCAGCGTGCGCGTTTGTTGGACCGGATCGGCGGCGAAGAGGTCGCCGGAGGGGGGATCGAAGGAGAGGCCAGGCGCTGGGTCCTGGCTCCCGGCTCCCGGCTCCGCTCGTGAGGATCACCGCATCCCCCCCGAGCATCTGTTGCTGTTTGAGATATGCCAATGCCAGAGCCCGCCCGTTCGTCACAGGGCTTCTTCCACCGCGTCGAGGATGCGTTCGGCCACGTCGCGTTTCGGCAGGAGCGGCAGGTCCACCTGCCCGCCTCCCTTACTCAGCACCGTCACGCGATTCGTCGTGACCTCAAACCCCGCACCGGGCTCCAGCGCGTCGTTCAGGACCACGAAATCGAGAGACTTATCTTGCATTTTCTGGCGCGCCCGCGCCAGGCCGTTTCCGGTCTCGAGGGCGAACCCGACCACGACGCACCCCTTCGGGCGCTTGAGCGACGCGAGGATGTCCGGCGTCGCCTCGAGCTCGAGGGTGAGGGCGCCATCCCCGCGGGGCCGCTTGGTCTTCGCGCTGGTCTTGGGGCGAAAGTCCGCCGGCGCGGCCGCCATGAACAGGGCGTCGGCGTCCTTGATCAATCCCAGTACCGCGTGCGCCAAGTCCTCGGTCGATTCTACGTGTTGGATGGATACGCCGCCGGGGGGCGGCAGCTCGGTGGGGCCGCTCACGAGCACGACCTGGGCCCCGCGCGCCTGCGCGGCTTCGGCGAGCGCGTAGCCCATCCTGCCGCTCGACGGATTGGTGAGCACGCGGACGGGATCGAGATGCTCCCGCGTCGGTCCCGCCGTCACGATGACGCGCTTGCCGGTCCACTTCCCCTTCCCGCTACCACCCAGCAACCGGGCCGCCGCCTCGAGGATCGTTTCGGGTTCGCTCATCCGCCCCGGCCGTTCGCTCGGACCTTCAGCGAGGGCGCCGATCTCGGGGCCCACCATGGTCCAGCCTCGCTGCGCCAGCGTCTTGAGGTTGGCGGTCGTCGCCGGATGCGCGTACATCGCGTCGTTCATCGCGGGGGCCGCGAGGACCGGTCCCGTGCGGGCGAGCAGCAGCGCGGTGAGGAGATCGTCCGCCATGCCCATGGCCGCGCGGGCCAGCAGGTGCGCCGTTGCCGGCGCGACGATCACGAGGTCCGGATGCTTCGCGAGCCCGATGTGCGCGAGCGCCCGGCCCTGCTCCCAGAGGGAGGTCAGGACCGGGCGCCCGGTCAGCGCTTCGAACGTCACGGGCCGCACGAACTCCGCGGCCGAGGCCGTCAGCACGACATCGACGGTCGCACCCGCCTCGGTGAGCCGGCGGGCCAGCGTGCAGCTCTTGTAGCACGCGATCCCGCCCGACACGCCGAGCACGACGTGACGGCCGGTGAAGGACATCAGGTTTCCTGTTGGGTGCGCCGCCGCCGGACCAGGCGGTACTTCAGGTTGCCGCGCACCAGCTCGTCGAAGGCGCGCGTGGTCAGCTTCTGCTCCCAATCCACGGAGCGGTCGCGGGGAAAGTCATTGACGTAACGCGCGAACTTGGCCGCCACGAGCACGCCGAGGTACTTGTTCTGAGTTTGGTTGGCGACTTCCGACGGGGTGATGATTCTCATTGCCTAGCCTCGCTGTTGATGGATCTCTTTGTTGAGACGCTTTAGTTGATCTTCAAGATACGTTCCGTACTTGCTGAACAGGTCTAACTCCCGCGCCAACTCCCGTTGGCTGCGCCGATGTCCGGGACCCTCGTCCACTGCCCGGACAACCTGTTGCACCGCTTCCTCCAGGTCATCGTTCGTCACGAGGCGGTCAAAATGTGCGGCGTGCGAAAACTCTTCTCGCGCGCGTGCTAAGCGCCGTCTGATCTGGTCTGGTGTTTCGCTCTTCCGGCTAAACAGCCTCTGCATCCAGGTCTCGGGCGACGTGGGCAGAATGAAGAGCCGGATTGTTTTCGGCTCCAATTTCTTCACTTGCTCTGCACCATCGACCTCAATATCCAGCAGGACGTGGCGCCCCGAGTTGCGGACGCGCTCTACTTCCTCTCTAAGAGTACCGTACAACTCGCCGGCGTATTCCGCCGACTCTAGGAAGTCGCCTGCCTCTTTCTGCCGTAAGAACTGGTTGCGCGTTATGAAGTGATATGCCTCACCATCTTTCTCACCCACGCGCGGTTTACGCGTCGTCGCGGATACCGAGAATCCAAAGCGGTCAGGGAATTCATCGCGTACCGCCTTCGCTATTGTCGTCTTGCCGCCCCCTGATGGTGCAGACAGCACGACAATCGATGAACTCACTCCAGGTTCTCCAACTGCTCTCGGAACTTCTCCAGCTCGCCCTTCATCGCGATCACCGTCTGTGTGATCGCGGCGTCGTTGGCCTTCGAGCCCATCGTGTTCACCTCGCGCAGCAGCTCCTGCGCCAGGAACCCGAGCTGCTTGCCGACCGCATCGCCGGACCCGAGCGCCTGACGGCACGCCGCGAGGTGCGTGCGGAACCGCACCAGCTCCTCGGTGATGTCCACGCGGTCGGCGAGCAGCGCGACCTCGAGCGCCAGCCGCTGCGCGTCCACTTGCACACCGCCGGCCAGCTCGGCTACCGCGCGCTTCAAGCGCTCGTGCTCGGCGGTGAGCCGCTCGGGCGCCCGCTGCGCGATCGTCTCGGCGCCCCGCGCCAGTGCATCGAGCCGCGCCGTCAGCTCCGCGGCCAGCGCGCCGCCCTCTCGCTCCCGCATCACGAGCACGTCGCGCGCGGCTTGCTCGACGATCGGCTTGACGTCGGTCCACGTGACTGCCGTTTCCGCGGCGGCGCCTCCGCCATTGGTCGTGGCCATGACGTCCGGCTGCCGCGCCACGAACGCGAGATCGACGTCGCCCTTGAGCTTCAGCTTCTTCTTCAGCTCCTTCGCGGCCGCGACCACCTGTCGCGCCCGCTCCAGATCCACAGCCACTGCCCCACCCTCTTCAGTCGGCGCCTCGACCCAGCGGGCCGTCACCGCGACGTGGCCGCGCTCGAGCAACTGCCGCAGCCGCTCGCGCAACTCGCCTTCGATCCCGGACAGCTCGGTCGGCAGCTTGAGCTGCGGATTGAAATAGCGGTGGTTGACGGTGCGGATGTCCACCCGCAGCCGTCCGCCGAGGACGCCGGCCTCGGCCGAGCCGAAGCCCGTCATGCTTCGTGGCACAGTCTTTAAAAGTAGTCGGGTGAAGGACTTACTTCAATCCGCCTTAGTTGCTGAAAAACCAGCGTGCGCCGTAGACAAAGGCGCTCTTGGGATGGCTTAACCCCGGCACGTAGTTCGCCCGCATGCCGTTGCTGTTGCGGGTGATCCAAAACAGCGTGACCCCGGCGAGCTGGAACTCGAAGTTCATCTCCGCGAACGTGGCGCCGCCCAGGCGTAGCTGGACGCCGCTCGTATCCTGGCCGCCGAGGTTCCACCGACTCCACGACTCGACCGCCACCTCGGCCCGCAAGGCGAAGATGCCGCTCCGATACACGCGCCAGAATTTCGAAGCGAACGCGGCGGAGAGCCGGGCGTGATGCGGGGGCTCGAAGTCGCCCCCGCCCACCACGGGATCGAAGTACCAGCCTGCGAGAAAGATGCCCGGCAGCGGCTGGATGCTCGCGTGCGCCGCGATGAACTCGGTGGTGGGCGTGGGCCCGAGGTGATCCACCGGGTGGATCCCCGCCTCGAATCCCAGCGCGCTGAAGGGATCCCGGCGCCCGCGGCCCACTTCGATCGTGATCCGCCGTTGATCCCACCGCAGCCAGCCGGCGACGTCGGTTGTCCCCTGGCGAGCGCTGTCGGAGCGGTCGAGCGGTGCGCGGACGTCGCGGCTCCAGGCAAGCTCACCCCGCACGCCGAAACCCAGCGGGAGGCTGAGACCCGCCGTCAGATTCATCCGATCGCCCGAGCGGCCCCCCGTGTATGACGAGTGACGCGCCGACCCGGCGACGGTGAGGCCGTGTAGCGGCATCCATCCGCCGGCGACGTCCAGCTGCGTCGGCGCTCCGAGATAGCCGAAGCGCCCCGTCGCGACCACGTTCGCCCGCCGCCAGGTTTGGCTCAGCTCGAGGCTCGTCTGGTACAGCCCGCGTTTCGTGATTGTCGTGTCGCGGTCGATCGAGCTGCTGCTGATGCCCCCCGCCAATCGCAACCCGAGTCCGTCGCTCCGCTGCCCGGCGAAGAATCGGAACACCTGATCGCGCCGCTGCTGGCGCCAAGGGTCCACGCGATTCGCTTCGCCCTGGCGGCGCCACGTCGAGCTCAACACCTGGAACGACGCACCGAGTCGCCCCCCCGGGTCGACGTAATCCGCCTTGAGCCACAGATCGGTGCTGCTGAAGGTCGTGGTGGTGGCCGTGGGGCTGCCGTCAAGGCTGTTCTGGTCGAAGACGAACGAAAAACCGAGCCCCGAGCGGGTGCGGACGGAGTACCCCCCGCGATATCCCGCGATGTTCAACTCGCCGGTCGCAATGCCGATTTGCGTGACCGGTGCGGTCGACCGCGGTCGCGCGGTGACGAGGTAAACGCGCAGCTGCGCCGGCAGCACGATGACGTCCACGCGCTCGAGGGGCGCGAGCGGGATCCGCGCCGGATCGAGGGCGAGGGAGTCGCGTCCGATGGATAGATAGGGGACGCCGTCCCAGTACACCTCGATGGCCGCCGCCCCTGCCCCGCGGCCGCCGAACAAGACGGGTTCCGCCTGTCCGTACCACCCGCCACGCGCCACGTACACGCCCGGGATGTGCGCGAGCAGGTCGCTCAGCGTACGTGCGTTCGTGAACAGCAGCGAGTCGGTCGTGAACGTGTAGCGGGAGCCGGCGGGGAGCGGCCCCGGTGCGATCGGGAGCGGCATCACCGGCAAGAGCGCGGTGGTCGTATCGCGGGGAGGCACGGTGCTGTCGCGGCGCGCCGTGCTGTCGTGAACCGTCGTGTCGGCTTGGGCGGCGGCGCCTGTCACCACGGCACCGGATAGGGCCAGGGCGAGCAGGCTCGCCCGGATCAAGCGCCCGCGCGTTTGAGAATGAATTCGGTGAACAGGCGCACTCCCACCGCTGTGGGACCCTTGCCCTGCGTGGTGCTCTCGCCCTCGGTGTAGGCGGTGCCTGCGATGTCGAGGTGGACCCAGGGGAAGCCTTCCACGAACTCCTTGAGGAACCAGCCGCCCGCGATCGTGCCCGCCGAGCGGCCGCCCGAGTTCTTCACGTCGGCGATCTCCGACTTCACGAGCTCGCGGTACTCGTCCCAGAGCGGCAGCGGCCAACAGCGCTCCCCGGCGCGCTCACCCGCATCGCGTACTTCGGCGAGCAGCGCCTCGTCATTGCCCATGATCCCGATCGCGTGGTGCCCCAGCGCCACGACCACGGCGCCGGTGAGCGTCGCGGCGTCGAGCACCGCGGCCGGCTTGAAGCGGCGCGCGTAGGAGAGCGCGTCGCACAGAATCAGCCTGCCCTCGGCGTCGGTGTTGATGATCTCGATCGTCTTGCCGAGGTGACTCTTGATGACGTCCCCCGGTTTTACCGCGGTACCCGACGGGAGGTTCTCCGTCGCGGGAATGAGCCCCACGACGTTGATCTTGGGCTTCAGGCGCCCCAGCACCTCGAACGTACCCAGCACGGCAGCGGCGCCGGACATGTCGTACTTCATGTCCTCCATGTTCTGCGCCGGCTTGATCGAGATGCCGCCCGAATCGAACGTGACGCCCTTTCCCACCAGGACCACGGGGGCGTGCGCGCCGCTCCCCTTGTACTCCAGCGCGATGAACCGCGGCTCCTCGACACTTCCCTGCCCCACGGCGAGCAGGGCGCCCATGCCTTCCTTCTTCAGTTGCGCCCGGTCGAGGACTGTGAGCGTGAAGCCGTGCGCCTTCGCCAGCTTCGCGGCTTGATCGGCGAGGTAGGTCGGCGTGCAGACATTCCCCGGCTGCATCTGGAGTCCGCGCGTCAGCCGGTGCCCCGCCGCCACGGCGTCGCCCACGGTCCGTCCCGCCTCCGCGTCGGACGCCTCGGCGGCGTCCACCACCAGCGCGACGGCCTCGAGCTCCGGCTTGGGGTCCTCGCCCGGCTGTTTCAACTCGGTGAACTGCCACCCACCGTGCGCCGCGCCCTCCACGGTCACTTGTCCCAGCTCCCCGGCGCTCACGCCGCCGCGCGCCTCGGGCGCCACGGCGAACGCGAACGCGGTCGCTCCGACACTGCGGGCGCGCTTCGCGGCCACCGCGGCGGCGCGTCGCAACACGCTGCGCGTAACCTCGGCGGCCTTGCCGACGCCGACGAGCAGGATGCGCAGCGCCTTCCCGCCTCCGTACACGAGCAGCGCCTCGTCCCGTTTGCCCTTGTAGTCGCCGGCGCCGAGCGCGCGCGCCAACACGCCGCCGGCGGCGCGATCGAGGTCGGCCAGCGAGGTGGGGAGGCTCGTGCCCTGCGGTACCGCGACCGCGAGGAGCGGAGTCTCGATCTGGGCGAGCGGCTTGGCGGCGACCGAACTCTTCATGACAGGTGCTCGATGATGGCGTCGGCGAATGCGGAGGTCGCGACCTCCGTCGCGCCCGGCATCTGGCGCGCGAGGTCGTAAGTTACCCGTCGCCCGGCGATCGCGCCTTCAATCCCCCGCAAGACGGCCGCGGCGACATCCTTCCAGCCGATCTCCTCGAACAACATCGCGCCCGATAGAATCACGCTGCCGGGGTTCACTTTGTCCTGGCCCGCGTACTTGGGCGCCGTGCCGTGCGTCGCCTCGAACACCGCGAATCCGTCGCCGACGTTGGCACCCGGGGCCATGCCGAGTCCGCCCACCTGGGCGGCACAGGCATCGGACAGGTAGTCGCCGTTCAGATTCGGAGTCGCAAGCACCGAGTATTCGGCGGGCCGGAGCAGGATCTGCTGGAACATCGCATCGGCGATGCGGTCCTGAATCAGCACCCGGCCCGGTTGGGGCTCCTTGCTGGTCTTGTCCCCGAACTGCTCCTGGGCCACGGCGTAACCCCAGTCGCGGAACGCCCCCTCCGTGAACTTCATGATGTTGCCCTTGTGCACCAGCGTGACCGAGGGCCGTCCCGCGGCGATCGCGTATTCGATCGCCTTGACCACGAGCCGCTGCGACCCGACCTTCGACATCGGCTTGATGCCGATCGCGCTCTGCTCGCGGATTGTCTTCACGCCCAGGTCCTGCAGCAAGAAATCGCGCAGCTGGTCGGCCTTGGCGCTCCCCGCTTCGAACTCGATCCCGGCGTAGACGTCCTCGATGTTCTCGCGGAAGATCACCACGTCGAGTTTTTGGGGCTCCTTCACCGGCGCCGGGACGCCGGTAAACCAACGGACCGGCCGGATGCACGCATACAGATCGAGGATCTGGCGCAGCGCGGCGTTGAGGGAGCGGATCCCGCCCCCGACGGGCGTCGTGAGCGGGCCCTTGATGGCCACGCGGTGCTCGCGGATGACGGCGAGGGTCTCGTCCGGAAGCCAGTTGCCGGTGGCCTTGAACGCCTTCTCACCCGCGAGCACCTCGCGCCAGGCGATCTGACGCTTCCCCTTCGACGTGCGCTTCACCGCCGCGTCGAAGACGCGCACGGCGGCGCGCCAGATGTCGGGTCCGGTGCCGTCGCCTTCGATGAACGGGATGATCGGGTGATCGGGGACGACCCAGCGGCCGTCCCGGTAGTCGATCTTCGTGGGAGGCATCGTCAGCGGCGCCGGGCCGGTGGGGCCCAGGTCCGGTTCATGGACCCGACGTATTCGGCGCGGGGCCGGATGAGCCGGTTGTCGGCATGCTGCTCCAACACGTGGGCACACCAGCCGCTCATGCGACTGATGGCGAAGATCGGCGTATAGAGATCGAGCGGGATGCCCATCACGAAATACATGGACGCGGAGTAGAAGTCCACGTTGCAGAAGAGCCCCTTCTCCCGCTGCAGCACCGCTTCGATGATCTGTTGAATGGTGTGCCACTGCGGCTGGCCGGCTTTGCGGCCCAGCTCCTCCGACATGCGGCGCAGGTGCGCCGCGCGTGGGTCCTCGGTGCGGTACACGCGGTGCCCGAACCCCATGATCTTCCGCTTCTGGGCCAACGCGGCGCGGACCCACGCCTCGGCGCGGTCCGGCGTCTTGATCTCGAGGAGCATCTTCATCACTTCGGTGTTGGCGCCACCGTGCAGCGGCCCCGCCAGGCCCGCCAGGGCGCCCGTCACGGATCCGTGCAGGTCGGCGAGGGTCGCAGCGATCACCCGCGCTGCGAAGGTCGACGCATTGAGCTCGTGGTCGGCGTGGAGGATCAGCGCGACGTCGAGTGCCTTCACCGCCTCGGCGTCGGGGACGGTGCCCAACAGCAGGTAGAGGCAGTTGGCCGCGAGAGTCAGCCCGCGCCGCGGCGCGAGCGGTTTTTGCGCGTTCCGCAACCGATGGAACATCCCCAGCATCGTCGGCAACTGGGCAACGAGCCGAATCGCCTTGCGCTGCTCCGCCGCCGGCGAATCGTCTCCCTTGTCGGGATCGATGAACGCGGCCGCGCTCACGGCGGTGCGCAGCACGTCCATCGGGTTCGCCGTGAGCGGCGCATCCTTGATGACCCGCTGCACCACCTTCGGCAGCTTTTGCGATGCCTTGATCGCGGCGCTGAATGCCTTGAGCTGGTCGCGCGTCGGCAGGTCGCCCTGCAGGAGCAGATAGGCGGTCTCTTCGAACGTGGAATGGTCGGCCAGGTCGTGGATGTCGTAGCCGCGGTAAATGAGGCGGCCTTCCTCGCCGAACACGTAGCAAATCGCCGACTGATTGGCGACGACGCCCTCGAGGCCCTTGGCGGAGGTGGGAGCCGGCTCCACGGCGGTTGGCATGGGACGCAGTTTACCTATGCCAAACGGAAACCGGAAGCGACTGCGAGGGCTAGGGTTGGACTAGGCCGAGGGCCATGTGGCTGCGCTCAGGCTCGGGCAGGGCGGCACCCTGCTTGAACAGGGCACGGCCGGCCCAACATGCATCGCGGTCCGACGCGACCTGATACTTGCTGAGGATCTGGGTGATGCGCGTTTCGTCGCTGTCGGGGAGCGCCGCGATGGCGGTCTGGAAGCTGTGGGCGAGGACCTCCTGCGTGACGTGGCGCGCGGGACGTGCCTCGATGCTCGCGATCTGCGCCTCGATGAGGAGGGCGGCCCAATCCTCGAGTGCGGGGCCCTCGAGCTCGGTCATCGCCAGGGTCATCTGCCCGCTCCCCGGGGTGCCGCGGGACAGCGCGGCGCAGACCGACTCTTCAGAGCCCTCGAGCATGACGGACATCAGCTCCATCCGGCGGATCAGCGTCGAATCGTTGAGCCGGACGAGCCCATGTGTCACGAGCAATTGCACGCTGTCGCCGGCGCCCGCCCGGGCCAAGGCCCGCAGCCGGTCGCGGATCTCCGGCGTGGGACTGCGCTTGTCGATTTGGCGGAAGAAGGCTTCCTGCAGCGCGATGGTCTGTTTGACCACCCGCACGGCGTCGCCGCACGCCGCCACGACAGCGCTTACTAGAATGAGGACGAGGATGCGCATGCGCTTCTAACCTATCACTCCTTCTCCTTTGGCGCCTCCACGAACGGCCGCAGGAAATGCACGGCCAGCAGGCGCTGCTCCTCGATCCGTTCCATCCGCCCGGGCAGCGTCGTGACGCCGCGGACATAGTCCTGAAGCACGATACCTGGCGCGATTTCTCGAAACCGTATGGTGGCGACCAGTCCTACCGTTCCGGGGAGCGTACGCGCTGGTCGCGTGAGACGCACCCGCGCATAGCGTAGTTGATACGACATCGGGTCGAGGTAGGCCGCGCCGCCTACGTCGGACGAGCGCAATCGGGCCGCAGGCTCGAAATCGACGCGGACGAGCGTCTCGCCCTCCGTTGTGTCACGTCCGGCGAGCCGGAAACAGTGATTGGAGACGAAGGCGCTGTCCGCCAACTCCTCGAGCCCCGGCCACAGCACGACGCGTTGGTCGCGCCATGCCCCTGTTCCGGCATCGACCACCCGACCGGGACGGTAGCCACGCCGCTCGTCGACACTCTTCTGACGGATCGTGTCCACCTCGCGCCGTTCGCCGGTCGAGGTGAGCGCGCGCTCGAGCACGAACGTGAACGGAAAGGAGTCCGCAAGCAGCCGGTAGCGGCGGGCGTTCTCGAGCAGCTGATCGAACACGGCGGCGAGCGCGGGCGTGACCGTGGCGTCCGGCGGGCCCGGTTGCGCGCACGTCAACTCACCGGTCACCGTGAGGGGGGGTAACTCGACCGCCACCCGGCTCAGCGCAATGCGGATCGAGATGTCCGCCTCGGCCCCCACGGCGAAGGTCGTCTCCGCCGGGGCGTACCCGATCTGCCGCACGAGCAGACGATAGATCCCCGAGGGGAGGCCCGAAAACGTGAAGGCCCCGGCCTGATCCGTGAAGTGCTCGGCGACGCCTGGGCGGAGCGAGACGATGCTGAACGGGAGGGGCTCGCCGGTCTCAGCGGCGACGACCGTTCCGTGAAGGGTGATGCCCTGCGGTTGCTGTGCGAACAGCGTGAAGGCGACTACGCCTTCTCGAGATAGTGCTCGTCCCACCCAACGTCGAACAAGCCGTTGCAGCGATGGCAACGCATCGAGTTGGGATGGTCGAGGAGCTGGGCGCGCTCGCGGCAGCTGGGACACACGGCGTACTGCTCGCCCCAGCTCGAGGGGAAGCGAGGTGAGCTGCGCGGCGCCCGCACCACTGTCCATCGCAACACCGGTTCGGACGACAGCTGCAACTGCGTGCGCGGCACCGCTAACGGCTTTCCCCGCACGTTCAGCGTGGCTTCCATGGACGTCAGTTTGAGGATGCGGTACCACGCGCCCCGCCGCAGCGGCGACGGCGCGTTCACCTGGAGGCGGGCCCACTGGAACGATGGAGGGGCCATCAGTAATGAAAGAGGGCTCCATCGGCCTTGAGGTAACGCCCTTGTTACCTGCAGGCCAGCGCCGACCAGTGCCCGGGCCGAGAATTGAACTCGGATGGGGTTGCCCCCACCGGATTTTGAGTCCGGCGCGTCTGCCAGTTCCGCCACCCGGGCTTATGCGGGACGGAATATAGCCACGCGGCGCGAGACGCCGCGACCGCGGTGCCGGTAATGCGATTCGGTCGGGTTCCACTCGCCGACCCGCGAGATTGTGGCTGCCGTCCGGCCACAGTATCTGTCGTGCCCCTCCCACAGTTTGTGCAGTTTCGCGCCGTATCGTCCGCACGAATCCGCCGATGGCATACGCATTGCTCGCGACCGGCCCGGAGCCGCCCTCGTGAGGCGGCTCTCGAGATATCCATTTTTTCACTGTCGCCGCGTGCCGAGACACCGGGGCCACCCCGGATATCACCGGGGCAGTGTCCGGCACGGCGACACCTGTGCAGGTCACACGGTCGTTCGAGATGCCGGTCCGCGCCGCGGTCACGACCGCCGTGACGGGATGCGACAACGCGCCCGGACCCTACATCACCGTCGAAGGCGGTCTTTCCCTAGGCGGGTTGGGGACCAGGATGATGTTCACGAACAACGCCAAAGGGACCCACACCTACACCGACGAAGCGCACGTCGACCTGACCGTCGTGCCCGCTGGGTCGAGCATTACGATCCCGAAGCAACCCGTGCTCGGCGGCGTCGGCGGGAACCCCTTCATCTGGGTGCAGCTCGAGGACGGCAATGGACGGGCGCTTACGGGCGAGGTCTATCTCGGCCGCTGCGTCCAAGGGCTGAAGAAGAACACGGGTGCCGATTTCTCGAGCGCTGCCCGCGCGTTGGCGACGATTGCCGTCGGGGACTGTGAGAACAGCCCCGGCCCGTTCATCACGCTGGATGGTGATTTGTACGTCGCGGCGGGCCTCGATGCCGTGCTGATCTTCCAGAACAACGACAATCCGGTGGGCGGCCCGCATCGGGCCACGGCGGATAACGTCGTGAAGGTGCAGCTCATTCCGCCGGGCCACGACGTGCGCTTCGCCAAGCAGCCGTCTCAGGGCGGCGTCGGCGGCAATCCGTGGATCTGGTTCAACTTCCTGAATGGCGCCGGCGTGGCCATTCAGGATCCGAGCCTGCTCGGCCGCTGCGAGCAGTTGTCGAAGGCCTAAGGCATGCGGTGTTCGTGCACGTCGCCGCTGGTGTCTTCGCGGCGTGCACGAACGCCGTACCGGGCTAGATCCTGCAGGTAGATCGGATCGGCGGGGTCCACCGCCGGCCACTGGCGCATGTCGTCAGGGGCGAAGGCGGCGACCAGCTCCGCCATCGCGTGACGAGCGGTGTCGCCGCTGACGTTGTTGTAGACCCCCACGATCCGGTAGCGCCGGCCGGCCTCCACACGCAGGCCCAGTCCCCACAACGCCAGCAGACGGCGCGCGACGCCGTGCACCCGGCCATCGGGGTCACGTCGTGCCGCCACGGAGACGATGACGCGGCCCGTCTCCACATCCTCGAGGCGCACGGACTCGCCTTGGTCGTGCAGGTGGCCCGAGACCACCAGCAGTCGTCCGGGGATCGGAAACACGATCTCCGCGCTCCGTTCCGAACGGCCCGGCGGGACGTCGAACGTGTTTACCTGACCGGGGCGGAAGTTCACGTCGAGGATGATGGGGAGCGTGGACACGGGTTTCGGCAGGAGGTTGGCCGGACTCCACATTAGAGTCAGTCGCACGTATACGTCGCGCACGTCCTGTGCGGTCTGATTGCGCCACATCACATACAACCCCAGCCGCTGACCCTCGCGCATGGGCGCGCCGATCGTCTTGGGCACCATGGCATCGTCGCTTTCGAGCGCGGCGGAGGCGATGCGCTCGGCGACGGGAAAGAACAGCGTGCGCCGATCGTAGTTGACGAGGGTAAAGTGGTGCAGCAGGCGCCGCGACAACGGCGTCCCGCGGGCATCGAACACCTCCATCTTGAAGCCGCGGAACCACCCATCCACGGGCCACGTCAGCTCCTGAGCGATCGTCCCGGGAGCTTCGTCGTGCATCGCGTGCTCCATGCCGGGCGGCATCGACGGCACGTCGAAGGGACCCACGACGATGGTAATGACGTGACGCCGCTGATCGACGCGCACCCCGGGAACGGGCGGGAGCTGGGGCACGGTCGCGAGTAATCCAGCCAGGACCAGGAACATGACGAGGCTCCGTGTGCAGGTTCACACGAAGCCTCGCTTCAGGTCGTCAAGCTCCCGTCAAGGCGTGCTAGATCGGGCGTCGCCCGGGGCGCTGCCTGCGCGGGCGCATGCCGGGATCCCGCATTCCGGGACGCCCAGGACCCATTTGCCCCCGGCGCTGCGCGCGCATCTCCGCCACGCGCCGAGTAAATTGCTCGCGCATCTGTTGATAGCGGGCACGCTGAACGGGTGTCAGGTACCCCGACATCTCCCGATCTTCATCCTGCTCGAGCTTGAACATCTGACCGCGGGCCGCCTGATTGGCGTCCATCAGCTTCCTGACGCTGTCGGCGTTCGCGGCGATCCCGGGCTGCATCTGATCATCCAAGGCCATGCGGCGCTCCATCTGCTGCCGCAGAAGCGTGCGGCGCTGCCCGCCGAACTTCTCCTGGCTGGCGCGCAACTTGGTCGCCTGGTCGGGTGTCAGCCTGAGCTCCTCCTGCACGCGTTGCGAGAACCGCTGCTCGATCTGCGCGCGCAGCTGCTCGGCCTCCGCCGTGTCGGGCCGGGCCGGGGCCGCCGGTTCCTGCGCCGACAGTGTGGACGCGAGCGCGAGTGTGACGACCAGAACGAAGCGATTCATTAGCCCTCCAGGGAGCGCAGCACCGCCTGCAGCTGCTGCGCATCGAGATCGTCGAGATCGCCGTCCGGGAGCGTCGTGCTGCCCAGGTTCAACGTCTCGTCCAGCGTGTTCAACACATCGCGCAACTGATCGGCGCTCAGGTCGGTCAGGTCGTCCGTGACGAAGTGTGCGCCATGCGGGGCCGCCGGATTCCCAGCCTGTCGCCACACGAGCCCGCCGCCCACCAGGAGGACGACGGCTGCGGCGATCCGCAGCCACGCCGGCTGCATCCAGGCCGGACGCGTCGGCCGCACCGGCTCATCGCGCAGCCGCTCGACCACGCGGGCGGCGACGCGCTCCACGTCCAGCCTCTCGGCGGCTTGGACTCCGAGGCGCCGGGCGGCGTCGTGCAACTTCGCGTCTTCGTTCACAGCAGCATCTCCTTCAGACGTTTGACGGCATGGTGGTAGTGCACCCGGGCCGCTCCTTCCGTCGTGTCCAGCGCCGCGGCGATCTCGTCATACTCGAGGCCCTGCTGGGCGCGGAGCAGGAAAACCTCACGCTGCAATCTGGGCAGCTCTTCCACACCCTGCGTGAGCCGAGCCTCCGCCTCTCCCGCCTCGGCCCGCTCGTGCGGGTCGCCGTCCCGGGCGGACAACCCCTGCGCTTCATCGAGCGGCACCACCTTGTGACGCGCCGCTCGCCGCCCGTGGTCCTTCAGCACGTTGCCGCCGATCGTGAGGAGCCACGTCCGAAACTGACACTGCCCTCGAAATCGATCGACCGCCCGAAAGGCGCGGATCAACGCTTCCTGCACCAGATCTTCCAGATCGGCGTCGGGGGCTCCCGCGCCCGCTAGAAAGCGAGCGAGAGCGCGGGCGTGACGCCGGACCAGCTCGGCCGCCGCCTGCTCGTCGCCCCGCTGCCACGCGGCGATCAGCGCCGCGTCGGGAGCGGGCTCAGCTAGCGGCTGGGGTTGGGCCATGGCTCCAGGCTGTAGACGTGACGGTTGCGTGGATATTAAGAACGGGGTACCTTCCCAATTCGAACGCTTGTTCGAACCCATGCGCCCCTACGACGAACGCCTCGATCACCTGCTGGCACAGGCCGCCCGGGTCTTCGCGGACAAGGGCTACCACTCGACTACGATGCGGGACCTCTCCGCCGCGAGTGGGATGTCGCTCGCGGGGATGTACTACTACACCCGGGGCAAAGAGGATCTCCTGGCGCTCATTCAGGAGCGCTGCTTCACCCGGGTGCTGGCTGGCGCGGAGCAAGCGGTGGCCGCAGCCACGGACCCGGCAGAAAGATTGCAGGCGTTCATCCGGCACCACGTCACGTTTTTCGCGGGCCACATGGCCGAAATGAAAGTGCTCTCCCACGAGCCGGCGCGCGGCGTCACGGCCATCAAGCGGCGATATGTGGACTTGCTCGAGAAGTTGCTCAAGGGTGCTGCTCCCGCGGAGACGCCGGTGGACCGCAGTGCGGCGGCCTATGTGCTCTTCGGGATGATGAACTGGATTTACAATTGGTACGACCCGGCGGGCGAGATCGATCCCCGCCGCTTGGCGGATCTCATTGCGGGCATCTTCCTCGGCGGGTTCGTCGAGGCTCCGGAGGCAAAGGTTACCCATGGCCACACTCACTGAACCGCAGATCAAGACCCTCATTCAGTACCGCGCGGAAGACGGGCTCGCGATCATCGAGCTCGACGATCCGCCGGCCAACACCTACACCCACGAGATGATGCGCCAGCTCGACGACGCGATCCTCAAGGCGCGCTTCGACGACGACGTGCACGTCATCGTGATCCGCGGGCACGGGGACAAGTTCTTCTCGGCGGGCGCGAACATTGGAATGCTCAACACGGTCACCCCACGCTTCAAGTACTTCTTCTGCCTGCACGCCAATGAAACGTTGAACCGCCTGGAGCAGACGCCCAAGCTCACCATCGCCGCGCTCAACGGGCACACCGTCGGTGGCGGTCTCGAGATCGCGATGGCGTGCGACATCCGCCTCGCCAAGGAGAACGCCGGGAAGATCGGGCTCCCCGAGGTGAACCTGGGCGTCCTCCCCGGGACCGGCGGGACGCAGCGGATGGCGCGCATTCTGGGGAAGCCGCTCTCGATCGAGCTGATGGTGAAAGGGGAGCTGTTCTCGTTCGATCGCGCCAAGGAGATCGGGCTCGTGAACGAGATCTTCCCGGCCAAGGACTTCTGGGAGCAGGTCGTCCTCTACGCCAAGCAGTTCTGTCCGCCGCACAAGGCGTCGAAGGCCGTGGGGTTGATCAAGCGCTCGGTCCAGTCGGGCGCGGAGGTCCCCTTCGAGTCGGCGCTCGCGATCGAACGAGAGCTGCAGCAGCAGCTCTTCCAGAGCGAAGACGCCAAGGAAGGGATCGCCGCGAACCAAGAAAAGCGGGTGGCGGAGTTCAAGGGGAAGTGAAGACCGACCTCTTCATCAATAACGAGTGGCGTCCCGCCGCCTCGGGAAAGCGCTTCCCCGTGGTGAACCCGGCTACCGAGGAGGTCCTCGCCGAGGTCGCCGCCGGCGACGCCGCCGACGTCGACAACGCCGTCCGAGCCGCCAAGGCGTGCTTCGAGTCGGCGGCGTGGCGTGATCTCTCGGCGCGGAAGCGCGGCCGCATCCTCTTCAAGGCCGCCGACCTGCTCGAAGCGCGGCTGGAGGAGTTCTCCCGGCTCGAGAGTGCCCAGAACGGCAAGACGCTGTTCGAGGCGAAGATCGAGCTGACCATGACGGTCAACACGCTCCGCTACTACGCGGGGTGGGCCGACAAGATCGTGGGCGACACGCTGCCGGTAGACGGCCCCTTCCTCGCCTACACGGTGCGCGAGCCGATCGGCGTGGTCGGCGCGATCGTGCCGTGGAATTTTCCCCTCAACATCGCCAGCTGGAAGTTCGCGCCCGCGCTCGCGGCGGGATGCACGGTGATCCTGAAACCGGCCTCCGAAACGCCGCTCACTGCCCTGCTCTTCGCAGAGCTGGCGCTCGAGGCGGGGCTCCCGCCCGGAGCGTTCAACGTCGTTTCGGGAGGCGGATCTACGGCGGGCGCCGCGCTCGTGCGCCATCCCGACGTCGACAAGATCTCGTTCACCGGCTCGACCGAGGTGGGCCGCCAGATCATGAAGATGGCGGCCGACACCAACAAGCGCGTGACGCTCGAGTTGGGCGGCAAGAGCCCCAACATCATCTTCGCCGACGCCGACCTGAAGGCCGCCGTGCGGGGCGCCCAGACGGGCATCTTCTACGGTAAGGGGGAGGTCTGCGCCGCCGGCTCACGGCTGCTGGTCGAGCGCGCGGTCCACCAGCAGGTGATCGAGCAGCTCGCGGAAGGGGCGAAAAAGCTCACGCCCGGGGATCCGCTCGACAAGAACACCCGGCTGGGGGCGCTGGTGTCGAAGAAGCAGCAAGAGACGGTGCTCTCCTACATCAAACAGGGTGTGGATGAGGGGGCGAAGATCGTCGCGGGCGGCAAGGCCGTGAAGCCGAACGGCAAGGGGTATTTCGTCGAAGCGACGGTGTTCGACGGCGTGCAGCCCGAGATGACGATCGCGCGCGAGGAAATCTTCGGCCCGGTGCTCGCGGTCCTCACCTTCGACGACTTCGATCATGGCGTGAAGCTGGCGAACCAGACGATCTACGGGCTGGCGGCCGGCATCTGGACAAAGGACATCCAGAAGGCGCACCGCGCCGCCAGAGCGATCCGCGCCGGCACGGTCTGGATCAACTCCTACAACTTCTACGATTCGGGCGCGCCATTCGGCGGGTTCAAGGCGTCCGGCTTCGGTCGCGACCTCGGCCGCGAAGCCCTCGACGGCTACCTCGAAACGAAAACGGTCTGGGTCCAGCTGTGACCGACGCCTTCATCTCCATGGCGCTGCGCACGCCCGTGGGAAAGCACGGCGGCTCGCTCGCGGGCGTCCGTGCCGACGATCTCGCGGCCGTGCCGATCAAG
>WNFK01256244.1_pt2 | contig 23476 bp, 21 predicted proteins | sample 5400281 | NCBI WGS metagenome assembly WNFK01 (sample SAMN13153350, study PRJNA577476) | soil metagenome | isolation source: 20 cm soil on Douglas fir-dominated hillslope | place: USA:California | collected 2013-09-17
TCGATCGTGATTCCCATCGCCGACATGGTCTATATCCAGGGCGAGGTTAAGGCGCCGGGGGCCATCAAATACACCAGCGACCTGACCCTGGCCAAGGCCATGGCCCAGGTGGGGGGCATCACCCCAATGGCCGCCCCGGGGCGGGTCGAATTGCTCAGGTCGGAAGGCGAAAAAAAGGTGCGTATCAAGCTCGACCTTGATAAGATTCTGCGGGCCCCAGAGGAAAATCCGGACGTGAAACTAAGGCCCGACGACATCGTCTTTGTACCTCAGAGACTATTCTAGCGTCGCATCGAAGTCGCAGGGGGAGTCGCGGTCGACGCGACTCCCCCTAAACCCACTGTGTCTCTTCTTTGCCGCCCTTCTCGCGGTGCCCGTCTTCACCGCCGCACCGGCCGCCGCTCAGGCTCCCTCCTCGCCGCCGTCCGAACAGAGCCCGTCCAGCCCGCCCGCCTCCGGGCAATCCGGGACGCCGGCGACCCCACTCGGCCCGGACGGCCGGCCGTTCGTTCCTCCGAGCCCGCCCCCTCCGTCGCAGACGCGGATTCCGGGCGCCTTCGACATGTCGGTCATCCCCCTGGACGCGCCCCAGCTCTCCTTCGTCTCCGGGGTCTCGATCAGCGAGCAATACACCGACAACTTCCACCTCGACGATCGCCGGCGAGTCGAGAACTTCCGATCCCTCCTGACCGGTAGCCTTACCGCGACGTTGAACTACCCGAACACACAGGGTTCGCTGACCACCAACCTCAGCGGAGCCTACGATACCGCGCGCGATTCGGATCACTACTCGTTCTTCCCGTCGTTCACGGGCTCGCTCCAGCACACGTTCAACCCGCGCATGAGACTGGTGGTGTCCGACACCTTCGTGCGCGACGACGATCCCGCGCTGAGCAATCCGACCGGCAATGCAGCGAATAATTCGACCAACCTGCGGGGAGGGCGTTCCACCTTCAGCACGAACTCGTTCAGCGTCTCGCTGAGCTGGCTCATCGACATCATCCAGACCCAGGTCTACTACCGCAACTCGCTCTTCATCGGCCAGCACGAGACGACGATGAGCCATATCTTCGGCGGCAACGCCAGCATGCCGGTGGGCGCCCTGAACACGTTGAGCGCGGGCTACGAGTTCACCACCCGCGACACCACCGGCGATGCCACCGCTGACGCGATCGGGCAGACCCAGGTGCACCGGGTGTTCGGGTCATTCTCGCGCCAGCTGGACACCTTCACCACCGCCGGCGTGTCGTCGTCCTACTCGATGATCTTCTCCAACACGGACTCGCGCATCGCGAACATCTCCCTCTTCGCCGCCCACGGTGTTCCCGGTGGTTTCTCGCTGTCGGGCAGCGTGGGCTACAGCTTGTTCGACTCCGACGCCGCACCCAGCCTGAGGCACTCGTTCTCCTCCAGCATCACCGCGAGTTACCGCTTCGCTTTCGCCACCCTCACCGCCGGGTATTTCCAGGATTTCCGGCAGACCGCCGACGAGGGCGAGGACTTCGGGATCATCCTCTCCCGGACCGCCTTCGTGATCTTCAGCTATGCCATCACCCCCTTCGTCACCGCCTCCGCGCGGGGCCAGTACTCGCGCAACGAGCCGCTCAGTGGTGGAGGCTCCGGCATCGCCCCCCAGTCGACCTATGTCGCCGGGGCGAGCGTCAGCTGGCGCATCCTCACCTGGCTGTCGCTGACGGGCGCATACACCTGGACGAAACGTGAAGTGGACCGCAACGGGAGAGTGGACACGACGGGCAATGCTGGGGACAATCGAGATACAACCAACGAGAACTCGACGGAGAACCGGGCGACCGTCACGCTGAGCGCTCGTTTCTAGCCTCGTAATTCCGAGCTAACCTACGAAATACCCGTTCCGAATTACCTGACCCGTGCAAGTTGTGCGCTGGCGGTCAGGATTCGCAAGTCATTGATTTAGTAGCAGTATGAAGAACCCGCTCACCTTCCCATGCAGAATCAGCAGGAAGTGGAAATTCGGTTCCCTATCGCAGTAATCTCGTTCTCTGCCCTAAACTCCATGAATACAAATGATTTTAATAGTTTAGCTTCGAAGGCAATCCTTGACCCTTGGCACTACGCTTGCTCCCTATGGCCCCCCGGAGAGAGCATGCTAAGAATCTTCCGGCACTACATTTCGCTGATCCCGTTGATGCTTTTCGCGGGAGACTCGGCGGTGCTCTTCCTGGCTTTCCAGACCCCAAAGCTGATGGGAACGTGGATCGCCGAGGGTGCCGTCGTCCCCCGGCTCGTCCTGGTGGTTGGAGTGGTGTCCTTCGTTCTGAATCTCGGGGGTCTCTACGACGTGCGTCTCCCCCTGGGACGACGGGAGCTGCTCGCTCGGCTGCTGACCTGTCAGGCAGTGGCCGGCTTGCTGGTGGCGGCGGCGGGTTTCGCGATTCCGAGTCTGCGACTCGGCCGCGCGGCCTTCCTCCAGGCGCTGGTCCCGCCGGCGCATGCGGATCCGGGCGCTGGTCCTGGGCACCGGCGCCATCGGCAAGGTGATCGCGGGCCTCGAGGAGACCGGAACGCGTCCCTTCACGATCCTGGGCTTCCTGGATGACAATCCCAACGCCCCGGAGACGGTGCCCGCGGGTCACGTGCTGCTCGGCAAGACCCAGGACCTGTCCGCCCTCGTCGAGGACACCAAGCCCGACCTCATCGTCGTCGCGCAGATGAACCGTCGGGGCAACTTCCCCGCCAAGGCCCTCATCGATTGCCGCATGCGCGGCATCCAGGTCGAGGACTGGCCCACCTTCTACGAGAAGGAGACGGGCAAGATCTTGGTCACCGACCTCCGGCCGAGCTGGCTCATCTTCTCCGACGGGTTCGTGAAGACCTATCGCACGGAGATCATCAAACGCTTGCTCGACCTGAGCCTCTCCCTGGTCGGCCTCCTCCTCGCGCTACCCGTCATGGCGGTGGTCGCCCTCACCATCAAGCTGGAGTCGCGTGGCCCGGTGCTCTTCCGTCAGGCGCGTCTGGGGCAGAATGGGCGCGTCTTCATCCTGAACAAGTTCCGCTCCATGCGGGAGGATGCGGAGAAGGAAACCGGTCCGGTGTGGGCCCAGGACCGTGACCCCCGCGTCACCCGCGTGGGCAGCTTCCTCCGGAAGACACGGCTGGATGAGCTGCCGCAGCTCTTCAACGTCCTCCTCGGCGACATGAGCTTCATCGGCCCCCGGCCGGAACGTCCCGAGTTCGTCTATACCCTGCAGAAGCAGATTCCCTTTTACATGGAGCGCCTGTCGGTCAAGCCGGGGATCACCGGCTGGGCGCAGGTACGGTACCGCTACGGTGCCACGGTGGAAGACGCCATCGAGAAGCTTCAGTACGATCTCTACTACATCAAGAACCTCTCGCTGTTTCTGGATCTGGTGATTCTCATTGCCACCATCCAGGTGGTTCTCTTCGCCCGTGGACGCTGAGCCGCGACCCTGATCGGGTCGCCGCACGAGGAGATTGACGCCGATGGACATTTTAAAGGTCTTGAAACAGGTCGCCCTTTCCGTCTTGGCCCGGCGGAAGAAATGGGTGCTCGTCGCTTTCTTCGCGGCGCTGGGCCTGTTCGTGCCCGTCGCTTACCGGATGTCACATGAGCCGCCGCGCTTCCGCACCAGCGCGACGATCCTCATGGAGACCCGGCCGGAGGGCGTCGCCCTCTTCCGGGAGTTCGCGCCCTTCCGGCCTCTCGAGGTCCAGCTCGCGATCCTGAAGAGCCGGGGCCTCTCGGAAGCGGTGGTCGAGTCCCTGCCGCGGAACTCGGTGGAGGACCTCGTCCAGAACCCCTACACCGTCGACTACATGATCATGATCCAGAACTGGCTCCACCGGCTGCGCGGAGAGGAGATCGTGGTGGAGAGCCCGCAGCGCCGGGCCCTCAACGAGCTCCGGTTGTCTCGCCTCCAGTTCCGCCCCATCGGCACCACCGGTATCGTGGAGGTCTCCGCGGAGGCCTCCCAACCACGCGTGGCCATGGATATCGCGAATACCTTCGTGGAGGTGCTCGTCTCGCGCACACGATCCTTCAATGTGGAGGACAGCAAGACCAGCCGCGAGTTCCTCGAGCAGCAGCAGAACCAGATCGGGAAGCAGCTCACGGTGGCCGAGGAGGCGATGCGGCAGTTCACCAACGCCCGCGGCGGTGTCCGGGTGCCCGCCCGCCACGCCGAGGCGGTGACCCGGCTGGGCCAGATGGAGAACACCTACGCCGAGGTGGTGGCCAACAAGGCCATGGCGCAGAATCGCTTGACCGCGCTGAAGACGAAGGTCGAATCGATGCCGGCCGCCTCGGTGGCCCTGGCCCGGCCCACTTCCGCGCCCGCGGCGCCGCGCATCCAGCGGCTCCGCACCAAGCTGCAGACCCTCGAGGCCCAACTCCTCGAGTTCCAGATCCAGTACACGGACGAGCACCCGCGCGTCATGGCCACCAAGCGCCAGATCTCCGACGTGCAGAAGGAGCTCGGGGACGCGGTCAAGGAGACGACGCCCGTTCCCACTGCCGGCAGCAGCGTTCCCGCCTCCGATCGGTCGGCCTTTGCGGAGACCATGGCCGCGCTGGAGACTTCCACCCTGTCGCTGAACGCCCAGGAGGAGGCTCTCCGCGAGCAGATCAACAACCAGAAGAAGAACCTCACCGGTCTGTCGCGTGATGAGCTCGAGTACACGCGGCTCGCCACCGATGTGGAGTCGAACCGTCGCCTCCACGCCATGCTGTCCGAGAAGCTATCCGCCGCGCGTATCCGTGAGCAGGGCGAGATGAAGGTCGTGAAGGTCATCGACGCCCCCAGCGTTCCCCTCCCCGCCAGCAACCAGAAGCGGGTGCGCTTTTTCGGAGTCGCGCTGGCCCTGGCGCTCGTCATCGGCCTCGGGGTCCCCGCCACCATCGAGTACTTCAACCGTCCCGTCGAAACCGACGACGACGTCCGCAGCCTTACCGGCCTGCCGGTGCTCACCAGCATTCCACGGGTCCGGTCGCGCCGATCGATGTTCATGATTGGCGGAGGGCAGCCCGACGACGTGAGCCAGGAGGAGTACTTCCTCTTCGTGGAGGCCTTCCGGCGCCTCCGCGTCGAGATCCAGCTGCTCGGCCGCGACATCCCGATGCGGCGCATCATGATCGCCAGCGCCCTGCCCGGCGAGGGGAAGTCCACCGTGGTGGTGAACCTCGGACTCGTCTTCGGCGAGGTGGGCAAGCACGTCATCATCGCGGACGCGGACTTCCACCGCCCGACCCTGCACCGGACCCTCAAGACGCCCAACGCCAAAGGCTTCTCCGACCTGCTCGCCGGCACCGGCGAGCTCCGGGAGGCGATGAGCCCGGTGGCGGAGGGGGTCTGGCTCACGCCGCGCGGGGCTTCCTCGACCGCGCTCACCCGCACCGGGCTGGGCTCGGCGCGGCTGCCCGAGGTCCTGGACAGCATGTCGGTGGAGGCCGAGTATGTGCTCCTCGACTCCTCCCCGATCCTGCTCATTCCCGACAACCTGTACATGGCCGCCGCTACCGACGGCGTGATCCTGGTTTGCCAGTCCGGCATCACCCGTCCCCGGGACTTCCTGCGCGCGAAGAGCATCCTCGAGAAGTCGGGCACGCCCATCCTGGGTGTCGTCCTCAATCAGGTGCCTGTCCGGAAGGTCAACCAGTACTACAGCTACTACCGTGCCTACGCCAAGGCCGACACCAGGGCTTGAGAGGAGATCGCTCGTGAACCACTGGGGCAACGTGCTGAAGGAGAAGCTCGACACGCGGACGGCCCGCGTGTGCATCGTCGGGATGGGGTACGTGGGGCTGTCGCTCGGGGTCGAGCTCGCCAAGGCCGGGCTCAGTGTCCGTGGCATCGATCTGGATCTCGAGCGGGTGAGCTTGCTCAATCGCGGCGAGTCCTATCTGGTGGATGTGGCCGCCGACACCCTCGCGCCGCTCGTCGCCGCGGGCACCCTGTCCGCGACCACCAGCTTCGAGGAGGCCGGCTCCGCCGACGCCATCGTGATCTGCGTGCCCACGCCGCTCCGCAAGAGCAAGGAACCGGATATCTCGTTCATCCTCTCCGCGGTCGAGAATCTGCTCCCCCGCCTCCGCCAGGGGCAGCTGATGGTACTGGAGAGCACGACGTTCCCCGGCACCACCGAAGAGGTCGTCCAGCCGCGGATCGAGTCCCTCGGCCGCGTGATCGGCGACGACTACTTCCTCGCCTTCTCCCCCGAACGGGTGGATCCCGGAAACAAGCGCTTCACCACCGCCAACATCCCCAAGGTGGTGGGCGGGGTGACGCCCGCATGCACCGAGCTGGCGGCGAGCCTCTATCGACATGTGACCTCGAGCGTCTTTCGGGCCAGCAGCCCGCGGGTGGCGGAGACGGCCAAGCTCCTGGAGAACACCTTCCGCAGCGTGAACATCGCCCTGGCCAACGAGCTCGCCTTCGCCTGCCGCAAGATCGGGGTGGATCCGTGGGAGGTCATCGACGCCGCCGCCACCAAGCCGTTCGGCTTCATGCCCTTCTATCCCGGACCGGGCATCGGCGGTCACTGCATCCCGGTGGACCCGCTCTACCTCTCCTGGAAGGTCCGGCTCACCGGATATGAGGCGCAGTTCATCGCCCTCGCCGATCAGATCAACCGCAACATGCCGGAGCATGTGGTGACCCTGGTGAGCGACGCCCTCAACGATCGCGGTAAGGCCGTGCGGGCCTCCTCGGTGCTGGTGATGGGAATCANAGATGCTCGCCCGCAAGGGCGCCCGGGTCTCGTACGCCGATCCGTTCACGCCGCAGCTCGCGATCGAGGGTGGCAAGCTCACCGCGGTCGTCCCGTCGCCCGAAGCGCTGGCCGCCGCCGACTGCGTGCTCATCCTCACCAATCACTCGAGCTTCGACTACGCGACGATCGCCGACCGAGCGTCCCTGGTGGTGGACACTCGCAACGCGCTCAAAGCGTACCGCGGCTCGAGGAAATCAATCGTCACGCTCTGAGAGGTTGCCATGGGTATCGCTCTCGTCACCGGCGGCGCGGGGTTCATCGGCTCCCATCTCGTGGACGCCTTGCTGGAGAGGGGTGTCGACGTACGCGTGCTCGACAACCTCTCCACGGGCTCACTGCGTAATCTCCAGGCCGGCCCCGAGCGGGGGCCGATGGCGGGGCGGCCCGGGCGCCGGATCGAGCTCGTCATCGGCGACGTGCGAGACGACCGGCTGGTGCGCAAGGCCATGCGGGGGGTCGACTGCGTCTATCACCTCGCCGGGCTGCCGCCGGGCACGATGGCGAACCGGGCCACCGAGATCCACACCGTGAATGTCCAGGCCACCCTCAACGTTCTCGAGGGCGCGGCCACCGAAGGCGTGCGGCGAGTGGTGTTCGCGTCCTGCGCTTCCGTGTACGGAACCGCCAACGGCGCGGTGAGATATATTGCCGCGCCTACCACCTATCCCGGCATCTGGAGACCGTGCTCCTCCGGTACTTCAACGTCTATGGACCTCGCCAGAGCGGCGTGCTCCACGGGTCCATCGTCCCTGCCCTCATCGAGACACTGCGTCGTGGGCGCCGTCCGGCGCTCGCGGGTGACGGTCGTGGGGGCCAGGACTTCGTCTACGTGGACGACGCGGTGGCCGCCACCATGGCCGCCGGAGGCGCCGCCGACGCGAGCGGCCGGGCCATCAACGTGGGCTCGGGCCAGCTGACGTCCCCGCTGGAGATCCTGGGTATCCTCAACCGGCTCCTACGTACCGACGTCGTCCCGCGCCTGACCCGGCCGCGGGCGGAGCAGCCACCGGCGGCACGGGCCGATCGGGGCCTGGCCGCAGCGCTTCTCGGGTGGGCCCCGCGCGTGTCGATCGTGACCGGGCTCGCGCACGCCGTCCGGTTCTTCTCGGAGGCGGATCAGCAGGATGAGCCGCTGCTCGCCGAGGTCGGGTCTCATGAAGAACGCGCTGACGTTTGACGTCGAGGAGTATTTCCACGCGGAAGCTTTTGCCCGCGTGCTCCGCCCCGAGGATTGGCCCACGCTGGAGAGCCGGGTGGTGGCCACCACGGGCCGGATCCTCGACATCCTGGACCGCGAGCGCGTGCGGGCGACCTTCTTCGTGCTGGGCTGGGTAGCGGAGCGGTACCCGGCCATGGTGCGAGAGATCGCCTCGCTGGGACACGAGATCGGGTGCCACGGCTACGGACACCGGATGATCCAGCATCTCACCCGCCCGGAGTTCGAGCGGGACGTCACGCGCGCGAAGAGCACCCTCGAGGACGTCACCGGACACGCGGTCCTCGGCTATCGGGCTCCCACCTTCTCGATCATGCGTGAAACCCTATGGAGCCTCGAAGTGCTATGCGAGGCAGGCTTCCGGTACGACTCGAGCATCTTCCCCATTGTCCACGACCGTTACGGCATCCCCGACGCCCCGCGTTTTCCACACCGGCTCAAGGGGCCCAACGGCTGCGAGATCGTCGAGTTCCCCATGTCCACGGTCACGCTGCTCGGGCGGCGGGTGCCGGTGGCCGGCGGCGGCTACTTTCGGCTCATGCCGTATTCCCTCACCCACCGCGCCCTCCGGCGAATCAACCGGCGAGAGCGGCAACCGGCCATGGTCTACCTCCATCCCTGGGAGCTGGACCCCGATCAGCCCCGGCTGCCGGTGGGCCCGATGACCCGCTTCCGTCATCTCGTCAATGTCGGCAAGACGGAGGGGCGGCTGGTCCGGCTCCTCGGTGACTTCGCCTTCGCTCCCGCCGCCGAGGTCCTCGCGCGGACCGGGCTCCTGGCCGTCGGGAACCCCAAATGAAGCTGGCGGCGGTGGTGGGCGCTCGGCCGAATTTCGTCAAGATCGCCCCCATCCTCGCGGAGTTGCGCCAGTACCCCGAGGCCGAGGTCACCCTGATCCACACCGGTCAGCACTACGACCTCCAGATGTCGGAGAGCTTCTTCGCGAACCTCGAGATCCCCGCTCCCGACGTCAACCTGGAAGCGCGCGCCGACACCGCCATCGGGCAGACCGCCGAGATCATGCGGCGGCTGGAGCCCGTGCTCGTCGAGCGCCGACCGGACTGGGTGGTGGTGGTGGGAGACGTCAACTCGACGGTCGCCGCCGCGATCACCACGGTGAAGCTCGGGATGTCGCTCGCGCACGTGGAGGCGGGGCTCCGCAGCGGGGATCGCACCATGCCCGAGGAGATCAACCGCATCCTCACCGACTCGATCTCCGACATTCTCTTCACCACCGAGCCGGTCGCCGAGGAGAATCTCGCGCGCGAGGGCGTGGATCCCGCCCGGGTGCACTTCGTGGGCAACGTGATGATCGACACGCTGTTCCGGTATCGGGAGCGCGCGCGCGAATCCACCATCCTCCNNNGTGGACAGTCCCCAGGCGCTCGGCCGCATGATGGAGGCGATCGCACGGATCCAGGCGGAGATCCCGGTGGTGTTCCCGGTGCATCCTCGCACGCGGACGCGTATCGCCAGCCTGGACGGCCGGCTCGCGGCCCTCCGCGGGCTGCGGCTGATCGAGCCGCAGCCCTATCTTGATTTCGTCCAGCTCATGGCGGGCGCCCGCTGCGTCCTCACCGACTCCGGCGGCATCCAGGAGGAGACCACCGCCTTGCGGGTACCCTGTCTCACCCTCCGCGAGACCACGGAGCGGCCCATCACCGTCACCCGAGGCACCAACCGCATCGTGGGGGTAGACCCGGACGCCATCTTCAGAGCCTGGCGGGAAGTCGCGACGGGCCGATGGCCGGCCGGCGAGCTTCCCGAGCTCTGGGATGGCAAGGCGGCCGAGCGCATCGTACGCGTGCTCCTTCAGGGGGCGGCGCGCTGACCCGCGGGCGCACTCTCATGGAGATCCGCGAGCTGGGAAGTGACACCGCCGACTGGGACGCCTTTGTCCGCGGCAGCCGCAGCGGGAGCCCCTTCCATCTGGTGGCTTGGAAGCGCGCGGTGGAGACCGCCTTCGGCCACCGGCCCCACTACCTGATGGCGGTCCGGGGCGGGGGCGTCGAGGGTGTGCTCCCGCTGTTCGAGGTGCGCGGGCTTCTGCTCGCCGAGGCCACCACGCTGGCACGCCGGCTCGGCGCCCGCTACGTGGAGCTGCGACATCGGCCCGGTCAGGAGATGGACCTACCCACGAAGTCGCTCTATGTGAGGTTCAGCCGTTCCATCTCGGCGTCGGAGGCGGAAAATCTCGAGGCCATCCCCCGGAAGCAGCGTCGAATGACACGGCAGGGAGCGAAGTTCGGGCTCCGAGCCGAAGTGGGGATGCAGCATCTCGACGCCTTCTACGAGGTCTACGCGGCGAGCGTGCACAACCTCGGCTCGCCGGTCTTCCCGCGCCGGCTCTTCGACGCCCTCGCCGCGGAGTTCGGCAAGGAGTGCGAGCTGCTGACGGTGTGGCGCAACGACCAGATGATCTCCGGCGTGCTGACCCTGCTCTACGAGGACCAGGCGCTGCCCTACTACGGGGGTGCGCTGCGCGAGGGGCTTCAGTACGCGGTCAACGACTTCATGTACTGGTCGCTCATGTGCCACGTCGCCGCCGCCGGCTACCGGGTCTTCGACTTCGGCCGGAGCCGCGAGGGTACCGGCGCCTACAATTTCAAGCGGCACTGGGGCTTCGAACCGCAACCGCTGCCCTATCAGTACGCCCTTCTCGAGGGCGCGAAGATGCCGAATCTGAGCCCGTCTAACCCGAAGATGCGGCTTGCCGTCGAGACCTGGAAGCGCCTGCCGCTCGGGGTGACCAAGCTCGCGGGACCATTGCTCACGCGGTACTTGCCCTGAGGTCTGTGGCACGGAACGTGCAGTAATTGCTCTGCAGCCGTCGATGGATACGGAATCCCCCCCGCGTGGGGGGGGCCGAGATAGGGATACCAGCAAAAAATGAAGATTCTCATGCTCGGCCGCTCGTTGCCGCTCACGCGGCGGGGTGGTAAGGCCACCCGCGAGCAGCGATTCGCGCGTCATCTGGCACGAAGCCATCGCTTGACTCTGGCCTTCGTGACCGACGATCCGAACCCGGTGGGGGCGGTGTCCGCGCTTCGCGAGGAGTTCGGGGATCTCGAGTTCGCGGTGGTGCCGCGCGGCTGGAAGACGCTCGCCAGCGCAGTAAGCCTGGCCACCGGCGACTCCTGCACCCTCGCCTACGCCCGTTCCAGCGCGCTCGCCACGCGGTTGCGCGACCGGGTCCGGTCCGAATCGTACGACCTCATCTACGTCTCCTCGTCGAGCATGATCCAGTACGCCCTGGAAGCCGACCCCGCGGTGCCCGTGGTGATGGACCTGGGCGACGTGGACTCCCGCTGGTGGTCCCGGCAGGCGCGGGAGCGTTCGTTTCCGGGGGCGAACTTCTACCGGACCGAGGCGGCGCGGCTACGCCTCGCCGAGGAGGCCATCGCCCGGCGGGCCTCCCTCTGCATCGTGTCCAGCCCGCATGCCGCCCGCGCGGTGGAGCTGGGCGACGGCCCCGCGCCGGTGATCATCCGCAACGGGGTGGACGTGGACTACTTCATCCCCGCCCTGCGCCTGCCCGCGGCGCCCGCGGTGCTGTTCCTGAGCCCGCTCGAGTCGGATCGTCCCTCGTGGTCGGCGGCGAGCTCGCGCCATCCGCCGAAGGGCTCGCGCGGATGGAGGGCGTGGAGGTCGCGAGCGCCATCGGCGACATCCGTCCGTTTCTCCACCGGGCCACCCTCGGGGTGGCGCCCCTCGCGGCGGACGGTGAGCTGCAGATGGGCATCCTGGAGGCGATGTGCTCGGGGCTGCCGGTGATCAGCACCACCGAAGCCACCGATGGCCTCGGGGTCCGGGCGGGCCGCGACCTTCTGGTGGAGGACGCACCCGCCGGTTACGCCGCGCGGGTGACGGAGCTCCTCGCCAGCGCGTCCCTGCGCGCCGAGCTGGGCGGCCAGGGGGCGGCGTTCGTGCGGGCCAACTATTCCTGGGACGTGGTCGTCGGACAGCTGGCGCAGACGCTCGACTCGGCGGTACCGGGGGCCGGGCTTCGCGGCAACGGGGGCGTCGTCTCGCGGGTGGCGCGCGCGGACTTTGCCTGAGCCGATGCGCATCTTGATGCTGGCCCACCGCATCCCGTACCCCCCGCACACGGGAGACAAGGTCCGGGCCTATCAGGTCGCTCGGCATCTGGCCCGGTCTCACGAGCTGACGCTCGGCTTCGTCATCGACGACGCGGCGGACCGGTCGGGCCTCGACGCGCTGGGCCGGGAGATTCCCGATCTGGAGTGGGGCGGCTTGTGGAAGCCGGCGGCTCTCGCCCGCGGGTTGCTCGGGCTCGGCATGGGCCGCTCGCTCAGCATCGCCTACTTTCGATCCGGACGGCTCGTCCGCCGCGTCTCACGCCGCCTCCGGGGCGGCGGATACGACGCGATCTACGTGTCCTCCTCGCCAATGGTGGACTACGTCCGCGGGACGCGCCTCCCCGTCATCATGGACTTCGTCGACGTGGATTCCGACAAGTGGACCCAGTACGCGGCCAAGCAGCGACCGCCGCGCTCCTGGGCCTATCGTCTCGAGGGGCGGCGGCTCCGCACCTTCGAGGGAGAGGCCGTCCGCTGGGGTGACCGCTGTATCCTCGCCACCGGCGCCGAGGAGAGCCTGCTCCGGAGCTTCGCGCCCTGGGCCCGCACCGCGGTGGTCCCCAACGGGGTGGACCTGCCCGGCTACGAGCCGCCCGCGGAGGTGCCCACCGTGATTTTCACGGGCGCCATGGACTATCTCCCGAACGTGGACGCAGTGGAGCACTTTTGCGCGGACATTTTCCCGGCGGTGGCGCGCGCCCCCGGCGTCACCGTCACCGGCGCCGTGCCGGACGTGCGCCCCTACTACCGGCAGTCGGCGGTGTGCGTGGCCCCCCTTCGCATCGCGCGGGGCATCCAGAACAAGGTCCTCCAGTCCATGGCCCTGGGTGTGCCGGTGGTGGCGACGAGCGCGGCGGCGCGCGGGCTTGAGGCGCGACGTGACGAGCACTTCCTCGTCGAAGACGACCCCGCACGCTTTGCCCAGGCCGTGATCGGTCTGCTCCGGGAGAGCGACGCACGGTGCCGTCTGGCCGAGCGCGCGCGCGCCTTCGTCGAGAGGCACCATTCCTGGCCCCTCCTCCTCGCCCGAATCGAGGCCCTCGTTGTCGACGCCGCCGCTCGCCGCGGCTCCGGATCGCCGGCTCAGCCGGCTACCAATGGTCTCGCCGGCATGGAGTTGCCGCGGCCATGAGCCTCCGGATCCGCCGGCTAGAGTCCGAGGGGGAGTTCCATGCCCTCGCGGACGCCTGGACCGACCTCGCGGCGCGGAGCGGCCAGACCTCCCCCTTTCTCAGCCATGACTGGTTCGATTGCTGCTGGTCCGCCGTCGGGCCCGCACGGCGGCCCGAGGTGCTGGTGGTCGAGGACGGCGGTCACCTGGTGGCCGTCGTGCCCCTGATGCGGTGGAAGGAGCGGCGGCGCGGCATGCCCGTACGGCGACTGGCCCTCCTCGAGTGTCCCGACACGCCTTTCATCGACGTGCTCGTCGGGGGCCCCGGACGACCGGTCGCGGCCGCCCTGATCGAGCACTTCGGCGCTCGCCAAGATTGGGATGTCGTTAGCCTGCAGAAGCTGCCGGCCGCCTCGCCGGTCCTCAAGGAGCTTGAGGCCACCCTGACGGGTCGACTGCCGTGGCGCCGGGCGGAGGCCTCGGTCTCTCCCTACCTGGCGATCGCCGGAGGCTGGGAGACCTTCTGGAAGGGCACCTCGCAGCGGTTCAAGAAGACCTGCCGCAATATCCAGAACCGGCTCGAGCGCGCCGGGCGGGTGACCATCGAGGAGCATACGCAGGTCGACGCCGAGGGGCCGCTCTTTGCCGAGCTGGTGGACCTGAGTCGCCGGAGCTGGAAGGGCGACCGCGGCGTGGCCATCGCGACCATGCCGAACATGCACGACTTCTTCGCCGCGCTCACCCGGCGGGCCTCGGAGCGTGGATGGCTGTCGCTGTGGACGCTCCGCGTCGACGGGCGGCTCGTGGCCATGGAGTACCAGCTCCGCCACGACGGGCGCGTCAACGCGCTACGCGCCGACTTCGATCCGGCGCTCCGCGAGGTCTCCCCGGGCAGCGCGCTCACCTTCGCGATCGCCCGCGCGCTCTTCGAGCGCGGCGGCGTGCACGAATACGACATGGGCCCGGGGGTCAACGAGTACAAGGTGCGGTGGGCCACCGACAACCACGAGGCGGCGCACCTCATGGTGTATCGCCCCACCGCCTACGGTCGGCTGCTTCACCTCCTCGACACGCGGGTACGCCCCGCCGTCCGTCGCGTCCGGGAGCGGCTGGGATGAGTCTCCTCGGCGGCATCGTCCACCGCGACCGCGACCGGCCGGTCGCCGCCGGGCTTCTCCAGGCGATGGCCACCCGGGTGCCCGGGGCGGGGACACCGTTCACCCTCACCTCGGGCAATGTCGGGTTCTTCACCGGCGCAAGCGGTAAGGCCCCCAAGCGCTACGAGGCCGCCATCGCCGCCGCCGACCTCGACCTGGTCAATCTCCCGGAGCTGCGAGCCCTGACCGGTCTCACCGGGGGCTGCGAGGTGCTCGCGCGGTTGTACGAACTGGAGGGCTGGCAGGGGGCGCTGCGACACCTCCGCGGCGCCTTCGCGGTCGCCCTCTGGGATCCGCGGCTGGACACCTTGTGGCTCGGCGTGGATCACTTCGGGATCAAGCAGGTTTACTACGCGTCGACGCCCCACGGGCTCGCCTTCGCCTCGCGGCCCAGCGCCCTCCTCGCGGTACCCGGCGTGGGGAACGGCGTGGACCAGCAGGTCGTCTACGACTACCTCAACCTCCGCGCGGTGTCCGCACCCGCTTCGGTCTGGAAGGGGGTGCGGCGGCTTCCGCCCGGACAGGTCCTGACCGTCCGGCGCGGCTCCCTCACCGAGGAACCCTACTGGGATCTTGAGTATCCCGAGCGCCGGATCGGCCTCCGCGAGGCGATAGCGGCCACCAGCCGGCACGTGGAGGAGGCGGTGGCGGCGGCGCTCGGCAGTGGTCCCACGAAGGAGACGGGCGCCTTCCTGTCCGGTGGCACCGACAGCAGTGCCGTGCTCGGGCACATGTCGCGGCTCACCGGGGAGCGGGTCCCCGCGTTTTCCATCGGCTTCCAGGAGGAGCGCTTCGACGAGCTGCACTACGCGGACGTGGCCGCCCGCCACTTCAACGCCAGCCACGAGAAACACATCGTGACTCCCGACGAAGCCCTCGCGGCGCTGCCCGCCCTTGTCGAGGCTTACGACGAGCCCTTTGGCAACAACTCCGCCATCGGCACCTACCTCTGCGCGCGGCTCGCCCGGAGCTGCGGCGTGCGCCGGCTCCTCGCCGGTGATGGCGGGGACGAGATCTTCGGAGGCAACGAGCGCTACACGAGCGACCGCGTCTTCGCGCGCTACCACCGGCTGCCCGCCCCCGTCCGACGCGGCCTTATCGAGCCCGTTCTCCGCGCCCTGCCCCGGGGAGGCGCCGGCCTGGTGGGGAAGGCGCAGCGCTATGTGCGGCGCGCCAGCCTGCCCACCGCGCGGCGGCTCTACTCCTACGACTTCTATCTCGCCGGCGAGGGCCGCGATCTCCTGCACCCCGACTTCCTCGCGGGCTGCGACCTCGATGGTCCCTGGCGCACCGTGGAGCGCCATTTCGACAAGGCTCGGGCCACGAGCGAGCTGAACCGCGCGATGTACATGGACATCAAGCTCACCCTGGGCGACAACGACCTCGTCAAGGTGACCCGCACCGCCGAGCTCGCCGGAGTGGGGGTGCGTTTCCCGCTGCTCGACCGCCCGCTGGTCGAGTTCACCGCCACGCTCCCGGCCGACTTCAAGGTACGAGGGCTGCAAAAACGCTACCTCTTCAAACGCGCCTTCCGCTCACTCCTGCCCGCCGAGATCCTTGCCAAGCGGAAGCACGGCTTCGGGATCCCCACCAGCGACTGGCTGCGCGGAAACCACCGCTTCCGCGAGCTCGCCCGCGAGAGCCTGCTCTCGCCCTGGGCGCGCGGGCTCGGCTACTTCCGGCCGGGCGCGCTGGAGCGGCTGTTCGCGCTGCACGAGTCGGATTCGACGCCGTACTACGGGGACCTGTTGTGGACGGTCCTGATGCTGCACCTGTGGCACCGGCGCCACGTCCAGGGGATTGCGGCGTGACCCCCACCCGGCGCCTCTCCTTGGTGCGGCTGGTGGCGGGCGGCCTCCATCACTCGGGGCTCCTGTCACCGCTGGCTCGAGCGGTGGGTTATGCGCGACGCGCGCCCGCCTTCCCGATCCTCACCTTCCACCGGGTCAACGACGACGGCGATCCCTTCTTCAGCGCCCTACCGACCGGGGTCTTCGAGCAGCACATGCGCCACGTGGCCCGGAACTACCGCGTCCTTCCCCTCGAGGATCTCGTCGAGCGCTTGCAGCGTGGGGGGCTACCTCGCAACGCACTGGCGATCACGTTTGACGACGGTTACCGCGACAACCTCACGCACGCCGCGCCCATCCTGTCGCGACTGGGGCTTCCCGCCACCATCTTCCCGACCGGCTCGCCCACGCCCTCAAGAAGAGCCCGGTGGACGCGGTGCGCACCCCCTGGGGGGACGAGCTCGACCTCGCCGGCGTCCCCGCGCGCCTGCGCGCCATGACCCGGACGCTCGACCACTTCAAGCGCGTCCCGGACGAGGAGCGGCACCGCGCGCTGGAGGCGCTCCTCGCCGCGCTCGGCGTCACCGATCAGCGGAGCTTCAAGAACCTGATGCTCTCGTGGGACGACGTGCACGCCCTCCGGGGCCTCGGCTTCACGGTCGGCGCCCACACCGTCAACCACCCGATCCTGTCCCGCGTGACGCCCCAGCGCGCCTGGACGGAGATCCTCGGCTCGCGGACCATGATCGAGTCGGCGTGCGGGGCCGCTCCCCGCGCCTTCGCGTATCCCAATGGGGGACCCGAGGACTACACCGAGACGGTCAAGCGGCTGGTGCGGGAGGCGGGCTTCACCTGCGCCGTGACCACCCGCTTCGGCGTCAACACCCCGAACACGGATCCCTGGGAGCTGCGCCGCGGCGGCCCGTGGGAGCATCACCTTCCCACCTTCGCGCTCAAACTCGCATGGTACCGGCTGGCGCCGCGCCCATAGGACACGGAGACCCCCATGTGCGGAATCGTCGGATATGTCGGAGAGCGGAACGCCACCGAGGTCATCATGGACGGCCTCCGGCGCCTCGAGTACCGGGGCTATGATTCCGCCGGCCTCGCCGTCCTCGACGGCGCGAGCCTCGTGATCCGGCGGAGCCCCGGCAAGATCGCCAACCTCGAGGCGCGCCTCGAGCGCGAGCCCGTCAGCGGATCCACCGGGCTGGGCCACACGCGCTGGGCCACTCACGGTCGGCCCTCGGAGGGAAATTCGCATCCCCACGCCGACTGCACGGGCGGGCTGGTCGTCGTCCACAACGGGATCATCGAGAACTACGCCGAGATCAAGGAGCGGCTCCTGGCCGAGGGGCATCGCTTCCGCTCCGAGACGGACACCGAGGTCATCGCGCACCTCCTCGAGGCGCGGCTGCGCTCGGGAGGCGACCTGCGCGACGCCTGCCGTGCCGCGCTGACCGAGCTGCGCGGGGCGTACGCCGTCGCCGTGCTCTCGAGCGCGTATCCCCACGAGGTGGTGGCGGCCAAGCTCGGTGCGGGCAGCGTGGTGGTGGGGTTGGGCCGCGGCGAGACGTTCCTGGCCTCCGACATCCCCGCGATCCTCCCCTGTACTCGGGAGATGGTGATCCTCGAGGACGGCGAGGTGGTGCGCATGACTCGCGAGGGAGCCGAGCTCATGACCCTCGACGGCCGCCGCGTCGAGCGGGCCCCCTCGCCGATCGATTGGGACACGACCATGGCGCAGAAGGGCGGGTATCGTCACTTCATGCTCAAGGAGATTTACGAGCAGCCGCGCGCGGTGGCCGACACCTTGCGTGGACGCCTCCTGGTGGACGGGGCGACGGTGTCCCTGCCCGAGGCCCACCTCGACGCCGGCCTCGCCAATCGTCTCGAGCGCGTCGTCATCGTCGCCTGCGGGACCTCGTACCACGCCGCCCTGGTGGGGCGTTCAATGGTCGAGCGGCTCGCCGGACTCCCCGCCGAGGTAGACATTGTTTCCGAGTTTCGCTACCGAGATCTCATCCTCGACCACCGCACCCTCGTCGTCGCCATCTCCCAATCCGGCGAAACCGCGGACACCCTCGGCGCGGTCAAGGCCGCGCGCGCCCGGCAGGCCCCCGTGCTCGCCGTTACCAACGTGGTGGGGTCGGCGATCGCGCGCGAGGCGAACGGGGTCGTCTATACCCACGCCGGCCCCGAGATCGGGGCAAGCGCGCGGAGGAGATCCTGGAGGCTCCGCGATTCATCGAGGCGGCGCTGGCGGTGGACCCCGAGGTCGCCGCGCTGGCCCGCGACTTCGCCCGGTATCCCAACTTCCTCTACCTCGGGCGCGGGCTGCACTTTCCCCTTGCCCTCGAGGGGGCGTTGAAGCTCAAGGAGATCTCCTACATCCACGCCGAGGGCTACGCCGCCGGCGAGATGAAGCATGGGCCCATCGCCCTCATCGACGAGAACATGCCGGTGGTCGCCCTGGTGCCCCGGGACGCCACCTACGAGCGCATGATGGGCAACCTCCAGGAGGTGTGCGCGCGCGAGGGGCGGGTGATCGCCATTTGCCATCCCGGCGATCACGAGGCCGGCCGAATCGCCTATGCCACGGTCACCGTGCCGGCGGCGCCCGACCTCATTGCCCCCCTGGTCTCGGCGGTGCCACTCCAGCTCTTCGCCTACCACGTGGCCGCCTTCCGTGGCCTGGACGTGGATCAGCCGCGCAACCTTGCCAAGAGCGTCACGGTGGAATGACGGCGGCCGAGGCCAGAAGACCCATGCACCCCATCCGAGAACTGCTGCAGTACTCGTACTTGATCCTGAGCTTCGCGCGCCGGGACATCCGAGCGCGGTACAAACAAACCGCGCTCGGCGCGGCGTGGGCGATCGTGCAACCCCTGTCCCTGATGGTGATCTTCACGCTCGTCTTCGACAAGTTCGCCCGAATCTCGACCGACGGCACGCCCTATCCGCTGTTTTCCTACAGCGTGCTCATCTTCTGGAGCTTCTTCGCCTCCGCGATGACCCAGGGCACCCTGGCCATGACCTCCAACGCGAATCTTGTCCGCAAGATCTACTTTCCCCGCGAGACCTTGCTCATTGCCGTCCTGCTGTCCTCGGGTCTCGATCTCGTCGTCGCGTTCGGCATGCTGCTCGCTCTCATGACCATTTATGGCGTTGCCGCCACGTGGACGATGCTTTGGGTGCTGCCGCTTCTGGGCATCCAGGTCCTCTTCGTCTTCGCCCTCGTCTGCCTCACCTCGGCGGTGCACGTCTACTTCCGCGATATTGGACATGGCCTCTCGCTGGGCCTCCAGCTCTGGATGTTCGCGACCCCGGTGGCCTATCCATTGAGCGTCGTTCCCGAGAGCATCCGGCCCCTCTATCTGCTGAACCCCATGGTCCCCATCATCGACGGCTACCGGCGGGCGCTGCTCTACCACCAGACCCCCGACCTTCCCCGCCTTGGGCTCACCCTGGTCTTCGTGGTGGCGCTCCTGGGAACGACCTACTTTGTCTTCAAACGGGCCGAGAGGACCTTCGCCGATGTCATCTAGAGGCGGTGGGCGGAGCGGGCCCTCTCGTCCCTTCGGGAAGCGATCGGCCGGGTCCGGCGCCGGGGCCAGTCACCCGACGGCACCTCCCCCGACTACTTCTGGGCCCTTCGCGACGTGAACTTTCAGGTCCAGCGCGGGGAATCGGTGGGCCTCATCGGCTCCAACGGAGCGGGGAAGAGCACCACCCTGAAGATACTGTCCCGCGTCACCGTCCCCACGCGGGGCGCCTTTTCGGCCTTGGGAAAGATCGGCGCCCTCATCGAGGTGGGCGCGGGCTTTCACCCCGACCTCACCGGTCGGGAGAACGTCTTCCTCAACGGGGCGATCATGGGAATGACCCGGAACGAGCTGGAGCAGAAGTTCGACAGGATCGTGTCCTTCGCGGAGATCGACCGCTTCATCGATACTCCCATCAAATACTACTCGTCGGGTATGGCGGTTCGGCTCGGCTTCGCGGTGGCGGCTCATATCAACCCGGACATCTTGCTGGTGGACGAGGTCCTCGCGGTGGGCGACACTGCCTTCCAGGCGAAGTGCCTCAACAAGCTGGGCGAGCTCCGGGAACAGGCGAAGACGATCATTCTCGTCTCGCACAACATGACGAATATCGTCCAGCACTGCAGTCGCGTGCTGTGGATGGACCGCGGCACCGTCCGGGCCGCGGGCGAACCGGAAGCCATCGTGGAGGAATACCTCCAGGCGGTACAGCCCCAGACGGCGAGCGCGGGCGGGGGCTCGGTGATCGACGAGGACGCGCCGGTGCGCATCGTCTCGGTGGTGGTCCGGGATCATCGGGGGCAGATCGGCGAGCCGCTCACCTACGGCGCCGCCGCCACCATCGAGCTGGAGTACGAGGTCACGGGGCCGGTGTCCGACCCGGTGCTCGGGATCAGCTTCGAGAACGCCTACGGGCAGCCGCTGGGAGGACTTACCTCGCGGCTGGCCGGAATGAAGCTCGATGTCTCCCAACCCCGCTCGAGCGTGCGGCTGGTGCTGGACCCGGTGATCTTGACGCGCGGTTTGTACAAGGTCGGGGTGTCCATCCAGGATGAGAAACTCCAGCGCTTCTTCGATGTGAGATCCCGCGCGACGAGCTTCACAGTGGACGGACCGAGCCTCGCCTCCCGCGAGGTATCCGGTCACGTCGTCTACCCTCACCGGTGGCAGCAGGACGGGGCGCGTCCGGAATGAGCAGCGGCGATCCTCGGGTTTCCGTTCTCATCCCCACCTATCGGCGGGCCACGCACCTCGCCTTGGCCATCGACAGCGCGCTCGCGCAAACCTGTCAGGACCTCGAGATCATCGTGGTGGAGGACGGATCCCACATCGCCGCCGAGGTGGTCGGGAAGTACGGGAGGCGTGTCCGCTACGAGTGGCAACCGAACGGCGGGGTGGCGGCCGCTCGCAATACCGCGGCGCGAATCTCCCGCGGCGAATGGCTCGCGTTCCTGGACGACGATGACGTCTGGTTCCCCGAGAAGCTCGAGCGGCAGCTGGCGCTGGCCGAGTGCTTCCCCTCATTGGGGCTCGTGTACACGCACTACCTGGACGTCGAGGAAGCGGCCCGGCTCAAGCGCCGCTCGGTGCCGACCAGCGAGGAGCGGTCGGGCTGGGTGACGGCCGCGCTGTTTCTTCGCTTCTTCGGCCTCCCGAGCACGGTGATGGTCCGGCGGGCCGACTTCGAGCGCGTGGGCGGATTCGACGCTTCGCTGCGTTTCTGCGAGGACTACGATCTCTGGCTCCGGCTCTCGCGAATGTGTCCATTCGGCTATCTCGCCGAGCCCCTGGTGGGCTATCGTCGGCAGTCGGGTAGCCTGAGCGACAACGACCTGGCGGTCGACTCGGGGTCCCTCACCGTCCTGGAGCGCTTTCTTTCCTACACGCCGGCCTTGTGGGACGAATGCGGTCCTCGGCAGGTGCGAAGGCGCCTGGCCGCCATCCACTTCCGTTGCGGCCAAATGCTGTTCTGGAACGACAACCTCCTCTCGGCCCGGCGGCATTTCCTCGAGGCCTGGCGACTGGAGCCCCGCGAACTGCGGCGTCTCGCCCTGGCGCTGGGTACGACGTTGCCCGTCGGGATGGTGGCGAGGCTGCGTGCGCTCAAGCACCGACTGCGCCCGGGCGGGCTGGTCGCCGCTCACACCCTGGATGCGTCGTGACGGTCGTCGTTCGGTTCGACGGGCGCGGTGGCATGGGTAGGACCCGTCGCCGGCGCGGCGTCAAGGGCGGCTGAGGTCGCGCCATGGCGGGCCTGGTCGGCATCTTTCGCCCACGGGGGCTCACCGTCGACGATCGGGGAGCGGTGGAACGGCTCTCCCGAGGTCTCGACTACTCGGGTGTCTCACGAGTGGACACCTGGAGTGACTCCACCCTCTGTCTGGCGCGCGTTCAGCACCCGCACCAGACGCCGACACCGGTCCTTACCCGACCGGACCTCGACGCCACCGTGCTATTCGATGGCTATCTCCTCGGCGAATCACGCGCGGGAGCGGAGCATGCGAGCGGCGCCGCGCAGTGCCTCGACCTCTATGCCGAGAGGGGCCTGGCGGGCTGGGCTGACCTCAACGGACAGTTCAACATCGTGGTCTCGGAGGGCCGGACGCGCTCCCTCCTCCTCGCCAACGATCGCTTCGCGGCTCGCCCGCTCTACTATCACGTCACCGGGGACCGGCTGGTGTGGAGCACTCAGGTCCGCGGATTGCTGGTTCGGGACGTTCCTCGCCGCCTCTCCGAATCCGGCATGCACCAGCTGTTCGTGTTCCAGACCATCCTGGATGAGGAGACTCTCCTCGAGGACGTCCGGACTCTGCCTCCCGCGGGAGTCCTCACCTATCGTGATGGGAGCGCCCGCCTCACGCGCTACTGGGCGTTCACCTATCGAGAGGGCGCAATCCGTCCGGAGGGTCACTACGCCGAGGAGCTTGCCGAGGCCCTCCGAGGCGCCGTCGGGCGGAGCCTCCACACCGCCACGCGGGCGGGACTCTTGCTGAGCGGCGGTCTCGACTCGCGCGAGGTGTCCATCGCCCGGCGGCTGGCCGCGACGCGAGACCTCCCCTTCACGTTTCTCCGCCGCCACTCCGAGTACTACACGGATCTCGTGGACATCGGCGTTGCGCTCGGTGATGGAGCGGCCCGGTTCGACAATGCCCACTTCGCGAAGCTCCGGGAGGCCCTCGGGACGCGCTTCGACGGCCTGGTCACCGGCTACGGGTTCGATTTGCTGCTCAAGGGGTCCGCGCTCCCGAAGCGCCGTCGACGGCTGCGTGGGTGGCCGCTCAACCGCCATCTCCTGATGGACCTGGGCCGCACGCCGTCCCCGGACCGTCTCACCGACGTGGTGCTCGCGACGCAATCCGACTGCCTGTGGCACCATCCGGTGCTGCGGCGGCTCTTCAGGCCGAAGGAGTTCGTTCGGCTGGAGGAGAACGTCCGGACGGTGCTCGGCGGCATCCTTCGTCGGGCCGCCGTTCACGCGCCGGACCCGGTGCGGCAGTGCGAGTTCGTCCGGATGGACATGCTGGCGACACGCTTCAACGCCTTCCTCAACGTGCTCAGCATTCGGCACTTCTATCGGGACTACGCGGTCGCGCTGGACAACGCGCTTCTCGACCAGCATCTGAGTCTCCCGCCTCAGCTGCGTCTGGATGCGAGAGTCTACAAGCGCGCGCTGGGGCTTTTGGATCCTTCCATCTTGTCGGTGGCCGACGCCAATACCGGGCTCCGTCCCGGGACCCACTACCTGGTGGAGCATCTGCACGTGCGGGTGCGCCACGCGATGGGCCG
>WNFK01187098.1_pt1 | contig 23459 bp, 17 predicted proteins | sample 5400281 | NCBI WGS metagenome assembly WNFK01 (sample SAMN13153350, study PRJNA577476) | soil metagenome | isolation source: 20 cm soil on Douglas fir-dominated hillslope | place: USA:California | collected 2013-09-17
GGAGCCGCATCGCCGGATGGAGGTCGGAGACGAGGACGAAGCCGCCGGCGCGACAGATCCGCGACGTCTCGGCGAAGGCGCTCGCCAGATCGGCGACGTGCTCGAGCACGAGACAGCAGGTGACCCGATCCATCGAGCCCGACGCGAACGGCAATCCCGTCGTCAGATCGTGTTGCACGAAGCGTACGGCGCCCGCTCCGGGCTTCGCCCGCGCCTTCGCCAGCATGCCCGGGGAAAAATCGAGGCCGAAGACCCGCGCACCGGCCGCCGCCATCGCGAGCGCGTGCCGCCCGGTGCCGCAGCCGACGTCGGCCACCGCCAGGCCCCGGACGTCGCCGAGAAGCCGCGTGATCCACGCCGTCTCGAGCGCAATCAGGGGATTGTCCTCGGCGTCGTAGATCTGCGACCAGAGGTCGTACCCTTCGCGCGTCGGCACGTCCAGCGGCTCGCTCACGCTCTGTCGCTCGTCGAGGGATCTAGCCACTGTAATTCGCGACGACGCGGCAGACCTTTCCGGTCGAGTCCAGCTCCATGTACTCGCCCGTCTTCGATCCCTTCTGGTTGACGTAGTAGACAACGACGCTGTTGAGCCCCCACATGACGTCCAGAAGATCGAATCGCAGCTGGGGATAGGCTTTGAGCCCGAGCGCGAAATAGGAGCGCAGCGCGTCCCTTCCCGAGACGGCGCCGGACGGATTCCCGAGGAGCCGGACGGCCACGGGCGAGACCAGCACCACGCCCTCGGCGTAGTGAGCCATGATGGCGTCGAGATCGTGGGCGTTCCAAGCCTCGACCCAGTGGCGGGCCAGCTCTCGCACCTGCTTTTCCTCGAGCATGCGCGTCCTCTCCGGCGCTCCGTCGATTCGCGCCCGCCGGCGCGGCGGTCTCCGCAGTATGGGCTCGCCTCCTGACCGGCGCAACGCGTCAGGGCCGCGCCGCCCGAATTTCGGGGCCGGGGAACCCGTGCCGGGCGGTATGGTCTAACTGGATGACGGAGCGGACCGGCGATGACGCTCAGCTGGTGGATCGGCTCCGGCGGGGCGACCCTCGAGCGTTCGAGGAGCTGGTGATCGCCCACCAGCACCGCGTCTTCGGCGTCGCGCTCCGGATGCTCGGCAGCCGGGCCGAGGCTGAGGAGGCGGCCCAGGAGGTGTTTCTGCGGGCGCACCGGGCCATCGCGGACTTCCGCGGCGACGCGAAGCTCTCGACGTGGCTCTACGCGATCGCCTCGCGCCTGTGCCTGAATCGCCTCGCGTCGAGCGAGCGGCGGCTGGCGCGCGAGGGCGAGGAGACGCTGGCGCGGATTCCGTCGAGCCACCCGAGCCCCGCCGACGAGCTCGAGCGGAGCGAGCGCGACGCGGCGCTGCATAGAGCGATCGCCGAGCTCAGCGACGAGCGCCGCATGGTGGTCGTACTGCGCGATCTAGAGGGGCTGTCGTACGAGGAGATCGCCGCCGCGCTGGATCTGGAGCTCGGCACGGTGCGGTCGAGACTGCACCGGGCGCGGCTGGATCTCAAGGAGAAGCTCGAGCGGTTCCTGCCATGACCTGTCACGACGCGCGAGAACAGCTGTCGGCCCTGATCGACGACGCGCTCGGCGCCGAAGAGCGCAGCGCCGTCGAGGCCCATCTGGCCACCTGCGCCGAGTGCCGCCGCGAGCTCCAGCGGCTCCGCGGCACCGTCGCGCTCCTGCGCGCGATCGAGCCGGTGCGCGCGCCGGCGGGCTTCGTCGATCGCGTGCTCGGGGCGGCGCGGCCCGTGCCCTGGCCGCGGCGTCTATTCCGCGCGCTGCTCCTCCCCTGGCCGGTGAAGCTCCCGGTGGAGGCCGCCGCGATCGTGCTGGTCGCCGTCGGCGTCGTCTACGTCTTCCGGACCACGCCGGAGCTCCAGCAGGCGAGTCGCTTCGAGGCCACACCGCCGGTGGCCACCGCGCCGCGCGAGATCGCGCCGGAGCCGCCCTCGCCGGATGTCAACCAGAAGGCGGTGGGGACACCGGAACCGGCGCGGACACAGGACAAGGACCAGGGGCCGGACCAGCAGGCGCCGGAGAAGCGGGCACCGGAGAAGAAGGTTGCGCCCGCGACCCGGGCGTTCACGCAACCCGGGCCGCAGACCAAGGAAGCCGAGCAGCGCGGCGCCAAGCTCGACGACGCCTCACGCGACGTCGCCAAGCGGCAGAAGGACGTCCGTCCGGCGACGCCGGCGGAGCCCCAGGTTGCCGGAAAGCTCGAGGAGTCGCGCGCGCGGTCCTCGGCTGCGCCGACGCCCGAGCCGCGCGCCGACGCGCTGCAAGCCCAGCGGCCGGCCGCCACGCCGCCGGCCGTGATCTCGCTCGTGCCGCCGGACGTCTCCGGCCGCCTGGCCGTGACGGACCCAGACGCGGCCCTTCAGAGCCTCGCCCGGCTGATCGCACGACTCGGCGGCGTCGAGGACCGGCGCTTCGTCGGCGACGAGGGGCCGATCATCGAGCTGACGATCGCCCGCGAGGCGTACCCGGAGCTCCTGCGTGAGCTCGCCGGGATCGGTCGCTGGCAGGTCACCCGCGAGGCGCCCGCGCTTCCCGAAAAGGTCCGCATCGTCCTGCGAATCACGGGCTGATTCTCTCGGAGCAGACCCGCCCGGAACTTCTCCCGGCCGCTCCGGTCTAACTCGGTAAGAAGCACATTCCGGAAGACCGGAGGAACCGCCCGATGAACAGACGTCTGATCGCTCTGACTCTGATGCTGATCCTCGCCGCCGGGCAGCCGGCGGCGGCGGCGCCGGTGAGCGTGACACGCGACGACCAGCGCGAGGTCATGGTGACCATCTACAACGGCAACCTCGGCCTCGTGAAGGACCTGCGCGAGGCGCGCCTGCCCGCCGGAGTGAACGAGGTGCAGTTCATGGACGTGGCCGCGGCGATCGATCCGACCACGGTCCATCTCAAGTCGCTCACCGACGCCGGCGGGCTCAAGATCCTCGAGCAGAACTACGAGTACGACTTGCTGACGAGCGAGAAGCTCATGGAGAAATACGTCGGCCGCAGGGTGCGCCTCTACCAGGGCGACGGCACCTTTCACGAGGCCACGCTGCTCTCGACCAACGGGCCGATCTTCGAGATCAACGGCCAGATCCACATGGGCCACTACGGTCGGCTCGTCCTGCCGGCGCTGCCCGAGAACCTCGTGGCCAAGCCCACGCTGGTGTGGCTCCTCCGCAACCAGACGGCCCGGCCGCAGCGGGTGGAGGCCTCGTATCTGACCAGCCGATCTCACCGGCTGGGTGACCGTCGACAACCGGAGCGGGGCCACCTACGGCAACGCCGCGCTGAAGCTCGTGGCCGGCGACGTCAACCGGGCACCGGAGCCCCGCCGGGACATGCGCGCGCTCGAGATGGCCGCCAAGGCCGTGTCCCCGGCCGTCGCGAGCCGCGACTTCGCGTCGGAAGGATTCTTCGAGTATCACCTCTACACGCTCGACGGCCGCACGACCATCAAGAACAACCAGACCAAGCAGCTCTCGCTCCTGGCGGCGAGCGAAGTGCCGACGACGAAGGAGCTGATCTACTACGGCGCGCAGGAGTACTACCGGAATTCGTACGGCGTGCCGATCTCGAATCAGAAAATCTCCGTCTACCTCGAGATCAAGAACAGCAAGGAGAATCGTCTGGGCCTGCCGCTCCCGAAGGGCAAGATCCGCGTCTACAAGGCCGACCGCTCCGGCAGCCAGCAGTTCATCGGCGAGGACTGGATCGACCACACGCCCAGGGACGAGAAGGTCAAGATCAAGATGGGCAACGCCTTCGACCTGGTCGGCGAGCGCACGCAGAAGGAGTTCAGGAAGCTCGCCTCCGGCCTCTACGAGGTCGAGTGGGAGATCAGCCTCCGGAACCACAAGGACGCGCCCCAGACCGTCACCGTCATCGAGCCCGTGCCGGGCGACTGGCAGGTCCTGGCCTCGAGCCACGCGTACGAGAAGATCGAGGCCCACACGCTGAAGTACCAGATCCCGATCCCGAAGGAGGGCGCGACGAAGGTCGCGTACCGCGTGCGGATCCGGTTCTAGCTGCGGACGGGCGGCGGCGCTACCGGCCGCGCTTGGCGAGGTACTCGGGGCCGACGAGGACTTCGCGCTTCGGATAGCCCAGGCGCATCCGCCGCTGCAGGAACGAGATCGAGGCCTGGCGCTGGCCGATCACCAGGTGCACCGCGTCCCAGTAGAGGTCGTCGCGCTCGGCGGCGACGCCCGCGGAAACCTCCTCTTCCGTCGCCAGCACGACTTCTTCGTAGACGGCGGTCCCCTGACGGCGCAGGAAGTCGCAGATCGCCCTCACCTCGTCGTCGCCGACCCACGCGCCGTGCACACGCATCTGCTTGTTCGCCCCGGGGGGGACGAAGATCATATCGCCGCGGCCGAGGAGTTGCTCCGCTCCGTTCCCATCGAGGACTGTCCTCGAGTCCACCTTCGAAGCAACTTGAAACGCGATCCGCGTGGGGAAATTCGCCTTGATCAGCCCGGTGACGACGTCCACCGAGGGCCGCTGGGTCGCCACGATCAGGTGGATGCCGACCGCCCGCGCGATCTGCGCGAGACGGACCAGCGAGGTCTGGACCTCGCCCGCCGACACCACCATGAGGTCGGCCAGCTCGTCCACGACGACGACCCAGTACGGCAGGTGCTCCTCCGGCCCCGCCGCCTTGTTGTAGCTCTCGATCGACCGCACCTGCTTGGTTTGTAGAAGCTTGTAGCGCTCGTCCATCTTGCCGACGATCCAGCGTAGCCGCGCCGCCGCTTCCTTCGAGTCGGTCACCACCGGCGCCAGCAGATGGGGAATTCCGTCGTAGACGCTGAGCTCCAGACGCTTGGGGTCGATCAGGAGGAACCGCACGTCGGCCGGCGTCGTCTTGTAGAGGATCGAACAAATCATCGCGTTGAGCCCGACCGATTTGCCGCTGCCGGTGGCGCCGGCGACCAGCAGATGCGGCATCGCGGTGAGATCCGCGACGACGGGCGTGCCGGTCACGTCCTTGCCGAGGGCCAGCGGCAGGCGCCCCTTCGATTCGGCGAATTCCGCCGATACGAAGATCTCGCGCAGATAGACGGTCGCGGCCTCCAGGTTCGGCACCTCGATGGCGACGGTGCCGCGGCCAGGAATGGGTCCGACGATCCGGACCGAGGCGGACTTCAGCGAGAGCGCCAGGTCGTCGGCGAGGTTCACCACCTGGCTGATCTTCACGCCGGTCGCGGGCTCGAACTCGTACGAGGTGATGATCGGTCCCGGGCTCACCTGGACGATGCGGCCCTCGACCTCGAAGTCCTGGAGCTTTCGGCGGATGGTCTCGGCGTTGTCCTGCAGCTCCTCCCGCGTGCGCTTGAGTTCGGTCGAGGCGGGCACCTTGAGCAGCCCGACCGGCGGTAGCTGGAACGCCGCGGCGCCGCCGCCGCCGAAGTCGAAGGTCTCCTGCCAGGCGAGCCCCTGCTCGGCCAGGCGCCCGCGGGGCCGCGAGGGCTCCACGACCACCGGCGGCGCGAAGACCTCGGGCGCGACCGGTGCCCCCGCGACCGGCGCTGGCACGACCGCGCGCCCGTCCCCGCCCGGCGAGCGGCGGCGCTTCAGCTTCGTGAATCGCGCCGACGTCACCCGCAACACCGCCGCATACGAGATTCGCGTCACGCAGAGCACGCCGATCGGCACCGCGGCGACCAGCGCAAGCCACGTGCCGACGTTGCCGAAGCCCGAATGGAGCAGGCCGCTCGTCGCATACCCGACGAGACCGCCCCCGATGCTGCCGCTCTTGATGCTCGTGGCCTGGGTGAGGAGCCCGGAGGCACTGACGAGCAGCAGGGCCAGTCCGCCGAACGGCGCCCATCCGCGCACCACGAGCGGTCGCAAGAACGCCGAGGCGCCCCAGGCTCCGAGCAGCAGCGGCAAGAGGAGACTCGCGTAGCCGAACGACTGGAAGCTCGCCCAGCCGAGCCAGATACCGACCGGGCCGGTCGGGCCCTGCTGCTCGGCCGGCGTGAGCGAGGGATCGAAGGTCGCGAGCGCGACCAGACCGAAGCCCGCGGCGAGCAGGGCCACGATGCCCTTCACCTCGCTCAGCCAGCGGTCGCTCCCGCGCTTGCGGCGGCGGCGTGGCTTGGGGTCGGTCGAGACCAGCGTGGACATCAGACCTCCAGGATGATCGGCAGCACGACCGGCCGGCGACGAAAACGCTGATTGATGAAATGCCGCACCGCCGAGCGCACCGTCGCGCCGATCAGCTCGCGATCCGACGGAAGGTCGGGATCGCGCTCGGCGAGCGCGGCGAGGACAACCTTCTTCATCTCCTCGAGGAGCGGCTCGTTCTCCTTGACGTACACGAACCCGCGCGAGGCGATCTCGGGGCCCGCGACGACGGCGCCGTGGCGGTCGACCGCGAGCGACACCGCCACGAGACCGTCCTCGGCGAGCAGCTGGCGGTCGCGCAGCACGACGGCGCCGATGTCGCCGACCGACTTGCCGTCCACCAGCACGCGCCCGGCCGGGAAGCGGCCAGCCACCCGCGCCGCGGTCGGCGAGAACTCCACCCCCATGCCGTCCTCGATCAGGAAGACGCGGTCGGGCGTGATCCCGACGCTCTCGGCGAGCCGCGCGTGGCCGAGCAGGTGGCGGTACTCGCCGTGCACCGGGATGAAGTACCGGGGGCGCGTCAGGTTGAACATCAGCTTCAGGTCTTCCTGGCTCGCGTGACCGGACACGTGGACGAAGGCGTTGTCCTCGTAGAGCACTTCCGCGCCCAGGCGATAGAGCGCGTTCACGACGCGGCTGATCGTCCGCTCGTTGCCGGGGATGACGCGCGCCGAGACGATCACGAGGTCGCCGCGCTCGACCTGCACGTACTTGTGCTCCCCGGCGGCCATGAGCGCCAGGGCGGAGTTGGGCTCGCCCTGGCTCCCGGTCGAGAGAATCACCTGGCGGTGCGCGGGAAGCTCGCCCAGCTCCTCGAGCGGCACGATGACGCCGTCGGGCACGCGCAGGTACCCGAGCTCGGCCGCGATCGTCACGTTCTTCTGCATGCTCATGCCCAGCAGCGCGACCCGCCGGTTCGTGCGCGCCGCGAGCGTGAGCACCTGCTGGATGCGATGGATGTGCGAGGCGAAGGTGGCGAGGATGATCCGTCCGCTCGCCCCGTCGAATCGGGTGCCGAGCGCCTGGCCCACGTCCATCTCGGACGGCGTGTGGCCGGGCCGCTCTACATTGGTGGAATCGGAACAGAGCACCAGCACGCCCCGCTCGCCCAGCTCGGCGAATCGCCGGTAGTCGGGCCGCTCCCCGTCGAGGGGGCTCGGATCGAGCTTGAAGTCGCCCGTGTGCACGATCGTGCCCGCCGGAGTGTCGATCGCGAGGCCGATCCCGTCGGCGATCGAGTGCGTCACGCGAATGGGCTCGATGGAGAACGGGCCGACCTCGATGCGCTGGCGCGGTCGGATGGGCCGCAGGTCCGCCCCTTCGGCGAGCCCGTGCTCGCGAAGCCGCTCCGCGACCAGCGCCAGCGTCAAGGGGGTGCCGTACACCGGCACCTCGGCCTCGCGCAGCAGATACGGCAGGGCGCCGATGTGGTCCTCGTGGCCGTGGGTCAGCACGACCGCGCGGAACCCCGAGCGCCGGGCGAGCGCGTACGTGAAGTCCGGAATGACGTGATCGATCCCGGGCAGCTCGTCGTCGGGAAACATGAGCCCGCAATCGACCGCAATGAGGTCGTCCCCGGACTCGATCAGCATCATGTTGAGGCCGATCTCGCCGAGGCCACCAAGGGGGATCAGGCGGACAACGGGCTCCACGGAACTCCTTTCCTGACGGCGGGTTGATGGTACCACCCGCATCCAGGTCCGCCGAATTTCGGGGACGGTGGAAGCCGCGGAGTTACTGGCTCGTGCCGGTGAGCTCGATGACCTTGCCGGCGCGGAGCACGTTCATCTTGAACGTGGCGCCGGGCGCCTTGCCGACCAGCATGTTGCGGATCTTCTCGATGTTGTCTTCAGACACAATGGGGATGCCCTCGACCGAGAGGATGATGTCGCCGCCCACGGGAATCTCCCGCCCTCCGACCGTGACGACCCCGTCGCTCCCCTGCAGGCCCATGTTCCACGCCATCGAATCCTGGGCGACCGTCTTGACGAGGAACGCGGCTGGCGCAGGGACGTTGAAGATTGTCGCGAGGCGGCCGGTGAGTAGCATGCCCTGGAGGGCACCCCAGAACACCTTGCGGGGGACCAAGAGCGTTCGCGCGCTCTTGCTCGTCACGACAAAGCCCAGGCCCTCGCTGCCGCCGGACTTTGAAATGTTCTGGCTGACGATGCCGATGACCTCGCCCGCCATGTTGAACAGGGGGCCACCGGAGTTACCCGTGTTGATCGTGGCCGTGGTCTGAAAGAACTCCGCCAGGGGCATGTCAGGGAAAATAGAGTTGGGCGGCCAGCGCGCGCTGATCCAGCCCACGCTCATCGAATACGCGAGCCCGTAGGGTGCGCCGACGACCATGACCTGTTCGCCGACCCGCACCGCGTCGGAGTCACCCAGGCGCGCCACCCGCATGGCCGCGGTCACGCGCTCGAGCTGCAGGAGCGCCACATCGGCGGCCGCATCGGCCGAGAGGAGCTTCGCGCGCACGACCTCACTGCCAATGCCCTCGACGGTGATCTCGTCCATGCCGTTGACGACGTGGGCGGCCGTCATCACCCTGCCGTCGCTGGAGATCAGGACACCGGAGCCCGTCTCGTTGAAGCGGGTGACCCCCGAAGCGCCGACGTCGCGCCCCTTGCTCCGCACGACGACGACGAACGGGCTGACCTTGCGAAAGGTATCGTCCAGGTTCTGGGCCCGGGCCGCCGGAGCGAAGGCCGGTAGCACGGCGGCCGCGAGTATCGCCGCGAGGACCTTCTTCATGGGCACCCCAGTAGTCGGGGAGCGCCGCTCGCTCCTCCGAGCCTACCTAATACGGCGCGGTGGCTTCGAGGCGCGTGAGTAGCTCGCGCGTGTGGCGCTGGAACTCGGGCTTGGCCGCCGCCGGGATCGGATCGCCGGGGATGAAGCGCTCGCCGAGCGGATTCACGTACGTGCCGTTCTTCACGACGCGGTAGTCGAGGTGCGGTCCGGTCGCGAGCCCGGTGGCGCCGACGTTGCCGATGATCTGCTTCTGCCGGACGCGGGCGCCCGCTCGTAGCCCGTCGCTGATCCGGGAGAGGTGGTTGTACTGGGTCTCGTAGCCCGAGCGATGGCGGAGATGGACCTGGATGCCGTTGCCGCCATTCCACCCGGCAGAGACCACCACACCGTCGGCGACGGCACGGACCGGCGTGCCGACCGGCGCTCCGTAGTCGATCGCCAGGTGCGGGCGCACGCCCCCGAGGATCGGGTGCGGCCGCGCGTAGGTGAAGCCCGAGGTGATGCGCGAGAACTCGAGGGGCGACTTCAGGAAGCTCTTGCGGAGCGACTGGCCGGCCAGATCGTAGTGTCCGAAGCGCGCGCCCGGCTGCTCGAGCCCCACGCCCGTCAGGGTCTTGCCCCCGCTCGCGTACTGAGCGACGAGGATCCGGCCGTAGTCCACGAAGGTGCCGCCCGCGTAGCGCTTCTCGACGAGGAGGCGGAAGCGGTCGCCCGCGCGGGTGTCGGCGGTGAAGTCGAAGTCCGAGGAGAAGATCTCGACCAGGTCGAGCACCAATTTCGCCGACTCGCCGCTTTTCTCGACGGCGTCGAAGAGCGAGCGCTGCACCACGCCGCGGACCGCCTCGACCCGGACGTCGGGAACGGTCTCGGCCCGGCCGACCTGCCAGCCCCCGCGGGTCGCGCGGGCGGCGAACGAGAGCCAGGGGCTCGCCTCGTATCGGACGGTGATCGGCTCGTTCCGGAAATTGGAGACGATCTCGACGGAGGCGCCCGTCCGGAGCTTTCTGAGCTCCGCCCCGTTCTTCCCGAACTGCGTCGCCAGCGCGCCGGCGGCGCGGGCCTCGAGCCCTCCGCGCGTCAGGGTGCGGGCGAGCGTGTCCCCGCGCTGCACCTCGACGGTCTGGGTCGTGGTCGGGAACGTCGGCGTCGGGACGATGGCGGCGAGCTTGGGCGCCGCAAGCCAGTGCGGCGCCTGAGCCAAGCCGGGCCAAACATAGAGGTAGGCCGACACCGCAAGCCCACCGAGACTGAGCCCGCACAGCGCCGCTGCCAGGCCGAACCGCCTCTGCATGACTGCATCATAGCGGAGGAGGCCGATCGGTGGCTGAAAAAATCAAGTACCGCAACGGTTTCCGGAGATTTATCCACAGGCGTCCACAATCGGTGGTGGACGCGCGCGCGCGGACACTCAAGGTTCCAGGAGGCGCCCGATCAGGACAGCCGAGCCGTCAGGTCTGCAAACTCTTGCAGGGAGAGCGTCTCGGCTCGCCGCCCAGGGTCGACCCCGGCGAGGCCGGCCGCCCGGCGAACGACCTCGAGGGGCAGGCCGAGCCCGGCGCCCAGCGCGTTGGCCAGCACCTTCCGTCGCTGAGCGAACGCCGCGCGCACGACCGTCTCGAAGCGCCGCTCGTCGGCGAGCGCCACGCGCGGCTCGCGAAGAACGCGAAGATGGAGTACGGCCGATTCCACTTTCGGCGGTGGGCGAAAGGCCCCCGCGGGCACCCGGAGCGCCAGCCGTACGTCGCAGTGAAGCTGGGTAAAGACGGAAAGACTTCCGTAGGTCTTGCCCCCCGGCGGCGCCGCGACGCGTTCGGCCACCTCGCGCTGAAGCATCAGCGCCATCTCGTTGATGGCGCCCCCTGCCCCGACCAGAGCGGCGAGGATCGGCTTGCCGACGCTGTACGGCAGGTTGCCGACGATCAGGACGCGGCCCCCCGACGGCGCCACGAGCCCGGCGTAGTCCCACGTTCGCGCATCGGCGTCCAGGACCTCGACCGAAGGGAGCCGCGCCCTGAGCGCCGCGCCGAGCGCGCGATCGACCTCGAGCGCCACGACCCGGCCGGCGCGGCCGGCGAGAATGCCGGTCAGCGCGCCGTCTCCTGGACCGATCTCGACGACGAGATCGGCCGGGGTCGGCGCGACGAGATCGACGATGGCCCTGGCGAGCGCGCCGTCACGCAGGAAGTGCTGCCCGAGCGCGCGGCGCTTGTTCTCCGAGGGCACGGTGTATCGCGCGGGCGCGATCGGCGCCGACTACGACGCCAAGCGCGCCGTGAGCTCGCCCATGAGGGCCGCGAAGACGCGCCGAACCTGCGCGGCGGTGGCCTCGCGGGCGCCGGAATTGTCGATGACGTAGTCGGCCAGCTTCGCCTTTTCGGCCAGCGGCATCTGGCTGGCTATCCTCCGCCGGCCCTCCGCGTCGTCGGTGCCGTCGCGCCCCCGGAGGCGCGCGACCTGCGTCGCCTCGTCGGTGATGACAACGACCATGCGCTCCACGTCCTTGTGGCCGAGGGCCTCGATCAGGATGGCGGCGTCGTAGAACACGATGCCCGCGAAGCCCCGCGCGGCCAGCTCGTCGAGCCGCGCCTGGACGCCCGCGCGAATGGCCGGGTGCGTGATCGCCTCGAGTCGTTTGCGCCGCTCGGGGGTGGCGAAGACGATCGCGCCGAGCTTCTTGCGATCGAGCGTCCCGTCGGGGTTCACCACGTCGCGGCCGAATCCCGCGACGATCTCGTGCCAGGCGGGCTGGCCCGGCTCGACCACCTCGCGGGCGAGCAGATCGGCGTCGATGATCTCGGCGCCGAGCCCCCGGAGCATGCTCGACACCGTGCTCTTCCCCGTCGCGATACCGCCGGTGAGCCCCACGAACAGGAACTTGCGGGGGGCGCTCATACCTGCGCCCAGTCGTCTCCCGCCTTCACGTCGACCACCACGGGCACCTTGAGCGGCAGGGCCGACGCCATGATCTCGCGGGCGAGCGCCGTGACCGCGTCGACCTCCTCCGTCGGAGCTTCGAAGAGCAGCTCGTCGTGTACTTGCAACAGCATCCGCGCCCGGAGCCCGCGGGCGACGAGCGCCGCCTGCATGCGCACCATCGCGATCTTGATCATGTCGCTGGCCGTGCCCTGCACGGGCGCGTTCATCGCCATGCGCTCGGCGGCGTTGCGGGCGACCGGGTTGCCGCTCTTCAGATCCGGCAGGTACCGGCGCCGCCCGAGCAGCGTCGACACGAAGCCGCGCTCGCGCCCCTCGGCGAGCGTGCGGTCGATGAAGGCCCGGACGCGCGGATGGCTGGCGAAGTAATCGCTGATGTACTTCTGCGCCTCCTTCTGGTCGATCTTGGTCGCCTGCGACAGGCCGAACGCGGAGACGCCGTAGAGGATCGCGTAGTTGGCGCTCTTGGCGATCGTGCGCTGCAGATACGTCACCGCGTCCGCCGCCACCCTGAACACTTCCGAAGCCGTGCGCGTGTGGATGTCCTCGCCCCGGCCGAACGACTCGATGAGCGCGGGCTCTTCCGAGAGGTGCGCGAGGATCCGCAGCTCGATCTGCGAGTAGTCGGCCGCCACGAATTTCCAGCCCGCCTCGGGGATGAACGCCGCGCGGATCCGGCGGCCGAGCTCCGTCCGGATCGGGATGTTCATGAGGTTCGGGTCCTGCGAGCTGAGCCGTCCGGTCGCCGCCACCAGCTGGTTGAACGTCGTATGGATGCGGCCGGTGCGCGGATTGACGAGCCCCGGCAGCGTGTCGGCGTACGTGCCCTTCAGCTTCGCCAGGCTGCGGTGCTCGAGGATCTTGGCCGGCAGCGGATGGCCGAGGGCGAGGTCGCTCAGCACGTCGGCGTCGGTGGAGTAGCCGGTCTTCGTCCGGCGCACCGGCGGCAGCTTCAGCTTCTCGAAGAGGATCTGGGCGAGCTGCTTGGGCGAGGCGATGGTGAACTCCTCGCCGGCCAGCTGGTAGATCTCGCGCGTGAGGTTGTCGAGGTCGCGCTCGAGCTCCTTGGCAAACGCCTCGAGGCGGCCCGGATCGACGCGGATGCCGTGACGCTCCATGAGGGCCAGGACCGGGATGAGCGGACGCTCCATATCCGCGTAGATCGACCAGAGCTCGCGCGCCCGGAGCTCGGCGGCGGCGTGCTCCCAGTAGCGCCAGACGAAGGTCGCCCGCCCGCCGAGCGCGTGCACGGGATCGGCCTCCGGCGGGCACTCGCCGAACGCCTCCATGCAGACCTCGGCGAGCTTGTACGTCGCGCGCGCCGAGTTGAGGAGATACGCGGCGACGGCCGTGTCCTGAACGGGCGGCGCGGCGACGGAGCGCGCGAGCCAGGATTCCAGCAGAGGCTTGGCGTCGTGGACGATCACCTCGCGCTCCCCGAGCGACCCGGGCGCCTCGCCGGGCTCGATCGTGACCGCGCCGGCGGCGGGATGGAACAGGGCGAGCTCGGCGACGGGCGGCTCCGGCGGCAGCCCCTCGCCCGCCCAGTCGAGCGCCAGCGGCGCCCCGGCCGGGACGGCGCCGAGCCAGGCGGCGATCGCCGCCTGGCCCTCGAGACGTCGCGAGAGCTCCGGGGCAGCCGGCGCCGGTGGCGGCGGCAATTCCTTCACGAGCCGGGTGAATTCCATCTCCATCCAGAGCAGACGAAGCTTGGCCCAGTCTGGCTCCACGCGGCGAAACGCGTCGAGATCGACGGCGACGGGCACCTGACGGTTGAGCAGCGCCAGCTCGCGCGAGAGGAGCGCGTCCTTCCGACCGGCGGCGAGCGTCTCGCGGAGCTTTCCGGGCACGAGCGTCAGGTTCTCGTAGAGGCGCTCCACGGAGCCGAACTGGCCGACGAGCTTCACCGCGGTCTTCTCGCCGACGCCGCGCACGCCCTTGATGTTGTCGATGGCGTCGCCCATGAGGGCGAGCACATCGGCGATCTGGCCGGGCTCCACGCCCCAGCGCTCGCGCACCTTCGCCTCGTCGTACATCACGGGCTCGCCGGTCCGCCCGGAGACGCTCAGCACGCGGACACGCGGGCCGACAAGCTGGAGCAGATCCTTGTCGCCGCTCACCACCACGATCTCGAGCTCGGGGGTGGCGAGCGCCTTCTCGACCACCGTGGCCAGCACGTCGTCGGCCTCGAATCCCGACACTTCCAGCACGGGCGTGTGGAGCGCTTCGAAGAGACGCCGTACATAGGGCAGCTGGCGCACCAGGTCGTCGGGCATCGCGGTGCGCGTCGCCTTGTAATCGGCCGACAGCGCGTCCCGGAACGTCGGGCCGGGCGGATCCCACGCGATCGCCAGATAGTCCGGCTGCTCCTCGCGAATCAGCTTCCACAGCATGGTGCTGAGGATCAGTACGGCATGGCTCGGCACTCCCTTGGACGTCGACAGGTACCCGACCGCGTGGTACGCGCGGAAGAGGTGAGAGTGGCCGTCCATGACGAAAAGTCTTTTCATGCGCTCTTCTTCCGGTTCGCAGTCAACCCTTCAATCCCCTCTCGTAGGCTTCTCTTACCGCACTCGTCTGCTCGCGGTACGCGTCGAGGAAGGCCTGGCGCGACTCGTAGCCGAGGGCGCTCGCCACGCGGGCGGGCATCGGGCCGGCCAGCTCGAGAGTATCCGAGGGGCGCGCGCCGAGGAGCCGCAGCGCCCCGGACACGCGCCTGAGGAAACGATATCGCTCCACGAGGCCGGACGCCAGGGCCGGATCGATCGCGCCGACGCGCGCGAGGCCGGCCAGCGCGGCCGCCGTCGCGCCCTGGCGCGCCTCGGGGTGGTCGTGCCCGTGCACGAGCTGGAGCGCCTGGGCGAGGAACTCGACGTCGACGAGCCCGCCGCGCCCGTACTTCACGTGGACGCGGCCGCGCGTCTCCTTACCGAGCTCTCGCTCCATCCGCGCGTGCACCTCGGCGATCTCCTTGAGCGCAGCGCGCGGCAGGGCGTCGCCGTAGACGAGCCGGCGGAGCGCGGCGCGCGTGCGCCGGGCGAGCGCGCGGTCGCCGAGAACCAGGCGCGCGCGCGTCAACGTCTGCCGCTCCCACAGGTCGCCGTGCTCCAGATAGTACCGCTCGAGCGCGGCGACGCTCGCGGCGAAGCCGCTCCCTTTGCTGCCGGGCCGCAGGCGCAGGTCGACCGGGAAGGCGACGCCGGCCGCCGTGATGTCGCCGAGCACCCCGGCCAGCCGCTCGACGGCCAGGCTGTAGAACCAGTGGGCGTCGATCCGCTCGGCGCCGTCGGTCGCGCCGTCCTCGCCGAACACGACGAACAGGTCGAGATCGGAGCCGGTCACCAGCTCACGGCCGCCGAGCTTGCCGAGGCCCACGATGACCGCAGGGATGAAGTGCCCGGCGGAATCGCGCGGAACGCCGTAGCGCTCGACGAGTGGCTCCTGGGCCAGGATCCAGCCGGCGGCCAGCGTCGCCTCGGCCAGCGCGGTCATCTCGCGCGAGTATCCGTCGATGGTGGTGATGCCGAGGACGTAGCGCCACACCACGGCCAGCTCCTCGGCCTGCTTCACGCGGCGCAGCCGATCGCGCCGCTCGGCCGGCGTCGTTCCGGGAACGAAAAGGGACGCCATGGCCTGGCGCAGGACCGCTTTCGACTTCCGCGCCAGGACGCGCTCGGGATTCGCCAGCGACGCGAGCAGCTCGGGCTGGGCGATCAGAAGCTCGGTGAGATGATCGCCGCCCGCGCAGACCTTGACGAGGCCGAGAAGGAGATCGGGATCCTTGACGAGCAGCTCGACGAGTCCCGCCCGCGGACCGGTGGCCCCGAGCAGCCGCTCGAACTGGTTCAGGGCCTCGTCGGGGTCGGGGCTCTTCCAGAGCGCGTCGAGGAGCAACGGATAAAGGCGTTCGAGCGTCGTGTCCAGATGCGCCGCGTACGGCACCAGCGGACGCCCCTCGAGGATGAGCTGCAGGTTCTGGCGCGCGCGCTCGGGGTCCTTGAACCCGGTGGCCTTAAGCGCCGTGAGACTCGCCAGACGCACGTGGTGGCGCGGCCCGTGCTCGCGCGCCGCAAAGAACTCCCGGAATGCCCGATGCACCGCGGCCGTGACCGCCCGGTGCTTCACCTGGAACTCCCGGGCGGCGCGCGCCGGCGGCCCCTGGAAGCCGGCGCGGCGCGCCAGGCGCCCGAGCGCCTGCGCATCGTCCGGAAGCGTGTGGGTCTGGAGCTCGTCGAGGATCTGGAGCCGGTGCTCGATCGTCCGGAGGTGGACGTAGGCCTGCGAGAGCAGCCGACCGAGATCGGGCGCCAGATATCCGCGCTCGGTGAGCCGGAAGATCGCCTTCAGAGAATTCACCTCGCGCAGCCAGGCGTCGTCGCCCCCGTAGAGGAGCTGCAGCGCCTGCACGATGAACTCGATCTCGCGGATGCCGCCCCGCCCGAGCTTGACGTTGGTGGCCTCGCGACCCTTGGCGCGAAGCGCGCTGTCGATCTGGCCCTTCATCGCGCGGATGGCCGGGACGATGCGCTCATCGAGGCCCGGACGATAGACCGTCTCGCGCGCCAGATCCTGGAAGCGCGCGCCGACCCGCGCGTCGCCCGCGGCGATCCGCGCCTTGATGAGCGCCTGGCGCTCCCACAGCTCGGCGCGCTCCCGGTAGTACTGGCGATAGCCGTCGAGCGACAGCACGACCGGGCCCATGCGCCCTTCCGGCCGGAGCCGCAGATCGACGCGGAAGACGTGGCCCTCCTCGGTGATGTCCTCCAGCAGCGCGACCAGCTCGCGACAGACACGCGCGAAGTAATCGCCGTTGGCGACGCGCCCGCTTCGACCTCCCGACGTCTCGCCGTCCGCGCCGTAGACGAACATCAGGTCGACGTCGGACGAATAGTTGAGCTCGTCGCCGCCGAGCTTGCCCATCCCGATGACCGCGACCCCGGTGTCGGATCCGTCGGGGCCGCGCGGCGTGCCGTACAGGTCGCCCACGGTCACCGCCGCCTCGCGCAGCGCCTCGCTGATGCAGGCGTCGGCCAGGTGCGACAGCTCCTCGGTCGTCATCGAGAGGTCGGCGTCGCCCAGGAGGTCGCGGGCGCCGATTCGAAGGATGTGGCGGTACTTGAAGCGCCGGAGCGCGTTCATGCGGGCGGCGCGCGTCTCGAAGGGGCCGAGCGTCTGGGCCAGGTCGGTGGCCAGGTCCTCGGCGAACCAGAGGCGCATGGTGGCGGGCTCGAGCAGCCACGCGAGGCTCGACGGCCGCCGGCGCAGGACGTCGGCCAGCACCTGGCTCGAGCCGCCCAGACGCGCCAGGAGTGGCACCGCGCCCGGATGCTCGGCCAGCGTGCCGAAGAGCACCGACCGATCCACGCCGGCCGCGTAGCGCTCGAGGTTGTTGAGCGCCATGTCCGGGTCCGGCGACGCCGCGAGCTCGGGGAGCAGGCGCGGAAGGACGGGCGCCAGCAGCTCGGCGTCGCGCGGCGTGGGCGTGAGGCTCTCGAGATTGGCCGCCGCCGCGGCCGGATTCGCGAACCCGAGCTGACGGAGCGTCCGGCGGAGCCGGGCCGCTGCGCCGCGGCCGCCGGCGGTCAGGAGCCCGGCAACGCTCGGGTTCAGACTGCCGCTTCTCCCGTCTCGCCCGTCCGGATCCTGAGGGACTCGTTGATCGGGAGCACGAACACCTTGCCGTCGCCGATGGAGCCGGTCTTGGCGGCGCCGGCGATGGTGTCGACCACCTTCTGCACCAGCGGGTCGGCCACGACGACCTCGATCTTCACCTTGGGGAGAAAGTCGACCGTGTACTCCGAGCCGCGATAAAGCTCGGTGTGTCCCTTCTGTCGCCCGAAGCCTCGCACCTCGGTGACCGTCATGCCGATCACTCCGATGGCGGTGAGGGCCTCTTTGACGTCGTCGAGCTTGAACGGCTTGATGATGGCCTCGACCTTTTTCATCTCAGACCTCCTCGAGAATCGAGATGGAAATCGCCGACACGTGCGAGCTGATGCGCTTCAGGTTGGTCAGGATGTCCAGGTGAATCTCCGACGTCTCGATCGATTCCGCGAGCCCGGCGCGCAGCCGTCCCAGGTGGGATTCCCTGAGATCCCGCTCGCGCTGGCGCATGAGCGTCCGCTGGTCCAGCACCTCCTGGGCGAGCGCGCGGTCGTTCGAGGCGAAGGCGGCGATGGTCCGCTCGAGATTCTTGGACACCATCGAGTGAAACTCTTGGATCTCGGCCCAGCCGGCGTCCGAGAAGCGGCGCGCCTGATACAGCTTCTTGCGGCCCAGCTCCATCAGGTTCTTGTCGATGATGTCGCCGATGTTCTCGAGGTTGCCGATCACCGAGATCAGGCCGATCTCCTTGCGATTGAGATCCGGCCCCATCGCGTCGCGCCCCAGGCGCGCCAGGAAGAGCTTGATCTCGCGCTCCAGGAAGTCGACCTGGTCGTCCCGCCGCTCCACGTCCTCGAGCAATTCGTGGTGGCTGCTGGCGAAGACGATCGGCACGTCGCGCAGCATCCCCTGCACCACGTCGGCCATACGCAGGGCCTCGCGCGTCGCCTGGCCCAGGGCCAGGGACGGCTGGTCGAGCGAGCGCTCGTCGACGTATCGCGTGCGGAACGGGCTGTCGCCCTGCTGGTCGTCGGGCACCAGCGCCTCGATCGCGCGCGCCGCCAGCGGCGTGAACGGCAGGAACAGCAGGCTGATCCCGAAATTGAACAGCGTGTGCGCGTTCGCGATCTGACGTCCGGGATCGGCGGTGGTGCTCGCCACCGCGGCCGTGAAGGGGCCGATGAACGGAAAGACCAGGGCGACGCCCAGCACCTTGAACGCGATGTGGGCGACGGCCACGCGCTTGGCCTCCGCGGTGGCACCGACCGACGCGGTGAGCGCCGTCGCGCACGTGCCGATGTTCGCGCCGAGCACGATGGCCACGGCGCCGTCGAGCGGCAGCAGGCCCTGGTGCGCGAACGCCAGGGCGAGCCCGAGCGTGGCCGCCGACGACGTCACGAGCGCGCTGAAGACGGCCCCGACGAGGACGCCGATCCCGGCGCTGTGGCCGACCGCGTCGAGGAGATCGACCGCCAGCGGCGACGCCTTGAGCGCGCCCACGTTGTCGAGAATGAGCTTGAGGCCGAGGAACATGAACCCGAGGCCCAGGAGGGCCTGGCCCAGGTCCTTCGGCACGCGCCGGCGCGCCAGGAACGTGGTCGTGAAGCCGAGTCCGACCAGCAGGGGCGAGTAGTCGGTGACGCGGAACGCGATCAGCTGCACCGTGAAGGTCGTGCCGATGTCGGCGCCGAGAATGACGCCGAGCGTCTGCCGGAAGGTCATGAGGCCGGCCGAGACGAACCCGATCAGCATCAGCGTGGTGGCCGCCGAGGACTGGATGATCGCGGTGATCGTCGCGCCCGAGAGCACGGCCATGAACCGGCGGCGCGACAGGCCCGTGAGGAGACTCCGCAGCCGGCCGCCGAGGGCCCGCTGGAACGCCTCGCCGCTCAGCCGGATGCCGTAGAGCAGGAGCGCCGTGCCGCCGAACAGAGAAACCAGGACCATCACGGCGTGCTCTCGCCGGGGGCCCCGGAAACCGGTCCGGGCGGGAGGGGTCGAAGGGACCCGTTCCCGCCGAGCGGCGGCGGGCCCAAAGCGCCCGGATGGAGCCCAGCCACTGAGGAGCAGCGCACGCGTGCCGCGTGGTCGTCTCGACCCCTCCCGCCCGGACCGGCTTCCGGAGCCCCCGGCGCGGCGACGCCGGGCCCGGAGACGTCGAACCATGCCGTGTTCGGCGTGCTGGGGAGGTGCGCGGTGTCGTTGACTGAGACCAGCCGCGGGGGCCGGGCGATCGTCAGGGAGCAGTTGTCGATGCGCATCCGCCAGAGGGAGTTGAACGAGACGCCGAGCAGGTGGCAGAGATAAACGCTGATCACCCCGCCGTGCGCGACGACGAGGACGTCGTCGCCGTTTCGATGGCGCGCGCCGATCTGGCCGATCGCCTTCAGCACTCGGCCGCAGACGTCCGGCAGCGGCTCGCCGCCGGGCGGCGGACAGTCGAGGGGCGAGCGGACCCACGCGTGATACGGGTTGCCCTCGCGGGCGCGGACCTCGTCGACCGTGCAGCCTTCCCACTCCCCGAGCGACAGCTCGCGCAGCTCCGGGATCGGCACCAGCGGGATCCCGGTTCCGGCCAGCGCGATCTCGGCCGTGTCCAGCGCGCGGCACATCGGGCTGACGTACGCGGCCGCGACGCGATAGCCCGTGCGCAGCGCGCGGCCCAGCGCCGCGGACTGCACGCGGCCGAGATCGGAGAGGCCGACGTCGTTGGCGCCCTGGAACTTCCGCACCTGGTTCCACAGCGACTGGCCGTGCCGCGCGAGCAGAAGTCTCACGCCGCTCGCTCCGCAAACTCGCGCGCCCGGCGCAGGCGAGCCAGGGACTCGACGGGGCCGAGCAGGGCGAGCACGTCGAAGATCGGCGGCGACGCCGTGCGGCCCGTCACCGCGAGACGGGCGAGCTGCGCGAGATCGACGAGCTTGAGCCCGAGCTCGTCGGTGAGCGCGCGGACGGCGCGCTCGATCGCCGCCGTCGTGAACTCGCTGAGGCCTTCCAGCCGCTCGATCACGAGTCCCAGGCGCCGCGCGCCCTCGGCGGTCAGGAGCTTCGGCGCCGCCTTCGCGTCGTACGCCGACGGGACCTCGAGGTAGAACCGTCCCTGCTCGACCATCTCGACGAGGGTCTTGGCGCGCTCCCGCAGCGTGTCCAGCATTCCCACGAACCGCGGCAGATCCGGCGGCGGCGTGAGTCCGGCCGCGCGCACGAAGGGCTCGACGAGCTCGGCCAGTCGCCGACCGTCCATCGTCTTGAGATAGTGCTGAGAGAGCCACTCGAGCTTGGTCACGTCGAAGACCGCCCCGGAGGAGGCGACGTCCTTGATGTCGAACAGCTCGACGAGCTCGGCCCGCGAGAAGACCTCCTGGTCGCCGTACGACCACCCGAGCCGCGCCAGGTAGTTCACCATCGCGTCGGCGATGTACCCCGCGTCGCGGAACGCCTGCACGGACGTCGCGCCGTGCCGCTTCGAGAGCCGGCTCCGGTCCTTGCCGAGGATCATCGACGCGTGGGCGAACTCGGGGACGGCGTAGTCGAGCGCCTCGTAGCAGAGGATCTGCTTGGGCGTGTTCGACAGGTGGTCGTCGCCGCGGACGACGTGGGTGATGTTCATCGTGACGTCGTCGACCACGACGCAGAAGTTGTACGTGGGCGTTCCGTCCGTGCGGACCAGGATCCAGTCGTCGAGCTGCGTGTGCTCGAAGGTGACCGGGCCGTGGATGAGGTCGTTCACGACGGTGGCGCCGGTGGTCGGAATCCGGAGGCGCAGGGCGCCGGCCGGCAGTCCGCGATCGCGGCAGCGTCCGGAATACCGGAACGTCTCGCCGCGCTGCTGGGCCGCCGCGCGCTCGCGGTCGAGCAGCTCGGGCGGACAGTCGCAGTAATAGGCGCGGCCGGACCGGAGCAGTCGCTCGGCGTGCTCGCGGTAGATCGCGAGCCGCTCGGTCTGGCGATACCCCGGGGTGGGCGGCCCCTCGTCCCAGTCGAGCCCGAGCCACCGGAGCGCGTCGACGATCGCGACGATGTTGTCGTCGGTCGAGCGCGAGCGGTCCGTGTCCTCGATGCGGAGAATGAAGGTGCCGCGATGGTGACGCGCGAGGAGCCAGTTGAAGAGCGCGGTGCGGGCGCCGCCCACGTGGAGGTGGCCCGTCGGGCTCGGCGCGAAGCGGACGCGGATCGGCGCCGCCATGTCAGTACGTCTGGAACAGCCGACCCCAGGGGGTGCCGGCGAAGGCCCGGATGCGCGAGCGGCCGATCGTCGGATACCAGAGGAGGTCGTGGTAGACGTTCGAGGCGAACGGCGCCCAGACGACGAGGGGCGAGTGGAGCAGAAGCCGCTTGAGCGGCCGCAGCGGACCACGCCGGATCAGCTGGTCGCCCCAGATCACGAGGCTCCGGCTGGTCTTGAAGCCCATCGAGAGGGCCGCGGCGTCGGTGTCGCCTACGATCTCGATCCGCTTCGGGTCGGCCACGCCGAGCCCGCGCTCCTGGCACATCCGGAGATACGGGATCGAGAGCGGATCGAACCCCATGATGCGCGCGGCGATCGCGTCGAGCGCCACCTGATCGGCGGACGCCAGGATGAGATTCCCGACGCGCGGCACCATCGTGCGCGGTCCCGCGCCGTCGCCCATCACGGTGCCGTCCATGACGGCAAGCAGGCTCGGATGGAGCTCCCGCTGCATATACATCAGGTCGACCATCACCTCGTGGATGTACTCGTGGGCGTAGTGCCGCACTTCCTTCAACAGACCGCCGAAGGCGTTCTTGATCGCGCCGGTGGTGGTCGTGTGCCCGTGGACCTTGACGGTCGGCAGATGGCAGACGTTTTTCCCGACGTACATCTTCGGAATCTGGATCCCCTCCGGGAAGATCGCGTTCAGCTTCAGCAGCGGCGACTGGAACTTGTAGACGGTCCACTCGACGCCGGGCAGCGCGATGAACGGCACGCCGTGCCGCTCGAGCACCGGACGCCACTTGTTGTTCCGGCATCCGGCGATCGGATCGGTGACGACCGTCTTGTTCTCGACCGGGAAGAGCCGCCGCCGATCGTACCCGTCCTCGAGCAATGTCGTCAGCACGCCGTCGACCTGCCAGGGCTGGCTCGAGCACGCCGGGAAGTACTTGGTCCACGACAGGTTCAGCTTGAGGATCAGGTCCTGGTCGCGACGCACCACCTGGTCGTACTTCACCAGGCGCATGAGGCGCCCGTAATCCTCGACGACGGACTCGGGGCGCGTGCGGAGGAGCGCGACCGCGCTGGACATCTGAGCTATCTTACTCCAGCCGCGTGCCGTAAATGATCAGCAGAACCGCGCAGATCCAACCGACCGCGTTGATCATGAGCGCCCGGTCGCTGAGGAGCAGCTCCGACGGGTTGCCGCCGAGCTGGCGGCGGTAGAGCAGGTACAGATAGCGAAAGATTCCGTAGAGCACGAAGGGAAGCGTCGCCGGCAGCAGGCGCGTGTGGAACTTCGCCACGGTCTCGGGCGACATCGTGTAGAGCGCATAGGCCGTCACCGTGGACGCGGTGACGACGGCGATCATCTGGTCCAGCAGCTCCGGGCTGTACTCGGCGAGAATCGGGCGGTGGCGCGCGGCGTCCCGGTCCAGCGTCAGGTACTCGAAGCGGCGCTTGCCGAGGGCCAGGAAGAGGGCGAGCAGGATCGTGCAGATCAAGAGCCAGCCCGACATCTCCACGTCGATGACGACCGCGCCGGCGACGGCGCGGAGCACGAAGCCGCTGGCGACGACGAGCACGTCGACGATGACCACGTGCTTCAGCCACGCCGAGTAAGCGACGAGCAGGGCGACGTACGCGAGCACCGTGACCAGGAACGGCCGCGCGAGCAAGGCGCTCAGCCCGAGGCCTGCCAGGATGAGCGCGACCGCCGCGGCCACCGCGACGCCGACCGGAAGCCGACCGGCCGCAATCGGGCGCTCACGCTTGCGCGGGTCCAGCCGATCGCGCTCGCGGTCGGCGACGTCGTTCAGCAGGTAGATCGCGCCCGACACC
>WNFK01087830.1_pt1 | contig 23408 bp, 24 predicted proteins | sample 5400281 | NCBI WGS metagenome assembly WNFK01 (sample SAMN13153350, study PRJNA577476) | soil metagenome | isolation source: 20 cm soil on Douglas fir-dominated hillslope | place: USA:California | collected 2013-09-17
TGGAGCCCGCCCGGCCAACTCCGCGATGGCGGCCACCCCGAGCGGCGACGTGTTCGTGCGCCTCGAGGGCGTGGTGGACTTCGAGGCCGAGCGGCAGCGCCTGCGCAAGGAAGTGGAGCGCGCGCGGAAGGAGATCGCCTTCCTCGAGGGCAAGCTCGGCCGACCGGACTTCGTGGAGCGCGCCCCCGCCGAGGTGGTGGAGCGCGAGCGCGCGCGACTGACCGAGCAGCGGCAGACCGAGCAGAAGCTCGCGGCCAGCCTGGCCGCCCTCGGATAGCCGGGCGCTCACCCCCGAACCGGGTGACGGATTCCCCATGAGCCCCGACCACCGACCGGTGCACTTCACGGTGACCGCTCTGGACGTGGTCGACTCGACGCAGTCCGAGGTCCAGCGGCGCGCGGCGGCCGGCGCGCCGGAGGGCACGGTGGTGACCGCGCTCCACCAGCGTGCCGGCCGAGGCGGGCGGGGGCACGACTGGTGGGACGCGCCCGGCGAGTCGCTCCTCTGCTCGGTGCTCCTTCGCCCCGACCGCGAGCCGGCGGCGGTGCCCCAGCTCTCCCTGGTGGGCGGCCTCGCGGTCGCGGAGGCGCTCGTCGCGTCGACCGGCGTGAGCGCGCGGATCCGCTGGCCCAACGACCTCCTGGTCGACGGGCGCAAGGTGTGCGGCATCCTGGCCGAGGCCGCGTCCGGGGCCAACGCGCGGGTTCACCACGTGATCCTCGGCATCGGGATCAACCTCCGGCAGTCCGCGTTTCCGGAGTCTCTCGCCGGGCGGGCGACGTCGCTCCGGCTCCTCACCGGCCGCGATCACGACGCGGCGGCGCTCCTGGCCGCGGTGCTCGCGCGGCTCGAGGCTCGCTATGCCGGCTGGCGGGGCGGGGGATTCGCGGCGCTGCGGGAGTCGTGGCTCGCCCACTCGATGCTGCCGGGCCAGCCAGTGCGCCTTCCCGACGGCGCGACGGGTCGAGCCGAGGACGTGGGAGCGGACGGGGTCCTACTAGCCCGCGCCGGGGACGGGGCCATGGTGCGCGTCGTCTCGGGCGTCGCGGTCGACGAGGGGACGGTCCATGCTGCTGGTCATTGACGTCGGCAACACCAACACCTCGCTCGGCATCTACGAGGTGGGACGCCTGCGCGCCTCCTGGCGCCTCACCACGCGGCGCGAGCAGACCGCGGACGAGTGGGGCGTCTTCATCCAGACCCTGCTCGCCACCCGCGGCATCGAGCAGCAGCACATCACGGGCGTGGCGATCTCCAACGTGGTGCCGCCCATCCAGCAGGCGCTCGAGTGGATGTGCGACCGGTACTTCGGGGTGAGCCCCCTCACGGTGGAGCCCGGGGTGACCGTCGATCTCCCGCTCAACGTGGACGTCCCCCGCGAGGTCGGGGCGGACCGGGTGGTGAGCTGCGTGGCCGGCATCGCGCTCTACGGGACCCCGCTCATCGTGGTGGACTTCGGCACCGCCACGCGCTTCGACTGCGTGAACACGCGCGGCGAGTTCATCGGGGGCGCGATCGCGCCCGGCATCAATACCGCGGCGGAGGCGCTGGTCTCTCGCGCAGCGCGACTCTTCCGCGTCGAGCTGGTGCGCCCGAAGGACGCCATCGGGCGGCACACCGTGACCAACATCCAGTCCGGCATGATCTACGGTTGGGCCGGGCTCGTGGACGGACTCGTCGAGCGGATGCGGCGGGAGATGGAGGGCGACGTGAAGGTCGTCGGCACCGGTGGCCTGGTGGACCAGATGCGCGAGGTGGTGCAGTGCCTGCAGTTCGTCAACCCCGACCTCAAGCTCGAGGGCCTGCGGATGCTCTGGGAGCGGGCCCATCCCGGCGCCTCGGTGTGAACCCCGGTTGACACCCGGGGCGAGCCGCTCGTATACTGCACCCCTACCTACAGTAGGTCGACGCGGACGGTTCTCTACATACGGGGTCTCGGCGGCGGGAAGCGGCGCCGGGCCCAGGCCGGGTGAGGCCAGGAGGCGGGGCGTATGGGGATGTGGGTCGGGCGAGGGCGGAAGGCCCGGGCGGCGTACGGCTTCGACGACATCGCGCTGGTTCCCGGCGCCCTGACCATCAACCCCAGCGAGGTGGACATCTCCTGGGAGCTCTGCGGGCATCGCTTTCCGATCCCGATCATCGCGGCGGCCATGGACGGGGTGGTCAGCCCCTCGTTCGCCATCGAGATGGGGCGGGTCGGCGGACTCGCGGTGCTCAACCTGGAGGGCATCTTCTCCCGCTACGAGAATCCCGACGCGGTGCTGGACCGCATCACCTCCGCGAGCCTCGAGGAAGCGACCAAGATCATCCAGGGCATCTACAGCGAGCCGATCAAGGAAGAGCTGATCCACAAGCGGATCAGCGAGATCAAGAAGGGCGGCGGCCCGGTCCTGGTCTCCTCGATCCCGCAACGGGCCGAGCGCTTTGCCAAGATCGCGGAAGAGGCGGGGGCCGACTTCTTCGTGGTGCAGTCCACCGTGACCACCGCCCGACACGTGGCGAGCGAGTACACCCCGGTGGACCTCCGCCAGCTGAAGAAGCACCTCTCGATCCCGCTCATCGTGGGTAACGTGGTCACCTACGAGGCGTGCCTCGAGCTGATGGGCTGCGGCGTCGACGCGCTCCTGATCGGGGTGGGGCCGGGCGCGGCGTGCACGAGCCGCGAGGTCTTGGGTCTGGGCGTCCCCCAGGTGACCGCCACCGCGGACTCGGCGGCCGCGCGGGACTTCTACTACAAGAAGACCGGCCGCTACGTGCCGATCATCACCGACGGCGGCATGACCACCGGCGGCGACATCTGCAAGGCGTTCGCCTCGGGCGCGGACGCGGTCATGATCGGCTCCGCCTTCGCGCGGGCCAAGGAAGCACCGGGCCGCGGCTACCACTGGGGCATGGCCACCCCGCACTCGAACCTCCCCCGGGGCACGCGCATCCGGGTCGGCGTCGCCGGGTCGCTCGAGCAGATCCTCTTCGGGCCCGCCTTCACCGAGGACGGCACGCTCAACCTGGTGGGCGCCATCCGCACCTGCATGGGGTCGGTGGGCGCCATGAACATCCGGGAGCTGCAGCAGACCGAGCTGATCATCGCGCCCTCGATCAAGACCGAGGGTAAGGTCTTCCAGCGCGCCCAGAAGCTGGGGACGCCGCGGTAGAGCTCCCGGTGCCCAGCCGGGTCGCGATCCTCGATTTCGGGGGCCAGTACACGCAGCTGATCGCCCGCCGCATCCGCGAGCTGGGCGTCTACTCCGAGATCCTGCCATGCACCGAGCCCGTCGAGCGCGTGCTCGGCGGCGGCTACACCGGCATCGTGCTCTCCGGCGGGCCCTCGAGCGTCTACGAGGCCGACGCCCCGCTGCCCGACAAGCGCCTGCTCGAGTCCGGGATCCCGCTGCTCGGCATCTGCTACGGCATGCAGGCGATGGGCTACCTGATGGGCGGCCACGTGGTGCCGGCTCCGGTGCGGGAGTACGGCAAGGCGCACCTGCGGCTCCTCGGCCGCGAGGGGCTGCTGGCGGGCGTGCAGCCGGAGGCCGACGGGCTCGTGACGGTGTGGATGAGCCACGGCGACACCGTGCTCGCGCCCCCCCCGGGCTTCACGAGCCTGGCCGCCACCGACAACTGCCCGGTCGCGGCCATGGCCGACCCGACCCGGCGGATCTTCGCGGTGCAGTTCCATCCCGAGGTGGCGCACACCCCCCAGGGCAAGACCGTGCTCAAGAATTTCCTCGACGCGGCGGGGGCGACGGCGGACTGGTCCATGCCGTCGTTCGTGGACGCGGCGGTCGACAGCATCCGGCGCCAGGTCGGCAAGGACCCGGTGCTCTGCGCGCTGTCGGGCGGGGTGGACTCCTCGGTGGTGGCCGCCCTGATCCACAATGCGGTGGGCGACCAGCTCACGTGCCTCTTCGTGGACAACGGCCTCCTGCGGAAGGGCGAGGTCGACGGGGTCGTCCGGACCTTCCGCGATGCCTTCAAGATGAACCTGATCCATGTCGATGCAAGTAAGCGATTTATAGACAAGCTGGAAGGTATCTCGGATCCCGAGGTCAAGCGGAAGACGATCGGGGCCGAGTTCATCGCGGTGTTCGAGGACGAAGCCCGCAAGCTCGGCCACATCCCGTGGCTGGCCCAGGGGACGCTCTACCCGGACGTCATCGAGTCGGTGTCGTTCAAGGGCCCGTCGGCCACGATCAAGACTCACCACAACGTGGGCGGCCTGCCCCCGAACATGCGCTTCAAGCTGGTCGAGCCGCTCCGGGAGCTCTTCAAGGACGAGGTACGCGAGCTGGGCGCGCTGCTCGGCCTGCCGGAGGAGATCATCTGGCGGCAGCCGTTCCCGGGGCCGGGTCTGGCCATCCGGGTGCTGGGCGACGTCACCGAGGAGCGCCTGGCGCTCCTGCGCGAGGCCGACTCCATCGTGCAGGAGGAGGTGCGCCGGGCCGGCCTCGAGCGGCAGGTGTGGCAGGCCTTCGCGGTACTGCTCCCGATCCGCACCGTGGGCGTGATGGGCGACTTCCGCACCTACGCCCAGGTCATCGCCCTGCGGGCGGTGACGAGCCTCGACGCCATGACCGCCGACTGGGCGCGGCTGCCCTACGACCTGCTCGGCAAGATCTCGACCCGGATCATCAACGAGGTCAAGGGCGTCAACCGCGTCGTCTACGACATCTCCTCCAAGCCCCCGAGCACCATCGAGTGGGAGTGACCCCGGCGGTCGCGGCCGCATCGGCCGAGCCGGCGGCCACGCGCGCAGCAGGGATGAGCGCTTGCGCGAAGGAGCCCAACCGCCAAACCGAAGTCTTCCAGTCGAGGGGCATGCGCGAGGCAGGTCGGATGAGCGCTTGCGCGAAGGAGCCCTACCGCCAAACCGAAGTCTTCCACATTCAGGCTAGATAAATGAAACACGCGGACTTCGTGCACCTGCACGTGCACTCGGAGTACAGCCTGCTCGACGGCGCGGCCCGCCTCGAGAAGCTGGTCGATCGGGCCAAGGCGCTGAAGTTCCCGGCGCTGGCCCTCACCGACCACGGCAACCTCTTCGGCGCGGTGGACTTCTACACCGCGTGCAGCAAGGCGGGGGTGAAGCCGATCCTGGGCTGCGAGCTCTACGTGGCCCCGGGCAGCCGCTTCGAGCGGTCGAGCCAGGACGGCGGCTACGAGGGCGCGAGCCACTGCACGGTGCTCGCCCGCACCGCGGCAGGCTACGCCAACCTCATGAAGCTCGTCTCCAAGGCCTACCTCGAGGGCTACTACTACAAGCCCCGGGTGGACCGCGAGCTGCTCGCCCAGCACGCGGACCCAGCTCTCGGCCGGCGACGAGGCCAAGGCGCGGGAGACGGCGAGCTGGTACCAGGAGGTGTTCGGCAAGGACTACTACTTCATGGAGGTGCAGTCGCACGGTCTCGAGCAGCAGGTGGCGGTGACCGAGGGCACCGTCAAGATCGCCCGCGCGATCGGGGCGCCGCTCTGCGGGACCAACGACTCGCACTACCTGGAGGCCGACCACTCGCGCGCCCACGAGGCGCTGCTCTGCATCCAGACCGGCACCACCATGAGCGACCCGAACCGCTGGAAGTTCTCGAGCAACGAGTTCTACGTGAAGTCGGCCGACGAGATGCGGGCCGTCTTCAAGGACCTGCCCGAGGCCTACCGCAACACCCTCGCGGTGGCCGAGCGCTGCAACGTGGATCTCCAGTTCGGCCAGTTCCACCTGCCGAACTACCAGGTGCCCGACGGCTACACTCTCGACTCCTACCTCGAGCACCTGGCCCTCGAGGGCCTCGGGCGCCGCTACGGGGGATCGCCGGGCGACGCGATCGTCGAGCGCCTGCGCTACGAGCTGGGCGTGGTCTCCAAGATGGGCTTCTCGGGCTACTTCCTGGTGGTGTGGGACTTCATCGCCCACGCCCGCCGCCAGGGCATCGCGGTGGGCCCGGGGCGCGGCTCGTCCGCCGGCTCGCTCGTCGCCTACTGCCTCGGCATCACCAACGTCGACCCCATCCGCTACGGGCTCATCTTCGAGCGATTCTTGAACCCCGAGCGGATCTCGATGCCGGACATGGACATCGACTTCGCGGACGACCGGCGCGACGAGGTCATTCGCTACGTGGTCGATCGCTACGGGGCCGACCGGGTGGCCCACATCATCACGTTCGGGACCATGGGGGCCAAGGCGGTCATCCGCGACGTGGCCCGGGTGCTGGGCTTCTCCTACGGCGAGGCCGACCGCATCGCCAAGCTCGTGCCCGGCTTCCCGCTCAATATTTCGCTGGACGAGGCCATGGAGAAGTCCCCGCCGCTCGCCGAGCAGGTCAAGCGCGACCAGCGGGTGGGGGAGATGTGGGGGGTGGCGCGCGCGCTCGAGGGCTGCACCCGCCACGCCTCGGTGCACGCCTCCGCGGTGGTCATCTCGGACGAGCCCCTGATGGAGCGGGTGCCGCTCTACAAGGACCCCAAGCGGCCGGAGCTGATCACCGGCTACGCGATGGGGCCGATCGAGAAGCTGGGCCTGCTCAAGATGGACTTCCTCGGGCTCAAGACCCTGACCGTCATCACCGACGCCCTCCGGCTCGTCAAGGAGGCGCGCGGGATCAGCCTCGACGCGGACGCGCTCCCGCTCGACGACGCGGGAACGTATCAGCTCCTGGCCGAGGCCCGCACCTTCGGGGTGTTCCAGCTGGAGTCGGCCGGGATGCGGGACGCGCTCAAGCGCCTGAAGCCGCAGCGCATCGAGGACATCATCGCGATGGTCGCGCTGTACCGGCCGGGCCCGATGGACCTCATCGAGGACTTCGTCAACCGCAAGCACGGTCGCGCCGCGATCGCCTACGAGCACCCGCTCATGGAGAGTCATCTCCAGGAGACCTACGGGATCATGATCTACCAGGAGCAGGTCATGAAGCTCGCCGCGGACCTGGCCGGGTTCTCGCTCGGCGAGGCCGACACGCTGCGCAAGGCGATGGGGAAGAAGGACCGCGAGCTGATGGCCCAGCAGCGCGAGAAGTTCGTCTCGGGCTGCCAGGGCAACAAGATCGACGTCAAGAAGGCCGAGCGCATCTGGGACCTCATCGAGAAGTTCGCCGGCTACGGGTTCAACAAGTGCCTGACCGCCGAGACGCGCATCGAGATGGCCGACGGCAGCCACAAGGCCATCACCGAGATCCGGGCCGGAGACCTGGTCCTCACCAAGGACGGCCCCTACCGCGCGCGCGCGGTGCGCCCGAGCGGGGTGCGGCGGGTGGGGCGGCTCCACCTCGCCAACCGCATGTCGGTCCGCTGCACCCCCGACCATCCGATCTTCACCCAGCGGGGATGGGTGAACGCGGAAGACCTGGCCGGCCACGATCTCGTCGCGGTCTTGCGCCGGCTCGCGCCCGGCGAGAGCGAGGATCTGGTGCCGGTCGAGGTCTACGGGGACGCCCTCGGCGAGAGCCTGACCAAGGTCTACGCGACCGTCGAAGCGGGCGGCCGCGCCCTGCGGGTGCCGTGGAAGCGACCGATCCGGCGAGGCACGCTGGCCCGGCTGGCCGCGCGCTTCGATTCGCCGGCCCTCCACGCGCTGGCCGAGTCGCCGGTCGGCTGGTCCCGGCCGCGGGGCTTCGCGCTCGAGGGCGAGGAGGCGACCTACGACTTCGAGGTGCCGGGCGCCGCGAGCTTCATCGCCAACGGCATCGCGGTCCACAACTCGCACGCCGCGTGCTACGGGGTGGTGGCGTACCAGACCGCGTATCTCAAGGCCAACTACCCGACCGAGTTCATGGCCGCCCTGCTGACCTCCGAAATGGAGAAGACGGACAAGATCGTCCAGTACGTGGAGGAGACGCGGGCGATGGGCCTGCGGGTGGAGCCGCCCGACGTCAACGTCTCGCGCGCCCAGTTCACGGTGTCGGGCGACGCGATCCACTTCGGGCTCGCCGCGATCAAGAACGTGGGCGCCACCGCGATCGATTCGATCGTGAAGGTGCGCGAGACCGACGGGGCGTTCGCCGCCCTCGACGACTTCTGCGCCCGCGTGGACCTGCGCCTGGTCAACCGGCGCGTCATCGAGTCCCTCATCAAGGCGGGCGCGTTCGACTCGCTCCGCAGCACGCGCGCGGGCCTCCTCGCGTCCCTCGATCAGGCGATGGAGGGCGGGCAGCGGCGGCAGCGCGACCGGGAGGAAGGGCAGGTCTCCCTCTTCGACGCGCTCGGTGGGGGCGACACGCCCAAGGCGGCGGCGGTGGCATCGCCCGCCGCGCGGGTGCCGGAGTGGCCCCAGGAGGAGATGCTGGCCTTCGAGCGCGAGGTGCTGGGCTTCTATCTCTCCGGCCACCCGCTCGAGCAGTACCGGGAGGTGGTGCGCCGGATCGGGGCCCTGAACGCGGCGGACCTCGCCGCCCGCGCGACCGGCTCGCGCGTGCTGCTGCTGGGGCAGGTGAGCGCGTTCACCGAGAGCGCGACCAAGAGCGGCAACCGCATGGCCTTCGCGACGCTCGAACTGGTCGACGGGAGCGTGCCGCTCACGATCTTCCCCGAGCCCTATCGCACCTGCGCGACCGCGCTGCGGCACAAGGGGCCGGTCATCGTGAAGGGCCGCGCGGACGACAGCGACAAGGGTCGGGTGGTGCTCGCGGAGGAAATCAAGCCCCTGGAGGAAGCGGTGGCAAACGGGAGCGGAAATGGAAACGGGAACGGCCACCGCGGCGAGGAGGCCGCGCACGCCTGCCGCATCCGGGTGAGCGCGGCGGCGGAGTCGCTCGGCGCCCTGTTCGCCTCGCTGAAGGCGGCCTGCCGCGAGCACGAGGGGCGGACCCCGCTCTTCGTGCACGTGCTGCTCCCCGAGCAGGAGGTGGTGCTGCGGGTGAAGGAGCTGGGCGTGGAGCCCGCGCCCGCCCTGGTCGCGAAAGTCGAAGCCCTCCTGGGGCCGGGCAGTATACTCGTCGAATATGCCGGACGAGCTTGAGTTCGAGAAGCCGCTCCTTGAGCTCGAGAATCGCATCGCCGAGCTGCGCGCCTCCGAGGATTCGCTCGCCGCGCGCGACGAGATCGCGAAGCTCGAGGAGCGCCTCGCCCGCCAGCAGCAGCGCATCTACTCGGGCCTGACCGCCTGGCAGCGCACCCAGATCGCGCGGCACCCGAAGCGCCCCCACACCCTCGACCTCGTCAACCTGCTGCTGGAGGACTGGGTCGAGCTGCACGGCGACCGGGTCTTCGGCGACGACAAGGCGATCGTGGGCGGGCTCGCCACCTTCGACGGCGAGCCGGTGGTGGTGATCGGCCACCAGAAGGGGCGGGACACCCGCGAGAACATCGCCCGTAACTTCGGCATGCCGCATCCGGAGGGCTACCGCAAGGCGCTCCGCCTGATGCAGCTGGCCGGCAAGTTCGGCAAGCCGATCATCACGCTCATCGACACGCCGGGAGCCTTTCCGGGCCTGGCCGCCGAGGAGCGCGGGCAGGCGGAGGCCATCGCGCGCAACCTGCGCGAGATGGCCGGGCTGCCCACGCCGGTGGTCTGCGTGGTCACCGGGGAGGGCGGCAGCGGTGGCGCGCTCGCGCTCGGGGTCGGCAACCGGGTGCTGATGCTCGAGTACGCGATCTACTCGGTGATCTCGCCGGAGGGCTGCGCGGCGATCCTCTGGGGCGAGGCCGCGAAGGCCCCCGAGGCCGCCGAGCTGATGCGGGTGACCGCGCCGGACCTGCTCAAGCTGGGGGTCATCGACGCGATCGTGCCCGAGCCGGTGGGCGGCGCCCATCGCAACTGGGACGCGACCGCGGCCAGCTTGCGGGAGGCGCTGCGCGAGCAGCTCTGGCAGCTCCGGTCCAAGTCGGAGGCGGAGCTGATCGAGGAGCGCCAGGAAAAGTTCCGGCGGATCGGTGTCTTCGAGGAGACCGCCTGAGCGATCCGATCCGCCCGGAGTTTGACATGCCGGGGGGCGGATGCTACCGTAAGTCCCGACCAATTATGCAGAAAAATCCTCCGGCGTCGCCTCGGAAGCTCCACCTCATCACCTACGGCTGCCAGATGAACGAGTACGACTCCGAGCGCGTGGCGGGGCTGCTCAAGCAGGAGCGTTACGAGCTGACCGATTTCGCGGAAGAGGCGGACCTGATCCTGCTCAACACGTGCTCGATCCGCGAGAAGGCGGAGGACAAGGTGTTCTCCCAGCTGGGCGCCCTCCGGCTCCTCAAGCGGCGGCGGCCCGACCTCACGATCGGAGTCATGGGCTGCATGGCCCAGCTCCAGAAGGGCCGCATCCAGGAGCGCGCGCCCTACGTCGACCTCGTGTTCGGCTCGCCCGCGATCGCCCGGGTCGCGGAGCTGGTCGAGCGGGCGCGGGAGGGGCGGGGACCGATCCTCGAGACCGGGGAGAGCCCGCTCGTCAAGATCACCGCGCGGCCCGACGGCGGCCGGCGGCTCAAGGCGTTCGTCACGGTCATGGAGGGCTGCGAGAAGTTCTGCACCTTCTGCGTCGTGCCGACCACTCGGGGCCGGGAGCGCAGCCACGCTCCCGAGGTCATCGTCGAGGAGATCCGAGGCCTCGCCGCGGCGGGCTGCCGGGAGGTGACCTTGCTCGGGCAGACCGTCAACGCCTACGGGCGGGACCTCGACCCGGCCACCGACCTGGCCGCCCTGCTCGGGCGGGTGAACGACGTCGACGGGATCGAGCGGATCCGCTTCACGACCTCGAACCCGTACAATCTCACCCCGCGATTGATTCGCGCCCTGCGGGACGTGCCCGCGGCTACAGCCGCGCCCGCTACCTCGAGTTGATCGCGGAGCTGCAGGAGACGGTGCCAGACCTGGCGCTCTCCACCGACCTGATCGTGGGCTTCCCGGGCGAGACCGAGGACGACTTCGCCCGCACCATGGAGATGGTGGAGCGCGTGGGCTACGACAACGTGTTCGTCTTCCGCTACTCGCGGCGGCCCGGCACGCCCGCCGCCGACATGGCGGACCAGGTGCCGGACGAGGTAAAGGCTCTACGCAACACGCGACTCCTCGAGGTAACGGGCCGCGTGGCCGCGGCGCGGAGCCTGCGGCTCGAGGGCCGGACGCTGCCGGTGCTGGTCGACGGCGTCTCGCGCAAGAATGCGGGGGAGGCCGCGGGCCGGACCCGCTGCAACCGAGTGGTGAACTTCGATACCGGAGGCCGCGACCTGCTGGGCCGGGTGGTGGAGGTGCGCATCGCCCGGGCCCTGCCGCACAGCCTTCGTGGTGAGCTGGCCGATTCGCCCGCCGACCCGGGCGCGATGGACCGGCTCCCGGTGGGCCTGGCCGAGCCCGCGTTACCGGCCTAGGAGGAGGCGCACCATGGTGCTGGAGATGAAAGTGAAGGGGCTCGCGCTGGATCCGCTCTCCAACATGCCCATGATCATCCTCCGCGACGAGGAGGAGAAGCGCTCCCTCCCGATCTGGGTGGGTCTCTTCGAGGCCAACGCCATCGCGCTGGAGCTGGAGAAGATCTCCACGCCGCGGCCGATGACCCACGACCTGATCAAGAACATCCTCGAGGCGCTCGACGCCCGCGTGCAGAAGGTCGTGGTCAACGACCTGCGGGACAACACCTTCTACGCGGTGCTCCACCTCCGGCTCGGCAACGCCGACATCACGGTCGACTCGCGCCCCTCGGACGCCATCGCGCTCGCCCTGCGCGTCGGCGCGCCGATCTTCGTGGAGGAGGAGGTCGTGGACAAGGCCCGCACCGTCGAGGTCGCCAAGGAGACCGAGATCGGCACCGGCAAGGGTGACGACCAGGCCAAGATCAAGGAGTGGCTCGAGTCGCTCAAGCCGGGCGACTTCGACCGGCTCGAGCGCGACAAGGACCCGAAGCGCCCGGACGAATAGTGGATGCGCGTCGGGCTGTTCACCAACAACTACCTGCCGTTCCGCGGCGGGGTCACGACCGCGGTCGAGACCCTGCGCCTCGGGCTTGAAGGGCTCGGCCACCGGGCCTGGGTCTTCGCGCCGGCCGCCCAGCACCCGCATCTCGACCCCCCGTTTGTCTTCCGCTACCCGTCGATCCCGGCGCCGACCTATCCCGGGTTCTCGCTGCCGCTGCCGGTGTCGCGGCGCCTGCGCCGCCTCGCCCGCTCGCTGGACCTCGACGTCGTCCACGTCCACCACCCGTTCCTGCTCGGGGTGACCGGCCGGCGGCTCGCCCGCGGCCAGCGGCGCCCGCTCGTCTTCACCTACCACACGCGCTACGAGAAGTACGCCCACTACGTCCCCCTGCCGCCGCGTCTCGTGCGGAGCCTCGCGGTACGCCTGGCCTGCCGCTTCGCGGACTCGGCGGACCTCGTCGTCGCGCCCTCCGATCACGTCGCGGACACGCTCCGGCGCCGCGGCGTCCGCGCGCCGGTCGCGGTGGTCCCCACCGGCGTCGATCTCGCGCTGTTCAGCCCGGGCAGCCGGGAGCGGGCGCGCCGCCGGCTCGGCCTGCCCGCCGAGGGGCTCATCTGCCTCTACACCGGTCGGCTCGATCGCGAGAAGAGTCTCGAGCGCGTGCTCGACGCCTTCGAGTCGGTGGCGGCGGCGCTGTCCGGCGCGACCCTGCACCTGGTCGGGAAGGGAAGCCACGGGGCGGCGCTCGAGGCGCGCGCCGCGGCGGGACGGGCCGGCCGGCGCGTCGTCTTCCACGGGGGCCTCGCGCGCGAGGCGCTACCCGACTACTATCGCGCGGCCGATCTCTTCCTCTTCGCGTCGGAGACCGAGACCCAGGGCCTGGTGCTGGCCGAGGCGCACGCCTGCGCGCTGCCCGCGGTGGCGGTCCGCGCGTCCGGGGTGGACGAGGTGGTGACGGACGGCGAAACCGGGTTCCTCACCAAGGGCGAGACCGGCGAGATGGCCGACGCGGCGATCGGTCTTCTCCTCGACGCGGAGCGCCGGGCCGCGATGGGGCAGGCCGCGCGCCGGCTCGCGGAGGCACGCTTCTCCACCGGGCGGCAGATCGAGGCGATGGTCGGGCACTACCAGGCCCTGATCGCCGGGCGGCGGTGATGCCGGGCACGACGCTCGGACGCACGCTGCGCGTCGGGTTCCAGACCGACTGGGACCCCCACACCGCCGAGCCCGGTCACCAGGGCCTCCTGGCGTGGGACCAGCGGGTCCGCACCCTCCTGCGGGTGCTGGTGTCCTACCCGGAGGTGCGCTACGTCCTGCCGGATCGGATCAGCCTCGACGCCTCCGCCGACCCACGCACGCTCGAGACCATGGCGCGCTTCCTCGAGCGGCAGAGCTGGCTCGTGCGCCGGGTGGCGGTGACGTGAGCGCGATGATCGGGGACCGCGCGTGATCTGGAACCGCGACGTCGAGACCGCGCCGCGCGCCGCCCTGCGCGCGCTGCAGGCCGAGCGGCTGCGCGCCACCGTGGCCCGCGCGCGGGCGCGGGTGCCCTTCTACAAGGACGCCTTCGCGGAGGCCGGCGTGCGCGACGGCGACGTCGACCTCGAGCGGCTCGGCGAGCTGCCGTTCACCCGCAAGGCGCACCTCCGTGACCACTACCCATTCGGGCTCTTCGCGGTGCCCCGCCAGGAGCTGGTGCGCATCCACGCCTCCTCGGGCACGCGCGGCAAGCCCACCGTGGTCGGGTACACGCGCGGCGACCTCGTGGTGTGGCGCGAGGTGATGGCCCGCGCGCTTGCCTCCGCCGGCGCGGAGCCCGGCCAGCTCGTCCAGATCGCCTACGGCTACGGCCTCTTCACCGGCGGCCTCGGCTTCCACGACGGCGCCGAGCACATGTTTCCGCCCCCACGGGCTCGCCTGCACGCCGTCGTTCGCGCTGCACATCGGCGAGAGCATGCGCGAGCAGGGGATGGATCCGCGCGACCTGGGGCTCACCTACGGCCTCTTCGGGGCCGAGCCGTGGACCGAGGCGATGCGCGCGCAGCTCCAGGCCCTGTGGGGCTGCGCGGCGGTGGACTTCTACGGGCTCAGCGAGATGATCGGCCCCGGGGTGGCCACCGAGTGCGTCGAGGCGCGCGACGGCCTCCACCTGAACGAGGACCACTTCCTGCCCGAGATCGTCGATCCCGAGACCGGTGCGCCGCTGCCACCCGGCCGCGAGGGCGAGCTGGTGCTGACCACGCTCACCCGGGAGGCGCTGCCGATGATCCGCTACCGCACCGGCGACGTGACCCGGCTCGATCCGTCCCCGTGCCGCTGCGGGCGCACCACCGTGCGCATGGCGCGGATCAAGGGACGCACCGACGACATGCTGATCATCAAGGGCGTGAACGTCTACCCCTCGCAGCTCGAGGCCGCGCTGCTCACCGTCCCGGAGCTGGCCCCGCACTACCAGCTCCTGGTGGACCGGCGCGGCGCGTTCCCGACCCTGGCGGTGCACGTGGAGCCGGTGGAGCGGCTGGTGCAGGCGTGGGGCGGCTTCGAGGCGGCGCGGGCCGAGGTGGTGGCGCTCGGCGCGGTCGTCGCGGAGCGGCTCCGCGGCCACCTCGGGCTCAACCCGGTGGTGACGGTGGTGGCCCCGAAGAGCATCCCGCGCAGCGAAGGCAAGGCGGTGCGGGTCGTGGAAAGGAGATAGTCATGGCCGAGCGCGATGAAGCCCGACTGCTGGCCCGCATCGAGGCGGGGGAGCGCATCGAGTCCCCCGAGGAGATGACGGAGGAGTGAGCTGGCCGGCGGCTACGGCTACGTGCCGTGGATCGCCAAGGCCCCCGGGGTGGAGGAGAAGCACGTGGTGGCCCAGATCGTGAAGGACGAGCTGCGCCACGCCACCGTCATGTACGGGCTCCTAGCCGACCTGGGGGTCGACGTGGACGCCCACGTGCGGGCGCACGACGAGGTGCTCACGATGCGGATCGCGGCCGACGCGGATATCGGGACATCGCGAATCACCGCGGACAAACGGGTCAACATTTTCTACTATCCGATCGATACGTGGGCCGACTTCATCTTCTTCAACTTCTGCATGGACCGCGGCGCGGGGCACCAGCTGGAGGACGTGCGCACCTGCTCCTACGGACCCTGGGTCCGCGCCATCGAGGGGATCTTCAAGGAGGAGAAGTTCCACATCCGCCACGGCGAGTTCTGGGTGAAGCGGCTCGCGGAGGATCCCAAGACTCATGACGAGGCGCAGGAGACGCTCAACCGCTGGTACATCCGCACCATGAATATCTTCGGGCGGCCCGGATCGGCCAGGAACGTGCTGTACCGCAAGTATCGGCTCAAGCTCCGCGACAACGACGAGGTGCGCCAGACCTTCGCGCGCGAGGTCGCCGAGAAGGCGGGCGCGGTCGGGCTCACCCTGCCGGAGTGGACGCCGGTGTGGGACCGCCTGCCCGAAGAGGCGCAGATCCCCGGGTAGCGCGCGTGCGCCGCGCGAGCATCCTCGGGCTCCTGGTCCTGGCCCAGACCGGGCTCGTCGCGTCGGACGGCGGGGCGCCGGCCGCGCGCGCCCAGAGCAACCGGCAAGTCAAGGTGCTGCTCGAGTTCCGGCAGCAGGCGCAGGGCAGCCGCCAGGGCGTGCAGGGGCAGGGGAACGTGATCGTCGAGCCGCGCCAGAGCGGCGACCCGCGGGTGCGCGGCCGCGGGGGCCTGGCGGTCGAGGACACCACCACCCGCATCACCCGCTCGTCGGGGCTCTTCACGGTGGTGCAGGACGGGGGCGCCGGCTCGATCATGGTGGCCGACGACGTGCCGACCGTGCAGCTCGCCTACTACTACGACTACGCGACCGGCAAGGGCTACGTGGCCCAGGGGGTCGCGTGGCAGCGGGTGGGCACCGCGCTCGCGGTGCGCCCGGTGATCCTCCCCGGCAACCAGATCCGGGTCACGCTCACCCCGGTGATCAGCTACTTCACGCCCGCCGGCGGCGGCACGATCGAGGTCGTGGAGGCGGCGACCCAGCTCATCGTGCCCAACGGCGGGCGCATGCAGTTCGGCGGGAGCACCGGTAGCCTGCACGCGGTCACGCGCCAGGTGCTGGGCTACCGCGCCGAGCAATCCTCGCAGGATACCGCCCTGACGGTCACGGCCACGATCCAGTAGGCGCGCGGTGACCGCCCACGCGCGACGGGACGACGTACCGGACGGGGTCGCGGCCGCGCGACGGCGCGCGCCGTGGGCGCGGGAGCTGGGCGTCGAGGTCCCCACCCCCGCCGGCGGGCCCGCCGCGGCGGTCCACTGCCTGGCCCACCGGGTCGGCTCGCCGTGACCATCCGCTACACCGGCAACGGGGCCTACGGCTACGCCAACAGCCTCTACATGGCGCTGCGCGAGTCGGGGGCCGCGCCCACCGAGCTGCCCGAGCCCGGCTTCCTCGAGTGCCTGACCACCATGCCCTTCGGCACCGACTACCTCCGGGTGGGCCGCGACCTGCTCGTGTACTTCAGCTCGCCGCTGGCCAACCCGGACCAGGGGCTCTCCACGGCCCTCGACGCGCTCGGCTGGGAGTGCCGCGAGGAGCGCGACGGCACCGCGGAGGCGGCGCTGGCCCGGCTCGGCGAGGCGGCCGCGCGGGGCCCGGTGCTCGCGGGCCCGCTCGACATGGGGGCGCTCGGCTACATGCCGCAGCACGCGCAGCTCTCGGGGAGCGATCACTTCGTGGTGGTACTGGGCGTCGAGGGCGAGCGCGTGCGGGTCCACGATCCCGACGGCTACCCGTGCGTGGCGATGCCCGCCGTCGAGTTCCTGCGCGCGTGGCGCGCCGAGCGCGTGCGCTACGCGCCGACCCCGTACGCGATGCGCTCGGGGTTCCGGCAGACGCGCCGCCCGACGCGCGAGGCCATGATCGCGCGTACCCTCGGCGCCGCGCGCGCGGGCCTGGCCGCCGACCCGGGCGGGCCCGATCGCTACGGCGGCCCGCGGGCGTTCCGGCTGCTCGCGGCCGACCTGCGCGGGGCGATGGCCAAGCGGCTCGGCGGCCATCTCACGTCCTTCGCGCTGCCGCTCGCGGCCCGGCGCAGTCACGACGCGGCCGCGTTCCTGCGCGAGGCCGGGCACGCGGAGGCCGCGGGGCTCTTCGAGCGGAAGGCCCAGTGCTTCGGCGAGGCCCAGTACTGGGCGGTGCAGGAGCGCTGGACGGACACCGCCGACCTGATGGAGGCTCTCGCCGACCTCGAGGGCGCGCTGATCCACGCGCTCGAGCCGGCCGACGCGTCCGACGGCTGAGCGGCCCGCGCCTCAGGCCGGGTCCGGGAAGTAGGGTCCGAGCGGCACGTCGGCGACCGGCACCAGCACCGCCTTGCGCACCACGTTCGCGCGCAGGCCTCGAGCCCGTCGGGCTGTCGAAGCGCAGCAGGTGGATCTCGTCCGGGGTCTCCGGATCGTGCGGCGCACCGGGCTCGGCGGGCGCCGGGCTCCAGATCCGCTCGAAGGCGCCGCCGTGCCGCTGGACGACGGGGAGGACGCGGCGCTCGTACCCGCGCAGCGCCTCGCGCTGGCCGGGCTCGAGATAGATGAGGGCCAGATAGCGGACCGCAGCCCTTGGCCCGGTCCGGCGGGAAGTTGACATAATGTATCTTATCGGACTCTACGGAGAGGCGCCAGGGGACCGCCGGCGGCTACTTCCCGCGGCCCTGAAGCTCGGCGATCTTGGCGCGGATGTCGGGCGCGCGGCGCGTGTCGAGCACATCCTTGAGCACGCGCTCGTACGTGGCGAGCGCCTCGACCGGTTTCCCGGCCAGCGCCTGCGCGCGCGCCAGATCCAGCAGCGCATCCTCGAAGTAGAACTGCTTGGCCGGCACGGCGCGGGCGACGGCCTCGTAGGCCGTCACCGCGTTGGCGTAGTCCTTCTGGGCCTCCCACGTGTAGCCGACGCCCGAGGCGGCCAGCGTCCGCAGGCTCCCGGCCGCGCCCTTGGCGAGCGCGATCTGGTAGGCCCCGCGTGCGGCCCCGTAGTCGCCCGCCTGGTACTGAATGTTGCCGAGCTCGTAGGCGGCCTGCACCGCCGCCGAGGAGTGCGCGTGCTGGGACAGGACGGTCTGCAGCGCGTCGATCGCCCGGGCGCGGGCATCCGGGGTCGCCTGCGGGCCGTCGGCCTGCTGCACGAGGTCCGCGGAGGCGGCCAGGGCCGCCACGCCGCGCGCGTCCTCCGCGCGCAGCCAGAGCCAGGCCGCGAGGCCCAGCACGACCACCGCCAGGGCCACGCCGCCGATCTTGAGCCCGAGCCGGGCGCCGCCCGAGGCGACCAGCTCGCCCAGGTCCCTCACGCGCGGCGCTCCGGGTCCCGGCCGTCGGCGGCCCGCTCGATCCAGATCTCTCCCTTGACCTCGGCCCCGTCCGCGGCGGAGAAGCTACCGGTGCGGAGCGTGCCGGTCAGCACCCCGGTGGGCAGGATCTCGACCCGGGTCGCGGCCGACAGGTTGCCGCGCACCGTGCCACCCACCACGATCGCGCGCGCGTTGATATTGGCGTCCACCTCGGCTCCTTCGTCCACGAACACCCGGCCCGTCACGTTGATGTCACCCTCGAAGCGGCCCGCGATGTGAAAGTCCCCGTCGCCGCCCAGCTCGCCCTTGAACACCAGCCCCGCGCCCAGCGCGGCGGCCTCGTGGCGGCTCCCACGGTGCGCGGCGAGGTCGGCGGTCAGCGAGTCGGATTCGGCGGGTCCGGCCAGGCCCAGGTAGCGGAGCGTCCGGCCGAGCGCGCCCACGCGCCCCGCTCCTTTACAGGCCCGCGGTCGGCGTCTGCGCGAGCCCGCGCTCCGTGGCCAGGCGCCGGAGGCCCCACCCGGACCACAGCAGGAGCAGGCAGGAGCCGGCCAGCAGCACGGTCGCCGCGCGCGGAGGCGGCACCACCGGGTACTCGGCCAGGCCCAGCGTGACCTCGACCGGCACGCCCACGCAGGCGAGCAGCGCGAGCAGCCCGACCCCGGCGCGAGTCCAGCCCGGGAGCGCGTGCGACGGGTGCGGCATGCCGCGTAGTGTAGCCACCGAGATACGGGAAGGCAACCCCGGCGCCTTGACGGCGGGGCCCACCGGGCATAGGCTGCAGCCGCACATGACGGAGAACGGGCCCCGCTCGCGGGTGCTGCACTGGGTCATCTGGCTCGCGACGCTGTTCTTCGTCGCGATGCTCTTCGTCCCGCTCGTCCGCGAGGCGCTGCGTCGCGCCGCGCTGGTCCCGCCCGGCCACTTCTAAGCGCCTAAGCGCGGGTGCGCTACCCGGTCGGCTCGTCGGGGATCCGGCGCTTGGGCGAGCCCCCGGCCCCGTCCCGGCGGCGCGTCAGCTCGAAGGCCATGAGCCCCACCGTGAGCGTGAGGATGATCCAGCCCGCGGTGTCGAGGTTGACGATCAGCCAGCCGATGAGGCTGAGCGCGGCGAGGAGCCACACCAGGGCCACGGAGCGGGAACTGGGCCACTTCATCGGACCCTATTGTCGCGGCGGCCGGCGCCGAAGTCAAACCGACGCGCGCTCAGAGGCGACGGAGGAAGCGCTCGGGATCGTCGAGGAAGGCGCGCGTGATGCGGACGTGCTCGACCTCGCGGTAGTCGATGGGCGCGATCGTCTCGCCCTCGAGCAGCAGGATCTCGGCGCCCGGCAGCGCCATCAGGATCGGCGAGTGGGTGGCGATGACGAACTGGCAATCCTGGGCCGCGCGGTCGCGCAGGATCGCGAGCAGCGCCAGCACGCGGATCGGCGAGAGCGGGGTCTCCGGCTCGTCGAGGAAGTAGAGGCCGCGCGGCTGCAGCCGCTGCTGGAGCAGGTGCAGGAACGTCTCGCCGTGCGAGCGCGCGTCGGGATCCGCCCCGTAGCGCCGGATCAACGCCGCGCGCTGCCCCGCGGCGGCGCCGGTGGCGAGCCGCTGGCCCAACGAGCCCTCGCGCAGGGCGCCCCGCAGCTCGTCCTCCACCTCGCCGAGCCCCTCGATGTCGCGTCGCACGCGCAGGGTGAAGCCGAAGACGTCCTCCGCCCGCAGGAAGAGCGTGGCGCGCGGGTGCCGGGCTCGCCGGCACCGGAAGGCGCGGGCGAAGGCGCGCGCCCCGGCCAGGGTGGGGTCCCGCTCGAGGTCGCGCCCGCCCGCGGCGACCGCCCCCGCCCCGGCGGCCATCCCCTCGAGCAGGGTCGACTTGCCGCAGCCGTTCTCCCCCACCAGGAAGGTGACCCGCGCCCGGAGATCGAGCCGCTCCAGGGCCCGGAAGAGCGGGATCGTGAACGGAAAGCGATCGGGCTCCCGCAGGCCGCCGGCGCGGCGGATCCCGGTGAGGAAGATCCCCGACGCCGGCGCCGCCTTGCGGGAGCCCGCCCGCTTCACGCGGTCCGCGGCCCGGCTACTGGCGCAGCTCGGGGATCACCCAGAGCGGTCGCTCGCCGCGGGCCACCCGCTGCACGTTGTCGAAGGCGTTGCGGAACGCCTTGAACCAGTTGTCCCAGGTGGGGCCCGCGGTGTGCGGGGTGAACGTCACGTTCTCGAGCGCGAACAGCGGATGGTTGGCGATCGGGGGCTCCTCGACCATGACGTCGAGGCCGGCCGCCGCGATGACCTTGGTGGTGAGCGCGGTGTGGAGCGCGTGCTCGTCCACCACCGGGCCCCGGCAGGTGTTGATGAGCACCGCGGTGGGCCGCATCATGCCGAGCTCGCGCGCGCCGAACATGTTGCGGGTGACTGGGTTGAGCGGCACGTGGAGCGAGACGATGTCCGCGGTGCGCAGCAGCTCGGGCAGGAGCACGAAGCGGACGCCGAGGGCGTCCTCGGCGTCCTCGGCGAGGCGCGCGATGTCGTAGTAGACGATCTTCATGTCGAAGGCGGCGGCCCGGCGCGCGACCTTCTTGCCGATCGTGCCGAGCCCGATGATGCCGAGAGTCTTGCCCTCGAGCTCGTAGGTCCGGTTCGAGGCGAAGTCCCCCACCCGCCACTTGCCGGTGATCACGTTGCCGTGGTGCCAGGAGAGCTTCCGATAGACCGCGAGCATCAGCATCAGGGTGTGCTCGGCCACCGCCACCGAGTTGGAGCCCCCGTTGTTGGCCACCGGCACCCCCGCCCGCTTGGCCGCCGCCACGTCGAGACGGTCGTAGCCCGCGCTGATGAGCTGCACCAGCTTGAGGCCCGAGGCCGTCTTGAAGAACTCGCCGTTCAGCTCGGGGCGCGGGAAGCCGACGTAGTACTCGGCGTCCGCGAGCGCCGCGGTGAACTCGGGCGTGCCCGCGTCCACCACGACCATCTCGAAGCCGGCGGGCACGAAGCTTCGCGCGATCTCGAGCATCGCGGCGGGGAACTTGGGAGAGACGAGGATCTTGGTGGCCACGGGAGCCTCCTTTACCTGACCGGGGTGATCGGCGGCATCACGCGCGCCAGTATACGGCTTCGCCCGGCGTCGCGTCCGCCGCGTGTGCGGCCGGCATCTCTTGCGCGGGGGGTGGTCGCCCCAGGCTGGGTACTGGCCTGCCCAGGCTCACACCCCGGCTTCTCTGCAGCTCTGAGCCGAGCGATACCAAGTGTCCGAAAGACCGTCTGTTTTCAGATGGTCCCAAGCTTGCTCTACCCGGGCCCACGAAGGGGGATTCCGTGAAGCGATTCGTCCTGACGCTGGCCTGGGTGCTGTGGGCGCACGAGATGGCGACGGTGGGCGACCGGCTCGTCGACCGGGGCTACACCGCGGTCGACTCGTTCGAGACCCGGCAGCAGTGCCACGCCGCCCTGGCCGACTACTCGGCCCTCAAGCTGGTCCGCCAGGGCAAGGTGAAGGTCGAGTTCACCTGCCTGCCCGAGAAGACCGAGCCGCGGACTTCGCGGAGCGCGATCGGCTGAGCCGTCCCCCGCCCGGCTCAGGCCCCGTTGCGGTGCCCCGCCGGGGCCGGCTGGCTGATGCTCACCGGCGCGTTGGCCTCGAACGGGCTCCACAGCCCGAGCTCCTTGCCCATCTCGCGCACCGCCGGGAGCACCTCCTGGCCGAGCAGCCGGATGCAGGTGGTCGCGTCCTGGTTGGACACGAAGCCGTCGCTGGCCCAGAGGCCCAGGATGGACGGCCGCGTCTCCTCGAGCAGGCGCCGGAACTTGGGGAGCACCGTCTTCGGGGTGCCCGCGATGATCTGCTGGTCGCGGATCTGGTCCTCGAACGAGGCGGCCCGCGGGTTCGCGCCGCGCCCCACCGCGTACTCCACGAACGCCTTGCGGTAGGACGGCGAGAAGTAGCCGGACGGGCTCGACCACACCGGGTGCGCGAGCCCGGTGAACTCGCCCTGCATCCACATGAACTGGCGCGCGTTGGCGAGCGCCTTCTCCTCGGTCTCGGCCACGTGGCAGCGCTGCAGGTACCCGCGGTTCTCGGGGCCGCCGGTGTAGCCCACCTCGGCCGCGACCGAGTCGTAGAGCTCCCAGATCTTCTTGGTCGCGTCGATCGCGGTGCTGAGCGCGATGTAGGGATAGCGCTGGCGCGCGGCCCAGATGATCGTCTCCTTGCTGAGCACGCCCGGGATCCAGATGCGGGGGTGCGGCTTCTGCAGCGGCACCGCCCACGGGTTCACCACCCGGTGCTGGTAGTGATTGCCCTCGAAGCGGAACGGGCCTTCCTGGGTCCACGCGCGCACGATCAGCTCGTGGGCCTCCTCGAAGCGCTCGCGGTTGAAGGCGGGGTTGACCCCGGTGGCGAGCTGCTCCTGCCCGCCCCCGCGCACGAAGCCGGAGACGAGGCGGCCGCGCGAGACCATGTCGATCATGGCCAGCTCCTCGGCCAGCCGCACCGGGTTGTCGGCGAGCGGCAGCGGGTTGCCGAGCAGCACGATCTTCACCCGCTTGGTCATGGCGGCCAGGATCGACGCGAACACGTTGCACTTGGCCTGCATGCAGAACGGCGCGTTGTGGTGCTCGTTCAGCATGATGCCGTCGAAGCCGACCTCCTCACCGGATCGAAGTGACGGTTGGAGAACATCAGGGCGGTGGCGCCGCGCTTGCGGCCCTCGTCCGCGGGGTAGGCCGACATCGGTTGCTCGGTGAAGTACATGAGGTGCATGGGATCCCCCGCTCAGGACTCGGCGACGAACTGGACGATGAGCTTCGCGAGCGCCTCGGGCTGCTCCATGTCGACCAGGTGGCCGGCGCCCTCCACCACCGCGAGCCGGCTCCGGGGCAGGGCGCGCGCATACTGCTCGCCGCAGCCCGCGGGCACGATCCGGTCGTCGTCGCCCCACACCACCAGGGCCTCGGTCTGCACGCCCTCGAGCAGCGGCGGCAGCGTCGGGCTGTACATGTAGGGCTTCCACGCGATGCGGAAGGTCATCTCGCGGTTGAGGTCCCACTGCTCGAGCTGCGGCGTGGGCGGATCCGCGCCGAAGAGCCGGTCGAACGCGGCCTGGTCCGCGAACCCCGCGCGCGCGTAGTCGATGTAGCTCACCAGCGCCTGGTCGAGGATCTCGCCGTCCGCCGGCTTGATTCCCATCGCCCCCACCAGCACCAGCCGGCGGAACGCGCGCGGCGACATGGTGGCCATCTCGGCCGCGATCCAGCCGCCGAAGCCCAGGCCCACCAGCGA
>WNFK01012216.1_pt1 | contig 23275 bp, 17 predicted proteins | sample 5400281 | NCBI WGS metagenome assembly WNFK01 (sample SAMN13153350, study PRJNA577476) | soil metagenome | isolation source: 20 cm soil on Douglas fir-dominated hillslope | place: USA:California | collected 2013-09-17
TCAGCCCGGCCTCAGCGAGATCCAGCGCATGCCCACCGAGGAGCACATCCTCTGGTGCGCCCACATCGCCAAGCGCTACCTCGACATGGGCTGGACGTCTTGCATCGGCGCCGCCACCGCCAAGCCACGCCTCGACGTGGTGATCCGGAACGCCATCGAATCGGGCCAGATTCCCGGCCCACGTTACCTTGCGGCGAGTCAGGAGATCACGGTGCCCGGCGGCCTCGGTGACGAGACGCTGCCCCACCTGCCGTACCCGGAGTTCAGCTTCGGCGCCATCGTCAACGGCCCCGAGGAGATGCGGAAGATGGTGCGCATGTTCCTCAAGTACGGCGTCGACACCGTCAAGCTGAACCTCTCCGGCGAGTACATCGCGGGCATTCCCGCCGAGCTCACGCCGATGACCGACGAGGAGATCGCGGTCGCGGTGAAGGAGGCCCACGTCCGCGGCAAGCGGGTGTCTGCGCACGCCCGCTCCGCGGAGGCGGTGAAGCAGTGCGTGCGCCACGGCATCGAGATCATTTACCACGCGAGCTTCGCCGACGAGGAAGCGCTCGACATGCTGGAGGCGCGGAAGGATCGGCACTTCGTCGCCCCGGGGATCGCCTGGCTCATCAATACGTCGTTTCACGCCGCGGAGTGGGGCATCTCGCCGGAGTCGGCGAAGGCCATGGGCTACCACCGCGAGCTCGAGGTCGCCTGCGAGACGCTGAAGAAGATGCACAAGCGCGGCATCCGCGTGCTCCCCGGAGGCGACTACGGCTTCGCCTGGATCAAGCACGGGACCAATGCGAAGGACCTCGAGTACTTCGTCTCCCACCTGGGCTTCACAGCCATGGAGGCGCTTCGCTCCGCGACCTTTTACGGCGGGCAGATCATGCTGCGCGGCAGCGAGCTCGGCCAGGTCAAGGAGGGTTATCTCGCCGATCTGCTCCTCGTGGACGGTGATCCGGTGGCCAATGTCGCCGTGCTCCAGGATCCCAAGCGCATCCTCGGCATCATGAAGGACGGTGCCTTCCACAAAGACCCGCAGGGCCGCGCCGCGCGCGGTCGCTGGAGCCTCCCCGCCGCCTGAGGCGCGGACCCGCGGATGCCGACTCAGTTCATCGAGCGCGTGGCCGTCGAGTGCGACGGCGAGGGCGAGGCCATCCTGATGATCCACGGCCTCGGCGGCACCTCGAATGTCTGGACCCCGGTTCTACCGGCGCTGGTCCGGCATCGAACGATCCGGCCTGATCTCCCCGGCTCGGGCCGCTCGCACCGGGTGGAGGGATCGCTGACGATCGGACGCTTCGTGGAAGCGATGCAGCGCGTGTGCGCCGCATTGCGTCTCGACCGCGTGCACGTCGCCGCGCACTCCCTCGGCACCATCGTGGCCCTGCACCTCGCGGTCACTACGCCGCGCCTGGTGAGGAGCCTGGCCCTCTTCGGTCCCCTCGCGAGCCCGCCCGACGCGGCACGGCCAGGTATCCGCGCGCGGGGCGCCAAGGCGCGCGACGAGGGCGAGGCGGGCATGCAGGCGATCGCCGACACCCTGCTCACCACTGCGGTCTCGGCGGAGACACGGACGCGGCGGCCGGTGGCGGTGGCCGCGGTGCGCGAACTGCTGATGCGCCAGTGCCCCGACGGCTACGCACGGACCTGCGAGGCGCTCGCCGACGCTCAGCCGGCGGAGGTGGGTGGTATCACGTGCCCGACGCTCCTCGTCACCGGCGACGAGGACACGGTGTCCCCGGCCCAGTCGGTGCGGCAGCTTGGCGGGCGGATTCCCGGGGCGCGCGTCGAGGTGCTGGCGCGCTGCGGCCACTGGACCCCGATCGAGAAGCCGGCGGAGTGCGAGGACTTGTTGAAGCGCTTCTACACCCAGCGCATGTAGGGGAGCCAACCATGACGAGCGTGCTCTTCACCAACGTACGCGTCATCGATGGGACGGGGAACGCACCCTTTGCCGGCGAGGTGCTGGTGCAGGGCAACCGGATCGCGCGGGTGGCCCGGGGCACCCGCGCCCTCCCCGCCGCCGGGGCGACGGTGATCGACGGCGCGGGCGCGACGCTCATGCCCGGCATGGTCGAGGCCCACACGCACTTCTCCTGGAACGACGCGGCGGGGCTGGCCGACCTCCAGCGCCTCCCCCTCGAGGAGCACGTCCTCTGGTCGGCCAACGTGGCCAAGCGCTACCTCGAGGCCGGCTGGACATCGTGTGTCGGCGCGGCCTGCGCCAAGCCGCGGCTCGACGTGGTAACACGGAACGCCATCAACCAGGGTCTCATCCCTGGACCGCGCTACCTCGCGGGCAGCCAGGAGATCACGGTGGCGGGCGGGCTCGGCGACGAGACGCTGCCGCACCTGCCGTTCCCGGAGTTCAGCTTCGGCGTCCTCGTGAGCGGGGCCGAGGAGATGCGCAAGGGCGTGCGCATGTTCCTCAAGTATGGGGTCGACCACGTGAAGCTGAATCTGTCGGGAGACAACTTCACGCCGACCTCGCCCGCCGGCACCACATGGATGAGCGATGAGGAGGTCGCCATCGCGGTGCGGGAGGCGAAGATGCGCGGCAAGCGCGTGGCCGCCCACGCACGCTCGTGCGAGTCCGTGAAGCAATGCGTGCGCCACGGCATCGAGATCATCTACCACGCGAGCTTCACGGACGAGGAAGCCCTCGATATGCTGGAGGCCAATCGGGACCGGCACTTCGTGGCACCCGGCATCGGCATCCTCGTCGCCATGCTCGACCACGCCGCGCCCTGGGGCATCACCCGCCAGAAGGCGGTGGAGATGGGCTACGAGGGGGAGCTGGCGGCGGCCGTCGAGTCCCTCAAGAAGATGCACAAGCGTGGCATCCGCGTCCTCCCCGGCGGCGACTATGGCTTCGCCTTTACCCCGCACGGCGAGAACGCTCGCGACCTCGAGTACTTCGTGAAGTATCTCGGGATGACCCCGATGGAGGCGCTGCTGTCGGCCACCCGGTACGGCGGCGAGATCATGATGAAGGGCGGCGAGCTCGGGCAGCTCAAGGACGGCTACCTCGCCGACCTGATCCTGGTGGACGGGGACCCTCTCGCCAATCTCGGCATTCTGCGTGACCAGTCCAAGCTCCTCGCCGTGATGAAGGACGGCGTCTTCTACAAGGAACCCGAGATCCGCTCCGCCCAGTCCCGCTGGGGCCGCTCGGTGGCGTGAGAGCCGATCCCGTGCCACGATTCTGGCGCTGGTTCTGGGTGGTGGTTCTGGGGGTGCCCATCGCTGCGTTCACCGTCTGGGGCCTCGTCGACAACGCCAAGCTCTTCCTCACCACCGCGCTCAACGGGCTCACCCTCGCCGCGTTGTACTTCCTGGTGGCGAGTGGCTTCACCCTCGTCTTCGGGCTCATGCGCAACGTCAACCTGGCCCATGGTTCGCTGTATCTCCTCGGCGCCTACGTGGGCTACGTGGTCGGCGACAAGACCGGATCCTGGCTCCTCGCCGTTGCCGCCGGCTTCGCAAGCTCCGCGCTGTTCGGGCTCGTTTTGCAGACGACAGTGTTCCGGTTCATGCAGGGTCAGGATCTGCGTCAGACCTTGGTCACCATCGCGCTCTCGATCATGCTCGCCGACGTGCTCCTCTGGATCTTCGGCGGCGAGATCTACCAGTTCGATCCGCCCCGATGGATCTTCGGCCGGACGCCGCTGCCGTTGGTGCAGGTGTATCCGACCTACCGGCTCGTGCTGCTGGCGATCTCGGCCGCCATCGGCGTACTCCTCTGGCTCTTCCTCAATCGCACCCGCGTGGGAATGATGATCCGCGCCGGCGTGGACGACCGCGCCATGCTCGCCGCCGCCGGTGTCAACGTGCAGGCGGTGTTCGCGATCACCTTCGCGATCGGCGCCGGGCTCGCCGGGTTCGCCGGGGTGGTCGGCGGCACCGCACTCTCCATCGCCCCCGGCGAGGACACTCGCTACCAGCTCGCCTCTTTGGTGGTGGTGATCGTGGGCGGCATGGGCAGCGTGGTGGGAGCGGCCATCGGCGCCGCCCTCATCGGGGTGGCCGAGCAGTTCGGTTTGGCCTACGCGCCTACCTACAGCGTGGTGTTCACCTTCGTCATCATGGCGCTGGTGCTGGCCTTCCGCCCGCAGGGCCTCCTGGGGAGACGCGCGTGAGCGCGTCCGAGTGGCGGAAGGCCATGAATGCGGGCGCCGGGCGCACCGCCTGGCCGCGCACGGCCCCGTTGCCCGGACCGAGCGCAGCGCCCGGCGAGGCCACGCGCGATGGAACGCGCTGGCTCCGCTGGATCGGAGGACGCGTGCGGGCGCGGCACGTGCTCGTGCTCCTCGCGGCGCTGGCCTACCCCTTGCTCGCGCCGCCGTTCTTCACCTTCCAGATCGGGGCGCAAGCGCTTGCCCTGGGACTGATCGCGCTCTCGCTCACCTTCCTCGCCGGCTATGGCGGCATGGTGTCGCTGGCCCAAATGACGGTAGCGGGCATCGCCGGGTATATGTACGCGATCTTCGCCACCAGCGGCACCGATATCAGTCTCGGCTGGCCATGGTGGCTGGCGGTGTTCCTGGCGCTCGCCATCGCAACGGTGTGCGGGATCCTCATCGGCTGGTTCTCCGTGCGCACCGAGGGCATCTACACCATCATGATCACGCTCGCCATCGGGGTGGCCTTCTTCTACCTCGTCCAGCAGAACTACTCGGTCTTCAACGGCTTCCAGGGGTTCCAGTCGGTGAAGTCGCCGCGCGTGCTCGGCGTGGAGCTGCGAGATCCCGTGCCGTTCTACTATCTCGCGCTCTTCTGGGCGCTCGCCGGCTACCTTGCCATCAAGTACCTGCTGCGCGCGCCCTTCGGGGTGGCCTTGCAGGGCATTCGCGACAACCCGCGGCGCATGGCCGCGCTGGGCTTCAATGTCACCGCCCATCGCGTCGCCGCTTACGCGGTGGCCGGCCTCATCGCCGCGGTGGGCGGGATCCTCATGGTCTGGTACAACGGGCTCGTGTCACCGGGCTCGGTGGGTACGAGCTGGCTCATCAATATCCTGATCATCGCCGTGCTCGGCGGGATGCGGCATCCCATCGGGCCCTTCATTGGCGCCATCGTCTTCGTGTTGCTCCAGAACTTCGCCGTCGATTTGGTGGACCGCGAGCGGTTCAACCTGCTCATCGGCGCTATTTTCCTGATCATCGTGCTGTTCTCGCCCGACGGCCTGCTTGGCTGGTGGGCGGGCGGCGCCGCCCGCCTGCGTGCGGCGTCGGCGCGGGGGCGGCTGGGACGCCAGATCGAAACAGGGGAGGCATGAGCGGAAGGTTTCCACTCACGCAGCCAGCCGGCTGCGTTCACCAGGAGGAGAGGACAATGATGTCACGCACCAGGCAGTGCATGCAGATGCTGGCGCTCGCGGCGGTCATCGCCGTGGTTGCCGGCACCGCGGACGCCCAGCAGGTGGTCAAGATCGGTCTGCTCGCTACGCTGGAAGGGCCCTTCGCGGCGGGCGGCCAGGACGGGATGCGCGGCGCCGAGCTCGCGGTCAAGCAGCGCAACGGCATGGTCGCGGGCAAGAAGATCGAGATCATTAAGGCCTCCTCGGACGCGAAGCCTGACGTGGCGGTCAACGCCACCCGGAAGCTCGTGGAGCAGGACAAGGTCGACATCATGGTCGGCCCGCTCTCCGGCTCCGAGGGCATCGCGGTGAAGAACTACTCGAAGTCGCAGCCGGGCACGACCTTCATCAACGGGTCGTCGGGCGCGCAGGCCACCACGCTGACCGATCCCTCGCCGAACTTCTTTCGCTTCAACACCGAGGGCGCACAGTGGATGGTGGGCCTCGGCGACTACGCCTTGAAGACCAAGGGGTACAAGAAGATGGCCCTCATCGCCGAGGACTACGCCTTCCCGTACTCCCAGGTGCAGGGTTTTATGACCGAGTACTGCAAGGCCGGAGGCCGGGTCACCCACAAGGCCTGGGTTCCGCTCGGTGGCAAGGACTACTCCTCCGTCATCGCCAAGCTCCCCGGCGACGTGGACGCGCTGCTCGTGGTGCTCGGCGGCTCCGACGCGGTGAACTTCCTCACCCAGTACGAACAGGCGGGCGGCATTAAGCCCATGGTGGGCGGGTCGATCACCGTGGATCAGACCGTGCTCAACTTCAAGGGCAAGCGGCGCGAGTCGCTCCTCGGCACGCCGTCGGCCGGCCCCATCGCCGACAGCTACGACACCCCGGAGTGGAAGAAGTTCGTGGCCGACTACAAGGCCAACTTCAAGGACGGCTTCCCCAGTCCCTCGCTCTTCGCCTACGTCTACTACATCAACATGAAGGCGGCGCTGGACGGCCTCGAGGCGGTCAACGGCGACCTCTCCGGCGGTCAGGCCAAGTACCGGGAAGCGCTCAAGAACCTGAAGCTTCAGACGCCCACCGGCGTGGTGACGCTGGACGAGAATCGCCAGGCCATCGGCACCACTTTCGTCACCGAGGTGGCGGCCGGTCCCGACGGCGTCTACTACAACAAGGTCGTGAAGGTCGTGCCGAACGTCAACCAGCGACTGGGCATGTCCAAGGCCGACTTCGACAAGGTCGGGCTCGGCTCCCGGGACGTCCCGAACTGCCCGTGAGAGCCGGAGTGTGAAGGAACGCAAGTGAGCAATGTGGTGGGGGGGCGTGGGGGAGGAGCGGCGCCGCTCCCCCCCACGTTCAAATGAATACGCCGATCGCGTCAGGTGACGCCCTCGTCCTCGAGGGCGTCACCCGCACGTTCGGCGCGCTCAAGGCCATCGAGGACGTGTCGCTCTCCATCGCGGCGGGCGAGCGCCGCGCGCTCATCGGGGCCAACGGCGCCGGCAAGACCACGCTGTTCAACGCCGTCACCGGTGACTTCCCGCCCACGGCGGGTACCGTGCGCTTCTTCGGCGAGGACGTCACCGCGCTCGCTCCCCACGAGCGTATCCGGATGGGACTGCGTCGCACCTACCAGTCCTCGCTCCTCTGCCGCGACCTCACGGTGGCGGAGAACCTCTTCCTCGCCGTGCGGGGCGTGGCCCGCGGCCGCTTCGGCCTCCTGCGCCCGCGGGCCTCGCATCCGTCCCGCGCCGCCACCGCGGATCTCCTCGACCGCGTGCGCCTCGGCGCGGTGGCCGACCAGCCGGTGGCCTCGCTCTCCCACGGCCAGCAACGCCAGCTCGAGATCGGCATGGCGCTGGCGGGAGCGCCGCGGCTCATCCTTTTCGACGAACCCGCGGCGGGACTGTCCCCCGCCGAGCGGCGGGAGCTGGTGGCGCTGCTCATCGCGCTCCCGCCCCACATGGGCTACGTCATCATCGAGCACGACCTCGACGTGGCGCTCCGAGTGGTCGAGCGCGTCACCGTGATGCACAACGGGCACGTGCTCAAGCACGGCACGCCCGACGAGATCGAGAGCGACGCCGAGGTCCAGGCGATCTACATCGGCGGAGGGCACCGCTGATGGCCTGGTTCTCCCGCGGGCGGCCGCGCCGGACCGCGCGGCCCATCCTCCAGGTGGAGCGGCTCGACGTCCACTACGGCCGCGCCCATGCCCTCCAGGAGGTCTCGCTCACCCTGGATCACGGCGTGATCGCAGTGGTCGGTCGCAACGGCATGGGGAAGACCACCCTCTGCAACGCCATCACCGGGCTCGTCCCCGCCGCGGGCAGCGTGCGTCTCGCCGGCGAGGAGATCCTTGGCCTGCCACCCCATGTCATCACGGAGCGGGGCGTCGGCTACGTGCCGCAGGGCCGCCGGGTCTGGCCCTCGCTCAGCGTCGACGAGCACCTTCGCCTCGCTTCGCGCGGCGGCCGGGGGCCGTGGACGGTGGCCCGCGTCTACCAAATCTTCCCGCGTCTGGCCGAGCGACGTCGCAACGGCGGGGCCGAGCTTTCCGGCGGCGAGCAGCAGATGCTGGCCATCGCGCGCGCCCTTCTCTTCAATCCTATGCTGCTGGTGATGGACGAGCCCACCGAGGGTCTCGCCCCGGTGATCGTGCACCAAGTCACTGACATGTTGAAGCACCTAGCGGCGGACGGCGAGATTTCCGTGCTCCTCATCGAACAGAACTTGGGAGTGGCCATCGATGTGGCCGACATCGTCGACGTCATGGTCAACGGCCGCATCGCGCGGTCCATGCCCGCGGCCGAGCTGGCGGCCGATCGCCAACTCCAGCAGCAGCTTCTCGGCGTGAACACCGGCTCCGGCGAGGAGCCGGCCGACGAGCCCTTGCTTCCTGAGGGCGCCTTTCCGCCGCGGGCGGAGACCGACGAGGTGCGGATCTACACGGTGCGCCGCTCCACCGACGACGCGCCGCCGGACGAGGCCGCCGTCGCTTCCGGAGGCGGGCCCGCCGACCGGGCGGTGCGTGGCTTCACCCGCTGGAACGCGGCCGACCCGCGGGCCGCGCCGCGCGACCGGCTCGTCGACGGGCGGGCGGAGACGACGGCGCCGATGCCGTCGCTCGCAGACGCCGCCTCGGCGCTGGCGGAAAGCGGTCGGGATGCCCGGGTGGTCGAGTTCCCGGTAGCGGCGACCACCGGCCGCGCCGCCTATATCGCGGGGACCTTCGACACCAAGGGCCGCGAGCTTTTCTTCCTGCGCAATTGCCTCGAGAAGCTGGGAATGCGCACGGTGACGGTGGACCTCGCCACCTCCGGCAAGCCCTCGCCGGCGATGATCAACCCCCGCGAGGTGGCGAGGCATCACCCGAAGGGCGCGCGCGCCGTGTTCACCGGGGATCGAGGCACCGCGGTCAGCGAGATGGCGGTGGCCTTCGAGCACTTCGTCGTCGGGCGGCGCGACCTCGGCGGCCTCATTTCCGCGGGAGGCTCCGGCGGAACCGCACTGGCCACCCCGGCCATGCGCCGGCTGCCCATCGGCCTGCCCAAGATGATGGTCTCCTCGGTGGCCTCCGGCGACGTGCGACCGTACGTGGGCCCCTCTGACCTCTGCATGATGTACTCCGTCACCGACGTCGCCGGCATCAACCGGATCTCCGAGCGCGTGCTCGCCAACGCGGCACACGCGCTGGCCGGGATGATCGCCTACGCGCGCGCCTCCGACGCGCCGTCCGACGCCAAGCCGGCCATCGGGCTCACCATGTTCGGCGTCACCACACCCTGCGTGCAGGCGGTGACCCGGGTCCTCGAGGAGCGCTACGACTGCCTCGTCTTCCACGCCACCGGCACCGGCGGCCAGTCGATGGAAAAGCTGGTCGACTCGGGGCTCCTCGCCGGGGTGATCGACGTCACCACCACCGAGATCGCTGACGAGATCGTGGGCGGCGTACTCTCGGCGGGGCCCGGCCGCCTCGACGCCATCGCGCGCGCGCGGGTGCCCTACGTCGGCTCGTGCGGCGCGCTGGACATGGTGAACTTCTGGGCCATGGACACTGTCCCCTCGCAGTTCCGCGGGCGCAATCTCTACCGGCACAACGCCAACGTGACCCTGATGCGCACCACTCCCGAGGAGTGCGCGCGCATCGGCCGATTCATCGCGGACAAGCTCAATCGCATGGAGGGACCGGTGCGCTTCCTCATCCCCGACGGCGGCGTCTCCCTCATCGACGCGCCCGGCAAGCCTTTCTGGGACCCCGTCGCCGACAAGGCGCTCTTCGATGCCATCACCTCCGGCGTGCGCGCGACGTCGAGCCGCCAGATCGTACGGCTGCCGCACAACGTGAACGATCCCGAGTTCGTGGACGCCCTGGTGGCGGCGTTCGGCGAGATCTCCCGCGAGCCCGTCGCGGCGGCCGCGGCGAGATAGCCATGCCACGCATCCCCCGCGCGGACATCCTCAAGCGTTTCCGCGGCATGATCCGCCGCCGCGAGCCCATCATCGGGGGCGGCGCGGGCACGGGCCTCTCCGCCAAGTGCGAAGAGGCGGGCGGCATCGATCTCATCGTCATCTACAACTCCGGCCGCTACCGCATGGCCGGCCGCGGCTCGCTCGCCGGCCTCATGGCCTACGGCAATGCCAACGACATCGTGCTGGACATGGCCCGGGAGGTGCTGCCCGTGGTCAAGCGGACGCCGGTGCTCGCCGGTGTCAACGGCACCGACCCCTTCATGATCACCGAGGACCTCCTGCCGCGGCTGGCCGCGCTGGGGTTCTCGGGGGTACAGAACTTCCCCACCGTGGGCCTCTTCGACGGCACCATCCGCGCCCAGCTCGAGGAGACGGGCATGGGCTATGGCCTCGAGGTCGAGATGATCCGCGCGGCCCACGCTCTCGACTTCCTCACCACTCCCTATGTTTTCTCAGAGGAGAGCGCGGCGGACATGACCAAGGCGGGGGCGGACATCGTGGTCTGTCACCTCGGGCTCACCACGGGCGGCGCCATCGGCGCGGAGACCGCGCTCACCCTGAAGGACTGTGTGGGACGCATCGACTCGTGGGCGGAGGCCGCCCGCGCAGTGAATACCGATGTCATGGTGCTCTGCCACGGCGGGCCCATCGCCCGCCCAGCGGACGCACGCTACATCCTCCGGAACTGCCGGCGGTGTCACGGCTTCTACGGCGCCTCCAGCATGGAGCGGTTGCCCACCGAGGCGGCATTGACGGAGACGACGCGGAAATTCAAGCGCATCCGGCGCTGACGACCATGAGGAACCGACGGCGATGACAACCAGACACACTGGTCTGATGAATGTGGTGCGGGGGACTGGGGCCGGGGGAGTCGGAGGGGGGTGTAGCTCCCATCGGTTCAACGGTCCGGCGCCGCCGCGCGCTGCTGAAGACCATGAGGAACCGACGGCGATGAGGACCAGAGATACCTGTTCGATGAGTGTGATGGGGGGGTCTGGGGGAGGAGCGGCGCCGCTCCCCCCCAGCTCACAAGGAGGCTTGTCATGACAGGAGCACAGTTCGGCGGGGTCATCCTCGGGTTGATCGTAGTCGCGGTGGTCGTGGCGATCATCGTCTGGCTGATGAACTGGCTGTACCTGCGTTCGTCCAAGGAGCGCGCCTTCGTGCGCACCGGGCTGGGCGGCCAGAAAGTGGTGATGAACGGTGGCGCCTTCGTGCTGCCGATCGTTCACGGGGTGGTGCCTGTCAACATGAACACCCTGCGGCTCGAGGTCTCGCGCGGCCGGGACAAGGCGCTCATCACCAAGGACCGCATGCGCGTGGACGTTGTCTCGGAGTTCTACGTGCGCGTCCAGGCGGGGGTGGAGGCCATCGCCTCCGCCGCCCAGACCCTGGGGCAGCGGACGCTGGAGCCGGAGACGCTCAAGGAGCTTGTCGAGGGCAAGTTTGTCGACGCACTCCGGACCGTCGCCGCGGAGATGACCATGGAGGAGATGCACGAGAAGCGCGGGGAGTACGTCAAGCGGGTGAAAGCGGTGGTGGCGGGAGACCTCCTGCAGAACGGGCTCGAGCTGGAGGCCGTGTCGCTCACCCAGTTCGACCAGACGAGCATGGAGTTCTTCAATCCCTCGAACGCCTTCGACGCGGAGGGCCTCACCCGGCTGACCGATCAGATCGAGCGGCGGAAGAAGATCCGCAACGACATCGAGCAGGACACCATGATCCAGGTCCGAAACAAGAACCTGGAGACCGAGCGCCAGGCCCTGGACATTGACCGCGAGCTGGAGTACGCCCGGCTGGCCCAGGAGCGCGAGCTCGAGGTGCAGCGCGCCACCCAGCGCTCCGACGTGGCCCAGCAGCGGGCGGACCGGGAGCAGGAAGCCGAGCGCGCGCAGATCTCCGCCCGCGAGGCGGTGGACCGCGCCCGCATTGCCTCGGAGCGCTCCATCGAGGAAGACCGCATTGCCCGGGAGCGCGAGGTGCAACAGCTCGAGATCGCGCGGCGGCAGGCCATCGAGCTGGCGGAGCAGCAGCGCGCCATCGCGGTGGCTGAGCAGTCCAAGGCTCAATCCGAGGCGCAGGCCGCCGCGGACCTCGCCCGCGCCAAGGCGGTGTCGGAGGAGGAGCGAGTCTTCACCGCGCGCGAGACGGAGATGGCGGAGCGCCGGAAGCGCATCGACCTGATCGGCGCCGAGCAAGAGGCGGAGCGCGCCGCGCTCCGGGTGCGGATCGGGGCCGAGGCGGAACGGGCGGCCGCGGGCGATCGGGGAGCGGCAGTGCGCGTCGAGGCCGAAGCCCATGCCGATGCGGAAAAGGTGCGGGCCCTGGCTGCCCGCATCCGGCACGAGGTGGAGGCGGAGGGGCTGCGGCTCATGAACGAGGCGGCCAATCTCCTGACGCCAGAGGCCCGGTTGTCGGCGATGCGCATGCAGCTCATCGACAAGCTCGAGGGCATCGTGCGCGAGTCGGTGAAGCCCATGGAGCGGATCGAGAGCATCAAGATCCTCCAGGTGGATGGGCTCGGCGGCGGGAGTGGGAGAGGCGGCGACGGGCGCGAGGGAGGGAACTTCTCGGATAGCGTGGTGAACTCCGCCCTGCGCTACCGGGCGCAGGCCCCGCTGGTGGACCAGCTCCTGCGCGAGATCGGCGTGGATGCCGGCGACGTGGGCAAGGTCGCCCGCGGCCTTCTCGACCGCAGCCCGACCGCGCTGCCCCCCACCCAGTTACCGAACGGGCCGGCCGAGGAATAACCGCCGAGCCGCATGATCAAGGTTTACGTCTCCAGCGTCATCGAGGCGCCCGCGGATGCGGTGTGGGCGCAGATCCGTGACTTCAACGGCCTGACGAAGTGGACGCCGTTCGTGGCCGAGTCCCGCATCGAGGGCGGGCTCGCCGCCGACAAGGTCGGCTGCATCCGGAATTTCCGCCTCAAGGACGGCGGGGTCATCCGCGAGCAACTCCTCACCCTGTCCGACTACGACTTCCAGTGCACCTACTCCATCCTCGAGAGCCCCATGCGCGTGGACAACTACGTGGCCACGCTCAAGCTCACCCCGGTGACGGACGGCGACCGCACCTTCGCCGAGTGGTGGGCAGAGTTCGACTGCGCCCTCGAGCGAGAAGGGGAGCTCGCGCAGTCCATCGGCCAGGGCGTCTTCCAGGTGGGACTGGACGCGCTCAAGGGCCTGTTCCGGCGGAAGCCGGTCTCCCCGTGATTCGTGTCACCCGCTCTGCGGTCATCGAGTCGCCCATCGAGCGCGTGTGGGCGGTGTTGCGCGACTTCAACAGCCACGCCGCGTGGCATCCCGCGGTTGGCGAGTCCGAGATCGAGGGCGGCGACTCCCCGGATCAGGTGGGCTGCGTGCGCCGCTTCATCCTCCGGGATGGCCATCGCATCCGTGAGCAGCTCCTGGCGCTGTCCGACCAAGAACATGTCTCCACCTACTGCATCCTCGACGCCACCCTGCCCATGCGCCGCTACGTGGCCACTGTCCAGCTCAAGCGCGTGACCGACGGCGACCGCACCTTCTGGCACTGGCAGTCCACCTTCGACGTGCCGCGCGGTCGGGAACGGGAGTTCGAGCATCTCGTCGGCGTCGGCGTCTACGAGGGCGGCTTCGAGGGCCTGCGGGCTTATCTGCGTCGCTCGCTCGATCTCCGCCCGTCCGGCGCGTCCGCCCACGCCGCCGGCGCCGCCGCTGAAATTCCATCCCACGGCGTGGTGGTCGAGCGCTTTGGCGGGCCCGAGGTGCTGCGCCACCAACCGCTCTCCGCACCCGTCCCCGGGCCGGGCGAGGTCCGCATCCGCCAGACGGCCATCGGCGTCAACTACATCGACGTCTACGTGCGCGCCGGGCACTATCGCATGCTCGAGCCCCCAGCGCCGCTGGGCATGGAGGCGGCGGGCGAGGTCGTGGACATTGGCGACGGCGTGGCTCACCTTCTGCCCGGCGACCGCGTGGCCTATGCCTGCCCGCCTCCGGGCGCCTATGTGAGCGTGCGCACCATGGCCGCGCACCAGGTGGTGGTGCTGCCCGACCACGTGGACGAAGAGACGGCCGCCGCGGTGATGCTCAAGGGCATGACCGTCGAGTACCTGCTGCACCGTACCCACCGGGTGCGTGCGGGTGAGACCGTGCTCGTGCACGCCGCCGCCGGGGGGGTGGGCCTCTTCCTCTGCCAGTGGGCCAAGGCGCTGGGCGCCCAGGTGGTCGGCACCGTCTCCAGCGAGGACAAGGCCCGACTGGCGCGCGCCCACGGCTGCGAGGCGACCATCGTGACGCGCGACTATCGCTTTGCCCGCGCGGTGCGAGAGGCCACCGGCGGCCGCGGCGCCGACGTGATCTTCGACGGCCTGGGCCGCGCCGCCGCCGAAGAGAACCTGGAGGCCCTGGCTCTCTGCGGGCACTGGGTGAGCTATGGCCAGGCCACCGGCCCACTGGAGGCGATCGCCGCGGAGTGGCTCACCGACAAGTCGGCGACGTTGAGCCGCCCCGTGCTCTTCCACTACACCGCCCAGCGCGCTGCGCTCGCCGAGATCGCGGGGCGGGTCTTCACCGCTCTCCGCGACGGTGTGCTCCACGTCGACGTGCGCCATCGCTACCCGCTCGCTGCCGCCGCGGAGGCACACCGTGACCTCGAGGCCCGTCGGACCACGGGCCCCCTCCTCCTCCTGCCCTGAGCTAGGCGGTCAGACGCCGAGGAAGCGACCGGCATTTCCCCAATCGCAGCACCCGGCCGAGGTGCCCCGGGTCATCGTCGAGTTCTTGGGCTCTCTCGGCATCTGAATTCTTTACGTCGGCTGTCGCCCGACCTATAATCCCCCGCCATGTTCTGTAGCGCGTGCGGACACCAGCTGCCCGACGAGTCGCGCTTCTGCTCGGTGTGCGGAGTGGCGGCGCCGGGGCCGGGGCCCGCCCATCCCTCCGGCATCGTCTCCCCCACGGGGGCGCCGCTCTCCGCCGTCACCGACTTCATCCAGGAAGTCGCCTCCGTCTCCCTGCGCGACATCGCGGGGGTGGACCGGACGCGCGCGATGGAGATCATCCGGAGCCCGGTGTTCCTGCTCCTGTCGCTGGTAGCGGTGGCCCCTCTCGCCATCGAGAGCCTCGACGGCGTGCACGCCATCCTCAACGGCCTCGCCATCTGGTCGGGTCTCCTGTGGGCGCTCCTCATGTATCGGTTCTTCGCGGGCGGGCATATCGGGGTGGCGTGGGCCATCGGCACCGTCTTCTTCACGGCGTTCATCGGCATCCCGCTCCTCACCTTGTATCTCCAGATGCCCGGCGATGTTTTCGGCCGGCTGGAGAGGATCGACTTCTTTCCCCTCACCCTCGTCGCTTACATCCTGGGAGTGGGGGTTCGCGAGGAGCTGACCAAGGCCATTCCGCTATTCTTGATGGTTCGCTTCACCTCCAAGATCGAAAATCCGACGGCGGGCATCGTCCTCGGCATCATGTCGGGCATCGGCTTCGCCATCACCGAGAACGTCTTCTACGTCTTCACCAACCTCAACGAGGCGCTGGGAGCGGCCCGGCGGACGGGCGAGCTCGGTCATCTCGTCGGGCCGATTTATACCAACGTGGTGAGGATGGCCATGACGCCGTTCTTCCACGGCTGTCTCGCGGGGATCTTCGGCTACTTCATCGCCCTCGCCGCGCTGGACTGCGCGCGCCGGTGGCCGCTCCTCGTGGCCGGCCTCGCCATCGCCGCCACGCTCCATGGGTTCTTCGACACCATGGTGCCGCGTTCGCCCTTGTGGGGCGTGGCAGTGGAGGCGCTGACCTTCTTCCTTCTGCTGACCTATGTCCTCAAGGCGCGCGGCCTGACCACGGCGAGCGAGCTGACCCACGGGCTGTGGGGCTCGCCGACGACTCCTCCCGCCGAAGAAGGACCGCGTATCGTCTAGCGTCCGCCGGAGCGGCGCGGGCCGGAGGGTTTGCCGGGCCACGAGCGCTGAGGCTGCCCGGGCCGCGAAGGGGAGGACGGAGCGGAGCCGGATGGCCGCCCCTGCCACGAGCGCGAGGGCTGGCTCGGAGTGGAGCCGGCGGACCGGCCCTGCCACGACCGCGACGGCTGACCCGGCCGAGAATGCGGGGCCGGAGCCGTCGCGCTCCGCTGGCCCTGGGCGCCCTGATGCTGGGCGCGCCGCTCGGCATTGGCTTTCGCGCGTGCTCGATCCTCGGCCTTGCGGGCCCGGATCTCGGCGATGCGCTGGGCGAGGGGCACCTCGAGCTTCTCCGCGCCCTTTCGCGCGTAGTCGAAGCCGGCGAGGGTGACCCGGGGCAGCCGCTTGCCCACCGCGCGCTCGATAGCCTTGAGGTCCCCTTCCTCCTCCGGCGACACGAAGGTGAAGGCGTCCCCCGTCAGCTCCGCCCGCGCCGTGCGCCCCACGCGATGGATGTAGTCCTCGGGCACGGCGGGCACGTCGAAGTTGATGACGTGGCTCAAGGCCTCCACGTCGATACCGCGCGCGGCGATGTCGGTGGCTACGAGGATGCGAAAGCGCCCGCTCTTGAAGCCGGCGAGGGCGGCCGTGCGCTGAGCCTGGCTCCGGTTGCCGTGAATGCGCTCGCAGGCGACGTTGTAGCGCATGAGGAAATCGGCGAGACGATTGGCGCGATGCTTGGTGCGCGTGAAGACGAGCGCGCTCTTCATCTCGCCCCGCTTGATCAGCTCGAGGAGGAGCGAGGACTTCACGTCCTGGGCCACCGGATACACCGCCTGGGTGATGCCCACAGCCGGGGCGGCCGTGCGCTCGAGATTGATGGTGGCGGGCTGGCGCAAGAGCTCGCGCGTGAGGGCCACGATGGGCGGGGGCATGGTGGCGGAGAAGAACAGCGTCTGGCTGCGCGGGGGCAAGTGCCTGAGCACGCGGCGGATGTCGGGGAGAAAGCCCATGTCGAGCATGCGGTCGGCCTCGTCGAGCACGAGAATCTCGAGGCCTTCGAGCTTCGCGTAGGGGAACCGGAAGTGATCGAGGAGCCGCCCCGGCGTGGCCACGATGACGTCGACGCCGCTCCGGAAGGCGTGCTCCTGCGGTCCCATGCCCACCCCGCCGAACACGGCGGCTCCCGTCATGGGCGTGTGCACGGCCATCTGGCTCAGGTGCTCGTCGATCTGAGCAGCCAGCTCGCGCGTCGGGGTCAGGATCAGGGCGCGCGTGACGCCGCGCCGCTTCGGCATGAGCCGGTGGAGAATGGGCAGCACGAAGGCCGCCGTCTTGCCGCTGCCCGTCATGGCGCAGGCGAGCACGTCGCGCCCTTCCATAGCGGGAGGAATCGCATCCTGCTGGATCGGGGTGGGGCGAGTGAAGCCCATCTCCTTGACGCCGCGGAGGAGATCGGGGTGTAGCCCGAAGGAGGAGAATGGCATAGAGATGCATGGTCTCACATCCCGCCGCGCGCGCCCGATTCATTCGCTTGACGCCTCCCAGCCCTCCGTCTAGCATTGGCGCACTCGTCGCGGTAGTGATGCCGTGCCTTCGTGCTCAAGGAGAGAGACATGGACGTCTCGCGCCGCGATCTGATCAAGCTGGGCACCACCGCGACCGCGGCGGCCGCTGGGGGCCTCTTGACGGCACAGGTGGGGCAAGCGCAGACGCCGGCGAGCGGAGGGCAGACAATGCAGCCCGTGCCCTTGGGGTTCAATCCCACTGATCCCGCCCTCAAGTTCGATCTCGTCATCGCCAACGCGGACGTGCTGGATCCGAGCCAGCGTCTGCGCGGCAAGCAGGACGTGGGCATCAAGAACGGACAGATCGCGATGCTGGCCCCGAGCATCGCCGCCGATCGCGCCGTGCAGCGTATCGACGCGGGGGGGAGACTGCTCACGCCGGGTCTCGTCGACCTGCACGCGCACTTCTGCCCGCATATCGGCATCGGTCTCCCCGCCGACGAGCTGGTTGGCATCACGGGGACGACCACCGCCGTCTCCGCCGGCGATACCGGCGCCTATACGCTCGGGGCGTTCACGCACTGGGCGCGTCCGCAGACACGCACGCGTCTCTTCGCCTTCGTGCACATCTCGGCCATTGGTCTGGCCGGCAGCGCTCAAGTGGGCGAGCTGATCAACATCGACTACGCCAACGTCGACGCGTGCGCCAAGGCGGTGGCTGAGAACCCCGACGTCACCCTGGGCGTGAAGGTCCGGATGACCGAGTCGGTGGTGGGACAGAATGGGCTCGAGCCGCTGCGCCGTGCCATCCGGGCGGCCGCCATGGCGGGCCCGCAGTTCCGGGTCATGTGCCATATCGGCAATGCGCCCGGCTCGATCTCTGATCTTCTCGATCTCCTGCGCCCGGGTGACATTCTGACCCACGCGTTCAGCGGGGCCGGCAACAACATCGTGCAGAACGGACAGCTCGTTCCCGCGGCCAAGGCGGCCAAGCAGCGCGGCGTGATCTTCGACGTCGGCCACGGCGGCGGCAGCTTCGACTACACGGTGTGCGAGCCTGCGCTGCAGCAGGGAGGTCAGCCCGACACCATTTCCAGCGATCTTCACGGGGTGAGCATCAATACGCCCGGTTACCCCGTTCTGCCCAATGTCATGTCCAAGCTCTTGAACCTCGGCATTCCGCTCGAAGAGGTAGTGGCGCGCACGACATGGGAGCCGGCGAAGATCATCAACCGGGTCCCCGGTCTCGGAACGCTACAGGTGGGAGCGCCCGCCGACATCTCGATCTTCGATCTCGTGGACGGGCCAGTGGAGTTCGTGGACACGCGCAACAACAAGCGCCCCGGCACCAAGAAGCTGGTACCGTGGCTGACCGTCAAGGGCGGGAGACCGTGGGGCCGGCCGCCGCTGCCCATTCCGTTTTCATAGCGGGCATCGCGCTGGTGGGCCTTCGCACCTTCGGGTAGGATAGGGAGCGCATCCGGTCCACCATGCCCAGAACGCCTATCGAGCCGCAGTTTCCCACCGAGCGCCTGTCCATCCTGGACAGCGACGGGCTGCTCGATGCCAAGCTCGAGCCCAAGCTCGCACCGGACGACCTCAAGCGTCTCTATCGCGGCATGGTGCTCGGTCGCCGCCTCGACGAGCGCATGCTGAAGCTCCAGCGGCAGGGCCGCATCGGCACCTTCGCGCCCCTCAAGGGGCAGGAGGCCGCGCAGATCGGGACCGTCTTCACTCTCGAGACCCGGGACTGGATGGTGCCGTCCTTCCGTGAGACGGCGGCCATGCTCTGGCGGGGCTGGCCCATCGAGAGGATTCTCGCCTTCTACGCCGGCCGCCTCGAAGGAGGACAGCCGGGCCCGGAGCAGCGCGACCTGCCCGTCACCATTCCCGTGGCTACCCAGCTGCCGCATGCCGTGGGCCTCGCCTACGGCATCCAGTACCGGGGCGAGGACTCGGTGGTGATGGTCTACTTCGGCGATGGCGCCACCTCCGAGGGCGACTTCCACGAGGCGGCTAACTTCGCGGGCGTCTGGCACGGGCCGGTGGTCTTCGTCTGTCAGAACAACCAGTGGGCCATCTCCGTGCCCCTCAAGAAGCAGACGAATTCCCGCACCATCGCCCAGAAGGCGACGGCCTACGGCTTCCCGGGCATCCAGGTCGACGGCAACGACGTGCTCGCGGTGTACGCGGCGAGCCGCGAAGCGGTGGACCGGGCGCGGGCGGGGGAGGGGCCGACGCTGATCGAGTGCGTCACCTATCGCCTTGGTATGCATACCACCGCCGACGACCCGACCAAGTACCGCTCGGAGGAAGAGGTCAAGGCCTGGGAGCAGAAGGATCCGCTCACGCGCTTCCGGGCCTACCTGGAGAAGAAGAAGCTGCTCGACGCTTCCGTAGACGAGCAGGTGGACGAGGAGATCGCCCATGGAGTAGAGCGCTTCGAGGCCATGCCGCCCGCTGATCCGCTGGAGATGTTCGACCACGCCTATGCCGAGCTTCCTCCCCACGTGGCCGCCGAGCGCGCCGAGCTGGCCGCGCGCCTCCGGGCTCCGGGCGGAGACGCGGGGGCAGACTCCGCCGAGGCCGCCTCGCCGCCCATGCGCGGCCAGCGCAGGACGAGCCGGTGGACACCGTGATCGACACCGGCCTCGCGCGGGACTGACGAGTCGAGCCATGGCGAAGCTCAACATGGTCAAGGCGCTGAACCTGGCTCTCCTCGAGGAGATGGAGCGGGATCCGGACGTCGTCATCATCGGCGAGGACGTGGGCGTCGACGGCGGTGTCTTTCGCGTGACGGAGGATTTGCACCGGCGCTTTGGCGGCCGACGGGTGATCGACAGCCCGCTCGCGGAGGCCGGCATCATCGGCGCCTCCATCGGCATGGCCCTGTACGGTCTCAAGCCGGTGAGTGAGATCCAGTTCTCCGGATTCGCCTTCCAGTGCTTTCACCAGATCGAGAACCATGCCGCGCGCTATCGCCAGCGCAGCCAGGGCCGCTTCCATTGCCAGATGGTGATGCGCATGCCTTACGGAGGCGGCGTCCGTGCCCTCGAGCATCATTCGGAGAGCGAGGAGCAGTTCTACGCGCATATTCCGGGACTGAAGATGGTCATCCCGTCCGGGCCGCGCACGGCCCGCGCGCTCCTCGTGGCGGCCATCCGGGATCCCGACCCCGTGGTGTTCTTCGAGCACAAGGCGCTCTACCACGCCTCCAAGGAAGAAGTGCCCGACGAGACCGAGATGATGCCCATCGGGCGGGCCCAGATCGCTCGCGAAGGGCGCGGGCTGACGCTCATCGCCTATGGCGCCATGCTGCGGGTGGCCCTCGAGGTGGCGGACACGCTCCAGGCCGAGGATGGCGTGGAGCCCGAGGTGCTCGATCTCCTGACCATCTCACCCCTCGACCACGAGGCTCTCGCCGCCTCGGTGGGCAAAACGGGGCGCGCCGTCATCCTCCACGAGGCGCCGCGAAGTTTCGGCCCGGCCGCGGAGATCGCCACTACCATCATGGAGGGCGCCTTCCTCTCGTTGGAGGCGCCCATTCGCCGGGTGACCGCGTACGACGTGCCCTTCCCCGGCTTCGCGCGCGAGAAGGCGAACGTGCCCGACGTGGCGCGTGTGCTCGTCGCCGCGCGCGAGACGCTGGCATATTGAGTTGGACCGGCTCTAGGCCTGCCATGCCCCGTACCTTCGTCCTTCCAGACCTCGGCGAAGGCCTCGTCGAAGCCGAAATTCGCAATGTCCTGGTCAAGGAAGGCGACGTGGTCAAGGAGGATTCTCCGCTCCTTGAAGTCGAGACAGACAAGGCGCAGGTGGAGATTCCTTCGCCATTCGCGGGACGGGTGGAGAAAATTCACGTTCAGCCGGGACAGACGGTCAAGGTCGGCCAGCCCCTGGTGAGCTTCGGCGACGCCACGGGCGTGTCTTCGCCGGCGCGCCCCGCACCGGTCGCTGCCGGCCGCGCTCCGGCACCCGTGGACACCAAGACTCCCGCACCCACGGAGACGAAGGCTCCGGCCCCACCGCCCGCCGATGGCTCGCCGGTGCCCGCCACCCCGTCGACGCGACGGCTGGCTCGCGAGCTCGGCGTGGATCTTCGTGCCGTGCGGGGCAGCGGACCCGGGGGACGCGTCACCGACGACGACGTGCGCGGCGCCACCGGCAAGCCATCGGGTACTCAGCAGGCGGTCGCGAAGCCGGCGGCGCCGGCAGGCCCGGCCAAGCCGCTGGCTGTCGTCGGCCTCGAGCCCCCGCCCTTGCCGAAGTTCGAGCAATGGGGAGCGGTGGAGCGCCAGCCGCTGTCACATCTCCGCCGCACCATCGCGGAGCGCATGGCGCTGTCGGCCGCGCTGATTCCCCACGTGACCCACTTCGACAAGGCCGACATCACCGATCTCAACACCATCGTCACGCGGAGCTTCGAGACGGCGAAGCAGCGGGGCATCATGCTGACCCTCACGAGCTTCCTCCTGAAGGCGGCGGCCCTGGCCCTCCAGGAGTATCCGCAGTTCAACGCGAGCCTGGATGCAGGGGCGGGGGAGCTCATCCTCAAGCGCTACTGCCACCTGGGCATCGCCGTGGCTACCGAGCGGGGACTGATCGTGCCGGTGATCCGCGACGTGGACAAGAAGCCCGTGATGGAGCTGGCCCGCGAGCTGGCGACCCTTGCCGCGCGCGTGCGCGAGGGCAAGGCGACCCTTGACGACCTTCGCGGCGGCACCTTCACCGTGACCAATATCGGCGCCCTCGGTGGCACGGGCGCCATCCCGATCATCAACTACCCTGAAGTGGCCATCCTCGGCGTGGCGCGGGGCCGCGAGGAGCCCGTGGTACGGGGAGGTCAGATCGTCGCTCGCTTCGCCCAGGCCATCATCCGTCGCCTCGAAGCGCCGGAAACCCTCTTCGTCGAGTGGTAGCCGAGGCGCGACCATGGTGATGGGCGATCTGGTTACAGAAGTCGACGTGGCCGTGCTAGGCGGTGGGCCCGGGGGCTACTCGGCTGCCTTTCGCTGCGCGGAGCTCGGGCTCGAGACGGTGATCGTGGAGGCGAGCAAGCGCCTGGGCGGGGCCTGCCTCTACGAGGGCTGCATCCCGTCCAAGGCGCTGCTCCACGTGGCGGCCGTGCTCGGTGAGGCCGAGCGCGCCCGGGAATTCGGCGTCGACTTCGGCGAGCCGCGCATCTCCCTCGATCCCCTGCGCAAATGGAAAGCCGAGCGCGTGGTGGGCAAGCTCTCGCGGGGGCTCGCCTCCGTGGCCAAGGCCAAGGGCGTGCAGGTCATCGGTGGCCGCGGCGCCTTCGAGGACTCGCGGACCATCCGGGTGGGCGGCGACGAGCCGCAGGTGGTCCGCTTCAAGCACGCCGTCGTCGCGGTAGGCTCACTTCCCGTGATGCCTCCCGGCCTCGGCCTAGAGAGCGAGCGCGTCATGGACTCGACAGCGGCCCTCGAGGTGCCGGATATCCCGGAGCGGCTCCTCGTCGTCGGGGGCGGCTACATCGGGCTCGAGCTGGGCCAGGTCTACGCGGCGCTGGGGAGCCGGGTGACGCTCGTGGAGATGACGGACGGTCTGCTCCCCGGCGCGGACCGCGATCTCGTCCAGCCGCTGGCCCGGCGCTGCGAGAAGCTCTTCTCGGCCATCCATCTGACGACCAAAGTGACCGCGCTCAAGGAAGTGGGCGATACCATCGAGGCCTCAATCGAAGGGCAGGACGGCCAGGCGTTCGATCGCGTTCTGGTGGCGGTGGGCCGTCGCGCGGTCAGCGACTCGCTGGGACTCGAGACCACGAAAGTCAAGCTGGGCGATCGGGGATTCGTGTTGGTGGACGAGCGCTGCCGGACGAGCGATCCGCACATCTACGCGGTGGGTGACCTGACCGGTGAGCCCATGCTCGCCCACCGGGCTATGCGGCAGGGCAAGGTGGCAGCCGAGTGCATCGCGGGGCGCCCGTCGGCCTTCGACAACGTCGCGGTGCCCGCGGTGGTATTCACCGATCCCGAGGTTGCCTGGTGCGGCCTCATGGAATCGCAGGCGCAGCAGGCGGGGCGATCCATCAAGGTCGCGAAGTTCTCCTGGGCCGCCTCGGGTCGCGCGGCGACCATC
>WNFK01255454.1_pt1 | contig 23245 bp, 22 predicted proteins | sample 5400281 | NCBI WGS metagenome assembly WNFK01 (sample SAMN13153350, study PRJNA577476) | soil metagenome | isolation source: 20 cm soil on Douglas fir-dominated hillslope | place: USA:California | collected 2013-09-17
GTCGAACTCGTCGGCTTGATTCCACATCACATGTGGTGTGCGCTGAATTCCGAGGGTGTTGTTCACCCAACTGACGAACGCATCCGAGCCAGCGCAGCGGAACTGGGCTTCCAATTCAAATTCGCAGACGTCGCAGTGGAGTTTCTCAGCTTCAGTCTTAATGTAACCGGTAGAGCCGATCTCCCCTGGTCTTACGATTTGGTTGTCATCAATGAAAAACACAGATGTGCGACTTGCCTTTAACAACTCGTGGATTTGTGAGAGTTTGCTTTGCTTTACCTTTGGCGTGAATCGGTTGTTGCTAGTCTCTCGAATTCGGTGAGCCTCGTCGGCGATCATGACATCAATCACATTCGCGTCCCCGCCCATATAGCTGTTGAAGTAGCGCACTTGCGCAGCCCCACGGGTGCCTACAATTTCCCGAATAGTGGAGGTGAACGCTCGAGAACCCGTCACGTAGTGCGCGTTTAAGCCCATCCCTGAGAGATCACCGAGCAGGTTCATGGCAATGACCGATTTCCCTGTGCCAGGGCCACCTCGCACGATAATGGCAACCTTTTTCCTACCTTTGACACCATCCTTGGCAGCTTCCACAACCTTGTCATAAACCACTAGCTGCTCGTCGAGTAGCACGTATTCCGGCTTGCCCTTGATAAGCTTGGCGACATGGTCGAGCAGTTTCTTGCTGGGGCGGTACTTGCTCTGCTCTACTTTCGCCGAAACCTCGCCGCTATCGGCACCATGGATTCGTTCGTCTAGAAACGCAGAATCTGCTCTGCAAACTGCGGTAAGAAAAGGGGATCGTCCTTTATCGGGCTGTAGTTGTGCAGATAAGAACAGGCATGCGCGCTGGTTCCGCCCTCGCCCTGAAAGGCAGTATGACAGTCGGTTAGGTACGTCATGTACTGACCTACTTGGACGGAAGGATGAAGCACATCCCGGGTATTGCCGCCGACGAAAGTGGCAACTTCGTTCTTTCCAGATGCGCCTTTGCATCCGCTCCATTGCTTTAACTCGATAATGACTGCGTTAGGCGCTTTTTTGCGGTCATACCCGGTCACAAGGCAGTCAAGCCGCTTGGAGGTGAGTGGGAGTTGAAGTTCCAGCAAAACGCCATGATCGAGCAAGCTTGCTGTTTGAAACACTTGTGAGACGGCGCGGAGAGAATTGTTCCAGGAATTCACCTCAGCTGCTGCTGGCTGGTACCGAAATTCAAGGAAGAAGGCATCTTTTAGTTTCGTGGCAATGCGGTTGTAAGTTGAGTCTTCGATAAGGGATTTTGTGGTGCCGGAATAGAGGCGCATGCGTTATCAGTTCTTAGGCGATGCCACGCCCGCTATCTGCCCTTCCGAAACAATTGCTCGACAGTTCCCATAGGCAGGAAGAGTCGTTTCTCAATTTTGGGCAATTCAACGAATCCGTATCTCCTGTAGAATCCAGCCGCGAATTCATCCTTTGCGTCTACGATAACACCCGCCGACGCGATCTGCTTGCTCGAATCAAGGCTGCGGTGGAGGGCATCCATGAGCAAGATCTCACCGAGGCCCCGCCCGCGAAATTCGGTACTCACTGCCAGACGGCCAAGAAGGGTCGCAGATACCATCGGATATTTCGGCAGCCTTTTCGCAACCTCTTCGGGAATTGCGTCTAGCCCTATGGCGAATTGGGAAAGCGTATAGTAGCCCGCAATGGTCTGGCCGTCGGTGGTCGCGACGAACGGTGCCGCCGCGCGCTTTCTCGCGTCTTGACCGGCTTGCTTGTGCTGGTAGGAATCAAGTGCTTCCACACCACATGAAAAAGCCGCCCGGTTGTGCTTTTCTCCGAGCGGCTCAATGGCGAAGCGAGATTCTTTTTGCTTCTCAACCAATTAGAGCCCCATCTGCTTCTTGTAGCGTTCTGCAGCTGCACGAGCAGCATCGCTCGGTGCGGGTGGATTCAAAACCGCATTTACAAAGACGTCACGGGCTTCATCCCGTAGATGCAAAACTTCGAAGTCCTTGATCGTGTTCGTCGCCGCTTCCTGAGCGCTTCTAACTACGAACTCGGTTACAGTTGTGCCACGCAATGTAGCGGCGCGCTCGATAAGACGTTTCTGCTCAGGAGTGACTCTGGCTTCCAAGCGCTGCTCCTTTCGCGAGTGTTGCCGACGTTGTTGTATACGTGCCATGACTGTCCCCCAATCTTTCTTGAGTGTACGGCGATTAGGCGGACAAATCAATAGAGATCTACGGCGGCCATACGGGCACAATCCGCTGGGCGCACGTAGATTCTTCCTCGAGTGTTGCCGTAGGATCCTGTAGTGCGTCATGGCGCTTGCCAAGCCAGCTGGCTTTGCTTTCCGATTACTAATTCTTGATGCTTTCTCCCCACATGAGTTGCAGCCAGGACGACGCCGATTGCGGGAAGACTGGCGGGATATCGGCGACGTTCGAGAACATGCGAGTGAACTTACCTGCTGCGGAGAAGTACAGAATGAGGTAGCGATCGTGCAAAGGGTCGCGGCGGGGGACTTCGTCGGTCCATCGTTCGACAAAATAGATATAGGCCAGGTGTTCGTTGTGGTTGTTCGAACAAAAGCCGAGCAAATTGACTCGGAAGTGCTCGGGCGCGTCCCCATACGCGTCTATTGCGTCGGGCTTACCGGCGATACTCAGAACTTCGCTGGGACTCATTCCAGGCCGAAGCTGGGAAAATTGTGTGCGGAGCCTGGCCAGTTCAGCGTCCGACATTCGAAATCGGGATTGCGCGGAAGCGCTCTTGAGAAGAATTGGTGAGACAGGACAGCAATCGGGGTGAGCGCCGATCCACGCGCGCACGGCGTTCTGCAATCGCTGCCGGTGGTCGCCAACGCTGGGCCAAAGGAAATATCGCAATCGCCGCTGTGGCTTCGATCGGAATGGAAGCGGACATCACGCCCGAAAGCCCGCGCAACGTGCTCTGGGCCCAGGGACTCTACGACGAATTCCGCGTGCTCAACCGCATGCGCGGAGTTTTCCAGGCGAGCGCGGCCACAACCGAGCTCGAGAACACTACGGTCGGAGATTTCGCGCGGGGCACGGCGCGGCGCCTCGGCGTCTCGCCTACGGCCGATCATTTCACCGAGTTGCAGGATAAAGGAATCCAGCGCGAAGTCCTGAACTGGTTCCGGCAGGCGGCGGGGCTCTCGCCCGTCTCGCGGGGCCTGAGGATGGAAACGCGCAGCGACTTGTGGCTGCTCGCCTGGCTCGCCGCGCTCTTGGCCGCGGTCGCCACGTTGCGGGAAATCGGCGGCGGCCGACGATGGCTGCTCCGTTTCGCAGCCGGTACAGCTCTTTTCGGTGTGTACCTGCTCGCTCGAATCGGAACGAGAAATTTTCTTTTCGCCGCCGACGGCATTTTCTGGCTGATTGTCTTTGCGCTGTTTGCCGGATTTGTCGGGCTACTTCGCACGGAAAATCTTGCGCGGGGCCTGCGTACTGCCGCGCGTCTCGGCCTGGTGGCATGGGCTAGCCTGCTGCTGACGTTTCGCAGTGAATAACGTCGGGTATTACGGACAGCACCCGAGTTATTTGGTGGCTTTCCCGGACTTCGCGGTGCGGCACGCGCTCAGCGGGTTCTACGCGTACCTCTTGGTTTATGCGCGCCCCGTGCTGTTTTCCGTCTACGGACCGGACGTGATCGTCCCGCGAGTGTGGGTATACGCTGTGACTGGACTCGAGATTGTGTTCCCGGGTTTCCTGCTGGGACTGGCGGCAGGGCTCTTTCGCCCACGCGCTACGGGGCCGGCGCTGCGGCAGGTTTCAAGGAAGAGCATGGCAATTCTGCTGGCGCTGACAGGGATTCTCGCGGGCGTGGCGTGGCTGCGGTTCCAGCAAGGATTCCTTACGTTGGATAGCGCCCTCGCTGCCCTGCGTTACATCGTGCGCTTCGCCGTGCTGCCAGTTTTGTTTTTTGTGCTGCTGTGGCGGTGGGCGGGGGGCGGGGCGCCGGGGATGCGGTGCCGACCCAGACCTAAGGCGCGGCGTCGAAGACGACCCTGGGCAGGTAGGTGCGCGGCGCGACCGCTTCGTCGTCGCGCTCGCCGGTTTTCTCCCAGCGCGGCGCGCTTCCCAAGTGGATCCGACGGTCGCACTACGATCTCGCAATTCGGTGCTCAAACAACCCGTTCAGCCGGCTACACGTTCCATAACCGCGCATCCGGAAACTATCCTTTGCGAGCGCCTAAAAAGCGCTGCAGCACGCTTAACTGTCCCGAAGTCCAAGTGCTGTATCGGAAGCGCGTATCAGCAGCCATTTTGCCCACTATTGGGCTCTTCCAATTTGGCTCCGTTCATGGCTATAATAGCCATGAGGAAGGAGCAGCCAAATGCGCAGTGTGAATGTGGCGGAACTGAAGAACCGGCTGAGCAAGTACCTTACATTCGCCAAAGGAGGCGAAGAAGTGGTCATCCGAGACCGTAATCTCCCAGTGGCCAAACTGGTTCCGTTCTCGGCGGAAGGTGCTGACGATCAGGAACTCGTGCTGGTTGCGGCGGGGAAACTGCGTCTCCCCAAGGTGCGACTCGATATAAAGCAGGGAACAAGGCGATTCAAGCCGTTCTCGCCGACAGAGAAGAAGAACGGTGAAGAAAACGACCGCGTTTTGGGATGCCAGCGCGCTAGTTCCCTTGTGTGTTCACGAAGCCACGAGTCGTCAGGCTCAGTCGCATCTGAGGAGATTTGCGCCCGCAGTTTGGTGGGGAAGCCTCGTAGAAGTTCACAGTGCAATTTGCCGCCTCCATCGCGATAAGGAAATAACCGATCTCGACAAGCAAGGTGCCGTGGCACGCCTGCGTTTGCTGAACCGTGGGTGGAGGGAAATTCTTCCTGACGATCAGGTTCGTGATTTGGCGACGCAGTTGCTAGATAAGCATTCCTTGCGGGCGGCCGATAGCCTGCAACTTGCTGCGTCCTTAATCTGGTGCGAACAGCGTCCGTCCAGGAGGAGCTTCATCTGCGGGGACCAGCGATTGGCCAAGGCCGCAGAGTCAGCCGGATTCTCAGTTCTCGAGCTTTCAAAAGTTGTTCCCTGAACGAAATATCAAGCCTTGTCTTTATCAGTTCCTGCTCAGACTTTCCGGCAGCAGATGGTCTTCCATGCTGTGGTCGCCCTGTGCTACTCATTTGATTCCACTAAAGTTGCAAAACCAATTCGACCTCCGATTCTTAAGGGAATCTTGGGGCACCTTGGAGCAATTGGAACGGGCGGAACGAAGAAACAGACGGCAGAAATGATGATCCCCAAAAAGAGTGGTGGTGCTAACAAGGGTTCGACAAGGCCAGCGAGTTCGAATTTTGGCATAGATTTTGATGGCATAATTTGACAGGATTCAATCGGTTTTATCGGGTTCTTTGATTTTTCTGCAAGTTACGGCTTTCACCGCGGCCTTCTGTTCCATCTTCACTACGCCCTACGCTTTCGGGCTCTCGGGCAATGTTTATTCACAGACTACACGATGTCCCGTAAAATCGAGCACATCAGCTGAACACCACTAAGCTGCCGCGTATGTTCAGCAATCGCCCGCCTGCTATTCAGTAATTTACCTGGTGGGTCTGCCTACGATTTCCCTAACCGCGCTTCCAGGCATTCCCTCGATTGTCTTAAAGCGTTTCCAGCTATCGTCTCCACGGTTCGGCGGCCCATGATCCCGAGTAACGTCAGAGCGCCAAGATCTCCCGAAGTTTGTCCTCGACCGTATGCAGCTCCGGGGCGGGAAGCTCACCCAGCTTGCCGGCTATCATGTCCTGTTTGATCGTCCTGACGATGCCGGTGACGATTGAGGGATATAGGAGTCCGGACTCGCGCCAGCCTTTGATCTTGTAGTCGCCCACCAACAGCCGCCCAATGTTGCTAGTGATCGCCGCCAGGATCATCTCTCGTCGGCCTTGATGGTAACGGTCAATGCTGACGATCAAACCAGGCCGCTGCTTGGCGCCCTTCTCGTCGGCAAACACGAACTTAACGAGGACAACGTCTCCGCGACTACAGCTTGTCATACGCGGCATCCTTTGGATTGTTCCAAAGGGCCGCCAGCACGGGATCAGCGCGTTCATTGAGCGCGACCAGATCGGCAGCCGAGAGCTCGTCGACGAGATCGTGTTTCAGGCGAGCCTCAACGGCTTCCCAGACGTACTCACGAATGGACTTGTCGCGCTTGGCTGCGGCGATGTGAATTCGTCGCCGGGCCTCACGAGAAACGTCAATGCTAAGCCGCGCTCGTCGCTGGTGCATAGTCGCCATTTACGATCAATCCCTATACAACCACATTGGCACACATACGTAAATGTGTCAAGGTGGAGATGACTTGATGGCTTGATGGCTTGAAGATGGCTGCTCTCCGACAACCACGCGCATAGACGCGCACGACTTTCCACAGCCCACAGATTCGGGGCGCTTGAAACTCGAGTGGAACCTGGATTATGCTGCGATTCCTTGCTGAAGCAGTTGCGAAGGATCTTGATGGTATGCCTGATGCAATCCTGCGATCCTTGACGCGACAGCCAACACGGCTCGTTGTGACACAATGTTCACACCTCAGCGCTGGGAGAGCGCGTCGATCGATAGGAACTGGTCCTATTTTGAGAAGCTCACCCTGGTACCGCAGACTGGACCTTATCTAACTGATCTAACTGGCCCGACTTTCGTTGCTAAGGGAGCTTGAAGAGGGGACGTCCGCGAATGAGTAGAAAAAGATCGATCCCCGACAGTGTGAGCGCCGGCAGGAGCCGTATCGTGCCGTACGACCGAGGCGAGGACTTCAGAATGCGCCATGCGCGTCGTCTAAGCGCAAATCTGGAACAGGAGGCCAACGTTCGCCGGTGGTGTGGGCAGCGGGGACTGACGCTAAGGATAACCAATGAAGGACATCATTGGCAGATCGCGGACGGAGGTTTCCTGGCCGAATGGTGGCCATCGAGCGCAAAACTCGTGATTGGCAAAAAATGGCACGACGGAATTCATTGTCATGACTACAAGCAAGCGCTGAAAGTTATCGAGGATTTCTACAGAAAGAAGCGACTCTGATTGGCATCGCGGGCATGAAATTCGCAGCAGCCTTGCAGCAGTTGATTAGGGCCCGCTTTATTAAGGAAGGGTGGATCTGCCATGTCACAAGTTGATTCCAGCTCTGCGAAGAAGAGCACAGAACTAACGCTTATCGACAAGCTGTCGCGGCTGTCGTACCAGCAGACGCTCAAGCTGCTGGGAAGCGACGGGCCGAAGTTGCTGCGGGCTGGGGATAGCTGGGATTTTCGCATCGAGGAAGACGTGTACTTGAATGAGGATTTGTTCCGCCTTAAGTTCCCGCTGGCGCCGGGCGAAACTGAATCCCCGCCTGTCGTCACGATCAGCCTCATGGATCCGTCTAACGGCCGGCTGCGGTGGAACTGCACAGTGTGCGAGTCGTTGTGCGAGCATGTCGGGGCGGCTTTCTCGTTCATTCTCGACGAAAAGATGACGCTGGGCCTTGCGGCGCCCCCGCCCGAGCGCGTACCGGTCGAGAGCCTGAGTGAACAGGAACTTATCGAACGGGCCATTGAAGAGCGGCGGGAGCGGGCGCGCACGGAGCGAATGATCGTCAAGTCAGCGGAACCGGAACAGCCGTGGACCGATTACGCCGTGAGCAACACGGTCTCCGGCAAGACGTACCGCGTCGCGGTGCGCGGGCGCGAACCGGGCGACTCCTATTGCTCGTGTCCTGACTTCCGCACGAACACGCTCGGGACCTGCAAGCATATCCTGCACGTGCTTGCGAAACTAAAAAGGAGATTCACTGAAACGGAGTTGAAGCGGCCTTACCACCGGCGGACGATTGGCGTTCACGTGCAGTACCGCGATCAGGCGACCCTTCGGCTCCTTCTCCCCGAAAGACTCGATCCGGAGGCCAGCGAGGTACTTGGAAAGCTACGTGACCGGGACATCGAGGACCTGCCAGACCTGCTCAAACGGATTCAGTATCTGGAGCGGCGCGGACGCACGATCAACATCTACCCCGACGCGGAAGAATTCATCCAACGGCGGCTGCTGCAGGACCGCATTGCGCGCCGAGTCGCCGAGATCCGGCGCCAGCCGGAGTCACACCCTCTGCGCCGTGAGTTACTCAAGGCCGAATTATTGCCGTATCAGCTCGACGGCATCGCGTTCGCCGCCGGCGCCGGCCGCGCCGTGCTTGCCGATGACATGGGGCTTGGCAAAACCATCCAAGCCATCGGAGTCTCGGAGCTGCTCGTGCGCGAGGCTGGGATATCGAAGGTGCTCGTCATCTGTCCCGCTTCGGTGAAATCGCAGTGGAGGAACGAAATCCAGCGCTTCTGTGACCGCGATTGCCAATTGATCGCCGGCAGCACCGCATCTCGAGGCGCCCAATACGCCAACAACTGCTTCTTTACCGTGTGCAACTACGAGCAAGTGCTGCGTGACATCCTCTCGATCGAACGGGTGAATTGGGACCTCATCATTCTCGACGAAGGCCAGCGCATCAAGAACTGGGAAGCGAAGACCAGCCGCGTGATCAAGGGGCTTCGTTCGCGGTTCGCGCTCGTGCTGTCGGGCACGCCGCTCGAAAACCGGCTCGACGAATTGTATTCGGTGGTGCAGTTCATCGACGACCGGCGGCTCGGCCCGGCGTTTCGATTTTACAACCATCACCGCGTCGTGGATGAAAAGGGCAAAGTGCTCGGTTATAAGAATCTGGCCGAGCTACGCGAAAAACTCCAGCCGGTGCTGCTCCGCCGTACGCGGCAGTCCGTAAGCCAGCAGCTACCGCCGCGCACGAACGAAATCATCCGCATCACGCCCACCCAGGAACAAATCGACCTGCACCATTCACACATGCGGCTCGTCAACAGAATCACAAGGAAGAAGTTTCTCACCGAGATGGACCTGCTTAGGCTGCAGAAGCACCTGCTCATGTGCCGCATGTCCGCTAACAGCACATTCCTCGTGGACAAGGAGGCGCCCGGGTACTCGTCGAAACTCGAAGAACTTGACGATTTGTTCGATCGGCTGTTTTCAGAAGAGAATCGTAAGGTGCTTCTCTTCTCGGAATGGACCACAATGCTCGACCTGATCGAGCCCCTCCTGGAGAAGCGTGGCCTTTCTTTCGTCCGCCTTGACGGTTCGGTGCCGCAAAAACTACGGCAGGGGCTGGTCCACGAATTTCAAAGCAATCCCGGCTGCCGCTTGTTCCTGACGACCAACGCTGGCTCGACCGGGCTCAACCTGCAGGCGGCGAACACAGTCATCAATGTCGATCTCCCTTGGAACCCTGCGGTTCTAGAACAGCGCATCGCGCGAGCTTACCGCATGGGCCAGGAACAGCCGGTTCAGGTTTTCGTCCTGATCACCGAGGACACCATCGAAGAAAAACTGCTCAGCACGCTTTCCGCGAAGCACGATTTAGCCCTTGCCGCCCTGGATGCCGAGAGCGACGTGGATCAAGTCGATCTCTCCGGCGGCATCGAAGAACTCCGCCGGCGTCTCGAAGTTCTGCTCGGCGCCCGCCCCGAAGCCCCATCGGACATGAGTCTCCGCCGGGAGAGTGAACTCGCCGTAGCCCGGGCTGCCGCCGAACGCAGTGCCCGCCGCGAAAGACTCGCCGTCAGCGGCGGTCACCTGCTTAGCGCCGCTTTTCAATTCCTTGGTGAACTGTTGCCGGCGCCATCGGATTCCTCGGAATCGAAGGCGGCGACGACTGCTTTGGCAGCGACTTTGAAACAGAACCTCACCGATCTCGTGGAACCGGACGATCGCGGCCGTCCGCGCCTGACCTTCGCGCTGCCAGACGCGACTGCTCTCGATGGGCTGACTAACGTCCTCGCGCGCCTGCTGGTCCGGACTCAGTCCGCAAACGGGTTGTGACTCATAGGTGTACTGAATGGACCGGTCAAAGCCGTTCAGTCACGTCGAAGATCCGACGTGTTGGCAGATCGGCCGAAACAAATTCTGACGCGCCCACTCCAGACGGGCCACCCGTCAATCAATCCCAATGACTGAGAAACTCGATTTGGTTTGTCAGCATGCTTCGAAGGATCGCGGCGCTGCCACAGCCGGACGCGTAGCGAACCAGGAAAGACAGCGAATTGAGCGCTCCGAAGTGATCCAGTCGGGACAAGTGTTAGCGGCCAGGCAGGTTGGAGGTCGAGAAACAGACCAAACAAGTCAGCGAAACTGCCAAACGAGCCGCGATGCGACCCGAGGGCGGCTATGTCGCTATGTCGATCTGAGCTTGACACGAGAGGGCTGGATCAGAAGCAAACGACGCTGGAGCAACTTTGGAGCAACTCAAGGATGGCCTAAAACTCGTAAGCGCAACCGAAGCAACGACTTGGATTGAATTTGCGTCCACTTATTATAGAAGGCAGACGCTCTATCCAACTGAGCTACGGGCGCACGCGATGACTTGATTCTAAAACATTTGCCGCTTGAACGGATACGTGATTTGAGGGTTGACCGGAGCGCGGCGGTCTGGCTGCCGCATTCCTGAAGCCCAGCCGCAATCCCCTCCTTCCGCCTCGCACCTCCACCAGTCACCGCCCACCCCGCCCACCGGTACCATTGCCAAATCCCCGTCTCCCGTGTATCCTCTCATCATGACGATTTTCCCCCAGAGGAACGCACAGCTCTACATCTGTTGTATGTGCCGTATGCGTGTGTCTTCTGGCGCGGGGAGGCTGAGCTTCTAGGAATTTAAGCGAGCCTCAAGAGTGCTTCAACCCACCGTCAGAAACGAACTGGCCGGTGGGTTTTTTGTTTTTGGAGCAAACGATTTTTAAAGTTGAAGGCAAAAGGAGAAAGCAATGTCCGACTACAAACACCCCGAAGTTCTGGTTTCAACCGATTGGGCCGCTCACAATCTCAATTCCCCCAATCTCCGCCTTGTCGAAGTTGACGTCGACACCACCGCCTACGACCAGGGACACATCCCGGGCGCCGTCGGATGGAACTGGCAAACCCAGCTCCAGGACAACATCCGCCGCGATCTGATCGACAAGTCCACGCTCGAAAAACTTCTCAGCGCCTCCGGCATTTCCAACGGCACCACCATTCTTCTCTATGGCGACAACAACAACTGGTTCGCCGCTTACGCCCTCTGGCAATTGAAATACTACGGCCACAAGGATGTTCGCCTCATCAACGGAGGCCGCAAAAAGTGGCTCGAAGAAAAGCGCGCGGTAACCAAAGATCCCGCGAACGTCGCGCCAGCCTCTTATCACGTTTCCGGCACCGAAGAATCCCTGCGCGCCCGCAAGGAAGAAGTCTTCGCCATCGTCGACGGCCGCAAGCCCGGCCAGCTCGTTGACGTTCGCTCCGTCGATGAGTTCACCGGAAAGATCATCGCCCCTCCGGGCATGACCGAAACCGCCCAGCGCGCCGGCCATATTCCCCAGGCCGCCAATATCCCCTGGGTGCAGGCTTCCAATGAAGACGGCACTTTCAAATCTTTTGACGAATTGAAAAAACTCTACGAATCCAAGGGCATTACCGGCAGAGACGAAGTCATCGCCTACTGTCGCATCGGCGAGCGCAGCTCGCACACCTGGTTCGTCCTCAAGTATCTTCTGGGCTTCAACCAAGTGCGCAACTACGACGGCTCCTGGACCGAATGGGGCAACCTCATCGGCGCCCCCATCGTCAACGAAACGCGCGCACGCGACGCTGAGCAGGCCGCCACAGCCCGCTAGTCGTCGTTGCACAATTCTGTAGGGGCGTGGGCTTGCCCCGCCCGTGAACAGCGCAATGCCAGACCATCGAAGATTCGTTCGGACGCAGCCTGGAGAACAACGTCAGCCATTAGCATATTTTTTTTCTCTTCTGACTGACAACTGAGAACTGAAAACGATTCGATCCGGTGGCGCGGTCGCCAAGTGGTAAGGCAATGGTCTGCAAAACCATCTCATTCGCACGGTCACATGCGGAATCAACGACTTGCAAAGAGATGATAAGGGGTAAATAGGCGGATACGTGGGCGGTTTGGGTACAGCTTTGGGTATAGATTTAGGTATAAGGTGGCGATGCCGAAGCGGTCGAGGCGTCGGTCTGCAAAACCGATCTTAGTGGGTTCGAGTCCCACCGCTACCTCCAATTTATTCATCGTGGTACTTCGATACGACCGCTCCTCGTAGTCCCCACCCGGAAGGCGGCTATTCAGCAGGTGTTCGGCAGTGAGCCGCAACATCGAAATAGACGGGTTATTGTCTTCAGTCGTCGCGGTCATAGATCAAGCTTCAATGGCTCTATGGAATTCGGAGTCGGTGATTCTCGCAAACTCTTGACAAGCTCTGTCGAATCCAGTGTCATTCATTCTCTTTAGCATTTCGTCCATACAAAACAGCAGAGGCATGCAGGAAAATACAGCATCGGGAAGGACTTGAATGCTTGTTTCTGGTGCGGGTTTACTGAACGTGACGCGAGCGGCCACGTCTGTTTGCGGTTCTTCAATTTCAATGTGGTTGATGAAGGCGAAGCTGTTATTGACCTCACATAAAATAATGCAATAATGGACCTCTTGGCGATAGGAGGTCCCCATGCGACCAAAGGGTTCGGCCGAGCTACTCTCGGATCGGCGCAGGCGCGCGCTGAAACTGCTTGGCGCGAAATTTTCCTTGAACGAAGTTGCTCGGCGTATCGGTTGCGCTGCCAGTTCCGTCATGCGGTGGCGGAATGCTTGGCGACGACGCGGCACCGATTCCCTCCAGGTGCGATTCTCTCCGGGTCGTCCGAGAAGACTCACGCGACGCCAAGAGCGTCGGCTGGTCCGGATCTTGATTCAAGGAGCCGTTGCCAATGGCTATCCCAACACGCGGTTCACGAGGAGCGTATAGCAAAGGAAAAATCCAAGGCTCTATCCGAACAGTTGCTGCAGACCATAAATATACAGGGCGAAAAATTGAGGCTTTCGACTACGCGCTTGGATGCGCTTGGGGCGGCGACAGTCTTGGAGATGCCTGAAAACGAAGTACGTAGAAAAGGGTTCGACCCTACTCCCTATTTTGTGACTGCTTTTATAAAGACTGGCAAATGGAATTATCGATTTACGTGGAATGGCAAGCCCGACGAACTTGTTGCTTCCTTTTGGCAGGAAGGCCAAATGGACAGGCCTAAACCGACAAAGCTACGCTGGCATTCTTATTCTCTCGCGTTGAATCCGAACAACATTCGCTACGTCTATAGTCTGAACTTTGACGAATTGCATATTCCAAGCACTACTTTGGGAGGATTGCAGGACGCAAAAGCCACATTCCTTAAGAGCGTCTACCTTGATGGAAGCGCGAACGTGTTTCATCCTGAATATATCAAGAGTGTCGAGGTATTTGCGAATCCAGGCCAACAGGAGATTCCTCTTCTTTGCTTTGACCTAAGCGCGGACGATTGGGAAACTGTCGGTAGCACATTGAATCTTAAGCCGCACGCTGCTGCAATTATCAGCTTAAATTCAACCGTGAATTGCAAGCCGCTACATCAACATCACTAAAGCAGGCTCTTTCCAAATTCTTGCTTGTGCTTGCCCAGTAAAAGCGTTGGGCGGGCTTGGTTTGTCGAATAAATTTGCCAGCATCAGCATCATCGCGATTCGGCTTGTTATCCAACGGTTTGCCACTCAGCTAGGATTCTTTGGCAGAAAATGAATTCACAATCACAGGCCATCTCGCATCAATTCGTTCGAGGATGAACACAGCATCATCGATTGCTCTGTTGACCAAGAATCCCTTTGCCATGTTCGGTTTGTTCGGGTCCATGTCGATGAGTTTCCGCGCAGCCAAAAGTGTTGCGGCGAACAGGGATATAGGATCGGGCGACATCCGTTTGCCGGACCTACGCATTGAATGAAACGAGTCTACAACTTACCGGGCACCGGCACTACAACTTGACGGGCCACGCCCGCACAATCAGGCACCCGATACCGATCATCCCGATAAACGCCAGCCAATAAAATGGGTCGCGGATGGTCAACGCTTTGAGCGTGCTTACCGAGATCGCCACGCCAACTCTTGGCCGAATCCAGTACCCCAAATACGCGAGAGAGAAGAGGAAGAAAAGCAGCGCGCCGAGCAAAGTACCCTTGAGAACCATCATGCGGCCTCCTTGAGACCGAAATTTACAACGGAAGAAGGGGAAAACAAGATGTTATCCCCTCCATCCGTTTCTTACTACTGCCAATTGTGGGTGCAGTCTACGGCGTCCTGCGGAGCAGGGAGGTCTAATGCGACCGCTCCCGGACAGTAGAATGGGCCAAAGCCCAAGGGCCGAATGCATAAGGCGTATGCGTCCCAAAAGCTCGCGGGAGCGAAGGGGAAGGTCATGGCACGGACTTTGGTTGGGTTGTAATCCGGTGGCGTGGTGCTCATGCCACACCAAGACTTTACAGGAATATCACAAACAGTCGTTACTTTCCCGATTGTGCAATTTGTCCACGGGCCACCCATGTTGAATAGCCGAGTGTAGGCGATCTCGATGAAGTTTGACCCGCCCCCCGTAAAGATTATCCCAGCGATTGGACAGACCACTGTGGCGGTCGAGTCACTGCTATAAACAGTTCCCGGCGTGGCTGGAGGTGTTATGGTAATTGAATAAGTGTTGTAGTTAAGCGCCGGAGTTGGTCCCTGGCTGTAATTGCCGCCAGTCGAACCCACGAGGTTTCTGATGTTGTAAGTATGCGAAGTACTTAGCATCTGATTGTTCGAACCGGTGCAAGGGTATATCCAGCCCGTTAGCGGCCCCGCCCATACAGCGGGATTCTTCAGGCTGATGTATCCGCTTGTTTGAACCGTTTGGATGATGCTGGCATGGTCGCTGCCGACGGTTGTGCTGGTGTAGGAACTGTAGCTTGAGTTGAAGCAGTAGCCCTGTTGCGCTCCGGCGTTCCCCGGGAAGCAAAGCCAGCACGCGACGACGAAAACGAATGCAAATGTAATTTTCCATTTCATTGATCTATTCTCCTTCCTCTCTCCTAATTTGACTAGAAGCTGTTGCATAAGCCATTCCGGGCCAATGGAATCGATGACTTCGTCATTCACCACACCAATTGCGGTATGGAATTTTTCACCAACGATGTCATGCGCAATCTGCTGGCCTCCAGCCTGGAAACCGCCGCTCTCACTCCGGAATTTTTCACCAACGATGTCATGCGCAATCTGCTGGCCTCCAGCCTGGAAACCGCCGCTCTCACTCCCCAGGGTTTTAAGGACGTCGGCAAAGGTCCCGGCTCCCGCGCCGGCGAATACATCGAGTGGCTCACCATCAGCAACCAGATACAAGCTGTCCTCGACGACGTCGCCCGCATCCGCAATCACCCTCTCGTCCCCAAATCCATTCCGGTCCACGGCTTCCTCTACGATGTGCGCTCAGGAAAACTCCTCGAAGTCGAAGGCGCCAATGCTGCCGGCGCCGCCGGTTAGAACCTGTCCAATCATCTCGGGGTGCGTTTGCGAGAATGGATCCCAGAACATTTCAATTGCGGAGAACAAGAAGTCGGGGGTGTTATTGTTAACTAGAATTGGCGGAGGGATGCGCAGCGAACTCTACGCACTGGCCAGTTCTTTCAACAGCGCCTTGCCTCTCCGGAACCACGGTCGTTCGCGCCTCTGCATGTACCGAGGCAGTGTGCGCTTCTTCGCCAGCAGCTTTTGCAACCACTCGCGCGCTTCTTCCCGCCGGTTCGCCGTCTTCAGAAAACTCGCGTAGTTGTAAAGCGTCTCCGGAGTCGTCGAAATCTGCGTGACCTCCGCGAAAAGTTGATCCGCGCGTTCCAGTTGTCCCGTTTGCGCATACGCATTCGCGAGCAGTCCCGCCGCCCGGTAATAGTCGAACTTCCGGTCGCCCGCGACCACTCGCTCTAGATCCGGAATCGCCGCAGCCAGGTCATCCAATCCCAGCGACGATTGCGCCCGCGAATAGAACGTGTAGATCGAATCGCTTCGCCCGGTGATCGCATGATTGAACACGTCGCGCGCCTTCTCGTATTGCCCTTGATCTTTGTAGAGTTCGCCCAGTTCTTCGTAATTTGCCACCGAGGGATTGTCCAGAATATCGGTTTCGACCTTTTGTATGCGTGACCGCCGCCCAAACCCCTGAAACACCCCGCGAAGCAGCCCCAGGTCCGGCAGCACTTCCGCCACGATATAAACGCTTGCCCCCAGGAAGCCGCCGAAGAAAATAATGTAGAACCAATAGTTCTCCGGCCGGCGCCGCGCGAAGTGCACGATCGCCAGGCCCTGCACGATGAAGCCCCACGGATAAAAGAGGTAGCTCAGCCCAAACATGGAAGACCGCCCTGTCAACAGAATCGCTTGGCTTTACCAGCGGGTCAAACGGAAACTCTGCTCCGTGCGTGCGGAAGTTACTGCCTGTTTGGACGATTTCCCGCCTGCTATGATGATCCCGCATGAATCCCATCGAAACGCTCGGCCTCGCGCTCGGGGCCGGATTTTCTTCCGGCCTCAATCTTTACGCCACTGTCGCGACGCTGGGTCTTCTCCAGCGCTTCGGAGTGCTTCATCTGCCGCCCGGATTGCGGGTTCTTTCTCATCCCTGGGTGTTGGGCGTCGCGATCGCTCTTTACCTCATCGAATTTTTCTCGGACAAGATTCCGTACTTCGACACAATCTGGGATGCGATCCACACTTTCATTCGTCCGCCCGCCGCCGCCCTTCTCGCTTTTGCCGCCGCTGGAGGAGCCGCACCGGAATGGCGCTGGGGCGCCGCGCTGCTCGCAGGCGGAGTCGCTCTCGCTTCGCACGGGACAAAAGCCAGCGCGCGCGCCGCCGTAAATGCCAGCCCCGAGCCATTGAGCAATTGGGCATTAAGTTTTGGCGAAGACGTTCTCGCCGTTTGGCTGACCTGGATGGCCACGGCTCATCCCCTTGCCGCGACCATCATCGTTGCCGTACTCGTCGCGCTTTCCGCGTTTTTGCTCTACCATCTCTTCCGCTTCGCGCGCCGCGCTCTTCAGCGCCTGCTCGCTTCTTAATCTTTGTATTGGCGTTCCGACCGGGTCGGAGCGCCCCTTCTGGCAAGGTTGATCCGCTATTTCACGTACGTCGCCACCCAATCCAAAAACGTCTTGTACCAAAACTGCGCATTCTGTGGTTTCAGGATCCAGTGCCCCTCATCGGGAAAAATCACCAGTTTCGACGGCACTTCCTGCCGCTGCAGCGCGCTGAAAAATTCCAGCGATTGCGTGTACGGCACGCGGTAATCTCGTTCTCCCGCAATTACCAGCGTCGGCGTCTTGAATTCTCCCAACTTACCCGCGTACGATACCGGCGCCCACTTCTTATAACTTTCCGGATTTGTCCACGGCGTGCCCTGCATGTCGTGTTCTTCAAACCAGAGTTCTTCTGTCGCGTACATCGCCACTTTGTCGTACACACTCGCGTGGCTCACGATGGCCTTGAACCGTCCCGTGTGCGTCGCAATCCAGTCCGCCATGTATCCACCGTAAGATCCTCCGGCCGCGGCCATGCGTGTCCCATCGATGAAAGGATATTTTTTCAGCGTATAGTCCACCCCATTCATCACGTCAGTGTACGCTCGCCCGCCCCAGTCATTCGTAATCTCATCCGTGAATTTTTGCCCGTAACCTGTCGACCCGCGCCGGTTGATCATCAGCGTCACGTATCCCGCTGCGGAAAAAACTTCGGCGTTCCAACGGTATCCCCACGCATTCGACCACATCGTCTGCGGCCCGCCGTGCAGCAGTACCAGGAGCGGGTACTTTTTCGTCGCGTCAAATTTCGGCGGACGGATCAGCATCGCCTGTACTTTCGTCCCCTCGGCCCCGTCGAACCAGAATGTCTCCGGTGCATTCATCTCGAGGCCCGCAAGGATCGACTCATTCTGATGCGTCAATTGCCGCACATTCGAGCCGTCGCTCGCCGCCGCGAAAACTTCCGCCGGCATCGTCAGGCTGGTGCGCTCAAAAACTAGCGTTTTGCCGTCCGCCCTGAATGAAATCGCGGTGTTATAGGTGTCCGCGACAATTTTTTTCGGCTCCGCTCCCGCGCGCGCCGCCATCGCGTACACCGGCTGCTGCGTCTCATTCTCCGCGGTGAAATAAATTGTCTTGCTGTCCGGCGACCAAGCCAGCTCATTCGCGCTGCGGTCAAAGCCTTCGGAGAGATTCTCGATCTTTCCGCTCTGCCGGTCGTAGAGCATCACGCGCGAGCGGTCTGATTCGTATTCGGGCGTCAGCTGCGCGTGATAGGCGATGAATTTCCCGTCGGGCGAATACACCGGATTCCCGTCAAATCCCGGCTGCGTTGTGATGCGCTTGGCCTCGCCGCCGGCAACCGGAACGATGAACAAATCTCCGTTCGTGCTGATCGCCTCCATCTTGTCGGTCACCGCCGTGAAGCAAATCTCTTTTCCATCCGGCGAAAAATTAATATCTCCCGGCCCGCTGCGCTCATCCGGTGGAACGTCGTAGTTCGCTCCTGGCGTGAGGCCTCGCGGTACCGCGCTTCCATCCGCGGGAACCACAAACAAATGGCTCCTCTTGCCTTCATTCCAGTGCGTCCAGTGCCGGTAGAGCAAGTGTTCCGCCACGTGCGCTTTCATTTTGCTCTTTTCCTTCTCCTCATCTCGCGACTTATTGCACGCATCGTCTTTGCAATCTGGATAAACGGAGGACGTAAACGCAATCGTCTTTCCGTCCGGCGACCACTTCACCATATCCGCGCCGGTCGAGAGTTTCGTCAGCGGGTGCGCTTCGCCTCCTTCCATCGAAAGCAAATAGACTTGCGATTCGCCGCCGCGCGAAGAGAGAAACGCGAGCGTCTTCCCGTCCGGCGGCCACACCGGCGACGAATCGTGCCCGCTCTGCGTCAATTGCGTCGCGGAACCGCCCGTCGTTGGCACTATCCAGATGTTGCTCGCATTGCGGTTGGCTTCCATGTCCGGCGTCGCCACCGTGTACACGACCCATTTTCCATCCGGCGAAACCTGCGGCTCCGAAACGCGGTGCAACTTGATCATGTCGTCAAACGTGATCGCATGCTTTTCCTGGGCCCACACGCCGCCCATGCCACTTAGAACCAGCGCGCACGCCACTGCCACCTGCAACACGATGCGATTCATCCATTTTTCTCCTTGCACTTCAAGACCAACTCACCCTGCACGTGGAATTCCGCATCATGTCACGATTCGTTTCCGATTCCAATACGCGATAGTCTCCTAGTCTCCCGTAGTTGGGCCAGGCGGCCTCGGCGGATCCACTGCCCAAACGCGCTTATAATCGTCGTTGGATATGAAGACGCGCCAATGCGATGAGTGTCGGGCCAACCTCCGCGATCTCGATGAGGCCTATTCCGACACCTGGACCTCAGCCGCACAGGAATTCCAGGATGCCTGGGTAGCCACCTATCAGATGATCGGCGGAGCCGAACAGGACGCCGCGTGCGCGGAAGAATTGCTATCTAACTTTCCCGATCGAATCAGGAAATTTGAGAACGAATCGGCAGGCGGCAGCTTGAGAATCCGCGGTGCATTTCTGCGGAAACTAGAACACGAGGCGCGGACCGGCCACAAGGTTCGCGCTTAAGCAATCTTGTGCGAACGCAGTTCATTCCTCTTTTGTGCGGGGAATCGACACATCCACCGGTCCAGTCAGCGCGTTATAAGGCCAACCGTTTCTTTGCCATTCTGCAATAGGCGGAGGAATAAGCACCTTTCAACTCGTACATGGCGTGATCTGCTTAAACTTGTTCATTAAGTCCAACGGCTCGCACCTTGGCGGAAGAGATTGCTTCTGCCACGCTGCCACTAGTCGCCTTCACAGCCTGAATTGGGACTGGCTGCCGCTGCGACGCCGCCGACCGCGCTGGCTCGCTTTCTTTCCAGAACACAAGCCCTCCCACACGCGAGTCGAAATCAATGCACAGCATGTCGCCTGCTTTCACCTGCTCGGTTGCCAAGAGGTTCGCCAAAGGGAAAACTACGTGCCGTTCGATGGCGCGCTTCAAATGGCGAGCGCCGTAGCGCTGATCCGTGCCTTCGTACAAGAGAAAGTTGCGGCCTGCATCGGTCACGCGGAACAGGAATTGCCCGTTCTGTGTCTTCAAAACCCGCTGCTGTACTTGCCGTAATTCGATCTGCAGAATTTCCGCGAGATGCTCGTGATTCAGTGGATGAAACACCACGATTTTATCGAGGCGGTTCATGAATTCGGGCGAGAACTTCCTCCGCGCGGCTTCCACGGCAGTGCGCTTCACCTTCTCGTCAAGATTCGTCCTGGGTTTATCTCCAGGCTGGATGAAGCCCATCCCGCCATGCATCAACTCTGTGATTTCTCCGCCGCCCAGATTCGAGGTCATGAAGATCACTGTCTGTGAGAGGTCCACACGACGGTTGTCTCCCAGAGTCAAGGTCGCCTTGTCCAGCATTCCCAAGAGGAGTTGCCAGAGGGCGTCGCTGGCCTTCTCAATTTCATCGAAGAGCAGGAAGCTAAGCTTCAACGTGTCAGTGTGACTCGCGGCGAGTGCTTCTTGAGTGATCAGCGGATGGGTCTCTCGGTGGCCCAGGTAGCCCGGAGGTGACCCGATCAGCTTCGAGATCTCATGCGAATGCTGAAATTCACCGCAGTCGACCTTGATGACCGCACGGGCGTCCCCAAACAAAATCTCAGCGGCGGCTTCCACGATGCGCGTCTTTCCGGACCCTGTGGGTCCCAGAAACAAGAAGCTCCCTACCGGGCGCCCAGGCGAATTCAAACAGGCACAGAAAACCTGGAACAGGTCGACCATCGCCTGCACCGCTTCCTCCTGCCTGAGGATCTTCGCCCGCAGCGCCTCCGCAAACTCCGCCGCCTCGGAACTGCGCAGAGTCGAATCGAGAATCACCGGTTGAGTGCACATGTCACCCTCCTAACAAACGCTTCGCTTGGGAACTATTGCGGTGAGAGAGCCCTGATTGGCTTTCACTCGAAGATCGTGGAAATCGTGAATGCCGGGAGCTTGCCGCACAACGGCCGCGGAGCTGCGCGGTTGCCCTTTGAGGCGCGCTTGGCGTAATTGCTTCACGCCCTTTGGACGGTGAATCTTCCGTTGTTCAAAGCGTCGCCACATGTTCTTGAACCTACTTCGGAGGACAGAGCAACGAAGGAGCATGCGGCCAAACGAGCGGGCCTTGTGGCCTGGATCGCGGGCCGTTGATCCTGTATTCGGGGCCCTTGTCGCCTGGCCCTAAGCTATCTCTGCGAAGAGGCCCCTACAATCCAGCCAAGGCAGCATATCGAGCGGCGGTAAACACCGGGGCGCCGCTGCGCTTAAGACCTGCATTTTCACCCAGGTTAAGTCCTGATGATTCGCTTCTGAGAGGCCGCCGCGAATCCCACCCCGATGCAAGTGTGCAAGCAGTCCGGTTAACCGGAAATTGACCCACTTGTGTCGCCTGTAATGAACAATTTTCGTTTACCAGCTTCCGCGCACCCTGCTGAGCTCACTTGCGACTCTGCTACAATCCTTTCCCGGGCATCTCATGCCGACGAGCAGCGGGCTTTTCCCCCGCAATTTCAAGAAAACCTATCCCATTGCAGTTCGTGGGGACGGTTGCTGGATCATCTCTGCCGACGGCCGCCGCTTTCTTGACGCTTCCGGCCAGGCCGCTGTCGTCAGCATCGGTCACGGAATCCCCGAAATCGGCCGCGCCATGGCCGAGCAATCGTCGCAGATCGCTTTTGCGCATACTTCGCAGTTTCATACCGCTCCGGCTGAAAAACTTGCCGAGCGCCTGCTCGCTTTGGCTCCGCCGAATTTCCGTAACGGCGGCCGCGTCTATTTCACTTCCGGCGGCTCCGAAGCCACCGAAACCGCGATAAAACTCGCGCGGCAGTTTCACCTCGAAAGCGGCCAGAAAGATCGCTACCGCGTTCTCGCCCGCCGCCAGAGCTATCACGGCAGCACTCTCGGCGCGATGTCCGTCAGCGGAAACGTCGCCCGCCGCGCGCCCTACGAACCGCTCATCGCGGAATGGGGACACATCGCTCCGTGTTTCTGCTATCGCTGCCCTTTCGAAAAAACTTTTCCCCAATGCCAACTGGTTTGCGCCGACGATCTTCACGTCCATTTACTCAAACACGAACCCGGGAAAGCCGCAGCCTTCATCTTCGAGCCGGTCGTCGGAGCCACTCTCGGCGCCGCGGTACCGCCCGAAGGTTACGCCGCGCGCATGGCGGAAATCTGCCGCAAGAACGGAATTCTCCTCATCGCGGACGAAGTTATGACCGGCATGGGCCGTACCGGAAAACCTTTTGCTGCGCAGCACTGGAACATCGAGCCGGACATGATTCTGGTGGGAAAAGGAGTCGCCAGCGGATACGCGCCGCTCGGCGCGGTTCTCGTTTCCGCGCGCGTCGTCGCGGCATTCGAACGCGGCTCAGGCACCTTCATTCACGGCTTCACTTACCAGGCTCATCCGGTCTCCACCGCCGCGGGCAACGCCGTTCTCGACTATCTCGAAGCGCACAAGCTGTTTGATCGCGTGACTCCCGCCGCAAAAAACCTCCGCGTCGCGCTTTCCCCGCTTCAATCGCACCCGCATATCGGTGATTTCCGTGGCCTCGGCCTCCTCCTCGGCGTCGAGTTCGTCAAAGACAAAGCCACTCGCGAACCTTTTCCTCAATCCGAAAGCATTGCGGAAAAAATCCGCCAAGCCTGTCTGGAAGAAAGTGTGCTTACCTACCCCACGCAAGGCTGCTTCGACGGCGTGCGCGGCGATCACATTCTTCTAGCACCGCCCTTCACGATTTCGCCCGAAGAATCCGAGCTGATCGCTCGCGCGCTCCAGTCTGCTTTGGAAAAAGTGTTTCCATCTTGATACGCTGTCTGGCCGTTCTTTTTCGTTGCCATCTGCCCGGCCGTTTTTTGTGGAGAACAAAATAATTATGCTTCTTCGTTCTCGCAATCTTTACGCCTTCTTCTGTTCCTTCCTCGTTCTTGCTTTCGCGCTTTCCGCTCAGCAGAAGCAGCCCGAACCGCCTTCCACTCCCATTCTCGGTTTTTCCCCGCCGCACGCCGCCGCTGAGCACGCGATCGAAACCACGTTTCAATCGATTCCTTCTCCCGAACAAGTACGCGAATGGCACCGCACCTTCACCGCCGAACCTCACCCCGCCGCTTCCGACCGCAATAATCAGCTCGCTGATTTTGTCGCGGACGAATGGCGCAAGCAGGGGTGGGAAGACGTCACGCTCCGCCGCTACGATGTTTTGCACTCGCGCCCGCGCAGCATCTC
>WNFK01107703.1_pt4 | contig 23242 bp, 21 predicted proteins | sample 5400281 | NCBI WGS metagenome assembly WNFK01 (sample SAMN13153350, study PRJNA577476) | soil metagenome | isolation source: 20 cm soil on Douglas fir-dominated hillslope | place: USA:California | collected 2013-09-17
GCTGTACCTCGCGTACGAACAGGCCCTCTTCCTCACCGATGCGAAAGCGGTGATGTTCGACCCGAATTCTTCGGCCTCGTCCGTCGGGCCCGGATTCCGCGACGTGACGTTCCACGACATGCGCCGCCTCATGTTCGGCGTCCTCGCCTTCCCGGCGCAAAAGATCATCGAGCCGTTCGCGGGCGGTGGGTTCGCGCTGATGCAGGTGCTCAACCCCGTCGTCGACTGCTCCAGCTGCTCCACCCTTGGGGAGGCCGTGGAAGCCGCGGACCGCGCGCACGATGCGGCGAGCAAGGCGTTCTTCTGGGTCATGGGGGGCCTGCAGATCAACTACTCCACCAAGCTGAACGTGTTCGCGCACTATCTGATCACGTCGAGCGCCCAGGGCTTCCTCATCGAGGGCAACACGCACACGATTCAGGGCGGGATCCGCTACAGTCTCGGCACGTCGAAGGAAGGGATCACCTCGCGGCACTAGGCCGCTAGCGCGAGACCCAGGGAGAGTCCCGAAAACAGAAGCGCAGTGACCAATCGAGGGCCCGCGTGATACCTACACGCGGGCCTTCGTCTATCACCTCGCGCCGGCGTCCGCCGTGCCGCAGGATCCTGAGCAACCCGCGCTGCAGCTGCGTTCCGTTCAACGCACCCGTCACGCCCAGCGCCTCACACAGCCGTGCAGGACCGGCGCAGAGCCGGCGGTCCGGGACTTTCGCGCCACGGCGCCGCCGCATCGTCTCGAGACCGGCGAGGGGCTCGAGCGCGCGGATCAACACGGCAGCCGGGTACCCCTCGGCTTCCGTGACGGCGTTCAGACACCAGTGCATTCCGTAGGTGAAATAGACGTACGCCGTCCCCGGGGGACCGTACATCTGCTCGGTGCGCGCCGTGCGGCGGTGACCGAAGGCGTGGCTGGCGGGATCGTGGGGACCGACGTAGGCCTCCACCTCGACGATGCGACCGGCGGTGCGCTGGCGCGCCCCGCCCACGTCGCGCGTAGAAGCTGGCGGCGAGCGGCTTCAGGCGCCGCCCGTTAACCCGCGCTTCACCTTGGACCAGAACGACTCCCCGTCGGCTTCGGGCTCAGGAGCCTTGGGGCGCGAGCTGGGAGGAGGCGGCGGCGGCGCCGGAGGTGCGGCCGGCGCCGGCGCTTCGAACCGCGCTGCGGGACGCTCCTCGTGCTCGCGCCCTCCGCCGCTCCCGCCGCGGCCACCCCGGGCCCTGCCGCGGCCACCACGCCGATTCCGACCACCACGCTCGCCCCGTTCACCACGATCCTCGCGTTCGCCGCCGGCGGAGCGACCACCGCCACGACCACCACGGCCACGCCCGCCTTCCCCGCCGCCGCGACGACTCTCGCCGGACGGGGATTCGGGACTGATTGGGGCGACCGGCGGCCTGGTCGGGGGCACCAGATCGATCCGCGGCCGGAAGTTCGGATCCACCTCTACGACGCCGATCTTCGGAACGTCAGTCTTGGGGGGCGCAACGCGGCCCCCGCGCGACCCGCGGCGGAACCGCGCGCTGCGGGCCGGCATGCCACCGGGCGACCCCGGCGGCGCGCTGTACGGCGGCGGCGGCGCCGACGACGCCGGCATCGGGATGTCGTCCTCTTCAGTCATAGCGGGTTCTGGAGCCGGCGGCGGAGCGTGAGTCTCGATCTCCTCGACGCTCTCCGGCACCTCGTCGGGACTCTTTCCGCCGATCGCCTGCTTCAGCAGGCCGAACGCACTTCCGAACGAGAAGCTGGTTTTATTCTCGGTCTCAGCAGCAGGGGCCGCCGGTTCGGCGGGCTTGTCTTCGCCGCGACCGCGTCCACCCCGGCCACCACGCCGCCCGCGGCCACCTTCCCGCGGCGCGCGCTCCGGGACAGCCGTGGGGAGTGCGCCGAGGGCGGGCTGCGCCAGGGCGCCAACCACCTGCGGGCCGAGGGCGATCTCGTACTGGCCGTTGTCGAGCCGGGTGAGCGTGATGAGTCCGCGGTGGGCCGCTTCGACGACGAACTTACTGAAGCGCGAGAAGCCCGCGTCCTTCTCGTCGAAGTTGGGATCGATCTCCTGCATCACCTGCTTCAAGCGATCGGAACGCATGACGTCGTTGTGCGCCGTCATCTGTTTGACGGCTTCGACGACCAGCTCCCAGGGATCGCGCCGGATGTACTCCACTTCGCTCTCCTTCGTGAAGCCGGCGAGCTCGTTGTAGGAGTAGTACTCGTCGCAATTCTGAATCAGCAGATCGCTCGACGATTCCCGGATGCCCACGCCGATCACGTACTTCCCATATTCCTTGAGCTTCAGGACCAGGGAGGAAAAGTCGGAATCACCCGACAGCAGGATGAACGTGCCGATCTCGGGCCGCGTGAAGACCAGCTCGAGCGCGTCGATCGCGAGGCGGATGTCGGTGGCGTTCTTCTTGTTCGACCCATAGGCCGGCGCGAAGATCAAGTCGATCGACGACTCGGAGAGCGGGACGATGTACTGCGGGTAGCGACGCCAGTCGGCGTAGGCGCGCTGCACCGCGACTTTCCCGCGGATGATCTCGGACTGCAGCAGGCGCTTGAGCTCCGATTGCAGATCGGAGCGGATGCCCATCGTCACATTGTCGAAGTCGATGAGGAGCGCAGCGTTGGGGGCGTGGGGGGGCGGCTCTTTGTGAACTGGGCGCGGCAGGTGGTTGTGTTGCTGGGGTGTCATTTCTCACTCGGTTCCAGGCTCACGACCGTCGCACGGGGCGCGTCGCTCCCCACTGGGGGGACTGCGACGACGCCGGCGGACCGGGTCGGGCTCTTGTGGGTGGCGAAGTTCGCCGTAGTTGGTGCCGGCAGGGTATTGGGGAGGGTCGCCGCAGTCATCGCGGCGCGCCGGTGCGCGTCGCCTCGGCCCAGTGCCGAAGCCCGCAAGCGCTGCCTGATGATCTGGGCCCCTCGCCTACTCATCTGCCAAATGCATGAACCCTTGATAATAAACAACTTGCGCGCGGAATACCATGGGGTGGTGAATCCTGGCATGTGGCGCCCGGGAGGGCCTGTAACGTTGGGGCGATCTAAAGCATTGGCTTCATAGCGCATGGCGACCCAGGCTGAACCCACTGACTCCGGACCGGCTGCAGTCGTTCGCCGCGTGCGGCTCGGCGACGCCGAGGCATTGGGAGAGTTGTACGACGCCTTTGGGGCGTCCCTGTTCCGGCTCGCATACCGTCTGACCGGCACTCGGGACGATGCTGAGGACGTGGTGCACGACGTCTTTGTCGGGTTGCCAGAGGCACTGGGTCGCTACGAGGAGCGCGGACGGCTCGGCGCCTGGCTCAGCCGCGTGACGGCTCGCGTCGCACTCATGCGGCTCCGCCGCCGAAATCACCGCCGGGAGGTCGAGCTTGAAGGTGCGAACGGCGTCGCCGCCCCGACCCCGCACGCCTGGACGTCTGAGCACGCCGCGCTACAAGCGGCAGTAGACGCCTTGCCTGCCGCCCTGCGCAGCGTGCTGGTGCTGAAGGAAATGGAGGGCTACAGCCACGCCGAGATCGCCGAGGTACTCGGCATCACGGTTGTGACGTCTCGAGTACGCCTGCTGCGCGCCCTGCGGCGCGTACGCCGGGAATTGGAGGAGGAACGATGATCGATGACCTGGAAGGCGCATTGCCGCCGCCCGAGCTGCGGCAGCGAATCCTCTCAAGCCGGGCGCGTGGCGTGCGGGTCGCTTTGCCGGTGGCGAACGAGGGACGCCCGGCACTCCGGCGCGTCGGGATGTTCGTCGCAGCAGCAGCGATCGTCGCACTGTGGATGGGGACGCGGCTGCCTGCGTCCCCCGAAACGGGGCGCCCGTTGAACCGCGGGCTGTTCTGGGGAACGCCGTTCTTGCCGACCGAGGCATTGGGCCAGGGGACGACGGTTGCGCCGTCGGCGCCGCGCTACCCGCTCGTGGCAGAAGTCGAGGGCGCGCGGGTTCGGGCCGGATCGTGGCATTACACGACCTGTACCACCACCGATGACATCCTCACTACGTGCGGCGCTGGCGTCACGATCACCATCGAAGACGGCTCCTGGAACGGTGAGCCCGCATGGGTCATGTCCCAACGCGTGACGACTTCACGCGAGTGGAGTGCGGCACAAGACACCGTCCGCTCGCTGCCGGATACCCTCTTCGTCGAGCACAACACCTTGAGGCCGGTCTATCGCCGATCCAATGGTCCGCGTATGCGCCTCGTGCAACGGTTTGAACGTGACAGCGTACGCGAGTCGTTCGATTACACGGGACCGCCGCCCCGAAATTGGCAGGTCACCGCAGCACTGCCTGGACCGCCTGAGGCTCCGCTCCTCGTTTGGTGGACCGATGCAAGCGTGACCCTACTGGTGCAGGGTCTGCCGTTGCAGCGCGGTTGGCGCGGTAGCGTGTATTCGATTGGTCTCGTGGGCAAAGGACTGCGCATTCCGCCGTTCGTGCCCGTCGACTTCCGCGTGCTAGGCGCAGGCAGAGTAACGGTGCCAGCTGGTGAGTTCGACTGTTGGAAAGTCGAGCTGATAGAACCACCCTGGGGCCGGACGCCGGTCACGCTCTGGGTCAGCAAGGACCGCGGCTGGCTGATCAAGGCCGAGCATCGCGGGTCTGATTGGCGAAGCGAAAGTGTGCTGACCTCGCACGCCGCTACTCCCCCAGCACCTTGATGCCCAGGCGCCGCAGCATTCGGTGACAGGCTGCGGCAATAGGATGACGGTCCCACGCGCTCCACACTCATCGACGGGTGGTACCTTGCCCGCGTGCGCGGCAGTCACCGACATTACAAGCATCCGCGCAAGCCCGGCCTCGTCACGATAGCCGGCCATCCGCGCGACGACCTGGCACCTAAAACGCTCAGGAGCATTCTCAAGCAGGCGAGGCTTCTATGAAAGTGCTCATCATCGTAGAAAAGACGAAAACCGGCTACTCTGCTTACTCGCCCGACATCGATGGCTGCGTAGCGACGGGAGCGACGAAGCGGCAGGTCGAGCGCCGGATGAAAACCGCCCTCGCATTCCATCTCGAGGAGATGGGGGCGTACGCCACCCACGTCGAGATTACTCCCCCAGCACCTTGATGATCACCCGCTTCTTGCGCTGGCCGTCCCACTCCCCGTAGAAAACCCGCTGCCACGGGCCAAAATCGAGTTTTCCCGCCGTGATCGGCACGATCACCTCGTGCCCCACGGTCAGGCTGCGAAGGTGGGCCGCCGCGTTGTCCTCCCCCGTTTCGTTGTGCTGGTACCGCTTGGGGGCCCAGGGCGCGATCTCCTCGAGCCACCCCAGGATGTCGTGCCACAGCCCAGACTCGTGATCGTTCACGAACACCGACGCTGAAATGTGCATCGCGCTCACGAGAACCATTCCCTCGACCACCTTGCTCGCTTCCACTTCCTTCACGACGTGGTCAGTAATGTCGATGATCTCCTGACGCTGCTTCGTGTTGAACCACAGGTAGTGCGTGTGGGACTTCATTCTTGACCCCCAGTGCCCCGTGTCGAATTGTCACAGGCGCGCCAGCGCCCTAGATTGGCCTGAAATATGGCGCTTCCCTTTCGGCGGCGAATCTTCCTGATCCTCGTCGCGATGACCGCCGTCCCAACGGTCCTCGCCGTCGCCGGCTGGGTAATCTCGGTGCGCACGCTGCTCCCCACCTCGGGAGCACGGGCGTCGTCCGAGCGCGTCGCCCTTTCCGCGCGCATCCTGCTCGATGGAGTCGACACGCTGCACCTGACCCCCGCCGAGCGCCTCGTGCTGCGGCACCACCTGAATCAGGTCTCCGCGTCGGTCAGTCTGGCGCGGCGCGCCGAGACGTTCCTGCGGTATTACACGGCGGGGTTCGCCGTCGTGATCCTCCTGCTGGGCGCCGCGGTGCTGTACGCGTCGGTGAACGTCGCTGGGCATCTGTCGCGCCAACTATCGCGCCCGATCGACGAGCTGGTGGGCTGGACGCAACTGATCAGGCGTCGCGAGCCGCTCCCCGAAGGCGCGGCGGCGGCGCGTGGCGCGCCGGAGTTTGAGGCGCTGCGTCAGGCGCTGCGCGAGCTGGCCGAGACTCTCGCGGTGGCCCGCGACCGGGAACTCGAGGCAGAGCGCCTGCGCGCGTTCCGCGAAGTCGCGCGCCGCGTGGCGCACGAGATCAAGAACCCGTTGACGTCGATGCGGATCGCTGTGGACCAACTTGGACGGCCGGATGGGCGCACAGTCGGACGGGCGGAGACGGCCATACAGGTGCTCAACGCCGAGACGGACCGTCTCGAGCGCCTCGCCAGAGAATTCGCCGACTTCGGACGACTCCCCGAGGGTCCGCAGAGCGAGATCGACCTGGTGGAATTGCTGGAAGAACTGGGGCGGACCGGTGTGCCGGACGGCGTCGCAGTCCGGCTGACGGCGAACGGCGGACCGCGCACGCTCCTCGGGCATTACGATCCGCTGCGGCGCGCCTTCGCGAATCTGCTGCGCAACGCCGCCGAGGCAATGAAGGGTCAGGGCGCAATCGACGTCACCGTCACGGGCGACGGCAGGGGCATCGCGGTAACGATCGCCGACCACGGACCCGGCATTCCGGACAACCTGCGGCAGCGGGTGTTCGAGCCGTACTTCACGACCAAATCCGACGGCACGGGCCTCGGTCTGGCGCTCGTCCGTCAGACCCTCGAAGCCCACCGCGGCACGATCGCCCTCGCCGCCACGGCGGGCGGCGGCGCCACCTTCGCCATCGTCTTCCCGCCCGTATGAGCCCCAGGATCCTGCTCGTCGACGACGAGGCGAACATCCGCAAGATGGTGAGCGCGCTGCTCGAGTCCGAGGGATTCGAGACGCTCGAGGCGCCCAATGGTCAAGCGGCGCTCGAGGTTGTCGCCGACGACACACCGGACGCCGTCTTGCTCGATCTGATGATGCCGCCCGGTCCCGACGGTTTGGCTACCCTCGAGCAGCTCAAGAAGAAGGCGCCGCACGTACCCGTGGTGATGATGAGCGGCAAGGCAAACCTCGCCGACGCGGTGCGCGCCACGAAGCTGGGCGCGTTCCAGTTCCTCGAGAAGCCGCTCACGCCCGAGGGGGTCCTCGTCGCGCTGCGCGGCGCCCTCGAGCTGGGCCGCACCCTCGCCGAGAACCGCCGCCTGCACGCGCAGCTCGGCCACGACGATCCGCTCGTCGGGACGAGCAGCGCGATGGACGAGCTGCGCGCCATGATCGCACGCGTCGCGCCCACCGAGTCGCGCGTGCTGATCACGGGCGAGTCGGGGACCGGCAAGGAGCTGGTGGCGTCAGCCATTCATCGCCAGAGCGCGCGATCCGGGAAGCCCTTTGTCACCGTGAACAGCGCCGCGATTCCACGCGACTTGGTCGAGTCGGAGATGTTCGGGCACGAGCGCGGCGCCTTCACCGGCGCCACTGAGCGCCGGCAGGGCCGATTCGAGCTGGCCGACGGCGGCACCCTGTTCCTCGACGAAGTGGGCGACCTGGGCGCTGAGGCCCAGGCGAAGTTGCTGCGGGTCCTGGAAACCGGCGTCGTGGAGCGGCTCGGCGGCGAGCGGCCATTCACGGTGAGCGTCCGCGTGCTCGCCGCGACCAACAAGGATTTGCGGCACGCCGTGGGGGAGCGCCAGTTCCGCGAGGACCTCTGGTTCCGGCTCAACGTCCTGCCGATCCACATTCCCCCGCTGCGCGAGCGGCCCGACGACATCCCGCCGCTCGTCCGGCACTGCGCCGCCCGCTGCGCCGCGCGGCTCGGCCGTGCCGTCCGGCTCGACGCGGGGGCGCTGCAGCTGCTGGCCGCCTACCGCTGGCCCGGCAACGTGCGCGAGCTGGCGAACATCGTGGAGCGCCTCGCGATCCTGGCGACGCACGACACGATCACCGCCGACGATGTGACGCGCGTCCTTCCCGGCGGCCAGGACGGCGGCCGCCCGGCGGCCGCGGCTGCAACCGGCGACGGCAGTGGTTCCATACCGGACGTCGCGTTGGCGGAGGCACTCGACCAACACGAGCGCGAGCTGATTGCGCGCGCGCTGTCCGCCGCGCGCGGCAACGTCGCCGAGGCGGCGCGGAAGCTCTCCACCGATCGCGCCAATCTCTATCGACGCATGCGGCGGCTCGGAATTGAGCCACCCAGAAACATGATTGAAACATGACGGGATGACACAGCCCTGCTCTCGCGCCGCACGATTGCGGCGTCGAGCGGCGGCACGTCCCGTGCACATGCTTCCCACTGCCCCAACCAAGGCTCGGCTATGCTCGCCCTTCTCTTAGTCCTGGCGACGATTCAGGACACGACGATCATCATTCACCCCGACAGCTCCGGTGCCACGCTCCAGGCGATCGAGCTGCCGCGCGTGGTGACCGATGAGGTCATCAACTTCTACAACGCTCCCAGCACGACCCGGCTCGTGGGTCGCGCGCGACTACCGCGCGGCAACGAGTGGCACGGCGACGTGGCGGTCCGGAACGGCCCGGCGCTGATCGGCGGTCGCGTCGCAGGGTCGTTGGTCGTCATCAACGGCGACGTGCTGCTCGAACCCGGCGCGGAGGTCACTGGGAACCTGATCGTCGTGGGCGGAACGGTCGACGGGACTTCGGAGGCCCGGATCGGGGGGGAGCTGCGCCAGTACCGCGAGCCCCTGCTGTATCGTTTGCGCGGCGAAGGGGACGAAATCGCGTACGCGCCGAACCTGAGGCGCCGAGCCCTGTGGAACCCCGGCGCGCGCGTGTCGTGGGGAACCGCCGACACACGATCGACGCTGACGATCGCGACGGGCGGGACCTTCAACCGCGTGGAAGGACTGCCGATCGTCTTCGGCCCGCTGTTCGACTGGAAGGTCCAGGATAACCTGCGCATCCGGCTCGACGCGCTGGGCGTATTCCGGTCCGCGGGGGATCTGAGCGACAAGCGCAGCGACCTGGGCTACATGCTGCGGACCGAGCTGCGTTCAGGGGAGATTCGCCCCTTCGGCCTGGGGTTCCGCGCTTACGACGTCGTGGCGCCGATCGAAGACTGGGGACTGCGGAACGCCGAGGTCGGGTGGAGCGCGTTCGTCTTCGCCCGCGACTATCGCGACTACTTCCTCAACAAGGGGTGGGCGGCTCGCGTGTTCGCGCACCCCGAGCGACAGATCGCGGTGGCGCTCGAGGTGCGCCGCGATTGGCAGGCGAGCGTCGCGGCCCGCGATCCGTGGACGCTGTTCCGCAACTCGGATGCCTGGCGTCCCAACCCGCCGATCGACGAAGGACACTACACCACGCTGAGCGCCAACGGTACGATCGACACGCGCAACGACGCCGACGATCCCACGGCAGGGTGGCTGGTGCGCGCGACGCTCGAGCATTCGAGCAGCAAGGACGTGACGCCGCAGACCCTGCCGGCTGCCGTCCGGGGCACGATCCCCACGGACGGGTCATACGCGTTCAACCGGTTGTTCCTCGACGTGCGCCGGTACGCGCGGGTGAGCCCGTCGGGCCGCGTGAACCTGCGCCTGCTCGCGGGCGGCTGGCTGGGCGGGGACCCGTTACCACTGCAGCGGCGCCTGTCGCTGGGAGGCCCGGACCCGCTCACCGGGTACGCGTTCCGTCACAGCGGCTGCAACCGAGACATCGCCGACCCGGCGTTCACAGGGTCGCTCGTGGCGGCTTGCGACCGCGTCGTGGCCCTGCAGGCGGAATACCGCGGGCACTTGAAACTCAACTGGAGCTACACGCCGTTCGGCACCGGGCGCGAGGAAGGCGACGAAGAGGGCGGCGGCACGCTGCTGCGCCTCGAGGGGCCCGACCTCGTGGTGTTCGGCGACGCGGGTCAGGCGTGGCTGGTGGGGAACGGCCCGGGCCGCTTGCCGAGCGACAGGCTGCCGACGCTCGGGAGCTGGCTTGCAGACCTGGGGCTCGGCGTGGATTGGGGTGGATTTGGCCTGTACGTCGCCAAGGCGGGGACAACCGGCGAACGACTGCGCTTCACGGTCAGGCTCGACCACCGGTTCTAGGTGCGGCGCAAGCCGGTCCTCCTCGTCTGCGCCCTGCTATCGGGCGTAGCCGCCGGCGCCGAGGCGCAGGCGGCCCCTCCGGCGCCGTCGCTCACCGTGACGCTGCAGAGCGATGTGCCGCGAGTGCAGAGCACCGGTCTCTTGGCCGACGGGCGGTTCGTCGCGCTGATGCGGTCGGGGTTCCCGCTGCGACTCCACTACCGACTCGAGCTGTGGAAGGTGCGCTCCGGCTGGTTCGATCAGTTCGTGCGCGAAGTGCCGTGGGACGGCGTGGCGCGGCACGATCCCCTCGCCGACGACTTCGTGCTGATCCGCACCGGCGGGAGCATCACGCGCTACGCCACGCCCGAGGAGCTGTCGCGTGCGCTCGACATCCCTTACACGATTCCGCTCCACCCTCCCACCGGCAACAATGGCCGCTTCTACTTCCTGTGCCGGCTCGAGGTGAGTACGCTCAACGACACGGACCTCGAGGAGCTCTCCCGCTGGCTACGAGGCGATGTGGGGCCGGCGGTGTCGGGGGAAGGGAACCTGGGGCACGCGTTGGTACGAGGGGCGCAGCGGGTGTTGGTGCGGATCGCAGGACTGCCACGGCAGAGGCTCGAGGCGCGGAGCGCTACGTTCCGAACCGAGCGTCAATCGCCGCCCTGATCTCCTTCAGCGACGTTCCGCGGCTGGCGAGCTGACTCGCCAGCATCGCCTCACCCATACAAATATCGCAGTACGCGCCGTGATCGGTCTCGAAGCAGGTCAAGAGCGAGCGGTGTCCGGCGTGCTTCGAGCAATCACAGTGACAGTAGACGCCGTCGAGCGTGCCAGCCGCCGCGCGGGCCGCCGCGTACGCCTCGGCCGCTCCCGGCGTGCGGGGAATGGCGGCGCCAGCGAGCACCCGCTCAGCGGTGATGCCGGGGCGCGGGTCGGGATGCGTACCGCCCGCGGCCGGCCGTGCCGAAAGCAACACCGCCGCCAGAACGATGGCGGCGGCGCCGGCTACGAGCCAAGGAGTCTTGCTCACATCGCCTCGAGGGTCGCCAGCACGTCGGCCCCGTAGAACAGGCGGATGTACTTCGCCTGTGTGCGGGTCAGGCGGCGCACCGCCCAGGAGAGGTGCACGAAGTGTGGTTCGTGCGGCGGCCGCATCGGGTGCATCCCCACCTCTTCGGGCAGCAGGTTGCCCTTGCGGGTGTTGCAGCTCGAGCAGGCGGTGAGGACGTTGGTCCAGGCGTTCGTCCCGCCGCGCGACAGGGGCACCAAGTGGTCGCGCGTGAGGCACTCCCGCTGCCGCAGCTCCAGTTGGGAGCGGCCACAGAACTGGCAGCGATAGTTATCGCGGGCGAACAGGAACGTGTTGGTGACCTGGCGGCGGAAGCGGCGGGGGACGTGGACGAACCGCACCAGCCGGATTACCGCCGGGCGCGGAACCGCCAGGCGCTCGCTATGGACCGGCGCGCCCTCTGCCTCCACCACCTCGGCCTTGCCGTCGATGATGAGGCGGAGCGCCCGGCGCACGGGCACCATGGTCAGCGGCTCGAACGAAGCGTTAAGGGCGAGGCAGCGCATAGGCCAAGTATGCTAACACAAGCGGCGAAGTCCCGGCAAGTGAGGCGTTTACGGGCCTTTACGCACTCCCGGGAGGCGAAAAGGCCCGCCGTAGCTCGTCGATCTGACCCTCTACCGATGCTCGGGACGCCCCGCCCGCCGTTCCACGGCTCTCTACGCTGTCCTCCCAGCTCCCCAGCTGCGCAACCGCTGCTCCCAGAGCGGGATGGATCCCCGCCGCCACCGCGGCCGGCACCCGGTCCAGCGCGACGCCCGCTTGCTCCGCCGCCCGCACCAGCCGCCCCACCAGCCCGTGGCTCTCACGGAAAGGCACGCCCGCCTCGACCAGCAGGTCGGCGAGGTCCGTGGCGCGCATCGCGGGGTCGAGCGCCGCAGCCATCTTCTCGGCGTTGACGGTGAGCGTGTCGATCGCGCCCGTCACGGCCGGGAGCACGGCAGCCAGTGTGTCGCAGGCGTCGAACAGCAGGGCTTTGTCTTCCTGGAGGTCCTTCTGGTAACCCGCCGGGATCCCCTTGAGCGTAGTGAGCAGGGCGACCAGGTCGCCGAACAGGCGGCCCGCCTTGCCGCGCGCCAGCTCGAACACGTCGGGGTTCCGCTTCTGCGGCATGAGGCTCGAACCGGTGCTAAACGCGTCTGACAGCGTGATGAATGCGAATTCACCGCTCGCGTAGCTGATCAGCTCGGCGCCCAGCCGCGAGAGGTGGGTGCCGATCAAGGCCGTGGCGAAGAGCACCTCAGCGACGAAGTCGCGGTCACCCGTCGCGTCGAGCCCATTGGCCGACACGGCGCGGAAGCCAAGGGCCTCCTTGAGCAGCACGCGATCCACCGGGAACCCGGACCCAGCGAGGGCGCCCGAACCGAGGGGCAGCTCGGCGACGCGACGCCGGGCATCCGCCAGGCGTTGGCGATCGCGCATGAGCGGGTAGGCGTGTGCGAGCAGCACATAGGCCCAGCGCACGGGCTGGGCCCGCTGGCCGTGGGTGTAGCCGGGGAGAATCGCGTCCACGCCATCCTTGGCCTTCGTGACGAGCGTGCGGCCCAGGGCTGCCAGGTCAGCGTCTAATTGATCGATCGCATCGATGGTCCAGAGGCGGAGATCGGTCGCGACCTGATCGTTGCGGGAGCGGCCGGTGTGCAGCTTGCCGGCCACGGCGCCGACTTCTTCATAGAGCAGCCGTTCGACGAGCGTGTGCACGTCCTCGTCGGGCGCCCCGACCGCGGCGCCGTCAGCCAAACGATCGGCGACGCGATCGAGCCCCTGCTCGAGCTGGGCTTCCTCGGCGGGCGACACGACGCCGACGCGGCCGAGGGCGTGCACCCACGCTTTGCTCGCGACGACGTCCTGCGGCCAGAGGCGATGATCGACGGGGAGGCTGCGGTTCAGTGCGTCGAGCGCTTCGCTTGGACCCAACGCGAAGCGCCCACCCCACATCTGGTGCGTGTCAGACTGTGGGGACATCGGTCCGCTCGGCGTTCAATCCGGCTGCGATCCTGCTCGCGAGCCCATACAGCCGGATAAACCCCTCGGCGTCCTTCTGGTTGTAGACGTTGTCCTTGCCGAACGTCGCGTACGACGGCTGGTACAGCGCGTGGGGGCTCTCGCGTCCCGCCACCGTGATGCTGCCCTTGTAGAGCTTCAGCCGCACGCTGCCCGTCACGTTTTTCTGCGTCGCCGTGACGAGCGCGTCGAGCGCTTCGCGCTCCGGCGTCCACCAGCGGCCGTCGTAGACGAGATCGGCGTAGCGCAGGGCGACTTCATCCTTGAGCCGCAACGTGCGGCGGTCGAGCACCATCTGTTCCAGCTCGCGGTGCGCGGCGTAGAGCACGGTACCGCCCGGCGTCTCGTAGACGCCGCGCGACTTCATCCCGACGAGCCGGTCCTCGACCACGTCGGCCCGCCCGACGCCGTGCTCGCCCGCGACTTCGTTGAGGGTCTCGAGCAGCTCCACGGGGCCGAGCGGCACGTGATCGACGCTGACCGGCGTGCCCTCCTCGAAGCCGATCTCGACGAGCACCGGCTCGTCAGGCGCCTCGAGCGGATTCTTGGTCATCACGAAGATGTGTTCGGGGGCTTCTTGCGACGGGTCTTCGAGGATGCCGCCCTCGTGCGAGCAATGCCACAGGTTGCGGTCGGTCGAGTAGGGCTTTTCGGCGGTCGCCTGCACCGGAACGCCCTTGGCATGCACGTAGGCGATCAGGTCCTCGCGGCTTTGGAACTTCCACTCGCGCCAGGGAGCGATCACTTGGAGGTCAGGGCCGAGCGCGGCGTAGGTCAGCTCGAAGCGGACCTGATCGTTCCCCTTGCCGGTGCAGCCGTGGGCGAGTGATTGGGCGCCGACGCGCTGCGCCAGCGCGACTTGCCGCGCCGCGGTGAGGGGCCGGGCCATCGACGTGCCGAGCAGATAGGTACGGGCATACACGGCGCCGGCCCGGAGTGTCGGAAACACGAAGTCGCGCACGAACTCTTCACGCAGGTCTTCGACGACGCAGTCTTCGGCGCCCGAGCGTTTGGCCTTCTCGGCCAGGCCTTTGAGCTCGCCGCCCCCCTGCCCTACGTCGGCCGCGAAGCACAAAACCCTGGCGCCGTAGATTTCCCGGAGCCAGGGCACGATGGCGGATGTATCGAGTCCGCCGGAATAGGCGAGGACGACAAGCGGGCCGTTTCCGGCATGGGTTTGTTTATGCATAGGTGTGAATAAAAATACACCTAGCTCGGCGTCGTTCGCAAGGACCGCCTACCACCCCCAACCCTGTCGATACTGCGGCCGCAGGTAGTCGGCCGGGATCCCAGGGGTCAGCACCTCGCCCGTCTGCGGGTTCACGTCGATCGGCTGGGCGCTGCGCACGGCGAGGTTCCCGAGCAGCACCATCTCCGTGAGCGGTCCCGAGTGATCGGGGATGTTCGATCCCGCGGGTGTGCCGCCCTTGCAGGCGGCGATCCATTCGGCGTACACGCCCTCGGTGCGCGCGTACTTCTGCGGCACCGGGTGCGCCGTGATCTCGGCCTGCTTGGCCGCATCCAGGAGTTTGGGATTCTCGCCGTAGATCCCGGCGATCAGCCTGCCCGAATCCCCGATCCACAGTTGGCCACTCGTATCGAAGGGCCACGCGGTGGGGTCCGTGATCTCCTTGGGGCGCGGCGGGTAGAGGCTGCCGTCGCGCCACACGACGGTGACCGCGGGACGATTGCCTTTGGCGGCGAACGAATAGGTGATGCGCGAGCACGCAGGCGCCGTCTCGCTGAACAGTTTGGTCGATTCGGCCTCGATGCGCGTCGGATAGCCGAGATCGAGCGCCCAGAACGACGCGTCCATCGAGTGACAGGCGATGTCGCCCAGCGCGCCGGTGCCGTAGTCCCACCAGCCGCGCCACTTGAACGGCGCGTACGCGGGATGATAGGGCCGCGCCGGCGCCGGACCGAGCCACAGGTCCCAGTCGAGTGTCGACGGCGTGTAGAACTCGTCGAGGGGACGCTCGAGCGCCTGCGGCCAGATCGGCCGGTTAGTCCAGAGCTGGATCTCGCGCACGGTGCCGATGGCGCCGGCCTCGACCCACTCGCGGATCAGTCGCGTGCCCTCTTCGGCGTGACCCTGGTTGCCCATTTGGGTGGCGACTTTGTACTTGCGTGCCGCCTCCTCGAGCTGCTTGACTTCCCACAGCGTGCGCGCCAACGGCTTCTGGATGCGGGTGTGCTTGCCCAGCTTCATCGCCATCATGCCGGCCACGGTATGCGTGTGGTCGGGCGTCGAGACGGTGACGGCGTCGATGTTCTTCCCTTCCTTGTCGAGCATCACCCGGAAATCCTTGAATCGCTTGGCCAGCGGGAACGCGCTGAACGACTGCGCCCCCTGGCGATCGTCCACGTCGCACAGCGCGTAGATGTTCTCGGTCTTTCCCACGCCGCGGACGTCGTTCGCACCCATCCCGCCGACACCGATGCACGCGATGTTGAGCTTGTCGCTCGGGGCCACGAAGCCCCGGCCCAACACGTGGCGCGGCACGATCGTGAACGACAGGCCCGTGGCCACGCTGCCGACAAAGCGGCGCCGCGAGATTCGCTTCCGGCTCATGGGAGCACCCGGATCTTGATGTGGCGGAAGGCGACCCAATCGCCGTGGTCCTGGAGACCGATGTAGCCCTCGGCGTTGCGGCCGTAATGCACGTGCGGAGCGAACTTACTCGCCTTGACCTTCGCCTCCCACGCCGGGGAGCCCAACTCGTACTCGACGGCCTTCTGGCCGTTGAGCCAATGCTCCACGTGGTTGCCGTTCACCACGAGGCGCACCTGATTCCATTCGCCCGCGGGCTTCACGATCCCTGGGGGCGCCGAATCGATCCCGTAGTTCGCGCCCGCGGAGGTCAGGCGCGAGGCCCCGTCGGGGTGGTGCGCATCGTCCAGCACCTGCATCTCGGGCGCGGTCCAATACACCGCGTCGTCGTCCTCGCTCACGCGGTAGAAGATTCCGCTGTTTCCGCCCGGCGCGATCTTCCATTCGAGCGACAGCTCGAAGTTCTTGAACTTGTCGCGCGTGATGATGTCTCCCGCTCCGGGCTGCGCGCGGGTCAGCGCACTGTCCACCACCTGCCACCCGGACCCGATCGAGTCGCTGCGAAAGTTGCGCCAGCCAGTCGTCGTGCGACCGTCGAAGAGCGGGCGCCATCCATCATTCCGGGCGCAACTCGTCCCCGTCGCGATCGCGAGAGACCCCCAAACGAGGGCAATACGCATGGTTTTCATCGGGATCACGTTACGGTCCGCTGGTCGACTAGGGAAGTCGCAGCGACGCAACAATCTCAGGCAGGGATTCCGGCCAACTCCCGAATGCGGCTCTGCACGCCGCGCCGAGCGCGTTCGCTGCGGGTGATCACGAGAATCGCGTCGTCACCCGCGATCGTGCCGATGACTTCGTTCCATCCGGCCCCGTCCACCGCGAGCGCCAACGCCTGCGCGCCGCCGGTGGTCGTCTTGAGGACCAGGAGCGGACCCACCCCTTCGGCCGAGACGAGCATCGTGGGGAGGAGCTGCTCCAGATGCGGCCGCACGCCCGAGGCGCCTTCCGACGACTCGGCGTAATGCGACCCACCGTCCGGCGCGGAGACCTTGGCGAGGCCCAGCTCGCGGATGTCGCGCGACAGCGTCGCCTGCGTGACCTCGAAGCCCTCGGCCCGGAGCAGCTCGCGCAGTTGTTCCTGACTGCCCACCGTGTCGCGGCGGACGATCCTCACGATGGCGGCGTGGCGCTGGGTCTTCATGGGGGGCAAATCTAGCTCGCCGTGGGAGATCCGGCTCAGGCCTGATGCACGATGCGGCCGGCGAGAACCGTAAGGGCGGCGAAGGACGGCGAAGGACGGCGAAGGTCGCCGGGAAACACCGCGAGGTCCGCGGCTTTGCCGACCTCCAGCGAACCGATGTCTCGGTCCCAACCCAACGCTCGTGCGCCGTCCAGCGTCAGGGCCCGCAGTGCGGCTGCCCCGTCGAGGCTCGCCGCGGCGGCGTCGGCCCACAGGTCCAAGTCCCCGACGCTCACGACCGAATCGGTGCCGAGACCCACCCGGAGGCCGGCGGTCCGGAATGCCCCGAGCGGCGCCGTGCCGTGCCGGTGCGCCCGATTCGAGCGGGGACAGTGGGCGATAGCGACACCACCAGCCGCGAGGATCTCTACATCGGACGTGTCGACTTGCACGCAGTGAATGCAGAGAGTTTCACGTTGCACGACGCCACGTTGCATGAGATAGGCGACCGGCGAGCAGTTTCGCGGCTCGACGGCGATGCCGCGAGCGCGCCAGGCATCGGCAAAGGGGCCGGTACCATCGCGCACGAACTGGGTCTCTTCCTTCGATTCAGCCAGATGGACGGCGACGGGAAGGCGCTCGCGTCGCGCGAACCCCGCGACCGCTTCGTACAGTGGCGCGCTGACGGTGTACGGCGCGTGCGGAGAGACTCCGAGGCGTACGTGCGGTGTGACAAGACCCCGTAGCTCCGAGACTGCGCTCTCGAGCTCGGCCATGCTAGTCGCGAGCTGGGACCGATCAGGACCAAAGACTTCCTGGTACACGATCCCGCGCCCGCCAAGGTCGTGCAGCGCGCGCATCACCGCACCAGTACTCCCCGTTTCCGCAACGCAGGTCACGCCGCGAGACCAGCAGTCCTTCACTCCCGCGACAGCCGCGGCGTCGAAGCCTTCGGGTGAGGTCGCATCCTTCAACGCGCGGACGCCGCGGATCCACTTGGCGAAATCGGGCTCGCTGTTCTGCCCCGCCAGGTGCGTCAGCTCGAGGTGCGTGTGGCAGTTAATCAGGCCGGGGACGAGGATCGCCTCCGGGAATTCGAGCGCCTCGGCTCGCGGGGGCGTGGGAATGTGGGCGTGTGCGCCTACAGCGGAGATGCGGCCGTTGCCATCCACAAGAACGGCGCCGTCCTCGATCGGCGGCGCCGTCACGGGATGGACCCGGCCTGCACGAATGCGCAGCACGCGCTAGGGTGTGATGCCGACGCCGAACGGCGAGTGCACGCTGCACGTTTCGTTCGGCTCCGTCCCCGGGTAGAACCACTCCCAGCGGCGTACTTCGATCGGGCAGAACGGCGTGGCGAGCTTGCCGTTGCTCCAGTCCACCTCGCGCGTGATCAACGAGTCGGGCCGCGGCCAGTCCGGGGGCGCCGGGCGGCGCTCGTACACGTCGCGCATGAACTTGGTCCACGCCGGCGCCACGATGCGCCCGCCGCCCGCGTTGCCCATGATGCGCTGCTGCGCGTCGTAGCCGACCCAGATCCCCGCGACGATCTCGGGCGTGAAACCGACGAACCAGGCGTCCGTGTAGTCGTCGGTCGTGCCGGTCTTGCCACCCATCGGGACGCGCAGCCCTCCCACGGCGCCGGCCGCGGTGCCGCAACGGTTGGGGCCCGTGCCGGGCTGGCACCGCATCACGTCGCGCAGCATGTCGAGCATCAACCAGCTGTGCTCGGGGTCCATCACCTGCTCGCGCTTGACGGTGGACTGATAGAGGATGTTGCCGTCGCGGTCTTCGATCCGCTGGATGCCGATCGGCTCGACGCGCGTGCCGAGGTTCGCGAACGAGCTGTAGGCGGCGACGATCTCGATCGGCTTCACGCCGTTCGCGCCGATGTGAATCGATGGATAGGCCCGCAGAGCGGTGGTGATGCCGTAACGACGCGCCTCGCCGACGACCGTCTGCTCGCCGATACTCATTCCCAGCTTGATCGTCGAGAGGTTGCGTGACAAGAACAGCGATTGCCGCATCGGGATCATGCCGAGCGTCGTGTCGTCGTAGTCCTTGGGCTGCCACAGCGAGCTGTCGAGCTGAGTGACGGGCGGGTTCAAGGGCGAGTCGTCCAGCAACGTGTCCACGGGCCACCCCGCCCGCACGGCCGCCGAGTAGACGAACGGTTTGAACGTCGAGCCCGGTTGGCGCACCGATTGCGTGGCGCGGTTCCACTTCGAATCTGAGAAGTCGCGCCCGCCCACGAGCGCCAGGATGTATCCGGTCCGGTTGTCGATGGCGACGAGCGCGCCCTGCAGGTAGGGCGAAAACGGACCCTGCTCCTCTGCCGAGGCGCGGCCCTTCTCGACGTACTCGCGGTAGGTGCGGCCCTGACCCTCGAACTTGTTGTTCGCCGAATACGCCCCCGCCTCGATCTCATCGAGCTGCGATTGCAGGGCGCGCTCGGCGGCTTCCTGCATGTCGAGGTCGAGCGTCGTGTAGATGCGCAGTCCCTTGTCGTACAGGTCCCGCCCGAACCGCGGCTCGAGGAAGCTCGTCCGCAGCCACTCCACGAAGTAGGGCGCGACGTCGCCGTAGCTGGTGCGCCGCGACGTGAGGATCAGGGGATACGCCTTCCAGTACTCGCAGTCCTCGGGCGTGAGGTAGCCCTGATCGCGCATCAGCGTGAGCACGACGTTGCGGCGGGACAAGGCGCGGTCGGGGTGGTTGCGCGGATTGTAGTTGCCGGGCGCTTTCGGCAACGCGGCGAGCGCCGCCGCCTCCGCCACGTTCAGGTCTCGCGCCGACTTGCCGAAGAAGACCTGCGACGCCGCCTCCACCCCCGCCACGTTGGGGCCGAGACTGATCTGGTTGAGATACAGCTCGAGGATCGTGTCCTTGGGGAAGTTGCGCTCGAGCTCAACGGCCACGCGCGCTTCCTTGAGCTTGCGCGACAGGGAGCGCTCCCGGCTGATCTGATCGGAGAAGACGTTACGCGCAAGCTGCTGCGTGATCGTCGAGAAGCCGCGGAAGCGGTTCAGGACGGCGCCAGGGAACCGCACGTAGTCGATGCCGTGATGCGAGTAAAAGCGCTTGTCTTCCGTGGCGACGAACGCCTGCCGCAGATACACCGGCATCTCGGCAAGGGCCAGGACCGTTCGCCGCTCGATGCCCAGCTCGGTGATAAGCCGTCCGTCGGCGGCGTAGACCTTGGAGGTCTGGAGCTGCCCCCGTTTGGAGTCCCCGCGGAGGCGCGCGATGCTGGGGCAGCGTTCCGCGGCGCAGACGCGCGTCCAGGAGCCGTATCCCAGACCGATCCCGAACAGGCAAGCGAACCCCGACCACGTCAGCACGCGCTTGCGCTGCCGCGGGTCGTACCACCAGCGCCACAGGAACGACAGTCGGAAGGGCGCGGCGGCAGCCGGAAGGGAGGTCGGAACAGCCATCTCGATTACAACCTAGTAAGGGGAACGTGCGCTTGCCAGCGCTTGCCAGTAGCGTGGGCGCTTCGTACGATTCGCCGCCATGACCCCTCCTGACGTGCTCCGCGAACTCGAGTGGCGCGGCTTCGTGCAGCAGGCGACCCCGGGCCTGGACGCCCATTTCGCGCGCGGACCGGTCACGGCGTATTGCGGCTTCGATCCCACCGCGCCCAGCCTGCAGCTCGGGAACCTGATGCCGCTCATGTTGCTCTCCACGCTGCAGCGACATGGCCACCGGCCCATCGTGCTGATGGGCGGCGGCACCGGTCTCATCGGCGATCCGTCAGGCAAGCCGGGCGAGCGTCCGCTGCTCTCCAAGGAGCAGATCCGCGAGAATCTCCAGCGCCAGCGCGATCAGATGGCGCGGTTTCTCGAGTTCGGCGCGGGCAAGACGGCCGCCCTGCTGCTCGACAACGCGAAGTGGCTCGTGGCCCAGGGACTGATCGACTTCCTGCGCGACGTCGGCAAGCACTTTACGGTCAACGTGATGCTCCAGAAAGAATCGGTGCAGGCGCGCATGGAGGCCGGGCTCTCGTACACCGAGTTCAGCTACATGTTGCTCCAGGCCTACGACTTCCTGCACCTGTTCCGCGAACGGCAGTGCACGCTTCAGGTGGGTGGCAGCGATCAGTGGGGCAACATCACCGCGGGCGTAGATCTGATCCGCCGCGTCGAGAATGGGGAGGCGCACGGGCTCGTCGCGCCGCTCGTCACGATGGCGTCGGGCAAAAAATTCGGGAAGAGTGAGGAGGGCGCGATCTATCTGGATCCCGCCCTGACGTCTCCGTACAAGTTCTACCAGTTCTGGATCAATACCGACGATCGGGACGTCGAGCGCTTTCTCAAGCTCTTCACCCCGCTCACGCCCGACCGGGTCGCCGAGCTGATGGCACGCCAGGAGCAGAATCCGGCCGCCCGCGCCGCGCAGACGTTCCTCGCGACCGACGTGACCACGCGCGCGCACGGCGCCGATGCCGCGTCGAGCGCGGCGGCGGCGGCGGGCGTGCTGTTCGGCGAGTTCGACCCACGCGGCGCGGGCCCCCGAGTCTTCGAGATCCTCGCCCAGGAGATCCCGACGACCGCGGTCGCGCGCGACGTGGTGACCCTGGTGGACGCCCTCGTGCAGGCCGGGCTCGCCAAGTCCAAGAGCGAGGCGCGCCGCGCCATCGAGCAGGGCGGGATCTACGTGAACCAGCAGCGGGCCGAGGAAATCACGCCCGCCGATTGGATCGCCGGTGGGAGTCTGCTGCTTCGCAAAGGCAAGAAGGACTACGCGCTGCTCAAGGCGCAGTGATGGACGCACGCGTCGCGCTGCTCGTCGACGTGTTCGATCAAGCCTTCACGGCACCCGCCTGGCACGGCACACCGCTCAAGGGCACGATCCGCGGCCTCACCGTACGCGATGCGTTATGGCGGCCTCGACGGGGCCGGCACAACATCTGGGAGCTGGTGCTCCACACGGCGTACTGGAAGTGCATGGTGCGGCGACGACTGATGCGCGACGGCGAGATCGCATTCCCCCGGCCGGGCGCCAATTTCCCTCCACTCCCCGCCCGACCAAACGGTGCGGCCTGGAAACGCGACCGCGCCCTGCTCGACGAGCAGCACGCGCTGCTGCGGCGCGCGATCGCGCGGCTAGACGCACGGGAGCTGGGCCGCCGGGCGTGGCGCTCGAAGTGGACGGTGGCGGAGAATGTCTACGGGATCGCGTCGCACGACTTGTATCACGCGGGGCAGATTCAGCTCATCAAGCGACTGAGGGGCTAACATGTTCATCGGACACTATGCGTTGGGCCTCGCCGCGAAACGCCTCGCGCCCCGCACATCGCTCGGCACACTCTTCGCCGCCCCGACGTTCGCCGATCTGCTGTGGCCGGTCTTCCTCCTCATCGGGTGGGAGGAGGCGCGCATGGTGCCGGGCCCCAATCCGTTCCTCAACCTGTGGCTCGACTCCATCCCGGTCTCGCACAGCCTGACGGCGCTCACCGCGTGGGGGCTGCTGTTCGGTTATCTGTACAAGAAGCGCACCGGTTATGTGAGGGGAGCGGTCGTGGTCGGGCTGCTGGTCCTGAGTCACTGGGTACTCGACGTCAGCACGCACCGTCCCGATATGCCGCTTTACCCGGGCAGCGTGAACCTGGGACTCGGACTCTGGAACTCAGTGGTGGGCACGCTGGTCGTCGAGGGCCTGCTGTTCATCGTGTGCCTGGCGATCTACATGCAAACCACCCGCGCCAAGGATGGCATCGGGCGTTGGGGCTTCTGGGCGTTGATCATCGTTTTGGTGGGGTCCTACGTGAGCACGCTCTTCGCGCCGCCGCCGACGGACATGAAGGCCATCGCTGTCTTTGGGATCGTCTTCGGGTGGCTCTTCGTGCTGTTCGGCTGGTGGGTGGACCGGCACCGCGAGCTACGTCAGGTCGTCTAGAACCTCGACGACCTTTTCCATCTCTTCCACCGTGTTGTAAACGTGCGGCGAGAGGCGGATCGCGCCCTCGCGCAAACTGCACACGATGCGCGCGCGCTTCACGGCGTGGTACGCTTCGGCGGCCTTGGCAGGCGCGATGCAGAGGATCGCCGAGCGGTGCCGCTCGTCGAGTGGCGACGTGATGCGCACGTCGTTCTCCTGCGCCCACTTCACAACCGGCTCGTGCCCCGCGCGCGTGACCTCCGCGATGTCGCGGACACCGATTTCGAGCAGCATCCCCAGCGACACCGTCAGCCCGACGAAATCCTGATACGGCAGCGTGATCATCTCGAAGCGGCGGGCATCGGCGCGGAACGTAGGGTTGTACTCGGTGAGGCGGGAGAAATCGTCGGTGCCCTCGAACGCCATCCAGCCCGTGATCGCCGGCTCGAGGGCGGGGATCAACTCCTTGCGCACGTAGGCAAAGCCTGATCCCCACGGCGACATCAGCCATTTCTGGCCGCCGCACGCGAGGATGTCCACCGGTGTTTCCCGCACGTCGAGCACCGAGTTGCCGATTCCCTGGATCGCGTCCACCACCAGATAG
>WNFK01053296.1_pt2 | contig 23183 bp, 23 predicted proteins | sample 5400281 | NCBI WGS metagenome assembly WNFK01 (sample SAMN13153350, study PRJNA577476) | soil metagenome | isolation source: 20 cm soil on Douglas fir-dominated hillslope | place: USA:California | collected 2013-09-17
GCCATAATGAGCCGCGAGGAACGCCAAGATTGAGTACCTGACAGTCCGCCTACCGCTAGTGCTTCCGTTATGTACGTGACCGGAAGCTCTATACCGTTCGATTGTGCGAAGAAGCCGTGCGGCAAATGTACTGTGAGCTGCGCCAACATCATCACTAGGATGATCAGTGCCGGTCCGACGGGTCCCAGCAATGACTCGACGCTGCTGGGAGAACTCGAAATTTACGGGTTGCTGCCAAACTAAACGACAACACTTCGGCGGATTTGTGAATTTTGATCAGTTCTCGAAATAATTGGCAGAACATCGTATCTCGGTCATGCGGCAGATAGCGGCAGCTTCTGGAGGCATCCCCACCCCCCATCGACATGTCTTGCGCCTGCTGTTCCAACGGGATGCCCAGGCTCATCGGTACAAGTTCGAGGAATACGTTTGTGACGTAGAGCTCCAGCGCCTCAACGCCTGTCTCTGCCAGCTTTTCCGGCAAAAACGCTCCAACGCCACTTTGAGGAATCGCGCGTTATTTCAACATCCAGAATTCCAACAGTAGCACCTCCTTTTCGCTCGATTGCAGTTTGCGTGCGAGCGCCCATTGGATTTAGGTGTCTTGACAGAAGCGGACTCACAAAGCTAATTTTCATCGTTAATCCCTCATCCTTGACGGCCCGTTGTCAACCTGCCGACACTATGCACCGTTGGCGCTCCCGCGTTCCAGAATTGTGCTTGCCACCAAACCATTCAGTCCTGGCGAGTTAGCAGGAGAATGTAGATTTGGCGCGTTTTGGAGTACAAGATGCACAGGTCAGGCAAAGAAGGGTATGGAACTCCGTCCGAGGCTATGTGTTCGTAGAAGCACTTGAAACGGAAACCACACCGCGTGGAGAAAAGAGAGGAGTAAAGATGAAACGAAAAATTCTCGGCCGTTGTCTCGGCACTCTCGCATTAGCGGCTGCCGCGTTGCTGATCGCGCGTCTAGACGTTCACGCAGCGCCGCCGGAGGACAACAAGGAAGTATCGCAGCTGCTGGAAGACATCAAAGGGCAAGCGGCTGACCTGCAGCGTGATTCGGACGAGTTGGAGTCATTCACGCGATCCGACATGTCATGGCAGAGCCATGCCGAAGAATTGGATCGCATCAAAGAACGCATCAACGCTATCGGCAAAACCATCAGCAAGTTGCAAAATCTGCGGAGCAGCGCTTCGCCTTGGCAGCGAGAGGCCATCGACCGAATCATGCCGGTGGCGAAGAAGTTGGCCTCGAACACCACTGCGGCGATCGAGCACCTGAACAAAAACCCGCTGAGAATCAACGAGCCGCAGTATCAGCAGTACCTAAAATCGAACGCAGAAGCCGCGTCGAACCTCGCTACATTAGTGAAAGACTTTGTGGAATATGGAAAGACGCGCACTACATTGGAAGCATACGAGCGCAAATTGGAAGTGCCAAGATAAGGCTCGCCGCATTGAAAAGCTTTCTTCTCAACAGGATGGGGGACAATGCTGCGCATGCGAGTTGAACGCCGCGTTTGTCCCTTGTCCACCTCCAATAGATGCGTCAGAAACGTGGGTCCAAATACAAGCCTCTCCACGCCTTCTATTGCGCGACGCTGCTCTTTCGGAACCGCGTGCAAATAAATTTCGCGCGTGATCTCCGGTATGGTGTGCCCCAACAGTGCCTGCATCGTTCCTTTTGGAGTCCTACGCTATCAAGCATCGGCGCGTGGCTGTGCCTCAAACGCCGCATTCGCCGTGATGGGTCACGCCTATTGTGGCCGAACACCTTTGAGGCGGCGTGGTATCGGCAGGTACTCCACTGTCGGCTGGTGCCGGACCGGTTGCGGATAGAGACTCATCAAATCCAGAAACTCGGCCGGAATATTGCTCCGGACCGGAAGGCCGAAACTCGTGGCCAACTCGAAGGTAATGGGATGGTCGTGTGTCCAGGTTCCCTGGGACAGAAGTCGCGTAAGTTCCTCTAATTTCTCCTGCGGAATCTTGTCGGCTAAAAGTTCGCGGACGCTCTCCCGTACCTGGGCGATCGCCTTTTCAGCCTGATCCGCCATGATGAGGGTCTGATCGTCCACTTCCGCAATAGGCTTTCTCTCGACGGCCTTTAGGATAGAGGCTCCGGGGTACTGGCCAAGTTGTGGGTCCACGGGACCGAGGACGGCGTACTCGCTCATGACGATTTCATTCGCGGCGAGAGCGATTAGCGTCCCGCCGGACATCGCGTAATGCGGGACAAAGGCAGTGACTTTTCCTTTGTGCTTGTGAATCGCACGCGCAATTTGCAGAGCGGCCAGGACCAAACCTCCGGGCGTGTGCAGAACGATGTCCAACGGCACAGCCGGATCTGTGAGGTGAATGGCCCGCAAGACTTCCTCAGAATCATTCACATCGATGTAACGAAGAACTGGAAACCCTAGAAAGCTCATGGTCTCCTGACGATGGACAAGGAGAATGACTCGCGAGTCGCGCTGGCTTTCGATCCTGGCAATGAGGCGCTGGCGCGCTGCTTCGAGCAAACGCTGCTTGAGAACCGGCTGAAGCGCCGAGAGCATGAAAAAGAACCAAAGGATATCGCCTGGCGTCATCGGCATCTCTCACTCCAAATCGTCATGACAGTGAGGTTGAAGGCAAAGCGAGACTTGCCATCGATGCATCACTTGTATCTTCTTGCAGAAAATCGGTGCGACACTTGGGTTCGTGCCCTCGCTGTTTTCGTTCTACGGCTTCCTCTGCCTAGACGGCACCGCTGGCGGCACCTGTCTTACACGTGGAACGGGCATCGCGTGAGGCGGGAACTCCCGGTCCAGCATCGGACCGGCCGGTCTTCCTGCGCGCAGGTTGTCGAGCTGGTGCGGTTCAAGCGGTCGTCCGGGATGTTCGGACATAAACGGTCGCTGTTCTACGAACGGCACCCTTGGTGGTGGCGGCGCGTTCTTTGTGATTAAGCCTGGAGGAGCGGGCGGCAGCAAACCGCGGTTCGGACCAGTTGTCGACGGCAAGGGTTTGGCACTCGGTGGAGAAGGAGGAATCCGCTCGGCTCTAGCCGGTGGCGTTGAATTCCTCATCTCTAGTAGCGGTGGTGTCCGAGCTTCACCTGGGGCGGATCGGATCGCGGGTGGTCCCGCTGTGCTGCGAGCTGAGATGACTTGCGCTGCGCGGACCGGTGGGGCGGCTACAGGTCTTCCGGGCAATGCGGCGCGCGTCGTCGGAGTAACAGTGGGATGGGGAATCACCTGAGCTCGCGCAACTTGTTGGGGAGTCAGTCGAACAAGCTGGCGTGCGACTGGCTGACCACTCCTGAAAACATTGGCGGGCACGGCCGTGGCCGCGGCGGTGCGATAGGCGTAATGAACCTCATTGATGTTGGTGATGTTCGCGATGTTCGTAATGTTGGTCACGTTCCGGATGTTGGTGATGTTGACCTCGCGAATGTAGGTTTCACGGCAGTGATACCAGGGAAAGAATGGCTCGCCAGGTCCGAGTGGAAACCACGCGGCCAGTTCGCCGCCGCCGATTCCGACGCTAATCGAAAAGTGAGGGCCACCCATGAAGGCAACCAAGGCCGGCGCGTAAATGGGTGCGACAACCACTGGCCCGGGCAGCCATCCCCATCCAACTCCAATGTGCACCCAGCGACCATAGTGGAATGGGCAGAAGCCCCACGGTTCATCTTCTACCCAGGTCCAGCCCCACGGACCGACCCATGCCCAATGGCCGAAGCGATAGGGAACCCAGCCAACAGCTAGGCCCACGGGATACCAAACGGGACCATAGTCGGCGACTTCCTCCCAGCGGCCATATTCATCGAGATCGGCATAACCGGGAGTAGCACTGCTGACATACTTGGCGGAACCGGAGGAGGAAACGCGCTTGTCGCGGTCCTCGCACCACTTGTCGAAGCCGTCGCGCTCGGGCATTGGAATGGAACTCGCCTGGACGGCATCGTGACCACTGAGCCGCGCAGCTTGGCCGGACTGCAAAGTCTGAGAGGCTCCACCGCCGGTGATTTCCAACTTGCCGTGGTTGACGCTGACAATGGTGCGGCCGCCGTCGGGGTTGGCGTCGACGCGATACTCACCCGGTTCAAGAATCGTGAGCGCGCCATTGGGAGTGTCTACTTCGACGGTGTTGCCGGAGGGTAGATCATAGACACTGAGGCGGAGGGTGCCCTGTTGTAAGCCGAGCTGCAGGATCTGATCGTTGAGATTTGTGACGATGAGGTCCGCGGCATCCGAAATACGAATTGCGAAGGGTCCGACTTCGAGTTCTGCGCGAGCGCCTTTCTCGGAATATATGCGATCGCCTGTTGTGACTGTAAAGTTGAGAACAGCTTCGCCCCATTGATCATGGCCGGCGGGCTGAAACGAAACCTTGCCTCTTAAGTAGCTGATTCGAGCGACTCGCGTCGGTGGATTGTCAGTGGACTCGTTAACTTGCACCGGCGGATTTTCCTGGGCGAAAGAGCCGCCGCCAGCCAGAGACATCAAGAGAAAAACAAAAATCTGGAGGCAGGATCTGAGCGTTTTTTGTTTTTTCATGGCTTAATCCACCTTCCTAATTGAGCCGAGCTCGAGCGCGGCGGCGCTGGAGTGAACGCTTGCTGGCACTCGGGCTACCCCAAGAGCTCCAAGCGTCCGCGCAGACGCCCCAATTCTTTTTGCAGATTTACGATGCGCTCCCTCATATCCAGAATCACGGCAATACCAGCCAAGTTCACGCCGAGATCGCGCCTCAGGCGCACAATGCGTTGCAAGCGCTCTACGGACGACGCCGAGAATAGGGGACCCGAACAAGTCTTAGCCGACGGCTCAATCAACCCGAAGTCGAGAAACTTCTCCACTCGTTTCGGATGCAAGGCAGCTGCGTCGGCTAAATCCTGAACGGTCAGAAGGGAATTTGCGGTGCGCCAAAGAACCAAAGCTTGAGTCCCATTTAGCATTGCGCACCTCAATTCCAGAGTTCTCGCATCATTTGAACAAGCCAGCATCGATTACCTCCAGGTTGAAGAATCATTCCGCGGTCCGAAACCCTACTTCGTCCAGGTGCCGTAGGAGATCGGCGGGGTCCTGGTAAACACGGTATGCGCCGGCGCGTTCGAGCTCATCTTGGCCGTACCCACCTGAAAGCAGTCCGACTCCTAACGCCCGTGCGCGCCGCGCCGCGAGAAGATCCCAGACGCTATCTCCAACAACCACGGACTCGTGGATGGAAATCTCCAGGCCGCTAGCGGCAGCTAAGAACAAATCGGGGTCCGGCTTCGCTCGGTGCACTTCATCGCGCGTGATGACTAGCGCTTGAGGCCCCACTCGTAGCAGTTCCAACATGGGTCGGGCACCTTCCATTCGGCCGCTTGTCGCGATGGCCCAAGGCAGACCGGCGTTTGACAAGAATGCCAAGAGCTCTGAAGCGCCGGGAAGAGCGCGAACCTGAGGCGCAAGGCGCACATACGCCTCGGCATGCAGCCGCGCGAGACGCTCAGCTTCGGCTTTTGTTACGCGGCGCCCAATCTCCCTTAGAAGGGCGTTAACAAGCAGTCCGCCACTCATGCCGATGCGGCGGTGAATGCGCCATACCGCCAGCTCGATCCCCATCTTCTCGAGAGCCTCCTGCCAAGCCAAGACGTGCTGGTAAACGCTGTCTACCAGCGTTCCGTCCAGATCGAATAAGAAGGCAGGACCGGTTTTCAGTGGGGCGGTCTCGCCCACGTTGGTCACCTGGCTCTTGTGATCTTCCTGCAATGTCGAACCTTTCATTTCTTTCGCCTCTACCAGAGTCGTTGTTGGCCGTAGCGCTGACGCAAGAAGCAATCGAACCGCATGATTGCAGGGCATCCCTCCAATCCATGGGCATCTGTTGCTCCAAACTCGGCGGCAATGTGGGATGTGTCCCTAGGTCTGTGCGGGTGAAGTGGTTAGTCCAGAACGGCCGTCATTGAAAAATAGCTATTCATGACCGGATAGGTGCAGCGGCGTCAGATTGCCGACAGCAGTCCGTCAGGCTTCGGCCGCGCAATGCCGTGTCGGCGCATTTTGTCGAGCAGGGTCGTGCGCTTCACTCCGAGCTGTGCAGACGCGCCGTCACGTCCTCCGATTACCCAGTCGCTGTCCTGTAAGGCCTGCAGAATGAGTTCACGTTCTGCCTCCGCAAGCGTCCTAACCCTTGGCGCCGTGTTTCTGGCAGTATGGCTCAGATGGGATAATGCAAAATGAAGCACAGGACCCGAAGACAGGATCACGGAGCGCTCCACGAGGTTCTGGAGCTCACGCACATTGCCGGGCCAATGATAGTGGGTCAGCGCTTCCATATCTTCCGTCCGAATCTTCTCGATGTGCTTGTTCATGCGCCGCGCGTATCTCTTCGCGAAGTGCCACACCAAAAGGGGAACATCCTCCGGACGATCGCGAAGCGCAGGAATTTCGATGGGAAAGACGTTTAATCGGTAGTATAAGTCCCTGCGAAATTGCCCTTGCTCTACCATATGAGCCAGATTTCTATTCGTTGCGGCCACCAGGCGGAAATCTACACGCACGGTGCGTGTGCTGCCCAGTCTCTCGAGTTCTTGCTCCTGGAGAACTCGCAGCAGCTTGGACTGCAGCTCCAGGGGAATGTCACCAACTTCGTCAAGAAATAGTGTGCCCCCGTCCGCTAGCTCGACGCGCCCAATATTTCGTGTGATGGCACCGGTAAATGCGCCCTTCTCGTGACCGAAGAGTTCGCTTTCAAGAAGTCCCGCTGGAATGGATGCGCAGTCGGCTCTGACCAGACTGCGCTGTCGCCGGGAACTCAGGTTGTGAATCGCCCTGGCAATGAGGTCTTTTCCAGTGCCGGTTTCTCCCAGAATGAGCACTGTCGAATCCGTCGCGGCGACAGTCTCGACTTGCCCCAGAACTCGATCTAGAGTGCCGCTTGTCCCGATGATCTCTATTCCGGAACGGTTCTGACCTTCACCGAGCAACCGCTGGCTCGAAGACTCCGCTTTCGATTCCAAGAGCCCGTGATTCTTGTTCGTCACTGCATCGTCTATCATGACACCCTCAATTCTTTACGAGCTGCCTTAATCGATCCATCGGCCCCTCAACGGATTGCAATCAGGTGCTACGAAGGTTCCTTGACATCGCATTCACGCATTGCAGTGCTTGTCTTGACAGATGCAAGCTGACTACAACCCCTTTTCATGGCCTATTTGAGAGTCGAATGCACCGCCCTCAGAAGATCCTCACTGCTGAACGGTTTATATAAAAAACTCACGGCGCCTTTTTGTAACGCCCGGCTTCGCACTTCGTCGTTGGCGTGAGCGGTCGCAAAAATAATTGGGACCGAGTCTGATTTGTTGGACAGATGCTGCTGTAGTTCCAGGCCGCTCATGCCGGGTAACTGGACGTCTAGAATCAGGCAAGACCTATTGTTGCCGTTGTTAGAGTTTACGAATTCTTCCGCGGAAGCGAACGCCTCCACCCGTAGACCGACAGACTCCAGTAAATTGCCCAGGGCGTCGCGGACTGACTTGTCATCGTCCACGATGGATACCACGTAGGGTTCGCGAGTTTTCTTTGTCATTGCCATAATTTTCTCCGCGGCGTTCATGTTGGCGCGACTATAGGGCCCGGCGAACGCGGGAGTCTATTACCTAGTGGGAGGAAGAACTAATACTTTTGGGAAGGGGCCCCAACCGCTCAGACATACGGACCAGATCCGGCAAGGATTGCGCTTGCATCTTTCGCATGACCTGCCCGCGATGAATCTTGGCGGTGGTTTCACTCGTACCCATTTGAGCGGCGACCTGTTTGTTTAGAAGCCCTGCGACTACCAAGGACATTACTTCTCGTTCGCGAGGCGTGAGGCTGCTGAACCGGTTGCGAATGTCAACACCTTCTGTTTCTAGTTGGCGTCTGGCCTGATCGCGTCCGATGGCCCTCTGAATTGCGTCCAGGAGATCCTGCTCACGAAATGGTTTTGTGAGAAAATCCACTGCCCCGGCTTTCATCGCTTGCACGCTCATTGGGATGTCGCCATGACCGGTTATGAAGATGACCGGAATTTCGACATTGCCCGTAGCGAGTTCATGCTGAAAATCGAGTCCGCTCGCTCCCGGCAGGCGAACATCCAGAACAAGGCATCCCGGTTTATCCTTGTGCCCTTCTTTTAGAAACTCCCGTGGCGAAGAAAATACCTCCACGCGCAAGCCCACAGACTCGAGAAGGTTTTTGATCGCGGAGCGAATAGCCTTGTCGTCATCAATCACGAAGACTGTCGGCTCAGTCGCTGTCATGCAGAAACCCCCACGGCCATGGCCACGGGCAAGGTGAATTGGAATGTAGCGCCGTAAGGCTTATTGGCGATGGCCGACAGGCGCCCGCCGTGCCCTTCGACGATTGTGCGGCTGATCGAGAGACCCAGCCCCAGCCCCTCTTGCTTTGTCGTGAAAAAAGCTTCGAACAAGTGGTCGACGGACTCCGGCCCTATTCCAGTCCCGCAATCGGAGACACTAATCAGCACTCGATTGTCATCAGTTGTTTTTGAACCGATGCATAACTCTCTGGGCCGTCCGGTCACGGCTTCCATGGCTTCGATCCCGTTTGCGATGAGGTTCAAGATGACTTGTTGCAATTGCACGCGATCGCCAAACACCGCGGGAAGGTCCGACATCAACTCCTTGAGCAGCAACACCTGGTGCCTGGCTAGTTCAGCGCCTACGAGGTCGATTACTTCCTCAATCGCTTCGTTGACTCCCATCATGGTTCTTTGCGGCGGAGTTTTTTTCGCCAAGGCTCTAACGCGTTGGATGATTTCACCTGCACGATTGCCTTCTTTGATGATCCCGGCTACGGACAGTCGGGCTTTATCAAGGTTTGGAGGGTCATTGCCGAGCCATCGCAGACAGGCATCGCCGTTTGTTACCACTGCTGCAAGGGGCTGATTGACTTCGTGGGCAATCGAGCTAGTGAGTTCCCCCATGGTGGTCACACGCGCCATATGAGCAAGCTGGGCTTGCGCCGCTCGCAGCGCCTCCTCCGAACGTTTGCGCTCGGTGATGTCCTGAACCAATCCCACGAAATAGTCCACTGAACCGTCCGCTCGGCGCAGGCATTTCGCCGACATGATTGTGTCAATCACCCGGCCATCTTTGCGAATCCACCGTTTGTCAAGGGTATAGCCATCAATCTCGCCCGCCGTGACGCGGTCGAACTGTGTGACATCGGCGGCGAGATCGTCCTGGTGCGTCATCTCCGCCCAAGTCTTTTTCAGCAACTCACTCCGCTCATATCCCAGCATGACGCAAAGCTCGTCGTTGACCTCGAGAATTCCTTTGGTCGGCGAAGTCATCGCCATGCCGATCAACCCCAGCTCAAAGTAACGCCGGAAGCGCTCTTCGCTCGCGCCGAGCGCCTGCTCGGCCCGTTGGCGTTCAATCAGTTCTCCGGCCAGGCGCGCGTAGAGATCGGTGAACCGCAAGTCATGTCCCGAAGGCCGGTGGGGTTGACGGAAGTGTGTGGATATCATGCCCAGCGGTTCGCCACTGCGGCTGAATAAGGGTGTGGACTGCACGGCACGAAAGCCGGCTGAAGCGGCAATCTCCCGGTGCGGCTCAAAGTCGGGGTCGGCCAGAACGTCCTCGATGATGACGCGCTCCCGCCGCTGCATGGCCCGGCCACAAGCAGCTCCGGGTTCATTCACGCTGCTAAAGTAATCTAGAAAGCTTCGTTGAAAGCCGCGATACGCGACGATTTCTAACGTCTTGGTCTCCGGGTTGTAGAGCTGAACGTTGCCGAAGTCCGCGTTTTGCAGTGCGATGACGGCATTGAGACCTTCTTCCAGGAGCGGCAGGAGTCCGGCCTTCGACAACAACCGGGTGCTGAACTCGTGGAGGCGGGACATGGCCATCAGCTCAGCGGCCAGTCCGTCCTTCCAAGCCACTGATTCCTTCTCCGCCCGCTTACGCTGCGCGTTCTCAGCGACCAATTCTTCATTCGCTTTGCTTAGCTCCGCTGTCCGCTCTCGAACCCTGAGTTCGAGTTCTTCCTTCGCCTCATGTAACGCCTGCTGTGCGCGCTTACGCTCGGCGATTTCAAGCTTCATTGCTTCCGGGCTGGGGAGCGCGAGCGCCCGAGGAACTAAATGGACGAGCAATATAGCTGTGGGGACCGAAGCCATAGCAGTGACAGCTTTGATCGCACCAGAGAGCCAGTACGTACCATGCCAGAGTGTCCACACTTCCATGGCGTGCGTGGTGCCACAGGCCATGATGAACGTTCCAAAGCACAAGAACATCCAATTGAACGGCAGATCTCGCCTCTTGCGTATGAAATAGATCAGGGTAATGGGAATGGAGAAGTAGGCGAGAGCGATCAGGGCATCCGAAACCACATGGAGCCAGACCAGGCCCGGTTTCCATAAATAGCAGTACCCGTGCGGCATGAAATCGCCGGAAGAAAAAAGGCTATCGAGAATTTTCATGGTACTTCTCCACGCCATAACCTGTTCGTAGCGCGTACTGGGCAGACAAAGATACTTTGATTGCGACAGAAACTTCTTCTGGAAGGCACGAAAAGGAGATGTTATTTGCCAATAAGTCCTTTGGCCTGAGTCCCACAACCCAGGAATCAATTCAGGACTTCTACTCTGTTCTCGAGGGGGCCTGTACCTAAGGCGCGCCGAATGATACACGGCAATCGGAAGGCACGGGGATTGTCCCACGGATGTGATGAGCTGTACAGAACAAGCGATGGGAATAGTAGAAATCCCAGGGTTTTGCCATCAGATCATTGCTGTATATCTAAGTAGGGTAAACACCTTATTTGAACCTCGTAGTTAGGTGGCTCCGAGTGCCTTCAAGCTCACCCGAAATCATTTGTCCGGATTGTCTTCGAGACAGCTGTGGAGTTTCGTAGATGTAACGCCGTATCTGGCACCGGCGAACTCTCCCCCGACACGCCCCTCTCGAAACGCTGTCGGAATACTGTCGGATAACCGGCGCCGCTCCACTCTTTTTCTCCTCATAAATTGCCGGAGCCATTGCCAAGACTGACGCTAAGCCGCTCATAAGAAAAACAATGGCTGGAGACGTTCAGCGCAGATCCTACATTGGAATGAAAGGTGCTTCTATGGCAGCCGTTCCACGAAGAAGCCACGTTCTACAAGGGAAAACCGATGAGGGAAGTGTCACGCGCGTCGCAAACACTGCAGTCTCTTCCTAGAGCCTGGAATGCAGGAACTGAGCCCCGAAGAGGAACTTGGCGGAAAAATCTAGCGTCGCGCGTTCACGGATTCGCGAGTGTCGCCAAGAAAGCAAAACCAGTGCCAAGGGGCGAAGAGTGGCACATCGTTCAGCGCGCCGTCGCTGGCGATTCTGAAGCACTGACGACACTCTTCGCCCGTGATCGAATTAAGCTCTACCGCACTGCCTATTCGCTGCTCAGAAACAAGGAAGATGCCGAGGATGCCCTGCAAGACGGCTTCGTGGCCGCTTACGTAAATTTAAAGTCATTCCAAGGCAGAGCCCGCTTTTCCACGTGGCTCACCAGCATTGTCCTCAATGCCGCGTTGATGAATCGCCGCAAACTGCGTGTACACACCCAAGTATCGTTCGATGAAATCGCCCTTAGCGACAAGCACCGTTGGGTTGCTGCGGTAGTCGATGGGTGCCCTGATCCTGAGCAGACGTACGCGCAGACGGAAAACAAGAACACTATCGAGAAACGAATGAATCAGCTCTCGCCTCGCCTTCGGACGGCCATTCAACTTCGCGATCTGTGCCATTTCTCGATTCGGGAAGCGGCGCAAGCGGAGGGGGTAAAGATGAATGTAATCAAGTCACGCGTCTTTCGAGCACGTCGGCGACTGGCGGATTCACTTACTGCCAGGGACGTGAATTTTTAGTGCTTTGGGTTTGGCAAAGCCGGTTCCCGCGATGGAAGAAAACCGGCTGAAAGTAAATTTGAAAGGAGCAATTTCAATGACTGATCTGGAACTCAAGAAGTCCGTCGAATCAGAGCTCAACTGGGAACCCAGCGTGAATGCGGCTGAGATCGGCGTGGCCGCCAAGAACGGCATCGTCACGCTGACCGGGCATGTTCAGAGCTACTGGCAGAAGATTGCCGCGGAGCGTGCCGCCACGCGCGTTTCCGGGGTAAAGGCAGTCGTGAATGAGGTGGAAACTCGTCTTCCAACTTCGAGTGAACGCACGGACGAAGACATTGCGCGGGCCGCCGTAAATGCCCTCGACTGGTCTATCTCCGTACCCGCGGACAGAATCAAGGTCAAGGTATCCAAAGGTTGGATCACCTTGGAAGGAACCGTCGAATGGCAATACCAAAAGGCCGCCGCTGAGAAAGCCGTTCGGGATCTAGTCGGAGTCAAAGGGGTGGTCAATCTTGTGGACGTTAAGCCACGGGCGAGCACCTTCGAGGTGAAAGCCGCGATCGAAGCCGCACTGAAACGCAGTGCGGAAGTGGACGCCAATCGGATCACCGTCGAGGCCGACGGAGACAAGGTTACCCTCCGTGGCACGGTTCGCTCATGGTTCGAACGTGAGGAAGCGGAGCGCGCTGCGTGGAGGGCGCCGGGCGTTCGCAATGTTGACAACCGGATCACCATCGGCGCAATTGCAGCCGCAGCTTAGGCTTGGGCAAGACGCTTTTCATCAGAACGAAGAATGAGCATAAGTGGGACCGCAATCAGAAGCAAGACAGTTTCGAATCGACACAAGAAGGAGCACATCGATGGCAAATCTCGCAAAAAGACAACACATGTTCAATGAGTTGTTTGATTTGAAGAGCAGTTTTGATCGCCTAATCAATCGGTTTCTGAACAAGTCGACATCAACGGAGGAACCTACGGCACACTTGATCTTTGCGGTGCCGCCGATCGAGGCTTGGGTGGACAACGAGAAACAGGAATACCACCTGAGTATTGCCGTGCCCGGAATTGACCCCAAAGAGGTGCAACTCAATCTTCATGGCAACAACCTCACCGTTACCGGCGAGCACAAGAGTAGCGAGGAGAAAAAGGAAGCGGACTATCTGCAGCAGGAGTTCTCCTACGATCGCTTCGCGCGCACGATTGTGCTGCCCGAAGGTGTGGAAGCTGACAAACTCACGGCCGAATACAAGAACGGTGTTCTGGAAGTCTCCGCACCGCTTAGCGCGTCAGCTCTGCCTAAAAAAATCGAAATCAAGACGTCGGGGAAGGCCAAAGGAGCGGGTGCCTAGTGTTTGACAAATTGTCCACCGCCAACAAAGAGCATACGGTATCTCGAACATAACGCGGGTTTGAGGTGTCCCTCCTGCCCAAAGGCGCCTTTTCGGCAAAAGCGTCTCCCGAAACAAGGGCGTACTCGATGATTTGGCTGGACGACGTGCACCTGCGAACTGAGTCATTTATGCGGCTACTGAAAGGTCGGTGACAAGCAACGTGCCCGGTGAGCTCAATGAATTCTGGATTCGAAAGAGGGCCCGAACAAAAATACAAACTCGCTCAAGGAGATCCGATGAGAAATCGCTACTTCGCCTTCGCAGTTGTTTTTGTTCTCGCTGCACTGGCGTTCAGCTCGCACACAGTTGAGTCTAGGGTTCCGGCTGCATCCACGGTTCCGGTGCACATGGTGGTTACGGCGGAAGCTCGCCATGGCACGGATGTGCCCGTCATCACGCGCGAAGATGTAACGGTGAATCAAGGCCGTGAGCGCGTCCAGGTAACGGACTGGGTCCCACTCGAGGGCGAGCATGCGGCTTTGCAACTGTTCGTCCTGATGGATGATGCCTCCGGCGCAACTTTGGGTGCGCAGTTGGAGGATCTTCGCCGATTCATCCTCTCGCAACCGCCAAGCACTGCGATCGGTGTCGGCTACATGCGAGACGGGACGGTGGATATCCTACAAAACCTCAGCGGCGACCATGCTTTAGCGGCCAAAGCCTTGCGGCTTCCCCTGGGGACCGCCGGAGCATTGGCCAGCCCTTACCTGTCCATTGGTGACCTGATTAAGCGTTGGCCCGAATCGCCCGTTCGCCGCGAAATCCTGATGGTCTCCGATGGCATCGACCGCTTCGGGGGCGTAGGTCCGACTAACCCCTACGTGGATACCGCTATTGAGCAGGCTCAGCGCGCGGGGGTCATCATTTATGCGATCTACGCGACCGGCATTGGCCACTTTGGGCATACATACTGGCGTTTCTTCTGGGGACAGAATTACCTATCTAAAGTGACCACCGAAACCGGAGGCGAAGCGTATTTCTTGGGATATGACACGCCGGTTTCTTTCTCACCGTACTTGGACGATTTGACGCGCCGGCTGACTCATCAGTACCTGCTGACGTTCCTCGCCAAACCCGGAAAGAAGCCCGGATTGCAGCCCGTAAAAATTCGAACCGAGGTGCCTAACGCGGAATTAGTGGCGGCGGACATGGTTTATGTCCCAGGCGAGTAATGGGGAGGCGGGTCATCTAATGAAGGAGTGGCTATGAAAGTGACGGCACGCATAAGTTTTGCTGGCCCGTTGACGGTCATGCTGTTCTTCATTTCGGTCGCTTTGACTCGCGGCCTGGAACAGCAAAAACCAGCAACGGCCGCTCCGCAATCAGAGCAGGAAACCCAACTCGCCGTTCCAAACAGGCCCCAAGCTCCGCTCTACCAAGGTGAGCAAGGTGCGCAAGGGTCGGAAATCATTTTTGTTCCGCCGACTCGCACGGTAACGATCAAATTTCACGTTGAAGACCCCAACGGATATTTCTTGCCTAATCTGCGACGCGAGAATTTCGCCGTGTACGAAGACGGAGTGCGGCAGAAAAATGTCACCGTCGAAATCGAGCATGCGCCCCTCTCCGTAGCACTGTTGATGGAGTTTGGGGGTAGATACCACGGACTAAATAAGGCTCTCGGACTGGAAGTGCCTCTGGTCGGCCGCGAGTTGCTGGAGGTGGTTGGCCGGGACGACAAGGTTTCCATACTCAAATATGACGCCAAGCTGAAGACTCTCGCGGATTTCGAGCAAGGCCATGAGCTTCTTGACGATGTCTTTAACAAGCTCTCCATGCCAACTTTTTCGGAGGTGAACTTTTTCGACGCTCTTCTGGAAACGCTAAACCGCATGCGCGACGTCAACGGCCGAAAGGCGATCATCCTTGTTTCGAGCGGCATCGATACATTCAGCAAAGCCAATTATCAGCTAGTCTTAGAAGCATCCCGGGCCTCGGCAACCCCGATCTATACCATTGGGCTCGTTCATCTTATGCAGCGGGAGTCCGCAGTATATGGGGCGACCGCGCCGTTTGCGCGCATTGACTGGCCTGCAGCGGAGAAGCAGTTGGAGAACTTGGCAAAGGTCTCGGGAGGCCGTGCCTACGCTCTTCAATCCGATCCGGAACTCCCCGCGATTTACGACGACATCATGGAAAACCTTCGTGTGCGGTATGTAATTACGTATGTGTCGTCCAACGCTGCGAGCTTCGGACCAGCGCGGAAAATCCAAGTTGAGCTGGTAGAACCCAAGACCGGTCAGGCTTTGAAAATTCACGATGCGACGGGCAAGCCGGTCGCCGCCAAAGTCTTTGTTCAGCAAACCTATGATCCCGGCGCCGCCTCCGGCGACTAGTGTCGGCCCTGGTGGAAAAGAGAAGTTGTCAGTCGTCCGAGGCGGGACGTGGGGCGGGCGCAGCATGGAGTGAAGTGCGAGGAGATGCTTATGCGACACAGTGAAGGAGAGGTTCCAGTGAAAAGGAGTCGTTCGGCGCTGATTCTTAAACTCGCGGTGCTCGCGGGACTGGCGGTGCTGGGAATCTCTTATGTCCCTCAGCGCAGTTCTAAACCGGTTGCCTTCGCCGCTGGGCCCGGTCTCGACGGGCCTGACATTGAACTTCTTGAGAAGCAGAACAAGGCCTTCGAGCGAATCATCCAGTCAATCACACCCGGCATTGTCTACATCCGCACGGAGCAAGTTATAAGAGCTGACCAATCACCATTGTTCGTGGACCCTTTGTTCCGTCAATTCTTCGGGGATGGGTTTTCACAACTTCCTCGAGAGCAAAAGCAACATGCGCTCGGAACGGGAGTTATTTTCGATTCGAATGGCTACATCATAACGAACAATCACGTCATTGATCATGCCACCGCGGTGGAAATCATGCTCAACGACAAGAAGATGTTCAAGGCCAAAGTAGTCGGCACCGACCCGGATACTGACATTGCGGTCGTGAAAATTGACGCCAAGAACTTGCCCACTGTGTCCCTCGGTGATTCATCGACCCTGCATGTCGGCGATACCGTCATGGCTTTTGGGAATCCGTTCGGCTTGAATTTTACTGTCACTCGGGGAACTGTCAGCGCACTCGGCCGTTCGCAAGGTCGTATCGAAGCAGTTCAGGATTTCATTCAAACCGACGCCGCAATCAACCCGGGAAATTCAGGCGGAGCACTTGTGGACATCAGAGGCCAGATGGTCGGCATCAACACCGCGATCCTCAGCGGTAACTCCGGCCCCGGGGGCGAAGGCGGATTCATCGGCATCGGTTTTGCCATTCCCATCAATATGGCAAAGCGGACGGTCGAATCTCTCATCAAGACGGGCAAAGTGACTCGCGGCTATCTCGGCGTCTCCATCGGTCCGGTCACTCCAGAATTGGCTCAGCAGTTCAAAGTGCCAGACACATCGGGCGCCCTCGTCGAGGACGTCAGCAAAGGCGGTCCCGCAGACAAGGCCGGCCTGAAGGCTGGAGATGTCATTCGGAAATTCGACGGCAGAACCGTCAATGGCTCAGATGAATTGTTGGCCATGGTAGCTAACACCAATCCCGGCTCCCCGGTCACGCTCGACATTCTCCGCAATGGTCAGCCCCAGGCCGTGCATGCGACTCTCGAACAGCGCCCCGCTGAGCTCGCCTATACGGCCGCGGCGCGCAAGGCTCCTGCCGAAGGCCCGCTCCGTGGTCTGGCCGTTCAAAATATCACGCCAGTGATTCGCAAACAGTTGGAACTGCCCCCTGACGTTCATGGCGTCGTCGTTTCCAATGTAGATCCCGGCAGTCCCGCGGCTCAATATCTTGAACCCGGCGACGTGATCCTGAGCATCAATCAGCAGCCGGTGAATTCCGTATCCGAGTTCAACAAGTTGGCGACAGAGGCCAAGGGCCAGACCCTGCTGCGCGTCCTTCATCAAGGATCAGCCGCATTTGTGGTGATCCCCGATGAACACGGCGAGTAGAAATAGAGGAGCTGTGAGTCACGTCATTTTGCGATTCAAGATTAGTGCATTCTGTTTTGCGTTAGTTCGAATGATTCTTGATGAAACTTTGGAGGAACTGTCATGAGTGCAACGGCTACCCCTGTTACCACCGTGATAAAGAAAACTCTGGGATGGTCGATTTTTATCAGCGTCCTTATGATCGTGGCCGGCATCCTGGCCATCATCGTGCCTCCGATTGCGGGAATCGCCGTCACCATCTTTGTCGGTTGGCTTCTCATTTTTAGCGGTGTCGCGCATCTGGTATTCGGCTGGCACACGCGAAGCACCGGCGGCTTGCTCTTGGAGGTGCTCCTCGGTATTCTCTACACTGTCGTGGGCGTCTATTTGCTGCTCAACCCGGTCGCGGGTTTGGTGTCGCTCACGCTCGGTCTCGCGATTTATCTTTTCGCCAAAGGAATATTGGAATTCCTTTTGGCGTTGCGCCTGCGCCCGTTGGCGGGTTCCGGCTGGTTGTTCATCGATGGAATCATCACCATCATCCTCGGCGTCATGATCTGGCAGGCTTGGCCATCCAGCACCGCCTGGGCCGTCGGCATACTCGTTGGAGTCAGCATGCTGTTTAGCGGCGTGGCACGTCTGATGATCTCTCTTGCCGCGCGCCGCCTCGTCAGTGCCCTGGCCTGATCGCAACGACACACTTTCGTTCCTTGTTTCGATGTTCTGAATGGCTGCCTGAGTTCGGGGAACGATTACCTCCCATGGCACGCCTCGCATTGTTGACGGACGTCCTGGCCTTGGCCGGGCTCATTCTCTGTCCGTATGCCCTGCCGCAAGAGCCTCGCGAGATAGCATCCCAAGAGGCTTCTCGGGACAAAGCTTGGGACATTCTTCACGCAGGCGCTCGCGCGCGGAATTTTGACAAACGCGCCAACGCCATTCAGGCTTTGGGGCTCACCTTCGGAGATTCTGAGGCGGTGCAACTCGCCGAAGAAGGGCTTCATGACAAGGAACCAACTGTGCGGGCCGCTGCTGCGAAAGCCCTCGGCGCGATGAGTTCCACTAAATCGATCCCATTACTCCGGGACGCCTTGTCCGACAAAGACATTTCTGTTTGCCTGGCCGTCGCTCATTCCTTGATCCTGCTCAAGGAAAACTCTGGATACGACCTTTATTACGATGTGCTCATGGGCGAGCGGAAGGGAGGAAAGAATCTGATCTTCGACCAAATGAACGACCTGAAAACCCCGGAGAGGGCCATTAAATTTGCTTTTGACCAAGGCATCGGCTTTGTCCCTTACGCTGGATATGGAATGGAGGCGGTTCGTGCCTGGAAGAGAAGAAACCCTTCACCAACGCGCGCGGCTGCTGCTAGGGAGCTGGCGGATGACCCCGACCCGCGCACCGGCCGCGCTCTAGCCAAAGCTGTTTCCGACAAGGACTGGGTTGTCCGGGCTGCTGCGCTCGAGGCCATTGCCAAGCGCGGCGATCCGGCTCTTCTGGAGAGTGCGGCGCAGGGCATGTCGGACAAAAAGGACATTGTTCGATTCTCTGCCGCCGCCACGGTCCTTCATTTGACGTGCATCGCGGAGAAAGAAAAGGCCACGGTTGCGGACGAGCGCGGAACAGATGCGCGCGAAACATGTTCATTCAGCGGGAGAAAGGGCGGCCAAGACCGGTAGCTGACACGTGACGCAGGAACCTCCACAAGACCATCCAATTGTCGTGAAGTTATTCGGTCGACCCCGATCGGCCGCTGCTTACGCGATTCGTGATTTCCTCCAACGCAGTGACGTCCCGTTCGAATGGCATCATCTCGGCTTCTCCAACGAAGAAGAATGCACAAAGAAAATTACTTGTTCTGGTGACCGTCGCCATCAGGTCAAACTGTTAACTCATGCGCTCGGGCGCTAGTAAGATGTCGCTTATGTTTCTGCTGACTTGGCGGTTCATCGCATTCCTTCTGGCGGCGCTCACGTTGGCAATGGCCTTCTGTCACCTACTGGAAATGTCGCCGAAGATGAAGGATGACGCGGCACTGTACACAACCGTGCAGCAGACGGTCTACCGCAACTTTGGAGTTCCTCTCGGTGCGGCAATCGAGACGGCCGCAGCGATTTTTACCATCGTGCTCGCAACACTCAATCGCAAGGGCGGATCAGCATTCTATCTGACAGCAATTACGGCACCGTGTTACGTGGTGGCATTCGCCATCTGGTTCGTACGCGTGTCACCCACCAATGCCGAAATCAACGAGTGGACGACCACGTCCGTGCCAGCGAATTGGACGCTGTGGCGCAATCGGCGTGAGCGGGCGCACGCAGTACGCGCCGTTCTCTTTCTGGTCGGATTTAGTACTCTGATTCTCTCTGCTCTCGTCTGATGACACGGCGAAGTGCGGTGCCTTCCGGCTAGCTCCATGGCAATTCATTTTACCTTTTGGCGAAGCATTACTTGGTGGTCATGGAGCGACCCCCTATTGTTGGTAGGCTTGGGCTGTTCTGCGGACGCCTTCGGCGTAAGAAGTCGGCTGAAAGCGGAACGCCGTCGTGAATTTTGTTGAATCGAAGATGTAGTCGAATTCGTACTGGTACAGCATCTCGTACAATTCTCGGACCGTCGTATCGAACCACCCTGCCACCCTGAGCATCGGCCGGGTGAGCACGCGGTACTTCGGTTGCGCTCCGAACTCCTTGGCGACGAGCTCAATGAACTGTTTCCCGGTCGGCGGATCGGGAGCAGCAGGAACGTGCCATGTTTGATTCCAGGCGCTTTCGCTCTCCGCCAGCAGCACCAGACTCCGCGCGGCGTCCGGCGTGAAGGTGAACGAATGCTTCACAGAATCGTTGGCAAGCCAACTCGCTTTCGCGCCCTTGGCCAAGAAGTCGGCGGAGCGCGCGATGAGTGCCGTGAGGTTGCCCGCCTTTAGCTCGTTTAGAAGCATAGTGGCGATCTGCGCGCGGATCTCGCCCTTTTTGCTGTAAGGGTGGAAGGGCGTTTGCTCCGTCATCACGCCTTCCACTTTCCCGTACATATACACGTTGTCGAAGAAGACCAATCTTGCGTTCGCGCGCTTGGCGGCTTCGATGGCGTTGCGCATGATGCGGGGCCACAGGGCCCGCCATTCCGTGATGTCATACTTCAGACCGACAAGCAGAAACGCAATCCTGGAACCAGTAACTGCCTTAACAGTCTCGTCAAGGTTGGACAGATCGGCTGCGACTGCCTCCGCTGCGCCGGGAACCAGTTTGGGATTCCGGCTGACCAGCCGAATAGACTCGTTACGAGTGGTGAGCTCTTTGACAAGCTCGCTACCGATCGCGCCGTTCGCTCCGAGGATGGTGACCATGGATGTATGTTACGCGGAATGATCGAATCACCTCAAGAAGACCAGTTCCGCGGGCGGACGTGAAGGATTTTCCAGAGGCGTAGCCGCACCGGACATTTTGTTTCGAGCCATCACGCGATAAGTCCCGGATGGTACAAAAATAACCGGCCAAATCTGTTTGGACCTTGATTCGCGCGTAAGCGCCTTATGATCAAACAGTTTGGCAGGTTATTTTCGACATAAATCGGAAGCGTGGTCTCGAACTTGAAAAGTAAATTCGTTGCGGCAGAGTCCATTTCTTAGTCCATTCATACTCCCGAATTTCGATGGCAAATCGGCTACCCCGGTTGGTCGAGGATTCATCGGGACTCCGCTTCGCCTGTTGCACGTTCTGTGTTAGTACGAAACTCGCATGAGCGCGCTGATTTTTACTGGCAGTTTATGGGCAGTTCTTCCAAGAAGAACTGCTACTGCAAGCAAGCCAGGCGAACAGTGCGCTGTATGCGAATCTTGCAAAGGCTTTATTTGCAGGGTTTTAGGCTAAGTTGTTGATTCCACGGCTGGGGACGTAGTTCAGTTGGTTAGAACGCTGCCCCGTCGCTGGTTAGAATCCTACACTGTCACAGCCAATTCCCTCACCTGTTCGACAAAACGCACGATCCCTTCGCTCTCGCCGCCGTCAAGGGGCAAGCCCGCTGACGCGGCTCCCGATGGGCAGCCCTTGACAGCGGCTTCGCTACGGGAATGTTCTGGCTATCTGTGGCGTGGGCCTGTGCGCCCAAAACAGCTGAGCACGGAGCGCGGAAAAACCCGGAGATGAAATAGCAACATCCAGCTTCGTTCTTCGATTTGCCGCAAGGATGTTGGTGCTAGTATTTCGATCCAAACACGTTTACTGTATTTGATAGAGGCACGTTCTAATGACCATCCGGGTTGAGCTTAACCCCGAGACCGAAGCCCGCCTCGTCGCCGAGGCCCGTTCTCAAGGTGTGCCTTTGGAGAAGCTGGCGGAACGACTTCTCAAACAGGCTTTGATTGCGAATTCCGTGCCTCACGGTGCACTGACCGTCGACGAATTTCATCACATGCTGGAAGGCATGGCAGAGGGATCGGAAAAGCTGCCGAATTTGCCGACTGAAAGCTTCTCCCGCGAAAGCTTCTATGAGGACCGGCTAGATGGCAGGGACGCCGTACCTCGTCGATAGCAACATCCTCCTCCGGTGGGTCAAGCCAGACCACAACGATTATCCTCTCGTAGTCTCGGCGATTGATGCCATTCTTCGGCGAAATGATGTGCTCTGCTATACGTCACAGAATGTCGGCGAATTCTGGAACACGTGTACGCGCCCTCTCGACCGCAATGGCTACGCTCTTTCCCCTCAAGAAACGGACCGGCGGGCAAAACACTTCGAAGAAAAGCTCCGGTTGCTCCCTGACAGCCTTGCGGTGCATGAAGAGTGGCGAAAATTACTTGTCACGTATGGCGTGTCTGGCGTTCAGGTCCACGATGCACGGCTGCCGCCGCGATGCGAGTACATGGCGTTAAGCGGATTCTGACTTTCAATGAGCGGGACTTTGCCCGCTATACAGACATCGAGGCCATTCATCCTCGGGCCGCTCCGACAAAGTAGACTAATGATTTAGGATTTCCTACTGGGTTTCCTACGTCGTTCGCAACGAGGAGGGCGTGGTCTCGAATCCCATCTTATCCACCATCTTCAACATCGAACGTGCACCTGGGAACAACCGCTTCCTTAGTTGCTCCTCTTCTTTTCTTTACGCAGATGTCCGTAAAGCTGAGAACGCTGCCCTGTCATTGGTTAGAATCCCGCACTGTCACGGCCGATTCGCGGAATCAGTTCCCTCACCGCACTTCAATCACACTTTGAATAGGACCGCCTGTCGTTGAGTAAAACGACGAGTCAGTCGAAATACAGAGCGACGGCTCGCTTTGTCGATAATTCCGCTCGAAGGCCCCGTATGATGTCACGAAATCTCTCGTCGTACCAACGACGGCCATGTCACATCCTTCTTCAGTTCCGCTTGATAATGAAAACTGTTTTATCGTCGATGCGATCTTGTTCGCTAATCTGGCGCAGATGATCATCTTTTTTTACGGCGTATTCGAGCAATGCATTGCAGATGTCTTTTGCCGACAGCGCCTGGTGGTCGCGTATGACGTTTTCAAGCTGCTGTCGTTCCTCCTTGTCGCTTCCGTCATAAACCCCGTCGGTGTAAAGGAAGAGAATGTCCCCGGGACTCAACAGCGTTAGCTCTGCCACATCCGAGGAGTTTGTCCGCCGCTCTCGCGGCTCTAAGGAGAAGTACCTGTTACGATCGGGATCATCTTCGGCAATCTGCAAGCCGAGGGGCAGAAATTGCACCATCCCGCTTTTACCAATGTCCATGAACTTGCGGTATTCGGCAGAGAAGACCAGCGGTGGTGGATGTCCAAAATTCACGAATCGAAAATGGCCATAAGGGCGTATTTCACCGTAAAGCATAGTCGCAATTTCCTGCGCGCTCTCTTTCTCACTTCTGCCGAGAGCATTACGAGCAGTGACTGATAGGGCCAATCGCAAGTTGATCCTCTGGAACAACTCCGCAGTCGTTTTTCCCCGGTGATCGAGTTCGGAAAGCATAAGGGCATGAAACGTGTCGTGAACCGTGGATGCGATT